>Ga0207671_10000655_pt1 | contig 45327 bp, 32 predicted proteins | sample KBSC24metaG_FD_184352 | JGI IMG/M metagenome (GOLD analysis project Ga0207671, IMG submission 184352) | Corn rhizosphere microbial communities from Kellogg Biological Station, Michigan, USA - KBS C2-4 metaG (SPAdes) (version 2) | ecosystem: Host-associated > Plants > Roots > Rhizosphere > Soil...
AAGCTAGGAGCTAGGAGCTAACTCCTGCATCCTGTATTAAGTACAAAAAACACAGAAAAATATATAGCTCCGAACGAACCCAGACCAGCTAGGCTCGCCTGATCCCAAGCCACGGTTCGCCGCCTGAGCGTCCCCCTGGAAAATCACGCACAACAACAACGTCTGTCATCCCGAGCGACCAACGGGAGCCGAGGGACCCGCATGCTCCTCAGTGTTTCAAGTTCCTCGAGCCTGTCTCCTCGTTCCCTTGTCCCCTGTTCCCTGTCTCTCCGTCCCCTTGTTCCCTCGTCCCCTCGTCCCCTTGTCCCCTGTCTTCTCGTCCCCTTGTCCCCTTGTCCCCTGTCTTCTCGTCCCCTTGTCCCCTGTCCCCGAGATAAACCTAATCCCACGTATTACGTGCAAAAAACCGGGGGGGGGGAGGGTACCCGGAACTGGCCCGATGCCACACCGTACCGGCTCAGAAACTACCCTCACCCGATATTGTTCCTCCAAGCTCGACCATCCCGCTCCAGCAACCGATTGCCGCAATCCGGACCCCACGATCCCGCAAAGTAATTCGGAAACACCTCGGGAGCCTTCGCTGCCCACGCATCGATGATCGGCGTGTAGAGCGACCAATTTGTCTCCACGCCATCACGGTGAGCAAAGAGCGTTTGATCGCCGAGCATGGCATCCAGCAGCAGGCGCTCATAGCCGGTCGCAGACGAGGTGCCAAAAGCCGCTGAGTAGTCGAAGTCCATGTTGACCGGGCAGACCGACATGTTCGGCGTATTCGGAACCTTGGCCCCAAATCGCAGCGCAATGCCCTCATTCGGCTGGATGCGAATGGTGAGCAGGTTGGGCTGAATCTCATTGCATGGCCCGCTCGACTGCATCCGGTTGAAAATGAGCAGAGGCGGCTGCTTGAACTGAATGCTGATCTCCGTCGCACGTTTCTTCAGCCGCTTGCCGGCGCGCAGATAAAAAGGCACGCCCGCCCACCGCCAGTTTTCGATTTCCAGGCGGATCGCAGCGTACGTCTCCGTGCCCGACTCCGGATTCACGCGGTCTTCATCGCGATACCCGGCAACCTTCTTGCCATCGATGACTCCCGGCCCGTACTGCCCGCGCACCGCATTCAGAATCGGGATGTTCGGAATCGCGCGCCATACCTTCACCTTCTCGCGCCGCACCGCTTCGGACTCGAAACTCGAAGGCGGCTCCATCCCCACAAAGCTCAGCAACTCCATTACGTGGTTCTCCACCACGTCCCGCAGCGCTCCGGCTTTCTCATAGAACGGCCCGCGTCCCTCGACTCCCAGCGTCTCCGCCGCCGTGATCTGCACGTGATCGATATAGTTCCGGTTCCAGATGGGCTCGAAGATCCCGTTGCCGAACCGGAACACCAAAATATTCTGTACCGTCTCCTTGCCCAGGTAGTGGTCGATACGAAACACCTGGTTCTCGTGGAACACCGCATTGACCTGGTGATTCAGCTCTCGCGCCGAATCGAGATCATGCCCGAACGGCTTCTCGATCACCACGCCCACGCGGCCCTTCTCCGGCTGCGCCATCGCCTGTGCGCCCAGGTTCTCAATGATTGGCGTGAAGTACTCCGGCGCCGTCGCCAGATAGAACAACCGGTCAGGCCCGATGTTCTTCTCCTGGGCGATTCGATCGAGCTCCGTCTTCAATCCGGCGTAGTGCGAAGGATCATCAAAGCTCAGCGCGTAATAGCTGATCTTGCTGACAAACTCCTCGAGCTTCGGATCGTCCGGCTTCACTTTGCCGAACTCGATGATGCCTTGCCGCATGTCTTCGGCGAATTCATTCCCGAGCGGACGACGCGCCACGCCAACGATCGCAAAGTTCTTGGGCAGCAGATTGTCCTGCTCCAGGTGAAAGAGCGAAGGCAGCAGCTTGCGTTTCGTCAAATCACCCGAGGCTCCGAAGATCACCATGATCCCCGGGTCCGGAATCCGCTCGCCGGCCTTGGGAACCTGGGAAAGATCCTCGGGACGAACCTTCAGCTGCACAGTAGCACCTGCCATAACTTGACCTCCGCTCTCTTAGGAACTCGTACCTCTAACCATGAACCACGAACTGTGAACTTTGAATGACGATCAGCCCTTCTTCACCGCATGACCGCCGAAGGCGTTGCGCATAATTGCCAGCATCCGGTCTGTGAAGTTGTTATCCTCGCGCGAACGGATCCGCCGGATGAGCGACTCCGTAATCACCGGTGCAGAAACATTCAAGTCAATCGCCTCGAACACGGTCCATCGCCCTTCACCCGAATCCGCCACGTATGCCTCAAGCCCATCGAGGTCAGGATTTCCAGCCAGCGCCTCCGCCGTCAGATCAAGCAGCCAGCTACGCACAACGCTTCCATTGCGCCAGATCTGTGCAATCTGTTCGAGATCCAGATGGAACTGCTCCTTCTTTTCCAGGATAGTGAATCCCTCAGCATAGGCTTGCATCAAGCCGTACTCAATCCCGTTGTGCACCATCTTCACGAAGTGACCTGAACCTGCCGGACCAACATGTCCCCACCCTTTATCCTTTGCGGGAGCCAGAGTCTCAAGAATCGGCCGCAGATACTCGACCGCATCCTTGTCGCCGCCAACCATCATGCTATATCCCTCTTTCAATCCCCAGACACCGCCCGAAGTGCCCACGTCCACGAACTGAAAGCCCTTCGCAGTGACCTCCTGGTAGTGGCGCATCGTGTCTTTGTAATTTGAATTGCCGCCATCAATGAGGATGTCGCCTTTGTTCAGCAGGAGCTCGAGCTTTGCGATCGTATCGTCCACCGGCTTCCCTTGCGGAACCATGATCCAGATGGCCTTGCGGCCGGTGAGCTTCTGCGCCATCTCCTCCAGCGACGAAACGCCTACGTTGCCGGTTGCGGTCAGCTTCTGCACGGCTTCCGCACTAAAGTCGAAGCCAACCACTTGATGACCACCGAGGCGAAGACGCTCCGCCATGTTCCCGCCCATCTTGCCCAGTCCAATCAAACCTAGCTGCATATACCGACCTCTCTTTGCCTTTTTGAAATTCGATTCCGCGCCGCGCGGTGAGTGTTTCCGGGGAAATGATTCTTTAATCGAGAAGACACGAATGTCATCATGCAAGCCGCGGAGAATCTCCGCCCGGCTTTGCCTGGATATTCATTCTTGAACGCTATAATTGGGTCGAAATTTAATCGAGCTCCAGCACACATCGGAGAGCATCCATGCCGGAACCAACGTGCGACATCGGCCTCATCGGCCTTGCTGTCATGGGACAAAATCTCGTCCTCAACATGAACGACCACGGGTTCAAGGTTGCAGTCTTCAACCGAACCGTCTCCAAGGTCGACGACTTCATCAACGATGAAGCCAAAGGCACCAATGTGGTTGGTGCGCATAGCGTCGCCGAGCTGGCGGCACTTCTCAAGAGGCCTCGCCGCATCATGCTGATGGTTAAGGCCGGGACCTCGGTAGACGAAACGATCGCCACGATCCTGCCTCACCTCGAAGCTGGAGACATCATCATTGACGGCGGCAACTCGCTCTTCACTGATTCGACCCGCCGTGCCCGCGATCTTGCCGCGAAAGGTATTCTCTACATCGGCACCGGCGTCTCCGGCGGAGAAGAGGGCGCCCGACGCGGCCCTTCGATTATGCCGGGAGGAAATCCTGCGGCATGGCCTCACGTGAAGGAAATCTTCCAGTCCATTGCCGCCAAAGTCGAAGATGGCACTCCCTGCTGCGACTGGGTTGGAGAAGACGGCGCCGGGCACTTCGTGAAGATGGTCCACAACGGAATCGAGTACGGGGATATGCAGCTCATCTGCGAGGCCTACGATCTGCTCAAGCGCGGATTGGGTCTTAGCGCAGACGAATTGCACACCGTTTTCGCCGACTGGAATAAAGGTGAACTCGACAGCTACTTGATCGAGATCTCCAGTCACATCTTCGCCTCGAAGGACGAAGATGGAACACCTCTCGTCGACAAGATCCTCGATACCGCCGGCCAGAAAGGGACCGGCAAGTGGACAGTGATCAGTGCACTCGATCTCGGCCAGCCTGTCACTCTCATCGGCGAATCGGTATTCAGCCGCTGTCTCTCGGCTCTCAAGGAAGAGCGGGTCGCTGCATCCGCAGTCCTCAAGGGGCCAGATCCTAAGCCCTTCGGAGGCGACCGAGCCGCATTTGTCGAAGATGTTCGCCGTGCACTCTATTGCTCCAAGATCATCTCCTATGCCCAGGGCTATATGTTGCTTCGCGCCACCGCCAAAGAGAACGGCTGGAACCTGAACATGGGCGCAATCGCTCTGATGTGGCGTGGAGGATGCATTATCCGCAGCCGTTTCCTCAGCAAAATCAAAGAGGCCTTCGATACCAACCCGAACCTCAGTAATCTCCTGCTCGATAACTTCTTTTCCGACGTTCTTAACCAGTACCAGGAAGCTTGGCGTCGCGGGATCTCCAGTGCGATCGCGATCGGTGTGCCGACGCCGGCATTCTCCACTGCGCTGGCATTTTACGACGGCTATCGTGCTGGACGGTTGCCGGCGAATCTCCTGCAGGCACAGCGCGACTACTTCGGCGCGCACACATACGAGCGTGTCGACAAACCTCGCGGTGAGTTTTTCCACACGAATTGGACCGGACACGGCGGCCGGGTGTCTTCCACCACCTATAACGTTTAGCCGTCTCTGTCGCATCGTCTCTCAACTCGCCCGGATCTTCGCCTGAAGCTCCGGGCATTCTATCTCACTGTCTTTTACAGAACATCAAGCGCGCCCAGTTGTATTCGCAGGTCGGCTTCGCCGGTGAACCGAACAGCTTTCATTCCCACTGCGGCAGCCGCAGCAACGTTTTCAAGCCGATCGTCGATAAAGAGCGAGCGCCCGGGCCTGTCGCCGAGAACTCCCAGGGCTCTCAGATAAATCTTCGGATCTGGTTTGCGGATTCCCATGTAGCACGAAGTGAATGTGTACTCGAAGTAGTTGTGCAGGCCAAACGTCGAAACACGAAATTCATGCGTTTCGCGCGCCTCATTGTTCAATGCGCCAATCCTGCACTTATCTGATGCCGCCAGCTCCTTGAGGATGCACAGTGCTCCATTGGGCAACTCTTTCGACTGGGCGCACATTGCAGTGAAGAACTCCTCACGCGAGAAGCTGCGCGGCTCATAAAAGACCACAGCGTCCAGGTATTCATCAAGCGCGAGGTCGCCGCGTTCCCAGGCCTCGAATGCTTTTGCGTGCCGCGACTCCAGCGTGTCGCGATCGAGCTTGAACTGCTCGATCACAATGGAGCGCTCGTGATGGTCCCAGCCGTTGGTCAGCAGGACGCCACCAATATCGAAGAGGACGACGTCGAAGGGGAACATCGGCGTTGCTCTTTCCAAGAACCGTGAACCAGGGTCGAAAGTTGGAGCCGCGGTGTAAAGTTGAGAACCGCGGCGAGGTTGCTGTGTTTCTCAGGAGGGCGGGGCTAACCGCCTGTGCGCTGGTACTTCGCCTCGATTGCGAGCACTTTCTTGAATCGCCGGGTGAAGCGTTCCTCATTCGAAATGAATTTCGCCTTCAGAAATGAATCCACAAGCTCGTATGCGAGCGCCGATGCCACGATCCGCGCTCCGATTACCAGCACGTTCATATCGTCGTGCTCCACGCCCTGATGTGCAGAGTAGGTGTCGTGACACATGGCAGCGCGAATGCCGGGAATCTTGTTCGCGGCGATGCTGACGCCCACGCCCGACCCGCAAATCAGAATGCCTCGCGGAGCTTCGCCGTCCTTGATCGCTTCACCGACGCGCTCTGCGAAATCGGGATAATCGTCCTGCGGTTCGCACTTGAACGCTCCAAGGTCAAGGACTTCGTGACCGGTCTTTGCGAGATAGGCGCGGACTTCTTCCTTGAGAGAGAAGCCCGCGTGATCGGATGCGATGACTAAGTTCACTTCGTTCCTTTCTGGTCGGTTACTTCTTCAACAATTCCTTGGCTCGAGTCGCCACGTTCGGCCCTGTGAATCCGAGCTTCTCGAGGACAGTTGGGCCAGGAGCCGACGCGCCATATCGATCGAGACCGATAATGCCGCCGTCCTTGCCCACGTACTTCCACCAGCCAAGAGGCGATCCAGCCTCGACTGCGAGCTTTGGAACACTGTCAGGCAGCACGCTCTGCTTGTACTCTGCCGACTGCTCGTCGAAGATCTCCCAACTCGGCATGCTGACCACGCGCGCCCGGATTCCTTCGCCCTCAAGAAGCTTCTTAGCGTCCACACAGGGCCAGACCTCGGAGCCTGTGCCAATAAGGATCACCTGCGGATTGGCTGCGTCTTCGAGGATGTATGCGCCTTTGCTCGTGTTCGCGTAGACATCCTGCTTTGCAGGGTCGATCACGGGGAGGTCTTGACGGCTGAGCGCGAAGAAACATGCGCCGCTGCGCTCAAGTGCCAGACGCCAGCACGCGGCAGTCTCATTGGCATCTGCGGGACGGTAGTCGGTCAGGTCCGGTACGGCTCGCAACATCATCAGGTGCTCGATTGGCTGGTGGGTCGGGCCGTCCTCGCCGAGACCGATGGAGTCATGCGTGAAGACGAAAATCGAATGTGCGCGCGACAATGCAGCCAGGCGAATGGCAGGCTTGCAATAGTCAGAGAATGTGAAGAAGGTGGATCCGTAAGGAACCAGACCTTCATGCGCTGCCATTCCATTGACCGCGGCACACATTCCGAATTCGCGAACGCCGAAAAACACGTTGCGGCCAGCCGGATCCGCAGCGAAGTGCGGGCTGTTCTTGAAGATGGTCTTCGTGGAGGCCGTCAGGTCGGCTGCGCCGCCGAACAACTCCGGAACGACGTCGGCGATGGCGTTCATCACCGTCTGACCCGCATTGCGGGTGGCCACCGGCTTGCCTGCGGGGAAACTCGGAAGCGATTTCTCCCATCCGGCTTTCCGCTGGTTCTTGACCGTCCTCTGAAATTGCTCTGCGAGTTCGGGATTTTGTGCCGCATAGGCATCGAAGCGCTTCTTCCATTCCGCTTCCAATTGCTGGCCCCGGTCGACAGCCTGACGCCAGTTCTTCAGGGCATCATCGGGTACGTAGAAGCTCTGATCTTCAGGAAATCCAAAGTACTTCTTGGTCGCAGCTGCATCTGCTGACCCCAGAGCCTCGCCGTGAACTTTGTTCGTACCGGCCTTGGGGCTTCCGAAGCCGATTACGGTTCGCACCGCGATCAAGGACGGTTTGCCGGTTTCAGCTTTCGCTGCTTCGATCGCAGCTTCAATCGCGTTCAGGTCATTGCCGTCGCTGACGCGCTGCGTATGCCAGTGATACGCCTCGAAACGCTTCAACACATCTTCGGTATAGCTCCACTCTGTCGGTCCATCGAGCGAGATCAGGTTGTCGTCGTACAGAACGATCAGCTTTCCGAGGCCGAGTGTTCCTGCGAGGGATCCGGCTTCATGCGAGATGCCCTCCATGAGATCGCCGTCGCCGCAGAGCACGAAGGTGTGATGGTCGACGATCTCGTGGCCCGGCTTGTTGTAGACCGCAGCCATATGCTTCTCCGCGATCGCCATGCCCACGGCCATACCGAATCCCTGTCCGAGTGGACCGGTGGTCACTTCAATGCCCTCGGTCTCGCCCGACTCGGGATGGCCCGGCGTCTTGGAATGCCATTGCCGGAAGGATTTCAGATCATCCAGTGTGACCTTGTACCCGGAGAGATGGAGAGTTGCATAAAGCAGCGCGGAAGCATGCCCATTGGAGAGAACAAAACGGTCGCGATCCGGCCACTTAAAGTGAGCCGGATTGTGTTTCATGAGCTTGTGGAAGAGCAAATACGCGATCGGGGCGCAGCCCAGCGGCGCTCCGGGATGGCCGCTTTTGGCCTTTTCTACCTCATCAACAGCAAGAAGACGGAGTGTATCGATAGAAAGCTGGTCGAGTGAGAGATCCGCAAGAGTTGCCATAAAACGTTGTTCCAAGTCCTTTCGAAAAATGCCGCGGAAAGTGTGCTATTTCCGGTTCTCGATCTTTATGTCCACGTTGGAGCCAAGCCAGCGATTCTGCTCCGGCCAGTAGAAAGTCCATGATAGATCACTGCTTTCCGGATAAGGGGCGGTGGAAAGGTCTGCGGAGTACCCTGCGTTGCCCAGACTGCGGCTCGGCGTCGATTGCGTTGTCTTCCAGTTGTCGATGGTCCAGAGCACCTCGAACTTCTCGTTGTCGACGATCCGCAGGGTCTCGCCAGCATCGATCTTCTGTATTGGCCGACGGCGGCTGTAGAACTCGAGGTCGGAGCGGACTTTCTTTCTCCCGCTTGGATCGCAATAGCGGTCGTAAACACAATCGATGCGATCAAACACCTTTCCGTCTGTTGTCGATCGAAGAAGTTTCAGGTATTCGGCATGAGCCCACACCAGCGGAACTGCCGACCCAGCGGGTCGTCCCAACACCAGTCCCTGGTGCGGCCGATTCGGCTCATCCCAGACCTGCTCCGGCATCATCTGCCCGGGAGTAGCGAATCGTTCGTAGGTCGCAATTAGAGAAGATGGATCATTGCCCGCCGCAAGTTCATGGTGAGCACGCTCACCAGTAAACAGTGGCCATACACGGCCTTGGCCCCAGCCCTGGAATGGTCCGCCATCGGGTCGTTGGCCGTAACCGTCAAAGTTGTAGCGATGCCAGCCGGATCCTTGCGGCAAGTCCGTCTTGAGCACCGAATCCACGACTTTCAGGGAATCGATCATCAGCGGATCGTCGGCGCGGCGCACTCCGTAACGCACCAGTTCCAGAAAGCCCGCATCTATAATCTCGCGAGCTTCGAATTCCGTGCGCTCTCCCGGGCCGCGATTGTTGATGTGAATGACTTCAGTTCCGCAGCTTTCGCAGGCGTAGGCCTCACCCTTTTCCGGCGGCCTGACCCGCATGTAATGCCGCTTGATCTCCGGATGCAAGACGCCATTGTTGGTGACTGTCCAGTCTTCGAGGTGCTGCTCGATCCAGTCAGCGAATTCCTCGAGGAACACTGCCATCTCCGACGAATCATGCGCACGCGCCATATCTGCTGCGCATATCAGCCCGCCAACTACGGCAGCCAGAGTCGAAGGCGAGTAGCCGGCGTTCTCCTCCCATCGCTCCTGATGCGTAATTGGGGCATGCTGGACGAGGAACGCGGCGGCCCGTTCGACGAAAGGAAAAATATCCATATCTCCCAGCGCATCCGCTTTCCACAAACGCCACGCCAGGATGATGGGGAACGCTACTTCATCGAGCTGCACTCCGGACCAGTAGGGCCGTCCGTCGACCCAGAAGTTCTGTGCGAATCCGCCATCGGGCTTCTGGGTACAGGCGAGATACACAAGGGCTCTCCGGGCGGTCTCAGCTCGTCCGCAGGCCAGAAGCGCACTCGCAGTCTGTACCATGTCGCGGGTCCAAACGAGATGATAGCCGCCGAGATCGTCGTCGCCGTGCGCCTGACCCCAGGGAATGGAAGCCGAAGCGACAAATGCGCCTGAAAACGTCTTGTCTTCATGCGCCAGCAGTACGTTGTGGCTGGCGCGCATCAGTTTACCGCCATCGCATGACTTGGCTGCGAGCCACTCAGGATTGGCGACCCTGTGCCACTGCCCGACGAAGCGCTCCCGGTGAGAGTCAAAGGGCGTCGCAAGCGCGCTGACCGTCTTCTGGAGGGCGGTATGGTTGCCTTCGCCAAGGCCGATCGCTACCGTGAATTCCCGTGCGCCGTCGGTTCCGGCGGCGCCCAGGTTCAGCTCGCCAAAAACAGCGATATTTCCATTCGTGGCTGACCCGAACTCCCAGTCCATAGTGTATTTGTCCATCAGGTCGCGCCAGCCGTCGCTGGAGCCGACAAACCCGCAGCTTACGCGCGAGAATCCGCAGCTTGCACCCATGGCCATCGACCACTGGTTTTTGAAAGCCAGCAGCATCTTGTGCCCGGCAATGTCGATGGCGCGTCCCGTATTGCCGCCACCGCCGCCATCGAGATGAGGAGCAAGAAGCGCGTAGATCTTCAGGCGAGGAATAAGGTCATCGTGCCCTTCCAAACGGACGCGCTGAAGAATCACGCTGTGGTGGGGGTCGCAGATGATTTCCTTGGTAAGCGTGTAGCGGCCGTTGGGGTCGGTGTTGGTGTATCGAATGCCTAGCGCTTCGGGATGGATGTACTCGAATGTGGTGAGCAGATCGCGCTTCTCTTCATGGACAAATGTCTCGCCATCCGTGACCAGGAACTCCATATCGCGGACCTGTGCGCTATCGATGGTCGGATGGTAGATCTCGTTGAGCACGCCGTGCGAGCAGGTGAACCACACCCGACTCGATGCCGAGTAGGCTGTGCCAATTGCATCTTTTACGCTCGAGGTCCAGCGCGCCTGGAGGCCGGGCGCGCCAAATGCCTCTCCCTGCTGGTCGAGCCAGCGGTACAGGGTCTGATCACTCATGCATTCTCACCGGTTGCGACGGGGAAGTCGACTTTCTCAAAACACCCAACCAAACTACTGATGTTTTCGTGGCCTCAAAGTTACCATTTTCCGGCGATCTCTTCGAACCCCGCGGGGGTGGTTCCGCATCCATGCAAGCACAGGGTACTGCCCGTAAGTATCAATGGACCGTTGCATCCGGGCACTTTTACTCTCGTCAATCTCGCCGTTTACGCCGCCCAAAGCCAGTATTTAGGCCCGCGAGTCAACCAGTACAATCCGAAATGAGGAGATTTCCCCGATGGCATATGAACTTGCACCGCTTCCGTACGACTACGCAGCGCTCGAGCCTTTCATCGATGCGCAGACCATGCAGCTGCACCACGACAAGCATCACCAGACCTACATCACCAACGTGAATGCCGCGCTGGCCAACCACCCCAACCTGGCCGCGAAATCTGTGGATGACCTCATCAGCGACCTCAATGCAGTGCCGGAAGACATTCGGACCGTCGTGCGCAATAACGGCGGCGGGCACTCGAACCACACGATGTTCTGGACCATCATGGGTCCGGCGAACACGTCTGGCGTGGGCGGAAATCCGACCGGCGCCATTGCGGACCAGATCCAAAAGGATTTCGGCGACTTTGAGGCGTTCAAGAAGACCTTCAATGAGACCACGGCAAAGCAGTTCGGCTCCGGGTGGGGCTGGCTGGTGATCCAGGGTGGCAAGCTGAAGGTCATCACGACGCCCAACCAGGACTCGCCGCTCAGCCAGGGGCTGTTCCCGATCCTCGGCAACGACGTATGGGAGCATGCTTACTACCTGAAGTATCAGAACAAGCGCCCCGACTATCTTGCTGCGTGGTGGAACGTCGTGAACTGGGCTGAAGTGAATAAGCGCTTCGAGAAAGCCAAGAAGTAGGCTCTGGCTCTGGTGCGGTCTTCAGGCGGGGTCGCAGGGTGCGATCCCGCCTGAAGTGTTTCCACGCTGAGTCGTTGACGATTTGTTGACAATTGCGGGCGCGGCACCCGATATGATCCTTCCATCCCTGATTCCCGGAGGATTTTCTTGCGCAAAACCATCCTTTCTCTAGCGCTTCTTTTGGCGGCGAGCTTCCTGGTCGCGGCGGATGCGAAGAGCATTTACGACTTCACGATGAATTCGATCGACGGCCAGCCCGTCAGCCTGAAGAGCTATAAGGGCAAGGTCGTTCTGCTGGTCAACGTCGCCAGCAAGTGCGGTTTCACACCTCAATACGCGGGGCTTGAATCCCTATACGAGAAGTACAAGGACAAGGGGTTTGTGATTGTCGGCGTGCCGGCCAACAACTTCATGCAGCAGGAACCTGGAACGAACGAGGAGATTAAGACCTTCTGCTCCCGCAAGTACAACGTGACTTTCCCGATGATGTCCAAAGTCTCGGTACTCGGCGAGGACAAATCGCCACTGTATCGGTATCTGACGGACAAGGATTCCGATCCGAAGTTCGGCGGCGACATCAAGTGGAACTTCACCAAGTTTCTGTTTGATCGGAACGGCAATCCTGTAGCGCGATTCGAGCCAGCTGTTAAACCCGATTCGCCCGAGGTCCAGGCGGCGATCGAATCGACGCTTAAATAACATCAGCGACTGAGCGGTACGACGAAGGCCCCGAAGAATGATCTTCGAGGCCTTTGGTCTTTTTGTCGTCAGAATCGCAGCAGGTAATTGAACTTTACGAAGATCTGGCGGTCGGTCGATGTGCCGGGTAACGTGGTCAAAGCAAAGTTCGGCGCGGCTGCTGAGCTGAAGTCTACGTTCTGGAACGTGTTCGCGTAGCCGGCATAGAAGGCGGTTCCGGGGTGCGGCAGATAGGTGAACAAAAGTGTCGCGTCAGCCTGCTTGGAGTACGTGCTGGTTACCAGAGCGTTGTTCGGCAGGAGCGAGTTGTAATCGAGGATTGCATTGAAAGAGTAGCTGGGCGTGAACTGGTAGTTGATCTTCGACCGGATCAGGTGATTGGTGAAGATGACTCCGCGCGGCAGCGAATCCGGCATGATCGATTCCGGTGAGGTCGCAAGGCGCGTGAAGTAGTAGATCTCATCGAGCCGCAGGTGCGACTGCGGATGCAGTGTCGCCGTTACCGACCCGTTCGTGCCTGAACCGAGAAACGGGATCACCCGATCACATGGGTAGTAGTTCGGCTGCGAGCCATGCGAAGCGCCTGCGCTGAGATCGAGCCACTTGAACCACGAGGTCGTGGCGGAAACCGCGACTCCGTTCGCCCGGAACTCCTGTTCCTTGTACAGCTCGTAGGATTGCTCGTACAGAATAGACAGCCAGGTCATCCGGGCCAGTCCAACGGTGAAGCCCGGATCGATCCACCAGTTCTGTAGATTTCCCTGGTGATCGTAAATGACGATTCCGTCGAGGCTCGGACCATACGACATCACGGCATGACCTGCCGGAGGCTTCCAAAGATAGCTGGCGTAGCTTTCACCCTTGCGGATGTCGGTGCGGCTGATGTATCCGAGGCTCGTATTCATGGCGGCGCTGCGGTCTGTGTAGGTGTTCGAGAACGAAACGTGATTGTCCGTCTTTCGAACGCGAAAGAAGTAGCCGGGACCCGACGTGTGTCCGTTTTCGCCGTCGGTCTGAGTCGTGGTTGCCTGGCCCGCAATCGTCCAGTTGTCCTTTGTCACGTAGCGGAGATCGATGGAGCCGACCTTGTTCGACGTGTCATTGAACTTCGTGCCGCCAAGGAAGAGGCCGACATGCGATTGGTGGCCGAACTCGCGCTCGATGCGAAAGACTCCATCAAGCGCCCGGTCGCCGTGTCCCACCTGTCCCTGCGCGAGCACCTGTCCGGGAGCCCGATCGTCGCTGGCCAGCGCGCCCAAGCTCCATCGCCCCAGAGATCCGGTGAGCTTCACGCCATATTGAGGGTTCACGATACGGCGTGAGAAGAAGAGTTGCTCCGGCATGACGAAGATCGAGGCATTCTCAAGGAAGAAGGGGCGGCGCTCGGGGAAGACAACTTCGAAGCGCTGATTGACCTGCACCTTCGGATCGTCTGTTCCGATTTCGCTGAAGTCAGGATTCAGAGCCGCATCGAGTGTGAGCGCATCGTGGATGACAAACTTCGCGTCGAGTCCCAGCTGCTTTTCAATCTCTTTCTGCGGGCCGGCCGCCGGATCGAGATAGCTGTCATGCGAGTACATCGCATAGGGAATGAACTGCATGTTTCGACCAGGCGAGATGTCCTCGTTGATCTCCATCGGCGCAAACTGCCCCACGAATTGAGGGAGCTTCTTGTGCGAAATGAACGGCCACATCGAGAACTCGCTGTTGCGCTGGATGGCACGCGCGAGGCAGATGTTCCAGATCTGCTTGGAGCCGGCGGGGAAGCGCAGGGTTCGAAATGGAATTGCCTCAAGTACGACATAGCCGAAGTCCGTGATGCGGCCTTCGGAGTACCACAGACCTTCCCATGTGGGATCATCACCGATGCCGTCGGTGGTGCGGCCGTCGTACTGAATGCCGTAGGGATTCACATCGAACCAGTAAGCGTGCTTGTGGTCCTGGAAGGTATCGATGTTGATGGTGACGCGGTCATCGAGGTCGATCTGCTTGCGCGGAGCCACGCGGGCGTGGATCTTGGCCGGGTCGTCCTTGCAGATCCATCCCACGTACAGGTTCTCGCTGTCGTAAGAGAGATAGGCCGTGGTGGGCTGGCTGATGGGTTCTCCGTCGTGCGGGTCAAACTGCCAGAAGGTGGTGACTACGGTTTCGGCCTCGCGAGGAGTGCCATTGAGGAAGTCGGAGAGTTTGGGCGCTCGGTGGACTCTGGGGATTTTCAGCGGACCGGGATCGGCCTTGGCACTCGGGAGCAGCGCGAGGAGTAGAAGCGATGGAACGATCCACAGAGCGAATTGCAAGGCTCCGAACGTGCGAATAGGGTGCGGCCGAACCAAGAGCTTTCTCCAGAATTAGGGATTGAACGGCCTAGTCTACCGGGGTTGTGAACCGTTGCCACGTGCATGGATCACAGCACTTGCGGTTGATTCAAAGAAGGAAAGGCCCCGGAGAGAGCTCCGAGGCCGGATTGATTGATTCAGAGGTAGTTGGTGAATGGCTGTCTTAGGCCATCGCTTCGCGCCCCATCGACTCGAAGCGCAACTGGTTCGAGTTGCGATCTGCATCGATTCGCACATGGGCACCGTGCAGAACCTCTCCATCGAGGATCTTCATCGCCAGCGGGTCCTGCACCATCCGCTGCAGGGCGCGCTTCAATGGCCGCGCACCGTAAGCAATATCGGAGCCCGAAGCCAGCACCAGCTCCTGCGCAGCGGGTGTGAGCTCGAACGAGATCTGCCGGTCTTCGAGCAGCTTGCGAATCTCGTTGAGCCGCAGTTCGAGGATGGCCTCGAGTTGCGCATGACCCAGCGGACGGAAGATGACCATGTCATCGACGCGGTTCAGAAACTCCGGCCGGAAGTGCTCGCGCAGTGTGCGCATGACACTCTCGCGTGCCATGTCGAAATCGTGCTCGGTCTTGAGCGACTCGGTTGCAAGAAACGCCGCGCCGAGGTTCGAAGTCATGATCAACACGGTGTTCTTGAAGTCCACGGTGCGGCCCTTCGAGTCAGTCAGGCGGCCATCGTCCATGATCTGAAGCAACACGTTGAACACGTCGGGGTGGGCCTTTTCGATTTCGTCGAAGAGGATGACCGCGTAGGGGCGACGCCGTACCGCCTCGGTTAGCTGGCCGCCCTCGTCATAGCCTACGTATCCTGGCGGCGCGCCAATAAGTCGGGCGACCGCGTGCTTCTCCATGTACTCGCTCATGTCGATGCGAATCATTGACTGCTCGTCATCGAACAGGAATTCGGCCAAGGCACGCGCCGTCTCGGTTTTTCCTACCCCGGTTGGCCCCAGGAAGATGAACGAGCCGATGGGGCGCTTGGGGTCGCTCAGACCAGCGCGCGAACGGCGGATTGCATTCGCGACCACGCTGAGCGCCGCGTCCTGTCCGACCACGCGTTCGCGGAGCCTATCTTCCATGCGAACGAGTTTCTTGACTTCGCCTTCGAGCATTTTGGAGACCGGAATGCCGGTCCACTTGCTAACGATCTTGGCGATGTCTTCTTCGTCGACTTCTTCTTTGAGCATGCGCGTGCTGCCAGCTGATCCGTCCTGGATGGCGTTGAGTTCGCGCAGCTCCGCTTCTGCCTTGGGAAGTTCGCCGTACTGGATCTGGGCTGCGCGGTCGAGCTGTCCCTTGCGCGTGTTCTCTTCGGCTTCGAAGCGCAGCGCTTCGATCTTCTGTTTCAACTCGCTGATCCGGGTGATGGCATCACGCTCCTTAGTCCAGCGTGCGCGCAGAGCGGTCGACTGCTCCTTGATGGCGGCGAGTTCACGCTCGACTTCCTCTATGCGCTGCCTGCTGTTCTGGTCGGTTTCACGCTTCAGCGCGGCGCGCTCGATTTCGAGCGACGTTGCCTGGCGCTCAAGCTGGTCGATCTCGGTTGGAACAGAGCCAATCTGAATCGCGAGTGAAGCGGCTGCTTCATCGACGAGATCGATCGCCTTGTCGGGCAGGAAACGGTCGCTGATGTAACGGTGCGACAGAGTCGCTGCGGAGACAATCGCCGAGTCCTTGATGCGCACTTTGTGATGCGACTCGTAGCGGTCTTTCAGGCCGCGGAGGATCGCGATGGTGTCCTCGACGTTGGGCTCGCCGACATAGACGATCTGGAAACGGCGCTCGAGAGCAGCGTCCTTCTCGATGTACTTGCGGTACTCGTTCAGCGTGGTTGCGCCGATGGCACGCAGTTCTCCGCGCGCGAGGGCGGGCTTGAGCATGTTGCTCGCATCGATCGCGCCTTCGGCAGCGCCGGCGCCGACGAGGGTGTGAAGCTCATCGATGAACAGGACGATCTGGCCGTTTGATTCTTCAATTTCTTTGAGAACGGCTTTGAGGCGGTCTTCAAACTCGCCGCGGTACTTGGCGCCGGCGAGCATGGAACCGAGATCGAGCGAGATGACCCGCTTGTCGCGGAGGCTCTCAGGTACGTCGCCGGAGACGATGCGGCGGGCGAGACCTTCCACGATGGCGGTTTTGCCGACGCCAGGTTCGCCGATGAGCACAGGGTTGTTTTTGGTGCGGCGGCTAAGCACCTGGATGACGCGGCGGATCTCTTCGTCACGCCCGATGACGGGGTCGAGCTTGCCACGACGGGCGAGGTTGGTGAGGTCCTTAGCGTACTTTTCCAGTGCCTGAAATTTGCCCTCCGGGTTCTGGTCGGTAACGCGCTGCGATCCGCGCACTGCCGTGAGCGCCTGCAGAATCGATTCATGCGTAGCGCCGACGCCAACAAGAGCGTCGCGCGAGGGCTCGCCCTTCTGGTGAGCGATACCGAGTAGAAGGTGCTCAGTGGAGATGTATTCATCCCGGAAATTTGCGGCTTCCTTGAAGGCCTGATCGAGAGCCTTGGTCAGGGTTGCACCCGGCCCAGGCTGCGCAGAACCGCCCTGGACGCGTGGCAATTTCTCCTCAATCTGGTGCAGGGAGGTCTCCAGGCGTTCAGTCGGGACGCCGATCTTCTCCAGCACCGCAGGGATGACGCCTTCGCGGTCGGCAATGAGCGCGAGCAGCAGGTGGACGGGTTGGATCTCGGGGTTGCCGTATTCCGTCGCGCGTTCCTGCGCCTGCTGCATTGCTTCCTGCGATTTGACTGTCAGCTTGTCCCAACGAATAGCCATGTTTTTAAGCTCCTGGCTGCTAGCTTCCAGCTACTAGCCGGTCCGCGGCGAGCGATGCTTGCAGCATATTCCTATTGAAGTGATTTGTTTTCTGGTTAACTGGTGCACAAAAATCAGCGCCGGGCAGTTCACCCGGCGCCTTGATGAATCAAAAGCCAAGGGCATGAAGCTAGCAGTAGCTGCCGCTTCTTACCTTGCGCCCACAAGTTCGGGCTCTTCCTTCTTCGCTTCGATCTTTGATTGGCTGGCGAAGTTCACCTTGATCTGTTTTGGCTGGGCCTCGGGCTTCTTGTTCAACTCCAGCTTGAGAATGCCGGCAGTGTAGACGGCAGTGACGTTCTCGGTGTCGACGGTCGACGGCAGGGTGAACGAGCGATAGAAGGAGCCATAGCGGCGCTCGATGCGGTGGAAGTTCTCTTCCTTCTCATCCTTTTCGAATTTGCGCTCGCCCTTCACGGTGAGGGTGTTGTTCTCAACGCGAATGTCCAGGTCTTTCTCTTCCATGCCGGGGACTTCCAGTTTCAAGACCACCTTCTTGGGGTCTTCGTAGATGTCGACAGCAGGAACAAAGCTGGCAGTCGTGAGGGGATTGTCGTTCTCATTGAACTCACGGAAGAGCGAGTTCATGCGGTTCTGTAGAGCGACGACTTCACGGAAAGGATCCCAACGAGTGATTGCCATGATTGTGTATTCCTCCAACTGATTTCGGGATTCTCGGTTGGATTTGTCCAACCGGTTCGTTCAATCTGATGGCTACTATAGCACAATCGATGCATAAAATATGAGCAAATCACACTCATATCTACGATAAAGCGTATATCGATAAATTTTTCATGGAGTTACATAGCCTTGAGAAGTGACCGGGAGAGATCCGAACGCTGGTCAGCTCTCGTCTGCAGGCTACATTTATCATCCGGAGACCAAATCGGCACTCGGGAAATGATGAACTGGCAAGCAACTGCTCGTTGTGGTCGCGCAGGTGGCGACCAGGCTCGGTCACGGTCACTGTTCAGGCTCAGGTTCCTACCGCGAGCGCGAAACTGCCGAGAGCGAATCTTCATGCGGCCCAGATTCTGAGAGCGATCGAGCATGGTTCTATTCTTCCGAAAGAGGGGCTCATTCAGTGCAATTGAAGAGCTCTCTTGTATGGAATGAGCAACTTAAAGCGATACGCGGTCGATCTCTGCTTGACCGGCAACACAATGGAAGCACTGCAGGGATGTGACCCTAGAATCGAAGAAGATGAGCCTGGCTGAGATCCCTTCCTACATCGATTGGCACTGGCTGTGGTTGACGATTGCCGCTTTCATCGGGGGCGTGTTGAATGCGGTGGCGGGGGGAGGGTCGTTTCTGCTGTTCCCGGCAATCCTAGGCATGAAGGTTTTGCCGGTACAGGCGAATGCGACGAACACCGTGGCGCTTTGGCCCGGCCAGCTGACTTCGATTGCGGCATACCGGGAGGATGTTCGTCGGAATCTGCGGGTGGCGATTCCGATGGCCTTAGCGGGGCTGATTGGCGGGACTTGCGGGGCGATCGTGCTGCTGAACACTCCGCAGTTGACGTTTCTGCATCTGGTGCCGTGGCTGCTGCTGGTAGCTGCGGTGATCTTTGCGCTGAGCGGGCCGGTTTCGAAGTGGCTGGAGCATCTCAAGTTTGTGCGTAGCCACGCGCCTGGCGGCACTCACACACCGCGTATGGTTCCGGTGTTTGTAGCGACTGTGGGCGTCTGCTTTTATATCGGCTACTTCGGAGCGGGTGCGGGATTTCTGATCATCACGCTGCTGTCGCTCTTCGGGTATCAGGACCTGAACGAGATCAATGCCCTGAAGGTGGTTTCGACCACGATGGCGAATGGGATTGCGTTTGTGCTGTTCGTGATCAACGGGCAGGTCGTCTGGCGCTATTGCCTGGTGGCGATGGTGACTTGTGCGATTGGCGGGTATACGTCGGCGAGCCTGGCGCGGCGGATACCTCAGGCGATGCTCCGGGGAACTGTGGTGTTCATCGGATTGGGGATGGCAGCGTGGTTCTTCTGGAGGAATCCGTAAACGAAGGTATTTCAGGATTGATGTGCAGGAGGTCTTGTGGCGAAGACGTTGGATCTCATTGACGAGAGGCTTAGCGAGTTCATCCGGAAGCAGAGGGTATTCTTCACGGCGTCCGCGGCCGCGGAGGGGCGGGTGAATGTCTCGCCGAAGGATGCGGCATCGCTTCGGATTCTGAACGAGTTGAGGGTTGCGTATCTGGACCAGACAGGCAGCGGAAACGAGACGGCGGCGCATGTAAAGGCGAATGGGCGATTGACGCTGATGTTCTGTGCGTTGGAGGGGGCGCCGATGATCCTTCGGCTGTATGGAGTGGCGAAGGTGTTGCCGCGGAGGAGCGCGGAATACGCGGAACTTTTGCAGTCGGCTTTTGGCGGGGTAGAACCGCCGGGAGCTCGGCAGATGATGGTGCTGGATGTGGATCGCGTGCAGACTTCGTGCGGGTACGGGGTTCCGCTGTTCGAGTATATAGGAGAGCGGAATACGCTTCGCCGATGGGCCGAGTCGAAGGGCGAGGCGGGATTGCAGGACTATCGGCGGCAGAAGAATGCCGTCAGTATCGACGGCCTGCCAACAGGATTGCCGGAGTCGGCTGAGGATGAGCGAACAGTCGAGAACAAGCCGCGGGGAGTCGAATCCGGAACTAGAATAGAAGCATGAGTCACGAGGGAATTCGCTTCGTCAGCAAGGAAGAGCAAGCGCGCGAGGGTCTAGAGGACCGGCCGCTTTCCAAGGTCGCGGTGACGCCGGACAAGGTTCGGGTGAAGATCACGGAAGGAACGGGGCTGGAGATCGACTGGCAAGACGGGCACCGGAGCGCGTGGGGTTTTGCTTGGCTGCGGGATGCGTGTCCTTGTGCGACGTGCATTGACGAGCGCAAGGCTCAGGGACGGAAGGCTGGGCAGCCGAAAGCCAAAGCTGCGAATTTGCTGCCGATGTACACGCCTCCGGCTAAGCCGGCCAGTGCGCATGGAGTCGGGCGTTATGCGCTTCAGTTCAACTGGCAGGATGGGCACTCCGGCGGGATCTACTCCTGGGATTATCTGCGGCGGCATTGCCAGTGCGCAGAGTGCAGGTTCGAGGCTACGGAGAGCACGGGGAGCCTGAATTGATGGCTGAACACCCGTTGTTGGGGCCCGGTAGTTTCTAGCTCGTAGCCCGTAGCCGGTGGCTTGGCCGGAGTCGACCCAACGCCAGCAGGATGCCATAGAGAAGAGCCTCGGGGCGAGGGGGACATCCGGGGATGAAGACATCTACCGGAATGACTGCATTCACTCCGCCGAGTGAAGCGTAGTTGGTTCCGAAGATGCCGCCGCTGATGCCGCAGGCGCCCACGGCGATCACAATCTTGGGGTCGGGCGTCGCGGCAAAGGTCTTGCGCAATGCCAGTTCCATGTTGCGCGTGACCGGACCGGTGACCAGCAGCATGTCGGCGTGACGCGGCGATGCCACGAAGTGGATGCCGAAGCGTTCGATATCGTGAACAGGATTGTTCAGCGCCGCGATTTCCTGTTCGCAGCCGTTGCATGAGCCGGCGTCGACTTGGCGAATGGCGAGTGACCGCCCGAGCAGAGATTGAATGGAGGCTTCGATGCGCCTGGTTGGAGACTCTGCGCTCGGGGCGACGACGGAGGAGATCAGCGCTGCATGCGTGCCATCGGGACGGAGCGAATATTCGGAGGTGAGAACAAGGTCGCGACGATCGGTGGCAGCGAGTTCGAAGTCGCGTGTCATGCTTACCGCTCCGTCTTTCGACGCTTCAGCACATTCGCCGCAGAAAATGCAGCGACCGTAGTCTACGGTCACCGTGCGTGAACCGTCTTGGTCGCGAAGGGCGATGGCGCCGGTGGGACAGGCTTCGGCGGCTGGACGGGCGTCGCTCCATCCCTTGAAGTCGAAGTCCGGGCGTCCGCGAAATTGTTCCGCCAGATGGGGCGCAACGCGCGGATAAGGAGCTGTAGCGATGCCGACGCGGAACGAATTTTGAAGGATCTTGAACATGGAGTTACCGGTCCGTCCCCGAGTACGACAAGTTGAAGCTCTTATTGATCACCGGGAAATCGGCAATGATGTTGCCTTCGACAGCCTCGACGATCGCGGGCCAATTGTTAAGGGAAGGGTCCTTTACCTTGCAGCGTTGGAGACGATTGTCCTCACCGGTGCGGACCCAATGTACGATTTCGCCGCGCCATCCTTCGACTGCTCCGAGGGCGCATCGATCGGGAGGTATGGGCTTCGCCGGAGAACGGTGTGGTCCATCTGGCAAATGTGCGATGGCAGCGCGAATCATGTCGATCGACTCGCCGACTTCATCAATGCGAACTACCATTCGGTGGCGAACATCTCCCGCCTGGTAGAGCGGCACCTTGAAGGACAGGTGACGGTACGCCTCGCAGGGATGATCGCGGCGAATATCGAGATCAACGCCGGAGGCACGCCCTCCGACGCCGACGATTCCCAGCTTTGACGCTTTGTCAGGGCGGAGAATTCCGGTGTGCTCCAGTCGGTCGCGGGTGGAATCGGACGATTGAATGATTGCAACCAGTCTGCGGAATTCGCGCTCGACAGCTTCGAGGGTGTTGGCGATGGCTTCGATTTGAGTCTGCTGCCAGTCTCTTCGGACTCCTCCGACGGCGATCATTCCGCGTGACGCCCGGCTGCCGGTCAGCATTTCATTCAGGCCCAGCACCATTTCGCGAATGCGGCCGGCATGGGCATTGGCAATCACAAATCCCACGTCCGTGGCGATGGCGCCGATATCGGCGATGTGATTTGCGATTCGTTCCAACTCGAGGAGTACCGTGCGCATGAATTGTGCTCGCGCCGGGACTTCGATTTCCGCCGCAGACTCGACTGCCTGGCAGAATGCGGCGCCGTGGGAAAACGCCGAATCTCCGGAAATGCTTTCGGCTAGAAACACCGCGCGGTGTATGGGGAGATTCTCAAACAGCTTCTCGGTTCCCTTGTGGGTGTAGAACATGCGCAGCTGCAGATAGAGGATGGGCTCCCCTGCAACGGCGAAATTGAAGTGACCCGGTTCGATGATTCCGGCATGGACCGGTCCGACCGGAATCTGAAACACGCCTTCTCCAAGGGTGGGGCGGTAGACGTGCTGTTCTCCTTCAAAAGGAGGCAGCACAGTGTCGAGCGGAAAATCTTTACGCAGGGGATGGACGTCAGGCCAATTATCGTGAAGTGCGACACGCCGCGGATTGGGATGTCCGGCGGCTTCAAGGCCGAACCAATCCTGAATCTCGCGCTCCTGCCAGTTGATTGCGGGGAGATCCGCGGCCAGCGATGGAAACGACGGATTTTCGGCGGGAATGCGGGCTTTCAGAATCAGCCACGTAGGATCGCCAGGGCGATCGAAAACATAGTAGTTATAGAAGATGGCTTCCGCGGCAACGCGATCTTCAGCGAATACGGTTACGAGGCGCGCACCGCAGTCGAGGAACAGATACCGGGCCAGGTCGACGACATCGGGGACGTTCACCAGAACGGTGAACTGGCCGGTCACTTGTTCCTGAACGGAACGAATCTTGTCGGGAAAACGTTCGCGAAGTTGTTGATGAAGAGAGGTCATTGTCCGCTCACCACCTGCGCAGCGCCGCGAATGAGTTCGAGGAGCGGAGCCGGCACCCAGAATCCGATCACGACTAGCGCCGCTGCGAGGACGAGCAGCGAGCCATTGCGCCATGGACGAGGACCGGCCACCGGCATGTCTCCGGCCGGTCCGAGGATCATGCCCCCCACGTGCAGCAGCGCGCCGGCAAACACACCCGTTCCAAACAAGACGAACAGCACCCCGGTAAGAGCATGGCCACCATCAAATGCTGCGCGAACAATGAGAAATTCGCTCTGAAACAGGCTGAACGGCGGCATGCCGATGATGGCCAGCATAGCCATGAGAAAAATGACGCCGGTAAGCGGCATGGCCCGTAAGACGCTGCCTTTGATGCCCGAAAACAGGTCGGTGCGGAAGTGCTGTTGCACGTTGCCCGCGCAGAGGAACAGGAGCGATTTGGCAATGGTGTGAAACGTCATGTGCAACATGAGCCCGAGACTGCCGAGCGCGCCGCCGAGTCCCAGCGCCGTGACCATGATGCCGGCATGGTCGATCGTGTGATAGGCGAGCAGGCGGCGGTAATTTTTCTGCACCAGCACGAACGGAACGGAAATGCCCATGGAAAGCAATCCGAAGAGGAGCAGGAGGCGGCTTGGGTATTCGGTTCCGAGAGAGCGGCTAGTAAGGATGTAAAAGCGGATGAGGCCGTAAAGTGCGCAGTTGAGCATGGCAGAGGAGAGAATGGCGGCGGATGGAACGGGTGCTTCGCTGTAGGCGTCGGGCTTCCAGGTGTGCATGGGGGCGAGGCCCGCCTTGGTTCCGTAGCCGAGAAGGATCAATGCGAAGGCGAGGCGCATGGAGGTTTTGTCGAGTTGCGCGGCATGCTCGGCCAGCACCGACCAGTTCAGTCCGTGAAGCGCCTCGGAACCGGCCAGGCTGTGTCCGGCATAGTAGGCCACCAAGGTGCCGAACAGGGCCATCGACAATCCTACGCCGCCGATGATGGCGTATTTCCAGGCTGCTTCAAGAGAAGTGACCTTGCCGTAGAAGGTGACGAGGAAGATGGAAGCGAGGGTAGTGGCTTCAATGGCTACCCACATCACTCCCAGGTTATTGGCGACCGCCATGAACAGCATCGAGAACACAAACAGCGGCGTGAGCGAGTAGTACATGCGAAGCTGGCGGAGTGGCTCGCGGCCATCTTCGTCGTTGCCGAGAGCACCGCTATTTTGGTCGTCGCGCAGATAGCCGATGGAGTAGGTGGAGCACACCAGAGAGACAGCAGCGGTGAGAAGAATGACCAGCGCGCTCAGTGAATCCGCGAAGAAGAAACCATTTCCAAGAGAGATTGCGCCGCTTGCAAGCACTCGACCCCCCAGCGCGACGGCAACCGAAAAGGTGGCGACTGACGCGGCCAGGTTTGCGCGCTCCATGAGCGCGCGCCCGCGAGCAAGGAACGAAGCGGCCGCGGCGGCGATGGGGATCAGCAATAGAGCGACGATCAGCATCTAACCTCGCAGCCTCCGCAACCGGCTCACATCCATGGATTCGAACGACTCGCGAATGCGGTAGACGAGAATGCCGAGCACCATGGCAGCCACCAGCACATCGAAGAAGACGCCCAGTTCGACAATCAGCGGCATGCCGTAGGTGAGCGAAATGGCAGCGAGGAAGAGCCCATTTTCTAAAGACAAAAGAGCCAGGACCTGGGTGAGCGCCTTGCGGCGGTTGATGATGGTGAAGAAGCCGATGAGGAAAAGAGAGATGGCGACAGCGAGCGCATTGTGGCCGAGGCCGCGTTCTTCGGGCCGGTAAAACGACTCGGCCACCACGTAGCCCACCAGCGTGAGTCCTCCTGCAATGAGGACCGAGAGAGGCACGTTCACGATCGGTTCGATTTCTTTGTGGATCTGCATGCGATCCACGAGGCGTTCAAACAGGAGCGGCACCAGAACTACTTTCACGACTAGAGTGAGTGCGGCGGCAACATAGATATGGGGTGCATGGTTGAGCCAGGCGATGGTGGCGGCGATGATGGCGAGGAAGAACGATTGCGCCGCGAATATGCGGATGTGCGTAACGATCCATCGTTGGGCGACCATCGCGATCTGCAGGACAAGCACCAGCGCCGCCATCAAGGTGATGATCCGATCGCCGAGCTGCATGGTGAGAAAAGGTCTCATAAGCATCAGAACAAGAACGTGGAAACGAGCGCGAGCGCTCCTAGCGTGAAGGCCACCGCGAGGAGTTCGGGCACGCGGAAGAGCCGCATCTTGGCGTTTACGGTTTCAAGCAGAACAATGGCGCAAACAAGAAGAAACAACTTTGGCAGGAGCCATGCGATTCCTTTGAGGGCGCCGAAGCCGAACCACGCGGGCTGCAAGCCGATCGGCCAGAAGCAGTTGATCAGCAGGGTCATCAAGACGAGCTGCTTGATGGAAGCAGCCCACTCGATGAGCGCCAGGTAGGGCCCGGAATACTCGAGGATCATAGCCTCGTGGATCATGGTGAGTTCGAGGTGAGTGGCGGGATTATCGACGGGGATGCGTCCGGTTTCGGCGATCAACACCAGGGCGAGCGCGGCGAAGGCGAGCATCTGAGCGGGGGCCAGAAAGCGCCAGGTCTGTCCGATAGCAGCGCCGGCGATTTCAGTAAGGCCGGTAGAGCCGGCTCCGATGGCCACGGTGAAGATGGCCAGCATCATGGCCGGTTCAGCTAAAGCGGAGATCGTCATCTCGCGGCTGCTGCCTAGGCCACCGAATGAACTGCCGCTGTCGAGTCCGCCGAGGGCAAGAAAGAAGCGGCCCAGGCCGAGGAGGAAGATCACGGCCAGCGCGCCGCCAAACAATCCGAGGGGCGCGTCGGCGGCCACCATGGGAATCATAAGACCGGCGATCACCGTGCTGAAGAAGACAACCCATGGCGTGGCGGTGAAGATCCAGGAGGCGGTCTCGGGGATCACCATGGATTTGCCGAAGTGTTTGCGCAGATCGCGGTAAGGCTGAAAAATGCCTGGGCCGCGGCGGGTCTGGAAGCGTGCCTTGAGCGTTCGAATGACGCCCGTGACCAGCGGCGCCAGCGCCAGCAGCAGGATAAGTTGCGCAACGTTCTCGATGAGCCGCTCGATCATCCGCGCACCGCAAACAACAAAACGAGAATGAGAGTGATGAAGATGTAGGTGAGATAGACGTTGATGCTTCCCGCCTGAATGCCCCTCATGCGGTGGGCGATGGCCATGATCTGTTCGCGCAGCGGGCCGTAGATGCGTTTCTCGAATGTGGGTTCTATCTCGCTCTCGAAGCGAATCGCACTGGGATAAAAAGGTGACACTTCATACTCCGCCTGGATCTCGCGCCGCGGCCGATAAAGGGCGGAAAAGATCATGCGCAGCGGCTTTGAAAAGGCGGTGGCCGTGTATTCGTTATCTGCGGTCAACCCGGGAAGTCCGCAATCCCAGGCCGGCCCGCGGACACTGCGACGTTTCCAGCGCAGGCCCAGAGGAAGCGCGAATGCGAGCGCGGCCAAAAGGAACAGGAGTGCTATTCCGGCGGTCGAAATGGTGCCGCCATGCGCTGTTCCCGGCGATAGCGCCAGGCCGCGGGCCATGACCAGTTGGGCGCTTGCGCGGACCCCAAGGGTTTGCTGGGTGATGGGATCGAATATCGACACGAAGAATGTGGCGCCGATACCCAGCGCGATGCATCCCAACGCTAAAATCGCCATTCCCGCGCGCATGGTAAACGGGGATTCGCTCGCCTCCGCGGCTTCAACGCTGCGCGGAAGAGCCAGGAACGGAATGGCGAACGCTTTGACGAAACACGCGGCAGCCAGAGCCGCTGTAAGCGCCAGCAGTGAGCCGGCAATGGGGAACATCAATCGGGTGAGACTCTGCGTGGTGCCGAATCCGGCCAGCAGCGCCTGATAGGTTAACCACTCGCTTACGAATCCGTTCACGGGCGGCAATCCGGAAATGGCCGCAGCGCCGATGAGAAAGCACAGAGCGGTCACAGGCATTCGGCGAATGAGGCCGCCCATCTTTTCTATATTGCGCGTATGCGTAGCCTCGACCACGGCACCCGCGCCCAGAAAGAGAAGTCCCTTGAAGGTGGCGTGGTTGAAGGTGTGATACAGCGCGGCGATGAGAGCCAGCGCAGCAAGATTCCCCTGCCCAAGGGCACGAAACATCAGCGCGGCCCCAAATCCCATGACGATGATGCCGGCATTTTCGATGGTGGACCAGGCGAGCATGCGCTTGAGGTCCTGTTCCATCAGCGCATAGAGCACTCCCAGCAGAGCCGACGCCACGCCCAAGCCCAGCACCAGGGTTCCCATCCACAGCGGAGGTGTTCCGTAGAAATCGAAGAATACGCGCGCCATGCCATAAATGCCGGTCTTGATCACGATGCCCGACATGAGAGCAGATACATTGCTGGGCGCCACCGGATGCGCTTCAGGAAGCCAGATGTGAATGGGGACGATGCCCGCTTTTACGCCGAAGCCGAGAAGGAACAACACGAAGACCACGCCCTGCTGCCGCGGCGACATGTGCGATGCCAGAAGATGGAAGCCGGAAAAATCGAGAGTGCCACCAAACGATGCGAGAAGAAGGAAAGCGATCAGGAGCATCCCTGTGCCGGCGTGCGACATGACGAGGAAGAGGACGCCCGCTTTGCGAGCTTCCTCCTTTTCGTGTTCGAAGCTGACCAGGCAGTATGCGGAAAGCGCCATGACTTCCCACGCCACCAGGAAGAAGAACGCGTTGGACGCGGTGAAAACCAGCGCCAAACTAAGCAACAGAAAATTGAAGAAGAATCCGAATGCGCCCAGGTTGCGGTGTCCTTCCATGTGCCGCAGATATCCGAAGGAGTAGAGCGAGACAGCGGCGGCGAGCACCGCGAGGGTCAAAGAGAAGTATGCCGAGAGAGGGTCGAGGCGAATAGCCCAGGCGAACACCGGGTTGCCGAAGGGAAGGGCAATCGCGATGGGCGCCCCGGCGAAGATGGCGGCGGCTGATCCTGACAAATCGAGAAGTGATCCCGCCAGCGCCGATCCGCAGGCCACCCGTCGAGCGGCGGCCGGACGACGATACAGCGCCAGACTCCCGGCGGCTCCCCCCATCCACACAACGATTCCACTCAGAAACAGGTCGGGAATCACTGGGAAGACCCCTCGCGTTCCAATTCACCGAGCATCTGGATAGCGTCCGCCAGATTGCGATGGAAGTAGTCGCGCATGAGGTCGAGTACCTGAACGAGGACCGGGTTGCGAATGGAATAGAAGACCTGGTTGCCGTCTTTGCGGTTCACCACAATCTGCCGGCTTCGCAGGATTGCCAGGTGCTGGGACAGGTTTGCCTGTTCCAGACCGAGCTTCTCCTGGATCGTCCGCGCAGAGAATTCCCGGTCGCGCAACAGTTCGAGGATGGCAACCCGGGTGGGATGAGAAAGGGCCTGAAAGATACTCGCCTTGTATCTCCGCAGAATATCCTGCATGCTATTACAATATTCGATTTTTCGAATATATGCAATTACAACTGAAGTCGCTCATTATCCCCGTGTGGAAGCCGGGCAAAGGCTAGATCAAGCGCAGGAATCGGGGGCCCTGCGCATCTCGTGCGCCGCCCTCGTCAGCAGTTCCGCTTGTTATGGTGCCCAGCGAGCGGGAGCCTTTTGCAGACTGTGGCTCTATCCTCGCAATCTCAATCGTTCCTTGGACGAACGGGTCGATTTAGCATATCTGCTCATGCCCTGGGAACCTCGATGCTCTTGTCGGGCAGCATCAAGGGAGTTCCGAAACTGTTCTTCCCTGAATACGGCACTCCTGAAACAAACAATGGCATCGCGGATCATCTGGATGGCGATCGATTCGACCATGGGTTCGCAGTCTTGACGCGGGGTGTCAGTGCACCGAGGCGAACTCGTTCTCGCTATGAATCGACGCACCAATTGATGCCACGTTCGATGTTTAATCTCATCGATGATTCACCCCGCCTTAGCCCCGCGCGCCAATTCCCGCTCGCGCAGCCATGTGAAAATCACGGGCGTCACGATCAGCACGTGGGCCAGGGAACTGACCATCCCGCCCAACACTGGCGCAGCCAGCGGCCGCATGAATTCCGCTCCCGTGCGCGTTGACCACAACAGCGGCAATAGTCCGGCGATCACGGTGGCCACCGTCATGACCTTGGGTCTAAGGCGCAACAGCGCTCCCTCCATCACCGCCGCATGCAATCCTTCGCGAGTGAGCGCGCCATCCGTGGCCTTACGACGAGCTACCGCCTCTTCGAGATAAATCACCATCACTACGCCGGTCTGCACCGCCGTCCCGAAAAGAGCGATAAATCCCACCCACACCGCCACAGAGAAATTCAGATGCAGGAGCTTGACCAGAAACACTCCACCGGTGAGCGCGAACGGCACAGCCAGAAGAACGTGCGCCGCCTCCTTCACCGAACCATAGGTCCGATATAGCAGCACGAAGATGACCAGCAGCACCAGCGGAATCACCAGTTCGAGCCGCTTGCGAGCGCTGATCTGGTTTTCAAACTGGCCGCTCCACTCGACGTAATATCCCTGGGGCATCGGCAACCGCGCGGCAACTTCGCGCCTGGCTTGCTCCACAAAGCCGCCCACATCGCGGCCCCGCACGTTCAGCAGCACCGAGCCGCGCAGCAAACCATTCTCGCTGGAGATCATGGAAGGGCCCATGGTGGTACGAATGGTCGACACGTGGTTGAGCGGGACCTGCGCGCCGTTGCTGCCGGTCACCAGCACTTCGCCAAGCTGCTGCGGATCGGCGCGGAAGTCTCGCCCGTAGCGGACACGAACGGGAAACCGCTGCCGGCCTTCAATGGTGGTGGTCAGGTTCTTTCCGCCGATGGCGGTCTCAATTACGTCTTGAACGTCGCCAACGTTCAACCCGTATCGATTCGCAGCCGGCCGATCGACGGTCATCTCGAGATAGGGCGATCCAGTAGTTCGCTCCGCATACACATCTGCTGCACCGGGAATCTGCCGCACCACGTTCTTGATCTGGTCGGATAAGCCTTCGATGACGCGAAGATCCGGACCGAACACCTTGATCCCAACTTGCGTGCGGATGCCGGTCGAAAGCATGTCAATGCGGTTGCGGATGGGCTGCGTCCAGATGTTCGTCACGCCTGGAATTTGCAGCCTCTCATCGAGCCGCGCCATGATCGCATCCTTGGTCAAGCCCTTGGGCCACGTCTCTCGCGGCTTGAATACCACCGTGGTCTCCTCCATATTCACTGGCGCAGGATCGGTGGAGGTTTCGGCGCGGCCCACCTTGCCCACAACCATTTCCACCTGAGGATCGGCAGCAATGATTCGGTCTTGCTGGCGCATGATTTCGGTGGCACGGCTCAGCGAGATGCGGGGATCGGTGATGGGCATGAACAGGGCCGTCTCTTCGTCGAGAGGCGGCATGAATTCCGATCCGATCGTCGTCGCGGTGTAAATGGCCGCCGCGAACAACAGCGCCGCCGCTGCCAGCGTAGCCAGGCGATGACCAAGGGCCCATCGCAACACCGGCCTGTAAATCGCGCCCAGAATACGCATCATGGGGTTCTGATCTTCGCGATGCAGTTTACCTCGAATCAGGAAGGTGCATAGGACGGGAACCAGTGTAATAGCGAGAATGGTTGAAGCCGCCATCGCGAATGTCTTCGTAAACGCAAGCGGATGAAACATCTTCCCTTCCATCCCCGTAAGCGCGAACACCGGAATGAACGCCAGGATGATGATGATCATGGCGAAGGTGATGGGCCGGCCCACCAGGCGAGCCGCATTCAACGTGATTTCCCAGATGTGGTCGCGATAGCTGCCGTGCTCCTCATCGTATTTCTCCGCCTGGCGAATCACGTTCTCCGTCATCACGATGCCTGCGTCCACCAGCACCCCGATGGCGATCGCGATGCCGCCCAGCGACATGATGTTGGAACTGATGTCTGCACCGCGCATGAACAGGAACGAGGACAGCACCGCCAGCGGTAGCGGGATCGTGACCACCAGAATGCTGCGGAAATGCCAGAGAAACAAAACGTGCGCCAGCGTGACCAGGACGATTTCCTCGATGAGGGCGTGGCGCAACGTACCGACCGCATGGTCAATGAGGATGCTGCGATCGTAGAACGGAACGATCTTCACGTTTACTGGAAGGCCGGGCTGAATCTCGGCGATCTTCTGCTTGACGGCCGCGATAACCGCGCGTGCATTCGCGCCGTAGCGAATCACCACCACTCCTCCGACCGCTTCTTTGCCGTCCTTGTCGAGTACGCCGCGCCGGAACTCCGGACCCAGCTGTACCGTCGCCACGTTTCCCAGTGTGACGGGTGTCCCGTTGTAAGCGCCGAGCGAAATGTCTTCAATGTCCTTCAGCCCGCGAATCAGGCCGATCCCACGAACGATGTCCTCGGTATGCCCGACTTCGATGACTTTCGCACCCACGTTGTTGTTGCTGCGCTGGACGTTGGCAACCACATCTTTAAGCGAGACGTTGTATGCGCGTAGTTTGATGGGGTCGAGATCGATCTGGTACTGCTTCACGAACCCGCCCACGCTGGCTACTTCCGCCACGCCAGGCACAGAGTTGAGTTGATACTTGATGAACCAGTCCTGGAGCGAATGGAGCGTGCCCGAGTCATACGGGCCCTCGACCGTGTACCAGAACACCTGGCCCACGCCAGTAGCATCGGGTCCCATCACAGGCGTGACTTCTGAAGGCAGAAAGCTGCTCGCCAGACTCAGACGCTCGAGGACCCGCGTTCGTGCGAAATAGATATCCACGGAGTCTTCGAAGATGACGTTGACCATGGAGAAGCCGAACTGCGATGACGAACGTACGGTTTTGACATGCGGCAGCCCCTGCAAGTTCGCCGTGAGTGGATAGCTGATCTGATCTTCCACCTCCTGCGGACTGCGGCCCGGCCACTCGGTGAACACAATCACCTGATTTTCACTCAGGTCGGGAATGGCATCGATCGGGGTGTGCAGCAGCGCCCAATATCCCCACGCAGCGAACGCCACGTAGACCGCCACGATGAGCCATCGGTTCTTCATCGAGAATTCAATGATTTTGTTGATCATTTTCTTTCCTGGCTTGCTTGGCATCCCAGGCCTCGTTCGTGAGACCTGGGAAACCACGAGGTTTCACTCATTCACGCACTTACTTCGCATTCAGCCGGGTGCGTGCCGATGCGATCACGCTGCCGTTTTTGCGCGCCTCAACCGTAGCGCTCCACGAGCCCGACATGGGCACGTTGCCTTTGCCTGCATACAGTTGCTGGCCGCCCGACCACGTAAGGGCGAACGAATTTCGCATCTCCGGCATGTTCATCGAAGGCATAGCCGGCATGACGAGCGTCACCGTTACTTGTGCATCCGAGACCGGCTTGCCGCTTGCGTCCGTGAGCGCGACCTGAAACGCATTCTCCTCGGCTCCTTTCAACTCACCCTGCGTGTGAAGTTCGATCTTCATCCCGCTCGCAGCGGCATTCGCCCCCTGGCCCTGCTGCCCGGTCGCGAACTCCTTTGATCCGCCGTACAGCCCGCTCATGCCGGAACTCAACTGCGCCTGCGAGTCGATCATGAAATTGCCATTGAGCACCACCTTATCGCCAGGTTTCAGGCCGCTCATCACCGGGAACACGTCCTCGGTTGGCGCGCCCACCTTCACCTCGCGTGCCTCGAATACGCCGTCTGCCTTGGAGACGTAAACAATCTTGCGAGTGCCGGAGTCGAGAACCGCCGACCGCGGCACCACCACCGCCGGGCCAGACGCTCGGCTCACAAAAGCTGCGTTTACGAACATGCCCGGCAGCAGACGCATACCAGGATTGGACAGATGAACATGCACCGGAACCGTGCGCGTTTGGGGATTGGTTGTTGGCTCGATGAACTGAACGTGCCCATGCAGCTTGCGATTGGGGAGTGCTTCAGCGGAAATGTCGACGTCCTGGCCGGGATGGATTTGCGGCAGCTGGTCCTCGTAGGCATCGACCTTTATCCAGATCTCGCTGAGATTGGCAAGGGTCAGCAATGTGTCGCCGGAATTCACATACTGGCCCTGGGTCACTTTGCGTTCGACCACAGTGCCTTCGGCGTTCGCATAGATTGAAACGTGCGGAACTCCGGCGGTTGCGGGTTCGCCGGTCACAGCCGCGCTAATCTGCTCCGCCTTGATGCCCCACAGTTCCAGCTTGTGTCGGCTCGCATCCCAAAGCGAGTCCGCCTGCGAGCGTGCAAAGGCGTCATCTGACTGACGGAGGCGAACGCGATGTTCCTGCGCGAGTCGGTACTCTTCGAGCGCCGTCGCAACCTCCGGACTATAAAGTTCCGCGACGCGCTGCCCACGCCGCACGTGCTCGCCCGTGTACTGCACATAGAGCTTGTCAACGCGCCCTCCAATCCATGCACTCACCGCGGCCAATTGCGACTCCGGCTGCTCCACCCGCCCGAACGCATCGATGTTTGTGTGCAGTACGGCCGTGCCTACATCAGCCACCTGCACGCCGGCGGCCGTAATCTCGGTCGGCGTCATTTGCACAGTTGTGCCGGGCTGTGTGCCCTGCTGTTCCTCCATCTTCGGGCGGGCGGGCGCCGACGGCATGGGTGCGCTTGCGAGTGGTGGTCGAGATGCGAACACGCTTCCGCTCCGCACCGCCAGCATTCCAGCGGTCAGTGCCACCGCAGCCAACCCGGCAGCTGCGCCCACAAAGAAGAACTTCTTCTCGCTCGATGTCATTTGCTCATCTCCTTCTCGGGCGCGGATAGAGGCGCGCCGGTAGCCCGCTCCAGGCGGGCAATACCTGCATCCACCGCGGCCTGCGCTGTATAGAGAGCCGTTTCCACGTCCAGCAACACGTTCTGGCTTTCGATCAGGTTGGCGAATTCAGCGCGATTATTGCGATAAGCCGCCGTGCCGGCCTTGAACACCGCATCGGCCTGCGGCAGCAGCGTGTCGCGATAGAGCTTTACGCGCTTCTCTGCAGCCAGCACGTCGATCTCTGCCTGGCGTACTTCGAGGAACACCGCATTTCTCCGCGCTTCCAGTTCCGCCTGCGTCACTTCCGTAGCTGCGTCCGCCTGCTTCGCCTCCCCCTCATGGCGGTCGCGATTCCACCGCGGCAGATTCATTGAGAACTCCGCCATGTAGGCGTTGCGTGACGTTGACCCGCTCGGCATGACCATGTAGCCGAGGCCCACCGTGAAGTCGGGCTTGGTAGCCATGCGCGCCAGGTGACTCTCATCCTTGGCCGCATTAATCTGTTTGCGTAACGCGGCCAGCTCTGGCCTGTGTTCAAGGGCCGCCCGTTCGAGCTCTTCGATTGAGGGGAGCGCTGGCGGCACTGCGTAGGTTCCCTGGATCTCGATCGTCTGATCGGGCCGGCGCCCCAGTAGCGCATTCAATTGCGCACGCGTGGAGTCCCGCTCCTGTTCCAGTTCGATCATGTGCTCGTTGAGTCTCGTCAGCGCTATCTGGGCGCGCAGCACGTCCGCCTGCGGGACTTTACCGGTGGTGTATTCGGCGAGCGCGGCCTCCAGCGCCTCTTTCAACAGCCCGGCCTGGCGCTCGTGCACCTTGTGGGCGTCGGCGTTGCGCGTCATCGCGGTGCAGGTCTTGCGGACTTCGGCCCCGACCTCCTGCCGAAGCGTCTCCAACTCCTCAGACGCCACCTCCACGTTATCCCCGGCAAGCTGCACCCGCATGTTGCGCTTCTCTCGATTCGGAAACGTCTGCTGCACCATGAACATCAACTGCGCCTGGTTCACGTCCCACGGCTTGGTGATCGGGGTGCTCCAGTCGCGGACTGAAAACATGGGATCCTCGAGACTACGGGCGGTGGAGATCTTCAGTTGCGCCAGGGTCAGGCGCCGCACCGCCCCCCGGATCTCCGGATTGGCTTCGCGCGCCTCGTTTACTGCCTGATCCACAGTCAGCACGATGGCATCGCGAGCCTCCGGCCAACCTGTCTGGGCGAAAGACGGCAACGAGATCGCCAGCGCCAACGGCACTAGCCAAGATTTGAATTCCACTTTTTACTCCGCAATAGAGTCGGAACCGCGCACCCGCAGGGGTTCCGCAATCGAAAGCAATGCAGATAGCTCAGTTGCCAAATACGCATCCGAGCAGGACAATGCGAAGCGGAGTAATCAGATTCTGAGGATAGATTTGCCGGGAGGAGGCGAGTTGTGAGGCGCCGCAATTGAAGCGGTGCTCTCAAGTCTCGCCGAATGTTCAGCCACGGGCAAGAATGAGATCACCGTCGAAACAGAGCTTGGGTTGAGAGCCGCTCGTTCCACGACGATTGCGGGCATGGGGATGCGAACCGTGCAGCAGCCCGACCTGAGGGTCGCCGCGGGTGCCGATCCGTGTATGCAGCAGTCGTGGCCGGCACTGCGGCCTTGCGCTTGGCAGGTTGGGTATGGCGCCAAAAGGGCCGCGATCATCACCATCGCCACAAACCCCCGTCGTAACATGCCTTGCGCCATGTTGGTAGCGTAGCACTGGCAGGAAGCTGAATGCCGGTGATCTGGATCACTCGTCTCAAATCAAGATGCGCTCACGATTCGACGCCGATGAGCGGGTTATCGCGCGCGCGCCGCCGAAGGCCGGGGCTGTGGTCGCAGGATGTGGTTTAAGTGCGGTTTCAGTCGGAGACCAACCGTAAAACCTCAACAAGTACATAGTCGCCAATTCACTTATCGAGCCTACGTTTGTATCGGCGAGTCGGCTCTGTTTTACGAACTCTCGGGCGGAGCGGAAATCGCATTTGGTCGGCGCGATGACCGCTTATGGGAGACTCGACTCATCCGCTGTTGTCGGCAAAATTCCGATAGCGTCCTCTTGCGGTCATCCCTCACCACCTGTGCCCATCGCCTCTCCTTCATCAGCTGAGCCGCGGCGAGGGACTCCCTTTGCCGATGCCACGGATCCAGCTGGTTCGCGGAACGGCTCCACGTCAATGCGCTCATAACGCACTTCCAGTACCTCCAGATCTTCTGTCCCGCCCGGCGCGTACAGAACTACGCTGTCACCCGCTGCCGACTTCATCAACGCACGCCCAAGAGGGGACACCCAGCTGATGTGGTTGCGGTTGAGATCCACCTCGTCGGTGCCCACGATGCTCACCTCTCGCTCCGCTCCCGTGCCGTTGGCATAGCGCACGGTGGCCCCGAAGAATGCCCTGGTCTGCGCCTGCCGCGATCTCGGAGCTTCCGGGTCCACCACTTCCGCTGCTTCGATTCGCTTCGTGAGAAAGCGAATCCGCCCATCGATCTGCCGCAGCCGCCGCTTGGCGTACTGATAGTCGGCGTTTTCACTGCGATCGCCATTGCCGGCGGCCCACGCCGCCACCTCCGCTACAGCCGGGCGGTCCCTGGTAAGCAGAAATCGGTGCTCATCTTTGAGGCGCTCGAGCCCGCACGGCGTTATGTAGTTCTTGCTGTGCGTCCCGGGCGCGTCCTCTTGTGGTCTCCTGGTATACCCTTTCCGCAACTCGTAGTCCTCCCAGCGCGAATCCAGTGGGTGCCCTCCGTGAATGCGGATCAGCACCGATGCAGAACATCGCAGGCCCTCCACGTTCGAAGGAGTTCATCTGCGGCCCTGACTGATTTTTTCACGTCTTCCGGTCCCTTAGCGATACAACCCATCTTTTCGGCCAAGTACCTGCAAGGGCATGCCTGAGTAGATTGGTACTCTGGCCTGCATCGCTCCCGCGCGTCGTGCCTCGCGGCTGGACTCGGTAAAGGCGCTGCGAACTGAGTGAGAGCGAGGAGGCGAGATCAGACTCTAGCGCACTTACGCACCGCCATTCGCCAGTGCGCGATCAAGATGATGGTGTTTGCCTGGTAGGGCAAAAGCTGTGCGCAAAGAAATGGCCGGAGCTTTGAACTCCGGCCATTTCTTCGATGTTAAACACTGCCTCTAGTGGCAGGCGGTGAAGGCCAGGTTGGGCGTGATGGCAACGCTTGTGAATGGGCCGGTGCCGGTAAGAGCCAGCGGCGGGTTGGAGTTCGCGTCAGACGCGGAGCAGGTGCTGGTGGTGAGGCCGTCGACTGCATAGCTGGGCAGTGACGCGGGTTGCGTAAGTGTTGCTCCTCCAGCTGACCAGGTGCCGATGTACGCTCCGGTAGAGGGAACGGGCAGCGAGTAGTTGATGCAATCTGTGCCGCTGGGACAGGCAACCGGCGGGTTGCCAACCGGTCCGGCGACGGTGGTCACAACCTGGGAGACGCCATAGTACGGTGTTGCTGCAGGCTGCTGCGGGATGGTGAAAATCTTGCTGTTGACAGTGGCGAGCGCGGTCAGGGTTACGTCAATGGCGATCGGCGCAGCGGGGCTGGCGTTGTTCGCGGAGGTCACGAGGCCGGTCAGGTTAGCGAAGGAGCTTGCGGCCGCGAGAGTGGGCGGATTCAGCTTGACTGCGCCGGTGGTGTCACCTACAGCAACTCCGGTGACAATGGTGGGAGCGTAAAGAGCGCCATCCGATGAGCGAATGCCCGAGATCACAACGTCGTAACTGCCGGCGGGAAGCGGGCAGAAGACGAAGGTACCGTCGGTGTTGGCGATGGTGGATTGCACGACTCGATCCACTCCGCCGCCATCGGGCTGCTCGACCGCAACCCAGGCGCTGCCTGCGACGGGCCTACCTGTCGAAGCATCGATGACGCTGCCATTGATGGAGGCAGAAACGGTGCTGACGACCCCAGCTCTCAGGACCGGTTTGAGGCGGTACTGTCCGTTGCCTTCTTTGAGGATGGACTGACAGGTCTGAAAATCGATGTCAAGGTCGGTGGTCTTCCCTGCTTCGACGGTGAGCCCGCCGCCGGCGATGTGGCTGGCCGGGATCTTGATGCCCGTCTGATCTTCGCTCGAAAGATTGAGGGTGTGGAAGCTGGAGTCTTTGGAGAGCTGAACGCAATTGGCGGCGCCATTGCCGCAGGCATTCGTGGTGATGCCGGTGCTATCGCTGGCGAGAATGATGCGAATCTGCTGGTAGGTACCGGCCTGAAGCTGCTGCGCATCCCCCAGATTGGCGAGGAAGCACTGGTTGTTGGCGAGGCCAAGAAGGTCGACTTGCTTGGGCGCGGTTTTCAGGCCGGGCGTGAGATCTACCCAGCCGCTGTCGCCAGGACCGGCGGAGGTGCTGACATTTGCCTGAACGTCTGTGATGGTGACGTAAACGTGAGAGAAGGGGCCGTTAGGCGTGGCGCAGGTGGCGGGGTCACTGACCATGACATTGATCTTGGCCGTGCCACCGGAGACCGTTCCATTCATGCTGCTGCACGCCACGATGAACAGGGCGGCCACGGTCAGAAAACAAATTGCAAGAGCGAGTGGGAAAAGCTTGCGCAATGAAACGGCTTGCTTGAGTTCCATCGATTTCCTCCGAAAATTTCTCTCAACGTACGAGTGGGCCAAGGCGTGCATAAATCAGACCCGGGGGAGGAGTAAAGAGCAGCAGTTGACGCAAAGATACCTCAGTGATTACAGCATGCTAGACGGCTTGATGGCCCACAACGTGAGTGGGCCTATTTCGGCATGACCTTGACGAAAGTACCATCCGGCAGGTCACCTTCGAGCAGATGAACGACGCCGTTCTTCACATAACCCTCAATAACCTGCGGGGTTGCGGAGGGTTTCGGGTGTGGTGACGACAATTTATTGGCGTGCATAGTGTTGGCTGAAGTTGAGGCGGGTGATCCGCTGGAGGGCCGGCCCATGCCTTTGTCCATGGCTTCGTTGGCGAGGCGGTCGGCTTCTTTGTTCCCGCCGCGGAGCGTGTGGCTGATCTCAAATTTATCGAGGCCACGAGCCAGGCGTTTCGCATCTTCCCAGAGGGGGCGGAGGACGGGACTGGCGACCTTATATTGCCCTTTCATCTGCTTGACCATGAGCTCAGAGTCGGAGACGACACGGAGCTGGCGGGCGGAGTTCTGCCCCGCCCAGGCGAGGACGGCGAGAAGGCCTTTGTATTCGGCGTAGTTATTGGTCTGAATGCCGAGGAACTCACTGAGGCGAGCGATGACGCGGCCATGCGGATCTTCGATGACGGCTCCGAAGCCGGCGGGGCCGGGGTTTCCGCGCGATCCGCCGTCGCAGTGGGCGGTGAACCAGGCGGAGGGGGAGGGGGTGGCGTCGGGAAAAAGGGAGGGAGGCATGATGAGGTTAGTGTAACGACCAGAGGGGATAGGAGACAGGGATCAGCGGACAGGGTCAGGGGTCGGGGGACTGACCTTAGTGATGGGTATGGGGGCGGATGGGGCGCAAGTGGGGCTCACAAACGCGGTTGTGGGGCGTCTACATGGATGCGAGTACGTCTCTCCACCGGAGAATAACCCTCGATGGCATCGGATGCTCTGAGCTACCCTTCAACGCCGAATCCAGTGACCGGAGCAGTGCCATGGCCGGCCAAAAGACCTGTACAATCTTCGGCAGGCATGGCATCACGGGCAATGGACGGACCAGATCGCGCACAGGAGCGTCTGCAGGCGCGTGCTCCGGAGATGGAACTGATCCGCGAGGCGCAGGCCGGCTCGCGGGCGGCGTTCGATGCGCTGGTGCGGCAGTATGAGCAGCAGGTGTTGCGGCTGGCGTTGCACCTGACTGGTTCTGAACACGATGCAGAGGATATCTACCAGGAAGCATTTCTGAAAGCTTTCCGGTACATCGGGAACTTCCGGTTCGAGTGCTCGTTCTACACATGGATTTACAGGATTGTGACGAACCTGTGCCTGGACCAGTTGCGGCGGAAGAAAACGCGGCGCGAGGACCAGGCAGTGGTGGTGGATCAGTCGGGAGATGAGATTGATGTATTGGGATCGGTCTCGGACGGCCGGTCATTTTCGAATCCTGGAAAAGAGCTGGACCGGAAGGTTCTGGGAGAACGGATCCAGGCTGCGCTGAGCAAGCTGACTCCGCGGGAGCGGATGGTTTTTGAATTGAAGCATTATCAAGGACTCCGGTTGCGAACGATCGGAGAGATGTTGAACACAACGGAAGAAACCGCCAAGAATACGCTCTTCAGAGCGACAAAAAAGTTGAGAACTCAACTGGCGGGATTGCGGTAGGCCCTGCGCGGGCAGCGGTCCCAGATTTGTACTGATTTTGAGGCTTGAAGGACGTAACGAGATGAACTGCGAACTTGCACACGAGCGGATCGTGCTGGTGGCGTACGGCGAGCTGCCGGACGAACAGGTACACGAGCTGGATCGGCATCTAGCCGCATGTACAGACTGCAGCCAGGAGCGGGAGCAGCTGCTGGCGCTGAAGACCCTGACCACGGCGTACCCGATCAACGAGCTTGACCCGAACTTTGTAGCTCGGTCGAGGATGCGGCTGGAGGAGGCGCTGGACGCGATTCCGCCGAAGCGGTGGTATGAGCGTGTAGGGCAGCGGATCCTGAACAACTTCGCGAGTTTGCAGGCTGCTCCAGCCGCGGCTGTGCTGCTGCTGATTGTGGGCGGCGGAGCGGGAACGCTGGGCGGATATGAGTATGCGGCAGCGCGCAGCGCTCATAGTGCAGCGGGCCTGGCGGCTGTGGCGCAGGCGAAGGCAGAGGCATCGGCGGCGGAGTCGGTGCAACAATCCGGGCCGGCGGAGATTGCAAATATCTCGAGCATCGAGCGCGAGCCGAACAGCGAGATTGTTCACGTCACCTATAACCAGGTTGTGCCGCAACACATTCAGGGGTCGCTGGACGATCCCTCGATTCGGCAGCTGTTGATGCTGGCGTCAGAGAATGCGTCGTCGGCCGGTGTCCGGGATGATTCGGTGGGACTGCTTGCGGCCGAGTGCCGGGCGGGACACGGATGCCAGGGTGCAGGAATCCGGGATGCGCTGATGCAGGCGCTCCGCTATGACAAGAGCGTCGCGGTCCGGCAGAAGGCCCTGGAGGGATTGCAGCCGTATGTCGCGGAGGATATGCGCGTTCGGGATGCGGTGCTGGAGGCGCTGCTGAGCGATAGCGATGCGCGGATCCGCACGGCGGCAATTGCGCTATTGGAGCCGGTGGAAGGGGACACGAGCGTAAGACAGGTGTTGTCGACAGTGGCAAATTCAGACCATAATCTCCACATCCGCACGGTGTCGCGGCAGGTTTTAAGCCGGGCTCCGGAGATTCAGTAAAGAACCCTTACTTTCAGGCCACCACGCCGTCCATAACAGAGTGTGGACCTGGATGAAGGAGAACGAAGGAAGACATTTATGAGGCCTACCATCCAAGTCGGAGTCGCGCTGCTAGGAGCCGCAATCATCCTTGCGCCGAACGCGGGGCGCGCGCAGTTGACTCGCATTTCTCAAATCATTGATGAACCCAGTCCACTGTTGCACTCGGGCGGGCCCGCCCAGGGGTATCTCGGTGTACTGGTCGGAGACATCGATAACGATTCTGCAAGCAAACTCAAGTTGAAAGACGTGCGGGGCGCGGTGGTGACGTTGATCGACCACGATGCGCCGGCAGCACAGGTTGGACTGCGGGTGAATGATGTGCTGCTCGAGGTGAATGGGCAGGCGGTTGAAAGCGCGGAGGCGTTCGGGCGGATGATGCGCGAGATTCCTCCGGGGCGGAAGATCACGCTCGTGGTGAGTCGCGATGGCTCGACGCAGACGATGACGGTGCAGCTTGTGGATCGTAAGAAGCTGGACACGGACATCTGGAACAAGCTGAACAGCGGAAGCGATATCAGTTCGCCGGCAACAGGGTTGGGGATCCTGGGCACGGGTGCGGGCGGAGATGCGCCACTGCCAGGCGGTTTCCATGTGCCGTTTATCGGGAACAGCTCGTTGAAGGTGGGCGCGCTGGTGGAGCCGCTGACGGCACAGATGGCGGATTATCTCGGTGTCGGAAATGGCTTGATGGTGAAGCAGGTAGCGCGGAAGAGCCAGGCCGCTGTGGCAGGGATGAAGGCGTTCGATGTGATTCTGAAGGTGGGGACGGATAATATCGCCACGGTTTCAGACTGGGATCGCGCGATGCGGGCTAACCAGGGGAAGACCGTTGCGGTTACGATCCTGCGCGATAAGAAACAGCAGACCGTGACGCTGCTGGTGGACACGAAGAAGAAGGGCGAGGTTGAGTTCGATGGAGTCTTCGGGGATGAGGACTGTCCTTTGATGGCGTTTGCGGATCGGGATGCAAGGCTTGGCATGATGCTGGATCAGTCCCCGGCGGAGGAAATCCGCAAGCAGGCTGAGGCACTGCAGAAGCAGATCGAGCAGTGGAAGAACGATCCCCAGATCTGGCATTTCGAGATGTCGCCGGAGCAGGCGGAGGAATTCCGGAAGCAGGCAGAGCAGTTTGGGGATGCATTTAAGGATCAGAATTTCGGCATTGATCCGAAGCAGATGGATGAGCTGAAGAAGCAGATGCAGGAGTTTGAGAAAGAGTTCAACGGGAAGCCGTTTGTGTTTGACCAGAAGCAGATGGATCAGTGGAAACAACAGATCGAGCAAATGCAGGACCTTGGATTACATCAGATGGTCTAGAAGATTGAGTTGCAACGCGACACTGAGGGGCGCCGCCGATACATGGGGCGCCCCTGGTGTTTGTGAGCAAGTAAAATCTTGCCGCAAAAGCCCAGCGGACTGGGCGACATCCATACACAGGGCGTTGGATTCACGGTAAGTGGTTACTCCTCGGCGACGCCGATTCCAACCGCTAAGTTCCGGATGCAGCCCAATGGGAGGAGGCCGCGCAGCCGAATCAATTCACCGTTCGCCTGGGGTCAAGGCAGTTTCGCGAGCGGCGGTGCAGCCTTGAAGTCGTACCAGTCCAAGGCTTGCCAGATTGCCTGCCCCTTGGAGCGAACCTCGACGTCTTCGAGGGCCATTTCGGGACTGAAGAACCTATAGCTCTGACTTCCGTTCTTCTTTGCGAAATACATAGCCATATCTGCATTCCGGATCAGGGTCTCGCCGTCCTGTCCGTCGCCCGGATAGATGCTCACCCCAATGCTTGTCGTAATGTGTATCTCGTGCGAGTCGATGAAATGTGGGTCTGCCATCGTCTTTAATAACCGCGCCACGGTAGAGATCGCATCCTGTGAATGCTTCAATTCCTGCAGCAGCACAATGAATTCATCGCCTCCCTGCCGCACTACTGTGTCCGGGGAGCGTACGCATTCGAGCAGTCGTTTGGCAACGGATTGCAACACCTTGTCGCCGATGAGATGTCCGAGGGAATCATTCACCTGTTTGAACCCATCCAGATCCAGAAAAAGCACGGCGACATGGCAGCGTTGCCGGTCGGCGAGGGCGATCGCCTGGCCGATGCGGTCGTTCAGCAACATGCGATTGGGTAACCCGGTGAGAAAGTCATGATGGGCGGAATTCGTCAACTGCTTCTCCAATGCCCGTGTGGCACTCACGTCGCGAAACACGATGACTGCTCCGGTCACTTCCCCGTCATGATCGTGGATGGGAGCCACCGAATCCTCGATATTGACCTCGCGTCCGTCGCGACTGATAAGAGCGCAGTTCAAAGGAAGGGTTCCTGTCCTATCCTGGGAGGCTGCTTTCGACATCGGATCAAGGATCACTTTTCGAGAAATCGCATCTACAATCCGGACGCAATCGGCCATAGTTCGTCCGGCGGCATCCTTGAGTTGCCATCCGGTCATCATCTCCGCAACCCGATTCATGAAGGTGATGTTGCCCGAAGCGTCCGTGCAAATCACAGCATCGCCGATACAGTCGAGAGTGACCTGTGCGCGTTCCTTCTCCACAAGCTGGATTTCTTCGAGGGCCTTACGTTCGATCGCATTGAAGAGAGCTCGTTTCAGCTCGCGGGGCTCAATCTGTCCTTTAATGAGATAGTCTTGTGCGCTTTGATGAATCGCCTGAACGGCGATTGGCTCGTCGTCAGGGTCGCAAAGCAACACCATCGCAGAATGGGGTGCTGCTCTTTGGACTTTGCTAAAGCCCTCTAATCCGTTCGATTCTGGCATTCCCAGATCCAGCAGAACTACTTCCACCGGATGCCTCGCCAGATGCTCCTCCGCAGCGCTGATTGACTCAGCATGGGCCGGCTGAAAGACGCTAAGACCTACCTGTTCGAGCATCGCGCGAATAGAGCCTGGTTGTTCTGATTGATCTTCGATCAGAAGCACTGTCCTGACATCATTGCGTTCCACGGTTCACCTCGCGCCGGTAAACCTTGCTCTCCGGAGTCCAGGACTGAGGGCATCCACTTCCCCGCCCTGACACAAACTAGTGCCTCACAATCGTTTCAGGGAATTACGTCTCAGTCTGTCCTCTTCTGCTCACGGTTATAAGAGGCAGATGGAGGTGAAGCTGCTGGAGCTCGTCTTCCGGCAGACCGAGCCTGAGGCCAGCAGGAGCCGACTATCGGCCTCTACCCCTGTGGCAAGGGAAGCCATCGCTACAAGATAAGCCCGTCTCGACCAACATAGGCTTCAATCTGTTCGCTCGTGATCGAGGACTCTATACACATTTTTCGTTCATTAGTTCGCGCCTGGGCGTCTTCGGCGAGCGTTTGGAGCAGGTAGAAAAGGTTTGCGCGAGAATCTAGCTGCCGCTGATCCGTCGTTGCAGTGCTGTGGTCGCTCATCGTGGTCTGGTACCTCGTTCTCAAATTCCTCCCGGGATTCCTGAGCGTATAGCATCTCCATTTTCGGCGCTGTCCAAAACGGCTCACAAAAAAAAGAAAATCGACGAACCCGACAGGGCGTTCGCTGTGGCATCGAATTCAGGTCGCTGAGTGCCGAGTAATTGTGCTACTTCGGCGGTTCAAGAATGCAGCCAGGGGTGGAGCGGGCGATTTCCCACTCTTCTTCGTTCATGTCGGGTGAGACATCTGCGAAGAGAGGAGTGCTGAGATAGCGCTCGCCGGTGTCGGGCAGCATGCAGAGGATCGTGGAGCCTTTCGGCGCCTGCGATGCAACTTGCAGCGCGCCCGCGAAGGTTCCGCCGGAGGTGATGCCGACGAAGATGCCTTCCTTCTTCGCGAGGTCTTTGCTGCAGCGCATGGCATCTGCGTTGGTGATGCGGAGGACCTGACTGATGGCCTTGGAGGAGACGGCATCGCCGGTGAGCTTGGCGACAAAGTCGGGGCTCCAGCCCTGCATGGGATGCGGTTTCCAGCTTGGGTGGGCGGCGGCGGCGGAGCCATCGGCGTTGCGCTGCTGCTCGATGCCGCTCGAAAGCATGGGCGCTTCGTCGGGTTCGCAGACGACGATCTTTGTTTCGGGACGCTCCTTAGCGAGAACGCGGGCGACGCCCTTGAGCGTGCCGCCGGTGCCGAAGCCGGTCACCCAGTAGTCGAGTCGCTCGCCGGCGAAGTCTTTGAGGATCTCCTGCGCGGTGGTGCGGGTGTGCATGTCGGCGTTGGCTTCGTTTTCAAACTGGCGCGTGTAGTACCAGCCGTGCTTTTCCGCGAGTTCTTCGGTCTTCTTCACCATGCCGACTGCGCGGGCTGCGGCAGGAGTAATGATGACCTTGGCTCCGAGGAAGCGCATCAGCTTGCGGCGCTCGATGGAGAAGGTTTCGGCCATGGTGACGACGAGGG
>Ga0207671_10000658_pt1 | contig 45037 bp, 50 predicted proteins | sample KBSC24metaG_FD_184352 | JGI IMG/M metagenome (GOLD analysis project Ga0207671, IMG submission 184352) | Corn rhizosphere microbial communities from Kellogg Biological Station, Michigan, USA - KBS C2-4 metaG (SPAdes) (version 2) | ecosystem: Host-associated > Plants > Roots > Rhizosphere > Soil...
CGGCCTTGGTCAGCTTGATCCGATGACCCTCGACTTTGTCGACCGTGCCGATGCGCACCCCGTCGGCACCGATCACTTCCATATGCTCTCTTATATCGCTGAGTTGGGGCATGCGCTTTCTCCTGCTGATCAGGTCGAAACGAGCAAACCCAGCTTTGGATGCGTGCGGAATTGAAACAGCCTTGGCGATGCTCTTGTGCTTTGCGGCAAAACCGTCATGAGCCGCGCATGGCTTCAGTATCTTCGCCTTCAGCCCGACTGCTTCTGCTGCTTCGCTTTGGTTTCTGGGTCGCGCTTATCTTCGCCGTGACAATGGCGCTGGTGCCCAAGCCGCCTGCAGTGCTCGGCGAGATGGGCGACAAATATCAGCATATGCTAGCGTTCGCGACGCTCTCGATCCTGGCGAGCGCCGCCTATCCGCGGGCGACCTGGCTGAGAATCGCGGAGCGGCTTTCCTTCCTGGGCGCGTTGATCGAGGTGCTGCAATCAATCCCGGCACTGCATCGCGATTGCGACATTATGGACTGGCTCGCAGATACGGCCTCCATTCTTGCAGCACTGGCGGTGGTGGCGCTGATACGACGCCTCTGGACGCGTTAGCGCGCCAGTGTCAGCGCCCCTGGGTGCGCCAGCGATGGATGACGCGCTTGAGCAGTTCCTGTTCGCCGCCCTCGCGCGCCCACAGCGTCGAGAACACCGGATCCTGCGAGGCCGGCCGCTTGCTTGGCTCGAGATCGTCGAAGGCGACCCGGATCGGGATTGAAACGCCTTCGCCGCAGACGATGGCCTCGCGATTCCTCAGCGCCGGTATCGAATCGAGGAAACCGCGGGCGCCTTCGGGCATGGCCGATTTCACGAACGCCTGGTCGCGATCATTGTTGAGGCGCATCGCGATGATCGTGCCGCACTGCGAAAGGACGCCTTCGGCGAGATCGGACGGCCTTTGCGTGATCAGGCCGAGCGAGACGCCATATTTGCGGCCCTCCTTGGCGATCCGCTCAAGCACGGTGCGCACCGCCTGCCCGGTCGTCATGCGGTCGCTCGGCACATAGCGATGGGCTTCTTCGCAGACGAGCAGAACCGGATTCTGCTCCTCGCCACGCGCCCAGATCGCATAATCGAACACCATGCGGGAAAGCATCGCAACCACTACGGAAACAATGTCCGAAGGTACGCCGGAAACGTCGATGATCGAGATCGGCTTGCCCTGGCCGGGCAGGCGGAACACCTTGGCGAGGAAGTCCGCCATCGTATCGCCGACCAGCATGCCCGAGAACATGAAGCTGTAGCGGGGATCGGACCGCATCTCGTCGAGCTTGGTCTTGAGCCGCAAATAGGGAGCGCTGGTGCCTGCCTTGTCGAGCTTGCCCATCTCGGTCTGGATGATTTGGGTCAGATCGGTGAGCAGATAGGGAACCGGGCTGTCGACGGTGAGCTTGCCGATGCCTTCGGCGAGACGGTTCTTGGCGCGCGCGGCGAGCAGGCATTTGGCGAGAATGTCGCAATCGGCCTGGCGTTGATCGCCCGAGGCGGTGACGAACACCTCGCAATGCTCCTCGAAATTCATCAGCCAATAGGGCATTGCGAGATTGTTCACGTCGAAGATCGCGCCGGTCTCCTTGAACGCCTGCGAATATTCGCCGTGCGGATCGATCATGACGATATGGCCGTTGGGCGCCAGCTCGCAAATGCGATGCAGGATCAACGCAGTGGATGTCGATTTGCCGGTGCCGGTGGAGCCGAGCAGCGCGAAATGCTTGCCGAGTAGCGCATCGATATAAAGCGCCGCACGTACATCCTTGGTGGGATAGACATTTCCAATCTCGATATGGGCGCGCGCATCGGTCGCGAACATCTGTTTGAGATCGAAACCGTCGACCGCAAAGATTCGGCCGCCCGGAACCGGATAGCGCGTGACGCCGCGCCGGAAGCTGGCGATGTGATGATCATCCTCGATCACCAGGCCTTCGCCCAGGAAATCCGCGTCAGCCAGGATGAGGTCACCGTCCGCTTCGGCCAGCCGCATCGTGCGAACCACCGCAACCAGCCAGCGCCCGTCGACCATGATCTTGACATGGCTGCCGATATTGCCTGCGGAGGCGAGCACGGGATCCTCGCTCGACTGCATCATCGCCAGGATCGGGCCATCGAGCGTAATCTTCGCGCCGCTGCCGGAGACGTCGAGCACCCGGCCGATTTCAACGCGACCGTCCAGTGAGGCGGATTGCAACGCCTGCCCGAAGCGGTGCATGCCAGTCATGTCGTTCATAGCGTCCCCGCCGTGCGGCTGCCCAAGCATCAGCCGGTGCTAACGCGGGATCGTTAAAAAAGAAGGAACGGCGATCCTTTCCCGAAGATGATCAACGCCGGCGGAACAAGGTGCTGGCCGCCCAGCCGAACAACAAAGATATCGCCACGGCGCACAACCCGTAGATGAAACCATGGGCCTGCGCGGCGGTAGCGATGAAGCGCTCGAAGCCCGATTTATCGATGTCGACGTCGCGCACCGCCGCTGCGAGCACGCGGCCGTCCTGAATGAGAAAGGTTTCGGCGGTATATTTTCCCACCGGCACCCGCGCCGGGATCGCGATCCGTGCGCGATAGAGCACGCCGTCCGTGATCTCCACGCCCTTCGGGTCTTCGACATAGAGGCCGCCGCGCCGCTTGAGATCGACCAGCCCCGCTTCGAACCGCTTCTGTTCTTCGGCTGCTTCGAGGCTGGAGGGGGAAAGCTGAAGATTGTTCACGCCGAGCTCGTAGATGGCCGACGTGCGTTCGTCGACCAGCCTGCTCAAGGGGCGCGACGATGCCACGGCATAGAAGGAAGGCATGGAGCGGAAGCGTGCGCTATCCGCATTCATCCAGATGCCGGCGATCTTCTGCTTCTCACGGACCAGGATCGGCTCGACCGGGCCGCGCAGCACGACGGCGATATCTGCTGGCTTGTCCGGCAGCCGGCCACCGGGATAGAGGATCGCTCCGAACAGGAGCAGCTCGGCGCCGGTGAAGCTGTAGATGATATCGATCTGGCGCTGCGACACGTCCGGCACCAGCCGGGGCGGGCTTGCTCCCAGCAGTAAGGGCAGCGCCACCAGCGCCAATATCGGCCTCAAACTCACAGCGGCTGGACCGTATAGATTTCCTCCGGCCGCCATGTAAGGCCGAGCGCCATGCGGAAGGCGACCGTCAGCACCATGAAGGCCAACACGAGACGCAGATATTCGGGCTTCACCTTCTGCGCGAAGCGCACGCCCACCTGCGCGCCGGTCACGCTTCCGATCAGCAACAGGCTGGCGAGGACGATGTCGACGGCATGTGTTGTCAGCGCGTGCGTCATGGTGGTGGCGATGGTGACGAACAGGATCTGGAACAGCGACGTGCCGACCACGACGCGGGTCGACATACCCAGCAAATAAATCATCGCCGGCACCAGGATGAAACCGCCTCCGATGCCCATCAACGCGGTAATCATGCCCGTCCCCAAGCCAAGCATGAGCGGGGCCAGCGGCGAAATATAAAGTCCCGATTTATAGAAGCGCCAACGGCCCGGCAGCGAGGCGATCAGCGGATGATGCCGTCGCGCAGGCGCGGGCGGCTTCGCGCCGGTGCGGGTGGCGACGATGCTGCCGATGGCTTCGCGCCCCATCGTGATGCCGATCCCTCCCAGCAGCACCACATAGAGAATGCCGACGACCATATCGATCTGGCCGCTGGCTTGGAGCGCCTGGAAGATGAACCCACCGAGAACGGCGCCGATCGCGCCGCCGACGACGAGCACCGAACCCATCTGCACGTCGACGCCCCCGCGCTGCCGATGCGCCAGCACGCCCGAAACGCTGGCGCCGGTGAGCTGGGGCGCGGAAGATGCCACCGCGACGGCAGGCGGGATGCCGTAGAAGATCAGCAGCGGCGTGGTAAGGAATCCCCCGCCGACGCCAAACATCCCGGAAAGCAGCCCGACCACCCCGCCAAGGCCGATGATCACGAAGATGTTGACCGAGAGACCAGCGATGGGGAGGTAAAGGTGCATGGCGCCCTATCGCTAGCGTGAATTGGCGCCGGTGCGAACGGCAAATTGCAACTGCACAGGATCGTTGCCTCTGTATTGGATCCTGTACGGCCTTCCTGGATGTTAGTGCATCTCATTCGTGATGCTGTTAGCCTCGACCGATGATGATCTCGCGGATGAAGCGCGCGCCGTCGGTGCTTCGGGATTTTCTCAGGACCGAAGCGTCGGGCGGGCTGCTGCTGATCGCCGCGTCAGTGCTGGCATTGGCGATTGCGAACAGCAATCTTGCCTATCTCTATTTCGACATGTTGCGGCTGGAGGTCGCCGGCTGGGACTTGGTTCATTTCGTCAATGATGGCCTCATGGCGATCTTTTTCCTGCTGGTCGGCCTGGAGATCAAACGGGAATTTCTGGATGGGCACCTCCAGCAGCCTGCCGATCGGGTACTGCCGCTGCTGGCTGCGGCCGGAGGAATGGCAGTTCCCGCTGTTGTATTTCTCGCCATCGCCGGGCGAGATCCAGCCCTTGCCCGCGGCTGGGCCATTCCGGCCGCCACCGACATCGCCTTTGCGATCGGCGTGCTAGCGCTGCTGGGCAATCGCGTGCCCGGCTCGCTCAAGATCTTCCTCACCACCATAGCCATTGCTGATGATCTGGGGGCGGTCATCATCATTGCACTGGCCTATACGGCCGCACTCCATTTCTGGGCGCTTGGCACAGCAGTGCTGATCTATTGCGCGATGATCGCGCTTAACCTCGCGGGGATAGGCCGCCTCATGCCCTACATGCTGCTGACGGCGGCGCTCTGGGCGGTCGTTCACCTGTCGGGCGTTCATGCCACGGTCGCAGGCGTCCTCGCGGCGTCTGCCATCCCGATCGTCCCATCGCGCGGCGCCCCCGATGCCGAGAACTCACCATTGCACAGGCTGGAGCACGCGCTCGGGCCTTGGGTCGCGTACGCGATCCTGCCGCTTTTCGCGTTCGTCAACGCCGGCGTGTCCTTCCGGGACACCGGCGCGCATATGTTCCTCGATCCGCTGACGCTGGCGATCGCGGCTGGGTTGTTCCTCGGCAAACAGATCGGCATTTTCTCAAGCGTTCGGACCGCTGTCGCGATCGGCTTCGGCGCCAAACCTTCGGGCGCCAGCTGGCTGCAGGTCTATGGACTTTCCCTGATTTGCGGGATCGGCTTCACGATGAGCCTGTTCATCGGCAAGCTGGCGTTCCCCGATGCCGTACAAGCCGCAGAGGTGAAAACCGGCGTATTATCGGGATCGCTGCTCTCTGCGATCGTTGGCGCCGGGGTGCTCGTCTTCGCCTCGCGCAAAAGATCCGGCCCGCAAGCGCAAGCCGGATCCCGCAGAGAGTAGATTTCTATGTTTTAGCGAACTGCGCCGCGACGGAACAGGTTCACGATCGCGAGCAGGATCACCGCGCCCAGGAACGAGATCAGGAGCGACCCCGCGCTAAGCACGCCACTGGTGATCGGAGGTGCGCCGAGCAGCGGGCTGAGCAGGAAACCGCCAAGCGCCGCGCCGATGATGCCGACCACGATGTTAAGAAAAATACCCTGCTGAGCGTCGGTGCGCATGACGATGCTGGCGAGCCAGCCGATGATGCCGCCGACGATAAGCATAAGAATGATACCCATGTCGCCTCCTAATACTTCCCAATTGCACTCTGTCGGCATCAAAGGGTGAGGCGACATTTTGTTCCATAACCGTTTCGTCCGCGACGAACGGTTGACAACAAGAAGCCCGCCGGAATCACTCCCGGCGGGCTGATTATTCTTTCTCTTCTATATGCTTAGGCTGCAGCCGCGAGCGCAGCGAGCAGCAGCAGTGCGACGATGTTGGTGATCTTGATCATCGGATTGACCGCCGGACCCGCGGTATCCTTGTAAGGATCGCCCACCGTATCGCCGGTCACCGCCGCCTTGTGCGCGTCGGATCCCTTGCCGCCATGATTGCCGTCCTCGATGAACTTCTTTGCATTGTCCCAGGCGCCGCCGCCCGAGGTCATCGAGATGGCGACGAACAGGCCGGAGACGATCACGCCCAGCAGCAGCGCGCCGAGCGCCGCGAAGCCGTTTGCCTGACCCGCCACGCCGGTGATCAGGAAATAGACCACAATCGGAGCGAGCACCGGCAACAACGACGGCACGATCATTTCCTTGATAGCCGCCTTGGTCACCAGATCGACCGTGCGTGCATAGTTGGGACGGCTGGTGCCCGCCATGATTCCGGGATTGTCACGGAACTGGGCGCGGACATCCTCGACCACCGAACCGGCCGCCCGACCGACGGCGGTCATGCCGAATGCGCCGAAGGCGTAGGGCAGCAGCGCGCCGATCAACAGGCCAACGATCACATAGGGATTGCTCAGCGAGAAATCGACGGCGAGGCCGCCGAAGAACTGCTTGAGATCAGCCGTATAGGCCCCGAAAAGCACCAGCGCCGCTAACGCGGCCGATCCGATGGCATAGCCCTTGGTGACGGCTTTGGTGGTGTTGCCGACCGCATCGAGCGCGTCGGTACGGACACGGACGTCATCGGGCAGTCCCGCCATCTCGGCGATGCCTCCTGCATTGTCCGTCACCGGACCATAGGCATCGAGCGCCACGACCATGCCGGCCAGCGCCAGCATCGATGTCGCGCCAAACGCCACGCCGATCACGCCGGCGAGCTGATAAGCGACGATCACGGCGATCACGATCACGATCGTTGGCAACGCGGTCGATTCGAGGCTGATCGCCAGACCCTGGATGACGTTGGTGCCGTGGCCCGTTTCGGAGGCCCGGGCGATGCTACGCACCGGACGGAAATTGGTGCCGGTATAATATTCGGTGATCCAGACCAATGCACCGGTCACGGCCAGACCTACGAGGCAGGCGTAAAACAGGTTAATCGCCGGGAACGTCGCGAAACCTCCGGCGGTCGAAATCTGGAACGTCTGCGACAGATCGCCAAGCGCATAGCGCATCGCGAAATAGATCGCCGGGATCGAGAGCACAGCCGTCGTCCAGAAGCCCTTGTAGAGCGCGCCCATGATCGAGCCCTTGGCCCCCAACCGGACCATGTAAGTGCCGATCACCGAAGTGATGATGCACACGCCGCCGATCAACAGCGGCAGCGCCATCAGCGCGGCAACGCGCGCAGTGCCGCCAGTAGCCAGCAATGCGATGGAAACCATCGTCACGCCCAGCGTCACGACATAGGTTTCGAACAGGTCGGCCGCCATGCCCGCGCAATCGCCGACATTGTCGCCCACATTGTCCGCGATCACGGCCGGGTTGCGAGGATCGTCTTCAGGAATGCCCGCCTCGACCTTGCCGACGAGATCGGCGCCGACGTCGGCCGCCTTGGTGAAAATGCCGCCGCCGAGACGCGCGAAGATCGAGATCAGCGATGCGCCGAACGAAAGCGCAACCAGCGCCTCGATGATCGTGCGATCGTGGGAGTCGCCGGGGACATGCCCCGCCGGTCCGGTCAGATACCAGTAGAAGCCGGCAATCGCGAGCAACCCCAGCCCGGCCACAAGCATGCCCGTGATCGCGCCTGAACGGAACGCGATCGTGAGGCCTCCTTGCAAGCTGTTACGCGCCGCCTCGGCGGTGCGGACATTGGCGCGCACCGAAATATTCATTCCAATGAAACCGGTGACGCCGGAGAGCACCGCGCCGACCACAAAGCCGATCGCCGACAACATGCCCAGAAAATAGAAAACCAGCGCAGCGACGATGACGCCTACGATGGCGATGGTGCGATACTGGCGCGCCAGATAGGCGCCCGCGCCCTCTTGAATAGCAGCGGCAATCGTCTGCATTGTTTCATTGCCGGCAGAGGATGCCAGCACCTGTCGGCTTGTAATTATGCCATAAAGCACTGCGAGTAGACCGCAGGCGATGGCGATCTCAACAATCGGCATTCGTTCTCCTTCCCTCTGTTTCAGGGCTCCCGGCTATCTATGTTTTATGAAGCGCCCGGATTGCGCGCGTTTATGCTGTAGCACCGCGCCCTAGGCAAGCCCGTCAGCTTGCGTGGAGAAAACCAAGCTTGGAAGGCGTTGGCAGGACGCCGTCGCGGTCCCTTATGAGGAGGCCTGATCCGGCCGCGAAGCTGCCGATGCGCGTGCTGGCGGCGCTCACCGCCTGAACCCGATCGGCCTCGCTTTCGGGAGCAGCGAAGAGCAGCGCGTAATCGTCTCCGGAGGTAGCCGCACGCATGCGCGCCTGCCGATCGGTGCCGAACCGCTGCACGTCGGGAGAAAGCGGTACGGCATCGAGATCGATCGTCACGCTCAGGCCGCTTGCCTCGGCGATCCTCGCCGCATCGATCAATAGGCCGTCGGATATGTCAGCCATGGCGGTAACGAGCGGGGCCAGTGCCTGCCCTTCCTTGAGCTTCGGCATCGGCAGGCGATAGGCCTTGAGCAGCTTTCGCGGCCCCTCGATCTCGCCGCGCGCGATCGCAAGGCCGATGCCGGCATCGCCGATCGTCCCGCATACCCATAGCAGGTCGCCCGCTCTCGCGCCCCGCCGGTCGGGGACCGGCGCGGCAGCCTCGCCCAATGCCGTGAGCCCGAACGCACGGCGATCGCCCCGCTTGAGCGCGATCGTGTCCCCGCCGAGCAGGGGAACTCCAAAATGATCACAGGCCCGTCCGAGCCCCGCCACGAAAGCCGCATCCCATGCCGGATCTTCCGCGAGCGCATAGCCCAGGATCGCGCCGATCGGCTTGGCGCCTTTGGCGGCAAGATCGGAGAGATTCACCGCCAGCAGCTTCCACGCGATATCACTGGGCGGATCGCTCGGCAGGAAATGAACGCCCTCGGCGATCATGTCGTGGGTGATGACAAGCTCACGCCCGACCGGGGGCGCGATCACCGCCGCATCATCAAGCAGGCCGCGCGCGCCGGGGTGACTGACGATGTTCCGCAAAGCCGCGATGAAGGCGGCTTCGTCGCTCACACCAGCGTGACCGCCGCGAAACCGGCAACGAGCACGATCAGGAAACTGGTGGCGACGAGGGTCAGCCGCTTTTCGATGAACGCCTGGATCGGCTCGCCATAACGGCGCAGCAACGCGGCCACCACGAAGAAGCGGATGCCCCGCGTGATCGCGGCGGTCAGCACGAAGATGCCGAAGTTGAACTTGGCGAGCCCGCTGACGATCGTGACGAGCTTGAACGGGATCGGCGTCAGCCCCTTGGCGAGGATCAGCGCGGCGCCCCATTTGGCGTACCAATCGTGAAATTCGCTCGCACCCCTCTGAAGCCCGTAGAGATTGATCAGCCACTGGCCGAGCGTATCGTAAAGAAAATAGCCGATCGCATAGCCGACCATGCCGCCCGCCACCGAGGCGATGGTGCAGACGGTGGCGATCAGCCACGCCTGATCGCGCCGCGCCAGCACCATGGGCACCAGCATCACGTCCGGCGGGATCGGAAAGAAGCTGCTTTCCGCGAACGAGACCGCGCCCATGTACCGAATGGCATGCCGATGCCCGGCCAGCCTCAGCACCCAATCGTACAACCCCCTGAACATACGCTACGACCTCACAGCCTTGGCCACTGCATCGAGCAGCCCATTGACGAACCCCTTCTCCCGCTTGTCGTAGAAGGCGTCCGCGACATCGACATATTCGCTTATCACCGTGGCGGTCGGCACGTCGATGCGCGCGATCAGCTCATATGTGCCGCAACGAAGCACCTGCCGCATCGGCCGGTCGAGCCGTTCGAGGTTCCAGCCATTGGCGAGCCGCGCCGTGATCGCCGCATCGATTTCGGCCCGCCGCGCATCGACGCCTTTGACCAGATCGTCGAAGAAACTGACCTCGGCATCGGCATAGCGAACGTCCTCGATCTCCTTGCCAAGCCGGTGCTGGTGGAACTCGTCGAGCAGCTTGGGGAGCGGCGTGGCCTCCATTTCCTGCTGGTAGAGCGCCTGCACCGCCGCGAGCCGCGCGGTCGATCGCGACCGCGCCCGTTCGTTGACCTTCGCCATCAGAGCCGCACCGCAACGGAGTTTGCGTGCGCCGGCAATCCTTCGGCCTCCGCGAGCGCGACAGCCGCCGGGCCGATCTTGGCGACCGCCTCGGGCGAGCAAGCGAGAAAGCTGGTCCGCTTCATGAAATCGAGCACCGAGAGGCCAGACGAGAAACGGGCGCGGCGGCCGGTCGGAAGCACATGGTTTGGCCCGCCGACATAATCGCCGATCGCTTCAGGCGTGTGACGGCCGAGAAAGACCGAGCCGGCATGGCGAACCCGGCTGAACAAGGCGTCCGGGTCTGCAACCGCAAGCTCCAGATGCTCCGGCGCCAGCCGATCGACCAGCGGCAAGGCATCGGTCAGTTTCTCCACCAGCACGATCGCTCCATTGTCGTTCCAACTCGTTCGCGCGGTCGCCTGGGTCTGGAGACCGCCAAGTTGATCGTCCACCGCCCGCGCGACCGCGTCCGCGAAGCTGGCATCGTCGGTGAAGAGCACCGATTGGCTGGTCGGATCATGCTCGGCCTGGCTGAGCAGATCGGCCGCGATCCATTGGGGATCATTGTCGCCGTCCGCCACCACCACGATCTCCGATGGCCCGGCCACCATATCGATGCCCACCACGCCATAGAGCTGGCGCTTGGCCTCGGCGACCCAGGCATTGCCGGGGCCGACGATCACGTCGACCGGGGCGATTCGCTTGGTGCCGAAGGCCAGCGCGGCAATCGCCTGCGCCCCGCCGATCCGCCACACTTCGTCCACACCCGCCAATTCGGCGGCGGCAAGCACCAGCGGGTTCATCACGCCGTCCGGCGCAGGCGTCACCATCACCAGCCGCTCGACCCCAGCGACCTTGGCGGGCAGCGCGTTCATCAGCACCGACGAGGGGTAGGCCGCGCGGCCACCGGGTACGTAGAGCCCTGCCGCCTCCACCGCTCGCCAGCGCGCGCCCATCCGCACGCCCGCTGAATCCACACGCTCGCTATCGGCCGGCTTTTGCGCTGCGTGATATGTGCTGATCCGCTCGGCGGCCAGTTCGAGCGCGGCGCGCAGCTTAGGGGCGAGGCCGGCAAGGGCATCGGCCCGCGCCTGCTTGCTGACCTGCCAGCCGGTCGCATCGAGATCGTGCCGATCGAAGCGTCGGGTATAATCGGCGACGGCGTCATCACCCTTTGCTTTCACCGTGGCGACAATCTCGCGCACGACAGCGGAAACATCCTCGTCTGCCTCGCGGCGAGCATTGACCAGATCGTCGAATGCTTGCGCAAACCCGGCCTCGCGGGCGTCGAGCCTAAGCGGCATCGGCTTGCCCAACCGCGGCACGAACCGCCTCGACCAGCGCGCCCACTGCGGCGATGCGGGTCTTGAAGGCAGCGCGATTGACGATCAGCCGCGCGGAAACATGCGTGATCACCTCGACTTCGGCGAGGCCATTATCCTTGAGCGTGCGGCCCGAGGAGACAAGGTCGACGATCCGATCCGCAAGCCCGAGCACGGGCGCGATCTCCATCGCGCCATTGAGCTTCACGCATTCGGCCTGCACGCCGCGCCGCTCGAAATGCTTGCGCGTGAGATTGGGATATTTGGTCGCGACGCGGACATGGCTCCATTCGCGAGGATCGTCGCCCGCCGCCATCGCCACCGGCTCGGCAACCGAAAGGCGGCAGTGGCCGATATCGAGATCGACCGGCGCATAAAGCTCGGAATAATCGAATTCGAGCAGCACATCCGAACCGACTATGCCAATCTGCGCCGCGCCATGAGCCACGAAGGTTGCCACGTCGAAAGCGCGGACACGGATGAGGCTGATGTCCGGGCGGTTGGTCGAAAAGCGGAGCGCACGGCTATCCTCGTCGGAAAAGGCGGGCTCCGGCTCGATGCCCGCGCGGGCAAGCAGCGGCAGCGCCTCCTGCAAGATACGCCCTTTGGGCATTGCGATGATCACCGGATCGGCCATGGTGGCGGGCTTTACCGGGGCATGGGCGATCCGGCAACCGCGCCGATCAGTCTCCGTCCAGTTCGGGATAATGGCGGAAAATGCCGTTGCCGAAGGGTTGGCGCCGGCTGCTCGAAAGATAATGGTTGAGCGGCGCAATGGCTTTCACCGCTTCGCGCAGGCGCGTCAGCTCGGGGCATTCGGCCATCACCGTCGCCACGCGCCGGGGAAAAGCATGTTCCAGCCCTTCGATCAGGTGAAACAGCGAAAGATCGGCATAGCTCCACTTTTCTCCCGCCAGCCAATCCTTGTTCCGGAGGATGCCGTTAAAATACTGAAGATATTTTGGGATCCGGTTCTGCCGGAAATCTTCGGCACGGCGGCGCGCTTCGGTTTTCTGATCCTCATAATAAAGGCCGGATGCAATCGGATGATGCACATCATGCGCCTCGACCACAATGTCCGCGATGGTGAGCTGGAGCTGATGAACCCATAGGCGGCCGCTGATGTCCCTGGGTGCCAAGTCATGCCGCTCGCCCAGGAACAGCAGGATGTTGGCGGTCTGCCCGATTACCAGATCATCGGCTGCGAGATAGGGCGGGGCGAAGGGCGGATGCGCGCGATCGCGCTCCATATCGGCCAAAAGCCGATCCGCGCCATCGTCCGTCTCCATCGCGCAGTCGCGATAGGGGATCTCGCCGACCTCAAGCGCGAGGCGGACGAACTCGCCACGGCCCGGAATGCCCGGCCAATACCAGAGCTGATAGGTCACCCGGTCTCAATCTTCCTCGCTCCCGGAAGTTCCTTTATTGCGTTTCGCGGCTGCCTTCTCCCGCGGCCCGAGGAGAGCCATATGGCGTGGGTAAGCGTCACCCGCTTGCGAATCCGATCGATTCGGTTCCTGCCCGCGTTTCTGCTCTACACTTGGCGATCGGAGCGGCAGGTGCGCAAGTCCCCCGGTTTCGAGGCCGGCTCGCTCCTCCCCGATCGGCGCAGGACCTTCTGGACGCTGACCCTCTGGGCCGATGGCGCCAGCATGCGCGCCTTCATGGCGAGCGGCGCTCACCGGATCGTGATGCCGAAGCTGCTCGACTGGTGCGACGAGGCGAGCGTGGCTCATTGGGAACAACCCGAGCAAAGCCTTCCCTCCTGGGCGGACGCGACCCGGCGCATGCGCGAGGAGGGCCGTCCTTCGCGCGTGCGGCACCCCAGCCCGCATCATGCCGACATGAGTTTCGCCGAGCCGCGGCTTGCCCGGGCAACGCCCATCCAGCCTCGGCAAGCCTCGCGCTAGGCTTCTCCGGGCGCGCGCGCCTTGATGGCGAGCGCGTGCACGCGTTCCGCGAGCAGATCGCTCAAGGCGCGATTGATTTCCCGCTGGCGCGCAACGCGGCTTTTGCCGGCAAACCCGTCGCTGACGATCTCCACGGTAAAATGCGATTCGCCGCGCGCATCATGGCCGGCATGCCCGCGATGCTTTTCGCTATCGTCGATCACGGCAAGGTGCGACGGAGCGAAGGCTTCGGTCAGGCGGCGGGTGATTTCCTGGGCGACGGGGCCTGTCGAACTCATGCTCATCCGAACTATATAGTGCGAGTGAATCAGGAAGAGCAAAGAGAACGGCGGCGGCATTCCCCCCGCCTGCATGGCCGCGTCAACCGCGAGGAGCCGTGCGCGCATCCGGGCTGCATGGAGCCCGGCGAATTTCGCGCGCCCGTACCGGAGGGACGGCGCAGCGGCTTCAACGGGCCGGGCGAGTGGCAATGGCTGTGCCTCGATCATGTGCGCGCATTCAACAACGGCTATAATTTCTTCGAAGGCATGAGCCCTGACGAGATCGAGGAGGCGCAGCGGCCTTATGCCGGCTGGGAGCGGGAGACGCGCGCCTTTTCGGCCGCGCCCCATATGGGGCCGCGCTGGTCCGACTTTGCCGATCCGCTCGAAGCCATATCGGCACGCTTTCGGGAGTCGGTTCCGCAGGAGCGCGGCGATGGCCGGCCGCTGTCGACCGAAGATCGCAGGGATCTCAAGCTGCTCGGGTTGGAGACCAATGCGACCCGCAGGGATCTCCGCCAGCGCTACGCCGATCTGGTGCGGCGTTACCATCCCGACCGCAATGGCGGCGACCGCAGCCATGAAAAGCGCCTCGGTGAAGTGATCGCGGCCTATACTAGGCTGAAGCGGGCAGCCGTTTTCGCCTAAGCCAAGGGTCTCGCTTCGTAGCTCAGCTTCGGAAAGAAATCGCCACGGCCTTCCGGGATCGTGTCGAGCAGGCCCCAGACCGGATCGAGCAGATCCAGCGCGCGATGATCTTGGCCCTCTTCTTCCGACGCGAAGACCAATTCGCTTCCCCAGAAATGGTGAATCGCGCCGCCCTCCTTGCGGAAGACGTTGAGCATCGGCTCGTCCCAATTCTTCCCGTCCTCATAGCCGCGCTCGGCGCGCATCGCGGCCCCGAAGCTTGAGGTATCGCCGAAATAATCCGCATCGTAGCTGTTGCCCGCAGTCGAGAGGAAACGGAGATGATTCCAGCCGCGATCCCGGGCCCATGCCGCCAGCCGCGCAATCGGCGACTTGGCGACGATGTAGAAAGAGGCGCGTTGCGGCACATGGCGGGCAGCGCCGTCGAGACCGTCGAGCAGATGCGTGCAACCGGGACAGGGCTTCTCACGCTCCGGGCCGAACATGAAGCTGTAGAGGATCAGGCTCTGCTTGCCTTCGAACAGCTCCGACAGCTTCACCTGTTCGACTGCACCGTTTTTGCCAATGCGTTCGAAGACATAATCTTCCTTGAGCACGCCGCCCGCCGGCAGAGCGCGACGCAGCGCCGCGATCCGTTCAAGCTGCCGGCGAAGCTCCATTTCAGCATCGAGCAATGCATTGCGCGCGGCCCGATATTCGCCGCTTTCATTGGGATAGCTGAGATGCTCCATGCGAGGTCTCCTCTGCTAGCGCGGTGAGTTGGTCTGCCATGATGCCCCATCCCTGTTCAAAGCCCATTTTCTGGTGCTGCGCCAAGGCTTCGTCCGTCCAATGGCGCGCTCGCCCAGTAAAGCGGGTGCCATCGCCCTCAGGCTCGATCTCCCAGAAGCCGATCATGAACGGGCCGGCGGGCTCGAAATCGCCGCCAGTCTCGCCCGCAACGACAGCATCGGTGGTGACAAAGCGGCGGCCCTCGTCGAACGCGAGATAGATCCCGTTCTGGGGCATGACCTCACCATCGGGTCCATAAAAGGTCATCTCGCAACGGCCGCCGGCACGCCGATCCTGGAAATCGACTTCGGCACGCCACGGCTTGGGGCACCACCATTCGGGCTGGCGGTTGACCATCACATCCCACACTGTCTCCGGCGGGGCGGCGATATAGCGCGTGACTGAAAGCTCTTTGGCATCGCTCATCCCATTCTCCTTTCTTAGATTCAGTCCCGATCCGGCGCGCCCGGCGGAAAATAAGGTCGGAAGGGCCGCGCCTCCTCGACGCAACGGCTCACCGCCGGCAGCGCGAGAAGCTCGGCGCGCAACGCCTGAAGCCGGGGGCACTCGGCCGGGATCCGCTCGACCCAGTCGGCATAGAACAGCGAAGGCGCGGCAGCGCAGCTCACCAGGGAGACATGCGGCGGCAGGCGATGCTCCGACAGCCATCGCTCGAGCCAGCGATAGGTGCGCGAAAGGCCTTCGCGGCCGCCCTTGACCTCGTCAGGATCGGGATTGTCGCGGTTCGCGAGATAGGCGTTCACCACGCGCTGCATGTTCGTCATCACATAATGGTCGAACACACGATCGAGCATGCGCGCCTCTGCCGCCTCAAGCGGATCGCTGGGGAGCAGCGGCGATGCGCCCGGATAGGCTACGCCGAGATATTCGATGATCGCGGTCGACTCGATCACCGTCCGCTCACCGTCGCGCAGTACGGGGAATTTGCCCGCGGGATGCGCCTGCTGAACGAAGGCGCTGTTGTCCGGCTGGTCTGGCCCCACGCTGCGAAATTCAAACAGCGTTTCGTTGGCGTAGAGCGCGATCAGCGCCTTCCATGTGTAGGAGGAGAAGAGATGGCCATAGAGCGACAGCATGGTCATTGCCCTTTGTGAGCCGCTTCGATCGTGGCGATGTCGATCTTGCGCATCGTCATCATCGCCTCCATCGCGCGTTTCGCGGCGGCACGATCGGGATCAGCCATCGCCTCCAGCAGCGCGCGCGGCGTGATCTGCCATGAAAAGCCCCATTTGTCCTTGCACCAGCCGCAGGCGCTTTCCTGGCCGCCATTGCCGACGATCGCGTTCCAATAGCGATCGGTTTCGGCCTGATCCTCGGTGACGACCATGAAGCTCACCGCTTCGTTCGGCTTGAAATTCGGGCCGCCATTGAGGCCGACGAAAGGCCGCCCGAGGAGGGTGAAATCGACTGTCAGTTCATTTCCCTCGTGGCCGCCTGGATAATCGGCAGCGGCCTTGAGTGCCGTGTCAACATGGCTATCGGGGAAGGTGGCCGCGTAGAATTCGGCGGCCTTACGCGCCTCGCCATGATCGAACCAGACGCAGGTGATCAGCTTCTCGGACATGATGATGTCTCCCTATTTGCCCGGCGCGACCAGCCCGAAGCGCGCGCCGTGCGGGTCGGTGGCCTGTAGGACCATCTCGCCGCCGGGAACCTCGGTCGGCCCGTGCGCGACCTTCCCGCCGGATTGCTCGATCGTGTGTTTGGCGGCCTCGATATCCGAGACGCGGAAATAGAAGCTCCACGCGGACGGTGCGCCTGGGGGAGCCTTCATCACCGCGCCGATCGCCTCGCCACCCTCGCTGTTCGAGATGAAGCTGTAATCGCCCATCGCACCCATCGGCATCGCGCCGACCTTCTTGATGTTGAGCTGCTTGTCATAGAAGGCCAGCGCAGCAGCATCGTCGGGCGTCAGCAGCTCGTTCCAGCTCACATGACCCAGGCCGTGACGGCTGTAAGCCGTGCTGGTGCCGTCGCTCGCGCCGCGCATCACATAGAAGGGCACGCCCTGCGGATCGGTGACCATCGCGATCCGGCCAACACCTGGTATATCGAAGGCGGGAAGATGAACCTGGCCCCCCGCAGCGGTGATCGATGCGACCGCTGCGTCGACATCGTCGACCCCGAAATAGCCGAGCCATGTCGGCTTCGCGCCGCCGGAAATCATGTCTGCGGTAAGCTGCATGACCCCGCCGACCGCGCCGTCCGGCGCTTCGATCATGCGATAATCCATGCCTTCCAACCTGGCGCCGATCTTCCATCCGACGACGCTATCGTAAAATGCCTTGGACGCATCTGAATCCGGGGTCAGCAATTCGTACCAGATGAATTCGCCATGCTTGTTTGCCATTTCAGCCTCCATCCCATCCAGTTCAGAATCAGGCATCCAGCAGCGGTGCGAAGCCGCCATAGATCATGCGCTTTCCGTCGAACGGCATCGTGCCGCCGTCCGGCTTCATGCGGTCATCCTCCATGATTTTCTTCCATCCCTCGAGGCGGGTGTCCTTCGATGGCCATTCGACCCAGGAGAAGACGGTGTTCTCGCCGCCCTCCGCCTTCACCGCCCTATGGAAATCGGTCACCTTGCCTTCGGGCACATCGTCCTCCCAGGCTTCGACGATGCGGGTCGCGCCATGATCCTTGAAGACCGCCGCCGCCTTCTCCGCCATCACGCGATAGGCGTCGCGATTTCGCTCGGGGACGGGAACGAGATAGCCGTCGGCATAGCCCATCGCCGCCCCTGTGCTGTCCTCCAGGATCGGCGCAAAACCGCCATAGATCATGCGCTGCGCATCGAACGGCATGGCCGCGCCGGCCTGCTTCATGCGGGGATCGGAACGGATTTTCTCATTGGCGGCATCGCGCACCTGCTTCGATGGATATTCGAACCAGGAGAAAACGACGACTTCGCCATCCTGTGCCTGCACCGCACGCTTGAAATCGGTAACCTTGCCGTCCGGCACGTCATCGCCCCAAAGCTCGACGTGACGGGTGACGCCGAATTCCTTGAAGAGCGGCACGACATCGGCGGCATGCTTGCGATAGGCTTCCTTGTTGGCGGCAGGGACAGCCGTGACAAATCCTTCGACATACGTCATTTTTTCTCTCCTTGCGTGAACCAGGCTGGGGGCTTTGCGCCCTCGAACGCCTTCAAATGATCGGCGAGCGCTTTCCGAAACGCCGGCCGCGCCTCGCCGCGCGCCACATAATCGGCAAGATGCTGCTCCTCGGCCAGCATATCGGTGTCGCTGATCTGGCGCAGCACCGAAACCATGATGAGATCCGCAGCGGTGAAATCGTTGCCGACCAGCCAGGGGCGGTTGCCGAGCGCTTTGGCCAAGTCGCCGAGCCTGCCGCGCAGGCGCTCGATCGCTTTCGGGAGAAAGAGTTTCGCATAATCCTCCCCGGCGTCGAAGAAAGTAGCGAGCTGATAATCGAAGATCAGCGGCTCGACCGAGTTGAGCGCCGAGAAGATCCAGGCGATCGTGCGGGCCTCGTCAGCCGGCCTGGTTGGAAGCAGGCCCGGCCTGAGGCGAGCAATGTGCAGCACGATCGCGCCCGATTCGAAAATCTCGACCTCGCCATCGCTGTAGGTAGGGATCTGGCCGAAGGGCTGGAGCGCGCGATGCGCCTCGCCCCGATTCTCGCCGAGTTTGAGGAGGTGGACATCATAATCCATGCCCACTTCCTCGAATGCCCAGCGGCAACGCACGTCGCGCACCAGCCCCTGCACGATCGGGGGCACCCACTCGAAAGCGGTGATCTGCGGCTTGCCCGGCATGGCTTTCTCCCGTGCTGTTTCGCGGTCAGGCTGCTTCGGTCTGTTGGTTCATTGCCGCCATCGCAGCTTCGACATCCATCCACATCGGCTCGAAGATATGGCCATCGAGATCCTCGAAGGCGCGGCCGTACATGAAGCCATGGTCCTGCGGATCGCGCGTTTCGCGCCCGCCGGCTGCCAGCGCTGCCTCCGTGATCTCATCGACCTGTTCGCGGCTATCGCGAGAGAGCGCGAGCAGCACCTGGCAGCTTTTATGCGCGTCGGGAATTTCCTTGGCGATGAAGCTTGCGAAATGCTGGTGGCTCAACAGCATGAAGGTGATCGTATCCGACCATGTGAGCATCGCTGCTTCCGGTCCCTTGCAGAAGCTCGTGTCATGGACGCAGCCGATCGCCTGGTAGAAGCTCGTTGCCTTGGCAACGTCGGCGACGGGCAGGTTTACGAAAATCATCTTGGACATTTGATGCTCCCTGGCGACTCAATGTTTGACCCTGATGACGGTTTGAGTTACTAAAAGCAACTATGAAGTTAGAAAAAGCAACTAACGGTGCAGATACAGCGACGAAACGTCGCTTCTACGACGCGTGCGGAACGGCGCATGCGCTCGAGCTGATTGGCGAACGCTGGGCATTGCTCGTGATCCGCGAGCTGATGTTCGGACCAAAACGCTTCAGCGAGCTGCGCGCCGGCCTGCCGGGGATCAGTGCCAACGTCCTGACCCAGCGGCTCGAAGGTCTTGAGGCGGCGCATATCATCCGCAGGCGCAAGCTGCCCCCGCCCGCCTCGGTGCAGGCCTATGAGCTCACCGATTGGGGCTATGAGGCGGAGCCGATCATCCAGGTGCTCGGCCGCTGGGCGACCCGTTCGCCCGGCCACGATCCGATGCAGCCGTTGAGCGCGGCCTCGCTGATGATGTCGTTCCGCACCATGTTCGATGCCGTGCGCGGCAAGTGGATCAACGCGACGATCGGTTTTAGGCTAAACGGCGAAGAATTCGTGGCGCGGATCGCCAACGGCAAGATTGCGATAAAGCGCGAGGACGCGGCCGGAGCCGACGTGATCTTTGCGGGCCAGCCCACGGCAATCGCCGCCGTGGTCTATGGCGGCGCACCGCTGGAGACGCTCGACGTGAAGGGGGATCGCGCCCTGGCCGCGCGATTCACTGGTTTGTTTCCACTGCCGCCCAAGATCGAACTCGGGCAACAAGTCTGAGTTTGTTCGTTATGCCTGCCTGGCCTCCTGTCCCTTATTTGGGCTGACTCGTCGGACGCTACGGGTTAGGGGGGCGGGGCATTTGAAAGACGAGTCATGACCAATATTCCCAATGTCCAGCCCGATAGCCGCGATTCGACCGTGCTCGGCGCGCCCGACCGCAAGGTGAGCGTGCGCGATGCGTTCGGTATCGACAGCGACATGGAAGTGCCGGGATTCTCGGAGGCTGACGAGCGCGTGCCCGACCTGGATCCCGCCTATGTGTTCGATCCCGATACCACACTTGCGATCTGTGCGGGCTTTGCTTTCAACCGCCGTGTGATGGTGCAGGGCTATCATGGCACCGGCAAGTCGACCCATATCGAGCAGGTCGCCGCGCGGCTCAACTGGCCGTGCATCCGCATCAACCTCGATGCGCATATCAGCCGCATCGACCTGATCGGCCGCGATGCCATCGTGCTGCGCGAGGGCCAACAGGTGACCGAGTTCCGCGAAGGTCTGCTGCCCTGGGCGCTGCAGACGCCGACCGCGCTCGTGTTCGACGAATATGATGCCGGCCGTCCAGATGTGATGTTCGTCATCCAGCGCGTGCTCGAAACCGAGGGCAAGCTGACCCTGCTCGACCAGAACCGGGTGATCCGTCCCAACCCGTGGTTCCGCCTGTTCGCCACCTCGAACACGGTGGGCCTGGGCGACACGACCGGTCTTTACCATGGCACCCAGCAGATCAACCAGGGCCAGATGGACCGCTGGAACCTGGTGGTCACGCTCAACTATCTGCCCGCTGCGACCGAGGCGCGGATCGTGCTCGCCAAATCGGGCGAATATGACAATCCGGACGGCAAAAAGGCTGTCGACAACATGGTCAAGGTCGCTGACCTGACGCGGCAGGGTTTCATCGCCGGCGATATCTCGACCGTGATGAGCCCACGCACGGTGATCAGCTGGGCGCAGAATGCGCTGATCTTCAAGGACGTCGGCTTCGCCTTCCGCTTGAGCTTCCTCAACAAGTGCGACGAGGCCGAACGTCCGCTGGTGGCCGAATATTATCAGCGCGTGTTCGGGAAGGACCTTCCGGAAAGCGTGGTCGGGAAGGCCTGATCGGCGATCATGGCCGAACAATCCCCCCTCGAAGCTCTCCGTCTCGTGCTGGGTGGGGCGGCGCGTGCGATGGCGCACGAGCCGGAGCTTGAACTCGGTTTCTCGAGCGATGCGCCATCGATGCTGGGCAAATCGCTCAAGGTGCCGATGCCGGGCCGGGCACTGCCGCGCGAGCAGGTCGCCGAGGCACGGGGCTTCGCCGACGCCTATGCGCTGAAGCTGAGGCATCATAATGTCGCCGCCCATGCACGCACAGCGCCGCAGGAGGCTATCGCACGCGCGGTCTACGACGCAGTCGAGCAGGCGCGGGTCGAAGCGCTGGGCTCGCGCAGCATGGCGGGCGTGCGCGACAATCTGACGAGTGCGCTCGAGATGCGGCTGCGTTCCGATCCGCTGACGCGCGCGCGCAACCGCGATGAAGTGCCGCTTTCTACCGCCGTGGCGCTTCTCGCCCGCGAGCGGTTGACCGGCGAGCCGCCCCCCGAAGCGGCAAGATCCGGGCTGGCGATGGTGCAGGACTGGATCGAAGAGAAGGCCGGCAAGGACCTCGATGCGCTGGCGCTGGCGATCGACGACCAGCGCGCCTTCGGCCGCCTCGCGACCCGGCTGCTGGAAGATCTCGACCTGATCGAAGGTGAGATCGAGCCGACCGACGAGCAGGACCAGGGCGATCAGGGCGAAGGCGAGGAACAGGATCAGGGCGAAAGCGAAGACGACGGCAGCGAAGAGCAGGGCGCCGCATCCGACAGCCAAGTCGAGGTGCGGGGCGAGAGCGATGGCGAATCCAGCGAGGAAGGCGAAAGCCAGATGCTGGACGAAAATTCGCTGACCGACAGCGATAGCGAGATGGGCGAGGATGGCGACGAAGGCATGATGCCCGTCCGCCCGAACCGTCCGCTGTCCGATTTGCCCCCGCAATTCGATTATCGCGCCTACACTACCCAGTTCGACGAGGTGATCGCGGCCGGCGAACTCTGCGACGATGAGGAGCTGACGCGGCTGCGTGCCTATCTGGATCAGCAGCTCGTGCATTTGCAGGGCGCGGTCACCAAGCTCGCCAATCGGCTGCAGCGGCGGCTCATGGCCCAGCAGAACCGGAGCTGGGATTTCGATCAGGAAGAAGGGCTGCTCGACGCAGCCCGGCTCGCGCGGGTGGTCGTCAATCCGGCGCACAGCCTGAGCTACAAGATCGAACGCGATACCGATTTCCGGGACACCGTCGTCACGCTGCTGATCGACAATTCGGGATCGATGCGGGGCCGACCGATTTCGATCGCGGCCATCTCGGCCGACATTCTCGCCCGCACGCTGGAGCGCTGCGGCGTGAAGACCGAGATCCTTGGCTTCACGACGCGAGCCTGGAAGGGCGGCCAATCGCGCGAGCATTGGCTGGCGGGCGGCAGACCGGGCCACCCAGGCCGCCTCAACGACCTGCGCCATATCATCTACAAAAAAGCCGACGAGCCTTGGCGGCACGCGCGCAAATCGCTCGGGCTGATGATGCGCGAAGGCTTGCTCAAGGAGAATATCGACGGCGAAGCGCTGCTGTGGGCGCATCAGCGCCTGATCGGGCGCACCGAAGAGCGCAAGGTGCTGATGGTGATCTCCGATGGCGCGCCGGTCGATGACTCGACGCTGTCAGTGAACTCCGGCACCTATCTGGAGCGCCACCTGCGCCAGGTGATCGGCTGGATCGAGGCGCGTTCTCCGGTCGAGCTGGTCGCGATCGGCATCGGCCACGACGTCACCCGCTACTATCAGCGTGCCGTCACGATCATGGATGCCGAGCAGCTCGGCGGCACGATGGTCGAGCAGCTCGCCAGCCTGTTCGATACGCAATGAAAAAGCCCGGCCCGTCTGCTTCGACGGGCCGGGCCTTCAATTCCGGGAGGATCGGTCAGCAATCGCGATCGATCGCGCGACCGGCCAGTGCGCCGACACCTGCGCCTATGATGGCGCCCGTGGTGCCGTCGCGATCATTGTAGCGGCCATTGCCGATTTCATTGCCGAGCAGGCCGCCGGCGATCGCGCCGATGATCGTGCCGCCAGTGCCCTTGTCCCGGCAATAGCCACGGCCATAATTATGCCTGTCATAATAGCGGGCGCCATAATATCCGCGAGGCGCGTCATAGCCCCGCCCATAATAGCCCCGGCCGTAGCCCTGGCCATAATATCCGCGATCATAATAGCCGTCGTGGCCCCATCCGCGCGCCTGCGCGGCTGCCGGCACCAGCGTCGCCACAGTCATTGCGGCGGCGGCGGCGATCTTCAGTGACTTGGCGAACATTGCCAAACTCCTTGTCTGTCCTTGATCGAACCGGCGCCGTCGCCGATCCGTCATCTCTGATCCTGTATTTCGCACATCATGACTGAGCCGACTCTGAACGCCGATGTTGGCTATTGTTCAGCAAACAGGCGCTTCCGGCCCGGGTCATTAGTTGGTAAGGCGCCCGCGATGCGTTTCTTGTTCGGCTTCGCGCTGGTGCTGCTGCTCTCGGCGTCGGTTGCCTATACACCCAGCCGCGAGAGCGTTCTTCACTTGAAGCCCGTGATGCTGGACCGGGACGACCCGGGACGTAGCGAGTTCGGCGAACTGACCCTGCTCGGCGCCTGGAAGCTCAAGAGCAACAATCCGCTTTTCGGCGGCATTTCCTCGATGCGCGTCACCAACGGCCATTTCATGGCGCTGAGCGATTTCGCCTATGTCTTCGATTTCGATTTCGATGGGAAAGCCCGCACCGTCCCGCTGCTGGGACGCGCGCTTCCTGGTATCTACACCAGCCCCGAGCCCGATCGTGATTCCGAATCGATGACCACCGATCCAATCAGTGGCGATGTCTGGGTCGGCTTCGAATATTCCAACGCGATCCGGCGTTTCTCACCCAATCTGGGCCGCAAGGAAGCGTGGGTGGCACCGCCCGCGATGAAGAATTGGCCGCTCAATTCAGGCGCCGAAGCGATGGCGCGGCTGAGCGATGGCCGCTTCATGGTCTTCGCCGAGGAAAGCCCCGGGCCGGATGCTTCTACCGAAGCGCTGCTCTTTCCCGGCGATCCGATCACGACCGGCGATCTGCCGATCCATTTCTACTACAAGCCGCCTAAGGGCTTCGATCCGACCGACGCGGTGCAACTGCCGGATGGGCGGGTGATGGTGCTGAACCGCCACTTCACCGTGATCGACGGCGTAGCCGCCGCGATCACGATCGTCGACCCGCGCGAGATCGCGCCGGAAAGGATCGTGACCGGGCATCTGGTCGCCATGCTGAAACCGCCGCTCAACATCGACAATATGGAGGCGCTGTCGATCGAGCAGCAGGGTGGGCGGATCATCGTCTGGATCGCCTCGGATGATAATTTCAATCCGCTTCAGCAGAGCTTGCTCTTCAAATTCGCGTTGAGAAGCACGCCGGTCTCCGCGGCCGGGCGATGATCCGGCTGGCCGGCCTGCTCATGCTGTTGCTCTGGCCGGTCCAGGCCCGTGCGCCGCATCATCTCAGCGTCGTAAACTTCAAGCCGGTGATCTTCGATCGGTTCAAGCCCGAACGCCGCAGGTTTCAGGATCTCCGCCTGCTGGGCGCATGGGAACTGAGCAGCGACAATGACCGCTTTCACGGTATTTCGGCAATGCGGGTCGCAGGCGGCAGGATCGTCGCGATCAGCGATACAGGCTACCTGTTCGCCTTCCCTTTCAACGGTTCGCAACGCCGCAGCCTGCTCCAGGCGGCATCGCTGCCGCAAGGCTATCATGATGGTAGGCCGGATCGGGACGCCGAATCGATGGCGGTCGATCCGGCCAGCGGCCGGATCTGGGTAGGCTATGAAGGATCGAACCGAATCCGCAGCTTCGCCCCCGGAAGGGAGGATTCAGCGGTGACAGCCGCGCCGCCGGCAATGGCCGGCTGGCCAAGCAATCGCGGCGCCGAAGCCATGGTGCGTTTGAAGGATGGGCGCTTCCTGGTGCTGGGCGAAGGCGCGCTGGGGCCAAAGAGCATCATGGGGCTGCTGTTTGCCGGAGACCCGGCTGCGGAGGGCCAGTCGCCCACGCGCTTCTTCTTTTCCGTGCCGCAAGCCTATAGCCCGACCGACGTCGCCGAATTACCCGATGGCGACATTCTGATCCTCAGCCGCAACTTTTCCTGGCTCGGCGGCTTTTCAGCCGGGCTGACGACGATCGATCCGCAGCGGATTGCACCCGATCGGGTCCTCTGGCGGAAAAGGATCATGCGGCTCAAGTCGCCACTCACCATCGACAATATGGAAGCTCTATCGGTCGAACAGCGCGGCGATCGGACCATCGTGTGGATGGCATCGGATGACAACCACAACCCATTTCAAAAGACGTTGCTGCTCAAATTCGCCTGGGAGCCCGTCGCGCGGGCAGGCAATAGCGGCCCTGCGCGCGTGATCCCGGATGACTCATGAAGATGTCCCGTCCGCCATCAGGCGCAACAGGACGAATCGGAAAAAAACCAGACCCTGCTGGACTGGCTGCGACGCCGCATGCGCCCGTTATTCTGAAGCGCCGGCTACCACATCAAGGCAGCCGCAGCGCGGCCTCGATCAGGCGGCGAGTTTTTTCGTGATTTCGCGCTTCAGCCGGCGAGCGCGCAGCGAGAGCTTTACATCAGCCGTCTTCATCAGCCAGTTGTCGAGGCCGCCGACATGCTCGACCGAACGCAGGCCGTGGGTCGAAACGCGCAGCCGCACGCCCTTGGCCAGCGCATCGGAGATCAGCGTGACATTCTGCAGGTTCGGCAGGAACGTCCGCTTGGTCTTATTGTTGGCGTGAGAAACATTGTGGCCAATCTGACGGCCCTTGCCGGTCAGTTCGCAAATGCGCGACATCGTCTTTCGTCCTGGTACTCGGGTTGCCCGGAAAGCCGTCGCCCCTAACGGCATGCGGGAGATTCGTCAAGGCGGCTGGGTTGCGACCCCTGCAACCAGATGCGCAGGCGAAACGTTCGTGACCTATCCGCAGGGAGAGGAGACAGCAATGCGTGGATTGGTGGTGGCGGTAATCCTCGTGCTCGCCGTGATCGCGGCTTTCGCCTTTGGTCTGATCGACATCAATCAAACCAAGGATACCAAGTTGCCGGAAGTCGCGGTGAAAGGCGGTCAGGCGCCGGCGTTCGACGTGAATACCGCGAAGGTGAATGTCGGTTCTAAGGACGCAGCCGTCGAAGTCCCGAAGGTGGACGTCAGCACGACCACGGCGAACGTGAAGCTGCCGACGGTGGACGTGCAGAAAGCGAAATAAGCACCGCGGCGCTTTTGGAACGGACGGGTTTCGCTATAGGGAGGCAGTGGCCTTCCCTTTGCCCGAACCCATGGCTCATGCACTCCGTCTGGCGACTGCTGCCGGGCGCGCCGGAGCGGTGCCCATCGCCGCCGTGATCGTAAAAAACGGGGATATCATTGCGGCCGGGGTCAACGCTGCCCCCGGCGGCCATGACCCGACCGCGCATGCTGAGATCATTGCAATCAGGAGCGCAGCCGCCACGCTGGGCCAGGACAAGCTTGAAGGATGCGATATCTGGGTGACGCTGGAGCCATGCGCGATGTGCGCCGGCGCGATCATCCATGCCCGGCTCGCGCGGCTCTATTATGGGGCCGACGATCCCAAGGGCGGCGCCGTGGAGCATGGCGCCCGCCTGTTCGCGCAGCCGAACTGCAACCACCGGCCCGAAATCTATGGCGGCATCGGCGCCAAACAGGCAGGCGCCCTCTTGCGCAAATTCTTCGCGGACCGCCGCACTTAACATGACGCAACGCTACTCTTACTGTCGTTCTTGTACCCAGCCCACTCTGAACAGCGGATTGCCTTGCTGTTGTCGTCCTGCAAGATTCGCGCGATAGGGACAGAATAATGGCCCCCAATGCTGGACCAATGACCCCCATCACGCCCTTCCCCTGGTGGGATGTTATCATCATTCTGCTGCTGGTCACGCTCAATGGCGTCTTTTCGATGTCGGAACTGGCGCTGGTCTCAGCCCGCAAGGCCCGGCTCGAGGCGATGGCGCGCGCGAAGCGGCGCGGCGCGCAGACCGCATTGCTGCTCGCGGGCGATCCCGGCAAGCTGCTCTCCACCGTACAGATCGGGATCACAGGCATCGGCGTGCTCGCCGGCGCCTATTCCGGCGCGAGCCTGGGTAAGCCCGTCAGCGAGCGGCTGCACTTGCTGGGCGTTCCCGCGGGCAGCGCGGATGATTTCGGCTTTGCGTTGGTGATCGTGCTCACCACCTACGCATCGCTGACGATCGGCGAACTGATACCCAAGCAGTTCGCGCTGCGCTCGCCCGAGCCGATCGCCTGCGTCGCCGCAGTGCCGATGATGTGGCTGTCGCGCGCGACCGCTCCGCTGGTCTGGCTGCTGGACCAGACGACGCGGCTCGCCTTCCGCCTCATCGGCCTCAGCCGTCAATCGGACAGCCAGGTGACGGCAGAGGAACTTCATCTGATCGTCGCTGAAGCCTCCAACGCCGGCGTGATCGAGGAGAGCGAGCGCGCCATCATCTCGGGCGTCGTGCGGCTGGCGGACAGGCCGGTGCGCGAAGTGATGACGCCGCGCACCGAAGTCGCCTGGATCGACGCGGACGCCGACGAAGCTCAGATTCGCAGCAATATGGTGGATATGGCGCATAGCCGCCTGCCGGTGGCCGATGGTTCGGTGGACAACATCATCGGCGTGGTCACGGCACGCGACATGGTGGCCGCGCTGATTGCCGGACGGCCTTTCGATCCACGCGCGCTGATGCGGAGCGCGCCGGTCGTGCCGGATCAGATGGACGCAATGAATGCGCTGGAGGTGCTGCGCTCGAGCGAAGTGCCAATGGTGCTGGTCCACGACGAATATGGCCATTTCGAAGGCATCGTCACGCCCGCCGATCTGCTTGCTGCGATCGCGGGCAGCTTCGTTTCCAATCAGGATGACGCGCACGATCCCCCGCTGCACGAGCGCGAGGACGGGAGCTGGCTGGTATCCGGTTCGTTCGCGGCGGACATGCTGGCCGAAAAGCTTGGATTCGATCTTGAGGAGGATCGTGATTACGCCACTGTCGCCGGCCTCGCGCTGGCGATCTTCAAGCGGCTCCCCAATGTGGGCGACAAATTCGATTATGACGGCTGGTCGTTCGAGATCGTCGACATGGATGGGCGCAAGATCGATAAGCTGCTGGCAACCCGCAACGCCGCCTAAAGCATTTTCAAGTCAGGTGGAACCATCTGACGACTCGGAAAATGCGGTAAAACAACAACATAGAGCGCCGGTTTTGATTCGATCAAAACCAAACGCGCTCTAGCGGATCATTACGGATGCGCGGCGCGCCCGGCGCCGAATAAGTTCGCCACATGTTAGACGGACGCGATAGCCGGATCCTGATGCTTGGCCTTTCGCTGGCGATCGGGCTGCTGATCGGAGTCGAACGCGGTTGGCAACAGCGTACGCAGACTTCGGGAAGCCGCGTCGCCGGCGTCAGGACCTTCGGCATCTTGGGCCTGTTGGGGGGCGTGGCGGGCATCGTTCCCATGCCGCTCGCCGTCGCCGCACTGGCGTCGGGCGGCGCCGCGCTGCTTGCCGGCTATGTCCGCCAGCAGAAAATTACCGCGAATGTCAGCGCGACGACAGCGCTTGTAGGCATATTGACGCTTGCGCTCGGCTATCTCGCCACGACCGGGCAAGCGCAGTCCGCGCTGGCGACCGCCGTGATGGTCACACTCCTGCTGTCGATGCGGCGACAGCTCCACGGCTGGTTGAAGGGACTTTCGGAGGCCGAGGTGCAGGCAGTCGGCCGCTTCGGGCTGTTGGCGGCCGTGATCCTGCCATTGCTCCCTGATCGCCAATACGGTCCCTTGGACGCATGGAACCCGCGCCATATCTGGACGGTGGTCATCTTCGTGTCCGGCTTGTCGCTTGCGGGATATGTGGCGACCCGCAGATTGGGCGAGCGCGCAGGTTTGCTGGCCACAGCCTTGACGGGCGCGTTGGTCTCCTCAACCGCAGTTACGGCTTCGCTTGCCCGCAGGCTGAAAGACGGCACCGCCGATTTGTCCGCCGTCACCGCCGGTATCGCTTTGGCGTCAGCCGTGATGCTGCTGCGCGTCAGCATATTGACCTTCATCCTGGCGCGCTTCGCCGCGTCGTCACTTCTCGTGTTGCTGGCACCGGCGATTGCGATTGCCGTAATCTGGGCGGGCGTCGCAATGCTCCGTTCATCGGCAAGCGCCAACGCACAGGACGCAAAGGTAAGCAATCCTTTCGATATCAAGCCGGCGCTCCTGCTTGCCGGCCTCGTCGTGCTGATCTCGTTAGCCGTGCGCTGGGCGCAAATCCGCTATGGCGATAGCGGCATCACCGCGATGCTGGCACTGGCCGGGCTGGCGGACGTCGACGCCGCCGTGATGGCGCTGTCCACCTTGCCGATCGGCAGCATCGCGCCGGGCGAGGCGGGGCTGGCGCTCGCGTTGCCGGTGCTGTTCAACACGCTGCTCAAGGGCGGCCTGACGATCGGAATATGTCCCGACCAGCGCGGATTTCGCGCTGCGTTGCCGCTGGTCGCGGCCGTGATGGCGGCGGGGCTATCCTTCGCGATCTTTATCTAGCATCACGCTTGGCAAGACTGCTCCGTAACCTTCCTGAATGAACGTGGCGAGCAACAGGTTCATGCAGTCCGATAGCAGGAGGTCCCGTCATGAAGAATGTATTGCTGCTCGTTCATGATGACGGAGGCGAGGAGGCAAGGCTGCAGGCCGCGCTTGATCTGACCCGCGCGCTGTCCGGCCATCTGATCTGTCTCGATATCGTGCAGCCGCCGGCGCTCGTTGGCGCTGAAATGATGACGACCGATCTGGAAATCGAACTGCTCGAACGCTCGCGCGCCGAGGAGGCGAGCAATCTCGCGCGGATCAAGCAGCGGCTGGGCTCCGAGAATATTCCGTGGAGTTGCCTGACGGCGACGGGGGATATCGGCCAGTTGCTCGCTGACCGTTCGTTATTTGCCGACATCATCGTGCTGAACATCGGGCACGCCGATCTGAAATCCCCCGACATGTGCGCGATCACGTCGGACGTTGTCCGCAACACCCGCAGGCCAGTACTTGCAGTTCCGCGAAGCGGCCATTCTTTCGATCCCGCCGGCCATGCGCTGATCGCGTGGAACGGATCGGCCGCCATCATCGAAACCATGCGGAGCGCCATGCCGCTGCTTGCTCTCGCCAGCGGCGTGACTTTGCTCGAGATCGGCAAGCCTGGCAGGAGCCCGATCGATGACGCTGCCGTCTATCTCTCGCGCCACGGCATCAGCGCGCGGATCGAGCATGTTGAGCATAACGAGGTCGCGACCGCCTTGCTTGGCGAATGCAGGCGGCGGCAACCGGCCTATTGCCTCGTCGGCGCCTATGGCCATTCCCGCCTCCGCGAGACTCTGTTCGGCGGGGTGACTCGGCGCCTGCTTGCCGAAAGCCCCGTGCCGCTGCTGATCGGCCATTAGCCCACCGATAGCCATCGTGCCGGCAGCCGGCTATGGAGCCTGCCGATGATAAGCTTTGCCAGGCCCTTCGAAGGCGCGCAACGCGTGCCGAGCGCCAAGCTGGATCTGTTCATCAGGCGTGCCTTTCTCACCCCGGAAGAATGCGCGACGATCTGCACCATGATCGATGCGCGGCGGCGGCCTTCGACCATCGTCGACGATATTGGCGATCCGCTGTTCCGGACCAGCGAGACCTGCGACCTCGATCCCGCCCACCCGCTGCCCCGCGAGCTTGATGCCAGGATCGCGGCCTATCTCGCCATCGATCCTGAAAAAGGCGAGCCGATGCAGGGGCAGCGCTATGCGCCAGGGCAGGAATTCAAGCTGCATACCGACTATTTCGAACCCGACGGCGCCGATTATCAGGCGCATTGCACGCGAAGCGGCCAGCGCACCTGGACGGCGATGATCTATCTCAACGAGCCCGAGGCGGGCGGCGCGACGCGGTTCAAGGCAATCGAGAAGATCGTCCAGCCGGAAACCGGCAAGCTGCTGTGCTGGAATAATCTGCTGCCCGATGGGCGGCCCAATCACGCCACCTTGCACCAGGGCATGAAGGTGCGGCGCGGCACCAAATATGTCATCACCAAATGGTTCCGCCAGCAACCCTGGACGGGCTGATCACCGCCAACGCCAAACTGTAACACGAATCTGCGAGAGCCATCGGGCGATACCAACGGAACAAGGGATCGTCATGGACGCAATCGTCCAACCGGCCGAGATCGAGGATTTCTTCGACTATGTGCCCGTCGAGCCGAGCCTGCCCGAGCGGCAGGACGAACGGCGCCGCTATCGCACCATCTGGATTTCCGACGTGCACCTTGGAACCCGCGGCTGCAACGCACGGATGCTCATCGATTTTCTGGACTCGACCGACAGCGATGCAATGTATCTCGTCGGCGACATCATCGATGGCTGGCGGCTCAAGAAAAGCTGGTACTGGCCGGCGCTGCACAACGATATCGTCTGGCGGGTGATGAAGCGCGCCAAGCGCGGAACCCGCGTGATCTACATCCCAGGCAATCATGACGAGATGTTTCGCCAGTTCGCGGGGATGACCTTCGGCGGCATCGAGATCCGCCGCAAGGCCATTCACCACACCGCCGACGGTCGCAAGCTGCTCGTGCTTCACGGCGACGAGTTCGACGCCGTCGTGATGTGCCACAAGTGGCTCGCCTTCCTTGGCGATGCGGCTTATGGCCTGCTGCTACGCCTCAACGTGGTGATCAACGCCGTCCGGCGGCGGCTCGACCTGCCCTTCTGGTCAATCGCCAAGCACGCCAAGCACAAGGTCAAAAACGCGGTCGAATTCATTTCCCGCTACGAAGAAGCGCTGGCGCACGAGGCACGCGCCCGTGGCGTCGAGGGGATCGTGTGCGGCCATATCCACACCGCTGAAATCCGCGATTTCGACGGCATTGAATATTATAATGACGGCGACTGGGTGGAAGGCTGCACCGCGCTGGTCGAGCATTTCGACGGCCGCATGGAAGTGCTGCACTGGGCCGAAGAGATCGCCGCGCGCGGCCAGCCTCAGCATCGGAAACTGGCCGCTTGAAGATTATCATCGTCAGCGACGCATGGGAGCCGCAGGTCAATGGCGTCGTCAGAACCTTGCGATCGGTCAAGGCGGAGATCGAGGCCATGGGTCATCGCGTGGCTCTGATCACGCCGGATCGCTTTCGTTCGCTGCCCTGCCCGACCTATCCCGAGATCCGGCTCGCGCTCACCGGTCCCGATGCGGTGGGACGGCTTATCGAAACCGAAAACGCCGACGCGCTTCATATCTCGACCGAGGGCCCACTCGGCCTCGCGGCGCGGCGCTGGTGCCTGCGCAACGGCCTTGCCTTCACCACCGCCTATCACACGCAGTTTCCCGACTATATTCAATCGCGATCGGGCATTCCGGCGCGCTGGACGTGGCGCTTCATCCGCTGGTTCCATGCGCCGTCGGCCGCCGTGCTTACCTCAACCCCGATGATCCGGCGCGCGCTGCAAGCGCATGGCGTCACCCATGTCCGCCATTGGGGACGAGGCGTCGATCTCGGCTGCTTCCATTCGGATCACGCTGCACCTGCGGCGTTCGCCAACCTGCTCCGGCCCATCCAGCTCTACGTCGGGCGCGTGGCGGTGGAGAAGAATATCGAGGCGTTTCTGGCGACTCGCCACGGAGGGACGCGCGTGGTCGTCGGTGACGGACCGGCGCTGGAAAACCTCAAGCAGCGATTTCCCGACGCGCTGTTCCTGGGCGCGCTTTCGGGTGAAGCACTGGCGGCGGCCTATGCGCATGCCGATGTGCTCGTCTTCCCCAGCCGCACCGACACGTTCGGGCTGGTGATGATCGAGGCGCTCGCCTGCGGCACCCCGGTCGCTGCCTACCCGGTGCCAGGGCCGCTCGATGTGCTCACGCCGGCCACCGGCTGCATGCACGATGATTTGCACGCAGCGATCGCCGGCGCGCTGCGCAAGGACCGCGCGCTATGTCGATCCTATGGGCAAAGCTTCACCTGGCGGGCCAGCGCTCAGCAATTTCTGGACGGATTATCTCCGCTCTCCGCGCAGCGCCTCGCCGCCTAATCGATTTCCGTCGTCGCGAAGTGATCGCGAATATGCCGGTTGAAGAATTTGCCCTTGGACCGCGCCTGCCGCATCTCCTCCACCAAGCGCCCCGGTACATCGTCATAGCGATAGCGGCGGCCCGAGACGAACTCGACAGCAAGACTTCGGCTGGCCGGATCATAAGCAAAGGATTGGATCACGCTCGACGGCATGATTTTGACAACGCGCGATGATAGCCGTGGCTGCGCGACTGCTGACGGACCTTTGCAAATCAGGAAGGTCGCGCGGATCAATTGAACTCCGTGCGGGGATGGAACGTTTTGCGCAGGCTGTGACGTCGACGGGTGCATTGCGTCCAGCCTGTGCCGCGGGCGCCCGAAGGAAACGATGAATGCTGCTGTTCGATACGGAATTGAAGGCAAGCCGGATCCACGGGACCGGGGTTTTCCTGCTGGAGCCCGTCAAAGAGGGTGATGTGATCTGGCGGTTCGATTCGCGTATTGACCGTGTCTACAGCGATCATGAGCTCGATGAACTGCCCCCGCGCATGCGTGAATTCCTGCGCGTATATTCGACATGGCATGCCGATTCCGGCCTTTGGGTTCTGTGCGGCGACAATGGCCGCCATTTCAACCATTCGGACACACCCAACACCATCTCCAAAGGCATCGCCTTCGGGGACGACATCGCCGCCTGTGATCTGCCGGTCGGCGCTGAGCTCACCTCGGATTATCGCACGATCTGCGACCGCGTTCGCCTCAACGGCTTCGAGTTCGATACGCGCGCGGCCGCCTGATCAGGGCAGATAGCCCCAAGCTTTGAGCTGAGCCCAATCCGATCGGATCAGCCGCGCGCCGATGTCGAGGCGGTAGCGCTGGTTCGGGATATGGACGCGCTCGGCGCGAGCATAGGCTTGATCGCACGCCTCCGCGATCGAGCTTCCGCAGCCGGTCACGACCATTGTCCAACCGTAGAGGCCGCTCGTCACGAGATCGCCATCTGCCAAGCCAATCTCGCCATAGTGGATGTTCTGCCGATCCTCGGATGAAAGCGCGCCGTCAATGATGATGGGGAGGCCGATGGGCTCGTCTACCTCCTTTCGCGTGTAGGGAAATGGCGGCGTCGTCAGGACAATCCCGGTCGAGAAGCCGGGCAGCGCTTCGAATTGGGCTTGCGATCGCCCCAGCATGATTTCGAACAATTGGCTCCAGGGCGTCGCCTGCAGCGGGGAGAGAACCGCGTAGCCCGGATAGCCGAAGCGGCAGGTGAATTCGAGCGGCCAGATCCCATCGGCATTCACGATGGTGTTCAGGTTGATATAGCCGACATGGCCATGGCCGCGAAGCACCGGCTCCAGCAGGCCCAGCGTGCGTTCGCAAAAACCCTCGCTACCCTCAAAAGTAGCGACCGTGCCCATCTCGCCGGTCAGTTCGCCCATATCTCCAGCGAAGAAGCGCTTATGTTCCCAGTCGAGGCAGGCTGGGCGCAGAAAGCGCTTGCCATCGAAATAGGCGCCCACGCCCATTTCGACGCCCTCGATGAAATCCATCAGGATGAACTTGGCGGCGGAGCCGGCGCGGTGCCGCAGCATCGCGCGTACATCTCGTCCATCGTCGAGCCGGCCGATATAATTGTCGCTGGACGCGAAGTCGGATCCGCTGAATTTCAGCACGTAGCGGCCGGGATATTGCTGAACGAAGCGATCCGCGTCCTGCGGATCGTTGAATTCATGGACATGGCCGGCGGGAAAGCCATGCTCAGCCAGCAAAGCCTGGGCATAAGCCCGGTCATTTTCCAGCCGGTCGCCGTAAGCGCTACCGCCGATCACCTGATATCCGTCCGCGCGAAGGCTATCCTGAAGCGCACCGAAGCCTTCGGAGACGGCCTCGAACAGGATGACGCCCTCGCCCTCAGCCTCCCGGACCCACTCAAGCGCAGCGCGCCAATCGGACACCTGCTCGATCAGGCCCGCGAGCGTGCCGCGTGCTCCAGGCTCGCTGATCGCCACCCTGACCTGATGCCCCTCTTCCTGCAGGCGCAGATAGAGGGCAGCCAAATCGCAGGTCTCGGTAACGCCGAGGAACCGCATCCTAGCTGCGTTCGAACACGGCCGCGATCAACGCGATGCGATCGACCTCCTGATAGGCGGGGTTTTCCAGTTCCTCGCCGAACACGTCCGGATCGATTTCCCGATAGCGCAGCCTGCACCCATTGGCGGCGGCGAGCCGATTCATTATCTCCCACAGGCGATCGGCGCCATTCACGATCGCGCTGCCCGAATAGAGGATCAGCCGCCCCTCCACCGCCAGCCGGGGCAGGATGAACTCGGCTATGTCGCAGGTCACCTCGCCGCCATGCAGCGCCCCGCCATGGCGATAGAGCCGTTCCTGATCGTCGCTGAGATAAGGCGGATTGGCGATGGCGAGGTCAATCGTGCCGTCGAGGCCTTCCAACCGATCCGTCAACAGGCCGAACGGCTCAACACCCGCCGCGACGGCGTTAACCCTCGCAAAGCGTAATGCCTGCGGGTTGATATCGGTCATGGCGACGGCCGCTTGGGGGCACATGCGGCTCGCGACAATCGCTCCGACGCCGGCACCCGTGCCGACATCGACGATCAGATGCCCGGCACCAAGCTGGCAATCCGAAAGTTCGCCGACGATCAGGTCGGCAAAACGATAGCTGTCTGGCCCGAAGAAGACCGCGTCGCTGTCATCAGTGGGAAAAGCCGAATGGCAGAACAGACAGCCATAGAGGCTCGAAACGCGAATTCGGCTGCGCCACAGCCCGCCTGCCTCTTCCCGGAGCATAGCTGCCTGCTCCAGCAACTGCTCGACCGTCGGGTCGACCGAACCGAGGCGAAACGGCAAACTCCATCCCAGCATATCGGCCAAGCTGCGCGCCTCGCGCCGATCAGGCCTCGCGATGACCCGCGCATGCGTTGCAGGCGTGGGCGTGACGAAATGATAGTCACGATCGCGCAACAGCTCGATCAATGTGAGCAGGGCATCGTCTCGCGGGTCAGTCATCTTTTAGGGTTGCAAATCAATGTTGGCCTCGTCGGTTCCGTAACGCCGCCAACTTTAATTTCCTCACGCCGAGCAACCATGTCGCGCGGCGATCGGTTGTTCCTTCCATAGAAACCCGAGGAAAACATGGCTTTTCAGTTCAAAACTCGACATATCGGCGGCTCGCAGTTCCTTACCGATAGCTTCCAGCGCGGGCTGGCTCATTGGAACAGGGAAAGGTTGCAACCGGCTCTCCCCACTGTGAACTGGCAACGCGACCTTGAGCGCGACGTGCGGATGCTCCGGCTCGAAGGCGCCTTCATAGAAGAGTTGCGCGACGAGGTTGCTGGCGAGGCAGCGCGCGCTCCCCAGAATGCGGACGCATTCATTGCGTGGTTCGAAAATCTCCGCGAGATCGGGCCGGGCCAGGGCGACCCGATCTTCCCGTGGCTCGCGGAAGAAGCTGACGATGCCGAGCTTCGCTGGTTCTTCGAGCAGGAAGCAGCCGGAGAAGCGGGGTTCGACGATCTCGTCGCCTATACGCAGGTCAAGATGCCGGTGCAGCCCAAGCTGGAGCTTGCGCGCAACTATTGGGACGAGATGGGCCGTGGCAATCAGCCGGGCATGCACGGCCTGATGCTGAACGCGCTCGTGGAGACGCTTCGCGTCGATCCGGCCATCGAGACGACCGTGTGGGAAAGCCTGGCGTTAGCCAATGCGATGACTGCGATGGCGACCTCGCGGCGCTATGCCTGGCAATCCGTCGGCGCGCTGGGGGTGATCGAGTTGACCGCGCCCGGCCGCTCAGCCTGTGTTGCAGCTGGCTTGCGGCGCATCGGCCTCAGCGACAAGGAACGCCGCTATTTCGATCTGCACGCCGTTTTGGACGTGAAGCACAGCGCGGACTGGAACCGCGAGGTGCTCCACCCCGCTGTCAGCGAAGATCCGGCGCGAGCAATCGCCATAGCGGAAGGTGCCCTGATCCGGCTGAATTGCGGCGCCCGCTGTTTCGAGCGCTATCGCGCCAAGCTGTGGAACGGCTGAACGCCAAAACCCTGCAGATCAGGCGGCGCTCGGCTCAGGACGCCGTTGAACCGGGCGTTCGCGCCATTTCCGCGTTCGCAACCACATGAGAATGCCAGTGACACCGAGAAGCGCGGGCGCGAGCCCGCCGAGCGTGATGATGACTCGCCACAGCATTCCCATCCCCGTGCCATCGTGCATATGCCGCATGGTGCTGGCCACAGGATAGGCATCTTCGAACGAAGGGGTGCTATCTGGCGTCACTGCCCCCGAAGCGTCGTCCACGTTCCAGGCCATGTCGTTGCTGAACCTAACCGTCCAGCGCGGCGCCTGATCGGTCGGCCACGCAATCGAGGTCGGTTTGGCATTTTGTGCGCCGGGCTGCGCCAACGCCAGCACATGATCCGCGGCGAGATGCGGGGTTCCAAGCGGTACTGCGCGCATCATTGCTTCGCGATTGCCGCCACGCCCGCGCTCACCGCTCAACGCATTGAAGGTTGCGGGGAAGGAAATCCAAACGCCGGTAAGGCTCAGCATCGCGAGCGGAACAGCGATCCAGAATCCGGCCATATGATGCGCATTGGTGTCGAAATCGCGCGACCGCCGCCAGCGCAGCCCGCGTGTCCATTGCCCGACCGTCGGCCACCACAGCCACAGCCCGGTCAAAGACGAAATCAGCATCGCCACGCCGAGCCAGCCGACCACCTGCCGCCCCATGCCCGGGATCATCAGGCTGCCGTGGATAATGTGGAGCTGACGGAGAATGCCGCTTTGCCCAACCGATTTATCGAGCACATCCGCCGTATCCCGCTTCAGCCACAGCGTCGTGCGGAGCGGCCTTGCCTGCTGCGCCGTGCCCTCGGCAGGGGCGCGGACGGCCCCGATCAGGATCGGCGCTCCCTCCGGGCCGAACTGCAGCAACGCGATGCGATCGTCGGCGCCGAGCTGCGCCTTCACCTTTTCGATATAGAGTGAAGGCCGATCGCCTTGGGAATCCGCGCTCGAGACATGACGCTGGGGATAAAGCAATGTGTCCAGTTGCTCATCCCACACGAGCGCGGAGCCGCTCAGACCAAGCGGAATGAGCAGCACCGTCAGCAGAATGCCGATCCACTTATGAAACTGGAGCCAGGTCCGGCGCAGCTTGAGGGTTTTCGATCCAGCCATGATTTTCGTTGCGATCAGCAGTCGGCCCAGCGCCGAAGCAGGTTGTGGTAGATCCCGGTCAGGCTGATCACGTCGCGATCGTCATGCCCGCGGTCGGCCGCGAGCGACTGGATGTTGTTGTCGAGGCTGAACAGCGTCTGCCGTGCTTCATTGTCCCGCACCATGCTCTGAAGCCAGAAAAAGGAGGCAATACGCTCCCCTCGCGTCACCGGCGCAACATGGTGCAGGCTTGATGCGGGATAGAGCACCATATGTCCGGCCGGAAGCTTTACCGCGCCTACCCCAAAACCATGCTCCACGCTGAGTTCGCCGCCATCATAATCCTCGGGGTCGCTCAGAAAGAGCGTGGCCGAAAGATCGCTCCGGATGCGAAAATCGCTGCCCGCGCGGATACGAACAGCGCTGTCGACATGCGTGCCGAAGCCATCGCCGACGCCATAGCGATTGAACAAGGGCGGATAGATTTTGAGCGGCAGCGCAGCTGCGATGAATGTCGCCGATTTCGCCAATGCATCGAGCACCATCGCGCCCGCCTGCTGCGCAGCCGCGCTCTGCTCCGGCAGCTGCCGATTACGCTTGGCCAGTGCCGACTGATGGCCCGAAGTGGCATTGCCGTCAGCCCATTCGGCGCCGCCGATCAGACCCAGCACATGCTCGACGGCCGCCGCATCGAGCACTTCGGGAATGACAATCATCACGAAGCCGCGTCAGCCCTGCAGCACGAACGGGATCGAGACGATACCGGACACCGCAACCGCGATTCCGTTTCGGATGACCGGCGTCCAGCGCCAGTGGCGCACGGCATCGAGCGCAGCTTCGTCAAGACGAGAAAAGCCGCTGCTCTGGCCGACTTCAACGGCGCGCACGGTGCCATCGGGCGCCACCGTCACATGAAGCTCCACCGTGCCCTGTTCACGCCGGCGGCGCGATTCGATCGGATAGCGCGGCGGCCGCATCGATATCGCCTGGGAAGCGATATCACCGACGCTTACCGGACCTGTGGGGGCTGCCTGAGGCGGCGCCACGGGCGCGGGCGGCGCGGGCTGCTGGATTGGGCGGGGCGGCGCCGGCGGGTTGAGGATGGGTAGGATCGGAGTCGGCGCGGTGACGACCTGGGACTGAATCTCTTCACGCACCTGCCGTTTGGGCGTTTCCTGGCGCTCGGCCGCTGGGGGCTGCGTGAGATTGATCAGTTCGATGACGAGCGGTTCGGGCTTGTGCTTGGGCAGCTCGATCACGTCGAGCTTGATGAACGCGACCAAAGCTGCGGCGTGCGCGGCCAGGATCAGCGTCAGCGAGAACCATTTGGGACGCTTGCCTTCGCCGAATCGGCTTGGAATCTCCATGGCCGGCGAAAAGAGCTCGGGCATTGGCACCAGCGAGAGGTGTCGTTCCGCCCCACCCGTTTTTTCCCAGTTTTGCACCAGATACATTCGGCAACCTCTGATGTGGCCCTACTGCGAACACTAATGCGAAGCAATCGCATTTCGATAAGTCAGGATAATTTGGCTGAAGCGCGGATCGCCTTGCTGCTCGAGCCAATCGGCTGCCTGTTCGAGAAATCGCGGCGTGGCGGTTTCGGGAATGCGGCTCAGCCAGCCCAGGGCTTCCTCGATCTTGCCGGACCGGATCAGCATCCTCGCATGATTGAATTGGCCACGAAAATCGCCGCCTTGGGCTGCTTGAGCATAATGGCGCGCGGCCTCGGCCAGATCCTGCTGAACCACCCAGCCATCCTCGTAAAAGCTACCGACGAAGTTCATGGCCTTGGCGTTGCCCAGCGCAGCGGCGCGGCGAAACCAGGTGAGCGCGAATGGCTTGTTCTGCTGCGTACCCTCGCCGAGGGTCAGCAGGGTAGCGAAATTGTACATGCCCCAGTGAAGCCCGCGCTCGGCCGCTTCCTTGTACCAGTGAAGCGCCTGAACCTTGTCAACCGGGATTCCCCAGCCGAGATCGTGAAAGCGGCCGATCATGTTGATCGCCATCACATGATCCTGCTCCGCCGCGCGCTGGAACCAGTGCAGGGCGCTCAACATGTCCTTTTCGACGCCGATCCCGTCGAGCAGCATCTGCGCGTAGACCGCCTGAGCTTCTGCAATCCCAGCCTCGGCCGCGATTCTGACGAATTTGGCGCGCTCATCGGATGGACCGGCCAGGCGACGCTGCACCTCCTCCGCGTCCATCGCGAGGATGGCGGCGATGGTCAGTTCGGCCATGGCGCGCTCATCCGGCTAATATTTGACATTGAGCGTTGCGAACGCCGAACGGCCTGGCGCGATCGCGGCATAATGATTGGTATAGACCTGATTGAAATAGGTCTTGTCTGTCAGGTTCTGAACATTGGCCGAGATATCGAGATGTTCGTTGATCCGATATCCGATCCGCGCATCGAGCCGCCAATATCCCGGAACTGCGCGGCCGATGACCTTCGTGGCCGGAATGACGGTGACGGTGCCGGCCGCATTCTGAACCGCCGACCGGTTGTCGCTGAAATTGCCGTAGACGCGGCTTGAATAAAACGCGCCGCCGCCGAGCGAGAGGCCGAAGGGGAATTTATAGTGGGTCCAGACGGTGAAGCTGTGCTTGGCCGTCTGCGGGAAGGGGCGGCCGTTGAGCGCCGACGGGACCAGCACTGTCTTGGCGGCCTGCCCCGGTACGGCGGCAGCGGTGAGCGCGGTAAATCCCGCATCGATGATCTTGGCGTCGAGATAGGTATAGCCGCCGAAGATATTCCATTCGGGCGTGATGCTCCCGTTGAAGCCCAACTCGATCCCGCGCACGCGCCGCTCGCCGATAAAGGCGACCGTGTTTGAATCGCTGGTTGCCCGCGCATTCTTGGTCTCCGTCTGGAACAGAGCGATGTTGAGCGAGAGCGCTTCGTGGAGCAGATCGGCCTTGCCGCCGACCTCATAGGATTTTGTCCGCTCCACCTTCAGCGAGTTCAGGAGATCGATCGCGGCGGCACCGCCGGTGGTGCCCAGGCTGTTGGTTTCCAATCCCTCCCCGATCAGGCTGTTGGGTGGCGTCGCCGAGGTCGCGTAAACCGCATACAGGCTCGTCTCCGTGGTGGGCTTGAAAATCACGCCTGCCTGATAATTGAAGATGTCGTCGGAGCGTTTGAGCGAGAAGGAACTCGCGGCCGATACGGGCTGCCCCGGCCTCACCTTCGACGTGAAGCTATCCCACCTCAGGCCCAGATTGACGATGATCGCGTCGGAAATCGTAATCGAATCATAAGCGTAAAGAGATTGGCTATGGTCGTCATTTTGCGTTTCGGCGATCGCAAGGCTCTTTGTCATCGGCGCGGCGATGGTGGACGTGTCGTTGGCGTAATTCACCCATGGGTCATTCGGATTCGGGTTGAACAGGCTCGTGCAGTTGAAGCGTGCGAGCTGCGCGGGGACGCACCGCAAGGCTGAGGTCGATCCGGTCGAAAGCTGCTCATTGCCGGTCGAGCCGACAAAGCCGCGCGTCACGAAGGTACCGCGGCGCGCCTTCTCCATGGAGAGCTCCGCCCCGATCGAGAAATCATGCTTGATGCCGCCGGTCTTGAACGTGCCGTAAAGATCGGTCTGGTTCACGATGCTGTCGACATAGCCGTAGCGCGTGTTCGCGCGCCGCCAGACTTGCCCGCCGGGTTGCGCCGCGAGGTTGAGCGGATTTCCGAAGACGTTGCCCTGCTGGTCATCCGGCTGGGTGTAGATATAGGCTTGGTAATTATGGCTGAAACGGGAGGTGTTGCGGATCTTCACGCTTCCGAAATCATGCTCGAACCGCATCGTCGCCTGATCGGTGTTGCTGTGTCGGAAATCGCGATCCTTGAGACCATAAAAGGCACTGCGGGGAACATGGCCGGTGATACCGCTGGCGGTCGTCACCGTGCCGACCGCAGGCTCCGAAAGCGTGAAGCCCGCCGGCGCGTTACAGATGGTCGTGGTGCAGGTGTAGAGATAGGGAATGCCGCTGTCGGGCAGCTCATTGGTATGAAGATGATAATAAGCGAAGGTGAGCTGCGTCGGCGTGCCCAGGCCGATGGTCAACGACGGCGCCACGCCCCAGCGCTTTTGGAAGATCGCATCGCGCCCGGCGACGTCCTGATCGTGCCACATCGCGTCGAGGCGAACGCCGACCATGTCGCCGATCTTGTAATTCATGTCGCCCGTGAGCCGCTTGTAGTCGGCGGTTCCGTAGCTCGCCGAGCCAGAGACGAAATCATCCTCCTCGGGCAGCTTCGAGATGATGTTGAGCGATCCGCCTGCGCTGCCGCGCCCGCTCAATGTCGAATCCGAGCCGCGGACCACCTGGATCTGATCGACCGCGAAGATCTCGCGTGATTGCGCGCTGATGTCGCGCACGCCATCGACGAAGGTCGAGCCCTGGCTGTCGAATCCGCGGATGAACGGCCGGTCGCCGATCGGATTGCCGCCTTCGGCTGCACCGAAGGTAATGCCGGGAACGGTGCGCAATGCTTCGACAAGCGTCGCCGAGCCCGTTTCCTTGATCACTTCCTTGGGGACCACCACGATCGAGCGCGGGGTATCGATCAGCGGCGCAACCGCCTTGGGGCCAGCCGCTTCCGCATGATAGGCTTGGTCGTCGATCGCAGTACTGGTGACGGTAACGCCGCCGAGCTTGGGCGGCTGGCTGGCGGCCTCCTGCGCAGCGACGGGAGCTGAAACCAGAAAACCTACGCAACCCAGCGCGATAAACGCACCAGTACCTTCTTTAGTCATTCCAACTTGCGACACAATGATCCCCTTTCGCTGGGGATCAGCTATTGCGAGTCGTTCGCAGAGTCAATTGTTAATGAGAGTCGTTCTCACCAATCGCACGTTTGAACAGCCACACGCGGAGCGCACTGGCGAGATTATGGTGCTCGGGAGTGGCCACGCGCGCGGCATCGATGCGGGCGACAAGCGCGTTCAGCGGGATGTTCTCTTGGGCCGCCGCCTGATCGAGCGCCTTCCAGAATATTGGCTCGAGACTGACCGAAGTGGAATGGCCGGCGATCATCACCGAACGCTTGATCGGGCCGGCCATGGCAACTCAGTACATGTGCTGGCCGCCGTTGATCGACAAAGTCGAGCCGGTAACGAAGGCGGCATCCTCGCTGCACAGAAATGCGACGCCGCGGGCGATCTCTTCGGCATGGCCGAGACGTCCGACCGGGATTTTGGCGATGATCTTTCCAAGCACATCCTGGGGAACGGCCGCCACCATGTCCGTATCGATATAGCCGGGCGCGATGGCATTGACCGTCACGCCGAACTTCGCGCCTTCCTGGGCCAGCGCCTTGGTGAAGCCATGAATGCCCGATTTCGCGGCGGCGTAGTTGACCTGGCCATATTGACCGGCCTGACCGTTGACCGAGCCGATATTGACGATCCGGCCCCATCCTTGCTCGCGCATGCTCGGAAATGTGGCCTTGGCCATGTTGAAGCAGCCGCCGAGATTGGTATCGATGACGTCCTTCCATTCCTGCCAGCTCATCCTGAGCAGGGTCCCGTCGCGGGTGATGCCGGCATTGTTGACCAGCACATCGATCGCCCCCAGGTCGCTAGCGACTTTGGCCGCGCCCTGTTGGCAGGCATCATAATCGGCAACGTCCCATTTGTAGGCGGCGATTCCGGTTCGTTCGCTGAACTCGCGCGCACGCTCGTCATTGCCGGCATAATTGGCGGCGACGATCATACCGGCATTCTTCAAGGCGATACTGATCGCTTCGCCGATGCCCCGGGTTCCACCTGTTACGATCGCTACTCTTGTCATGATCCTCCCCCTTCGGTTGCGGCTACCTGATTACTAGCATGCGCCAGCCAGCCCGCAAGCTCACGCCGTACCAGCGCCGCCAACATATCGATGCCGGGCGCGCCTGCATTGAGGCAACTCAAATAGGCGAAATGCCTGCCGCCGGCCCGAAGAAAAGTCTCGCGGCCGCGAATGGCGATCTCTTCCAGCGTCTCGAGGCAATCCGCCGAAAAGCCTGGGGCAGTCACTGCGATCGACGTAATTCCTTCGGCCGGAAGCGAAGCCAGCACTGCGTCGGTCGCGGGTTCAAGCCATTTTGCCCGGCCGAAGCGCGACTGAAAGCTGATGCGCAGCGGCAGGTCCAATGTCTGTCCAAGCAGCCGCGCGGTTTTCTGGCATTGGCAATGATAAGGATCGCCGAGCGCCAATGTCCGCTGCGGCATGCCATGAAAGGAGGCAAGAACAAGCTGAGGCGTGAAATCTAGCGCGCCGATATTGGCCAGGATATCCTCGGCCAGCGCAGCGATATAGGCCGGATCGTCATAATAGGGCGGCAAGGTGCGCAGCGCCGGTTGCCAGCGCATCCGCGCCAGTGCTGCGCCCACGGCATCCATCGCGGCGGCGGTAGTGGCCGCGCTATATTGCGGGTAGAGCGGCGCAATCAGGATCCTGTCGCAGCCTGACGATTTCAAATGTTCCAGCTTTTCGCCGATCGAAGGTGCGCCGTAGCGCATCGCCATATCGACGATCGCTTCCTCGCCCAAGCGTTCCGCGAGCGCCTGGGCTTGCGCCCGCGCTATCACTGCCAGCGGCGAGCCCTCATTGGTCCAGACCTGGCGATAGGCGTGAGCGGACTTGCGTGGCCGCGTGTTGAGGATGATCCCGCGCAGGATCGGCTGCCACAGGATCGACGGAATTTCGACCACGCGCCGGTCCGACAGAAATTCGGCGAGATAGCGTTTCACCGCCGCCGGCGTCGGCGCCTCGG
>Ga0207671_10000664_pt1 | contig 44918 bp, 25 predicted proteins | sample KBSC24metaG_FD_184352 | JGI IMG/M metagenome (GOLD analysis project Ga0207671, IMG submission 184352) | Corn rhizosphere microbial communities from Kellogg Biological Station, Michigan, USA - KBS C2-4 metaG (SPAdes) (version 2) | ecosystem: Host-associated > Plants > Roots > Rhizosphere > Soil...
TCATCCCAGGCTGCGATTGCTGCTCTCCTTATAACGGCAAAAAGACCAACCTGAATGATTTTTTACAATACTGCGCCATAGCCCCTCCGTACACGAAGCTGACCGCGATTAATTCGTGGACACCCTCGGAGGAGAGGGGCCTTCAGATTTAGGAAACGTTGTCGATTACTTCCTCTCTTAAAGTCCCTCTCCTTCGGGGAGGGATTTAGGGAGGGGAGCCTGCGAAGTCTAATTCGCTTGTAGGCTTGGCCGGCGACCCGCCATTGGAAATTTACCATTATGACAATCTTTCGAAATCGAGCCGCCGTATGCATTGCGGCGACGCAGATCTTTATCGGCACTGGCGCTGCATGCGCAGACCCGCAGTCTACCGATGTGCAGGTCGACCGCTTCGGACAGATTATATCTGCCCGGTTTCCGGACAAGATGACCTCCGAGGATGAACTGAAGGGCGATGTCGCCGCCGAAAAAGCCTATTACACCGGCCTCACTCCTCCGGCGCGGGATCGCTTTGGTGGTCTCCCTGATAGCGGTAAGACATATGGACTCAAGACGACCGGCTTCTTCCATGTAGAGAAGCACAGCAATAAGTGGTACCTCGTCGATCCTGCCGGCAACATGTTCTACACGATGGGCCTTTGCGGCCTTGGCGCAGGAGACGACTTTACCGAGGTTGCCGGGCGTGAGAAGATCTATGAATGGCTCCCACCGGCAAGCGGCGAATTCAAGACCGCATACCTCTCCGGGCGAGGCTCGGATGACTTCTCATTTTTCGTTGCGAATACCATCCGGAAATACGGTAAGCCATTCGACGACAACGAGTTCACGGCACGAATGATCGATCGCGTGCAGAAGTGGGGATTCAACAGCGGCGGGCCGTTCTCGTCGTACAATCAGGCCTACAAGAATGCGAACTTTACCTACACGCGCATTCTTCCACTGGGAGAGTACGATGGCATACCACCTCTTCCTGGTATAGGCGGCACATTCGACCCCTTCGATGAGCAGAATCGCAAGACGGTCGAGAAGAACCTCGCCAGGGAACTCCCCGGGGCCGTTTCCGATCCTTTGCTCATCGGCTACTTCTTTACAAACGAGCCTTTGTACGAAGACATTCCGCGCGTTGTGCCCAAGCTCGGCAGTAAATACGCCTGCAAGAAGCGCATGGTCGCCATGCTTCAGGATAAGTACAAATCCATTGATAGTTTCAATACGGCCTGGGGGATGAAGGCAGCGTCGTTCGAGCAGCTTAGAGATACGCCGCTTGCCCCATCTACTCCGGACGCCATACAGGATGTGCGCGATTTCACGAAGCTCTTTCTGGACACATACTTCAAGCTGGTTGCAAATACGGCTCGCAAGTACGACAAGAACCACATGCTGATCGGCAACCGCTTTCAAAGCGGCACAATCAACAATGAGGATCTCTGTCGGATTGCCGCCAAGTACCTCGACATCATGTCGTTCAACTACTACACATACGGTCCCGATAAGGACTTCCTGAACCGCATCTACAAGTGGACCGGGCGTCCCATGATCCTGAGCGAATACTTCTACGATTCGCCGGCCGAATCCGGCCTGTCCGGCGGCATCCTCGACATGAAGACACAGGCTGACCGCGGCAAAGCCTATCGCAACTATGTTGAGCAGACGGCGGCTACGGGCTATGTCGTCGGCGCGCAGTGGTTCTCGCTGGTCGACCAGGCCGCAACGGGACGCTGGTTCCAGCACTACGACGGCGAACGCGCCAATGCCGGACTGATCGCTGTGACCGACCGTCCCTGGAAAGATGCGGTCGCCCAGGTGATGCAGACCAACTACGGCATCTATGATGTGATTCAGGGCAAGAGGCCGCCATATCTGCTGGACGATCCCCGTTTCACACAGCAGACGGGCGCTTCCAAAACACTTGGCATTTCCCGCGCCTCCGGGCCTGTTGCCATGGACGGCACCGCAGCAGGGTTCCCGGGCGTTCCGGCAGAGCAGATTACGGGCAAGAACCTCATTATGGGACCGGATGCCGGCGGTGTCGAAGCCAGCTTCAAGATGTGCTGGGACGACTCCAACCTGTACCTGCTTGCCGACATTTCGGACCCGACCCCTATGAAGAACGCCTACACAGGCGATGGTATCTGGAACGGCGACGGCATCGAGCTGTTTGTCGGCCCCGCCGACCTCGATCGTGACGGCGCGCTTCTACCCTCCGACCGCCAGCTTCTGCTGAGCGGCGCTCTGAAGGACGGCGCGGCGCATTCCCACATCATGCAGACCGGGAGCGATGATGCCGTCAAGATGGTCGTCGTGCCGAACACGAACGGAAAGGGCTACACTCTGGAAGCCGCCATTCCGTTCACCGCCCTCGGATTTACCCCGCAGCCAAATCAGCAGATTCGCTTCGACATCGGCCTTGATGACGGCGCGGACGATGCCCGCCGTATCCGCCAGTTCCTGTGGAACGGAAACGCCCGGGATTCTTCGGACCGCACCACATGGGGCAGGGCGAAGTTCATCAAGTAGAGAGCATCGCGGGAGACTTGCATTGGAACCAACATTTATTCAATCTAAGAAAAGCGTGGACGTCTTCGATTTCGTCGAGGTGACTGTACGCCTGCACAATCCCGTAGTCGATCCGTTTCGGACAGTGACCGTCCGCGGCTCGTTCGGCCGCGCTGGCGAGGAGTATCGTAGCGTCACCGGTTTCTGCGACACCCAAGACGGCAGCACACACCGTATCCACTTCATGCCTGTATTGTCCGGCAGACACGAGTACATCGTGCAAGTTGAGTGGCCGGAGGGCAGCGCCTCATGGACAGGATCGTTCGAAGCGGTCGATGCTGGTCGCAAAGGGTTGGTGGCCGTCGATCCCGAGCATCCCTATCACTTCATGTGGTCAGGATCGGGAGAGCATGTCTTCTGGAACGGCGCAACCGCCTATTTCATGATGGGCTGCTCCGATACCGTTATTGCCCGGTCTATCGATCGCCTGGCCGGCAAGCAGGTAAATCGGATCCGAGTTGCCCTCAATTCCTGCCGCGTCGCCAGCGGACAGGCATGGAAAGAGGCCGTCTATCCCAGCGAAGACTTTACTTTCCAGTTCGGTCCCTGGCTTGCCGATAGACCCGAAGCCGCAGGCGATCCCGGTTACGATGTCACCCGCTTCGATGTCGCCTACTGGCAGAAGTACGAACGTCTTGTCGCCCGTGCGCGGGAACATAATATGGCTGTGTCGGTGATTTTCTTCATCGACGGCTACCGTCCCGGCGCTTACCCCTTCGATATGACCAAAACGAGCGAGCATTACGGTCTGGACGAAGACGAAGTGCGCTACTACCAGTATGCTGCGGCCCGGCTTGCGGCCTATTCCAACGTGGAGTGGTGCATCACCAACGAGTGGCATATCTTCCGTCCTAAGACATGGGTGCGGGCGATCGGGCAGCGTCTCTCGAAAATGGACCCTTATGGTCACCTCATGAGCGTTCACGGCGATGAGGAGTTCTCGTTTCGTGTGGAGATGTGGGCTGAGCCATGGGCGGATTTTGCCGTCGTGCAGTCCTGGGACGCTTCCGGCGGCTACGATTTCATGATGGAGAACCGCCGTCTGCAGGAACGCTCGGGGCGGCATATGCCCCAGTTAAACGAAGAGTACTGCTACGAGGATCATTATCCGGACGGCCTCAAACCGCCGTTTCGCTCTGCGGACAGCCGTCGCCGAATTGCCTGGGAGATATCGATGGCGGGCTGCTATCAATCGACAGGCGAGTCGGCAAAGAATGGTCTTGGCGGGTGGCTGAACGGCCGTGGCGACGACAGCATGACGATGCTCGACCTTTACGCCCATATGAAGTCGTTCTTCGAGGCGATCCCATGGTGGCGTCTGGAACCGCGCCCGGATCTTGCCCAGGGAGCAATGTGCCTGGCTGAGCCCGGAGTGAGATACGTCGTGTATCTGAAGAACGGATTTGCCCCCGAACCGTGTGTCGACCTGGAACCCGGGGAGTATACTCGAAGCTACTACAATCCGCGCGACGGTCACTTTGCGGACGCCCCGGGCGATGCAGATGATTGGATAGCGCTCTGGGAGATCAAGTGAAGCAGCGTCAGGATTTGAATTGGACAGTCGGCTGGTCAGACGACATCGATGCCCAGCCTGCGGAAATGGTGGCGGCAGTTGTGCCCGGAGCAGTGCAGCTCGATTGGGCGCGCGCCCACGGCTGGCCGGACTACACATATGCCGATAACTGGCGCGAGTATCGCTGGATGGAGGATGTCTACTGGACATACCGGACGAAATTGGCGATACTGGAGGCCGGCAAGGATGAACAGATCTGCCTTGTGTGTGGCGGTGTCGATTACAAGTTTCTCGTGCGTATCAATGATCGAGTTGTGCACAGGCAAGAGGGCATGTTCACTCCCTCTGAACTCGATTTGACGCGCGTTTCCAGTGGCGACATCCTTGAGATTGTCATCTATCCCGCCCCCAAATCGCAGCTCGAACACGACGACCGTAGCCAGGCGAACCAGTCGTGTAAGCCTGCAGCAAGCTATGGCTGGGATTGGCATCCACGGCTGATCCCGCTTGGAATCTGGGAAGACACATACATTGAAGTCCGATCACGCCATCGCTTGCGTCACGCCGAAACTTTCTATGATCTGAGCGACGACTTTCTCACCGCCAATCTGAGAGTCAACACGCATTTTGGCGATGATTTTTCAGGACGCTTACAATGGACTGTGACGGATGATGCCGGCGATATACAGTTGTCAGCATCAACCGAAATCACCAGCGCTGTGGAGAAGCTGAATGGCACTATCGACGCTCCAAGGCTCTGGTGGCCGAACGGCGAGGGCGAGGCTGTCCTGTACACGTCTCGATTGGAGCTTTTCGGTGACGACGGCCGCCTGCTGGATACTCGCACTCAACGGATCGGATTCCGGCGTGTGCGGCTTATCGAACATCCCGGCACGTGGGGCGAGCCGTCTGAGTTTCCTAAGTCCCGCAGTAACCCTCCTATCACCCTTGAAATCAACGGGCGGCCGATTTTTGGAAAGGGATCGAACTGGGTCAACGAAGGCATCTTTCCTGGCGTAATGAACGCGGAAAGCTACAGGCGGCTCCTTGAGAGGGCGCATCAGGCAAACTTCAATCTATTGCGTATCTGGGGTGGGGGGCCTGCCAACAAAGAGTCGTTCTTTGATATTTGCGACGAGATGGGACTGCTCGTGTGGCAGGAGTTTCCGCTGGCCTGCAACAACTACCTGGGAACGCCCGAGTATCTGAAGGTGCTGGATCAGGAATCGCGCTCCATCATCCTGCGATTGAGACAGCACCCCTCGCTCGCTATCTGGTGCGGCGGAAACGAACTGTTCAACGCCTGGTCGCGCATGACGGACCAATCCCCGGCCCTGCGCCTACTGGCCGCCAACTGCTACAATATGGATCCGAAAACGCCGTTTCTTATGACGTCGCCGGTCGAGGGGATGGGGCACGGCAACTATGTCTTCCGCGATAGCGCCGGAAAGGAAGTGTTCCAGATGTTCCGGAATGCCTCCTGCACCGCGTACACCGAGTTCGGGTGTCCGGGGCCTTCGCCCGTGGATTACCTGAAGACTTTCATCCCGGAAGAAGATCTCTTCCCGCCTCGCCCGGGAACGGCCTGGGAAACGCATCACGCGTTCAACGCCTGGGTCGGACCGACATGGCTGGAACTGCCGACGATCGAAGCGTATTTCGGGCCGTCGCCCAACCTTGAGACGCTGGTTGAGCGGGGAACGTGGCTGCAGGTCGAAGGTTACAAATGCCTCTTCGAAGAGGCGCGGCGGCAGAAGCCGCGCTGCAGTATGGCGCTCAACTGGTGCTTTAACGAGCCATGGCCCACGGCGGCCAACAACAGCCTGATCAGCTGGCCCTGCGAGCCCAAGCCGGCCTACCACGCTGTGGCATCGGCATGCCGGGTGAGTCTGGCAAGCGCCCGGGTTTCGAAGTTCTCCTGGCGCGAAGGCGATGTCTTCTCTCCTGAGCTATGGATCCTGCACGACGACCCCAATCCGCTTGCTTCCGGCCGCCTTGTCGCATCGATCGAGTTTGGCGGAAGCGAGACCGTCTTGCTGAACTGGGACTTCCCGGAGATAGCGCCGTCCGTAAATCTTCCCGGTCCCATACTTCGCTTTATGCTCCCCCATGCCGGCGCAGACCGGATATCGCTGATCTTGCGCGTAGAAGGGCGTCCCGATCTCGATTCCCGCTATGATCTTCTCTATACGCCGTCACACAGCGCTGTTGAACCGACAGCGCATGCCCCTACGATGAATATTTAGGTCACAACTCAATCTATAACCAGTTGCAAGCCTCTCCCTCGGTCGCTAAGGCTCCCTGTCCCTCTCCGACCCACCAGTGGGGCTTATAGGAAAGGGATGTCCAAAGATCGCAGTCCAGGCGACTCTTACATTTGCATAGCCTTCAATCAAAAGTTCATTTTACTGTAGAGTCGTCTGGCAATCGAAGGTTGGACACCCCTTTCCCTGTGGGAGAGGGGAAAAGCGAGTTGTACGAGCTTGGGGGAGAGGCTTTCCCCCGGCCTGCCGCAACCCGGGCAAAGGCCGGAATTTTAACTGATTGACAAACAGCTGATATGCATCTATAATACGGTCATAACAGAAAAAGATATGGTCGTAATGATGATATGACAGTTACCCCGCGACAGAAAAACCGAAAACTCGCTTCCCCCTCGATGGCGCAGCGCGTCGAACAGGATCTGCGCGAGAGGATCACTTGCGGCGTCTTTCGCCCGGGCGCAATGCTTCCCAGCCGGAGGCAGCTGGCAAGCGAATACGGAGTGGCCTTGCTGACCGTAGAGCAGGCAATGAAGACCCTCGTTGCGGATGGGGTGCTGCGCGCCGAGAACGGCAGGGGCACATTTGTCGCCCATCAGAAGGGCAAAACTCCGCTCCAGGAAACAGGTGCTCCGGCTGAAACGACTATTGCAGCGCAAACGCCCAATGCGGCTGCGTTCGAACCGATCGACAGGAGCAGCAGCCCCATTCAGATTGCCGGAAAACCGGCTTCAAAGGCGGTGGCGGCCCATTCGGTGGGCGTTATTGCCGACTTATACCTCTTTAACCAGGACCATCTTGCTCTGAATAACTTCTGGGTTCGCCTTCTTGTCCACTCCATGGAGAAAGAGTTCTCCGATGACGGGAAGATGACGCAGTTCTTTAACCGCGTCACCGATGCTGAGACACCGCTTATTCCCCTTACCGAGGCGATTTCCAATGCTCTGGACAGCGGTGTCGATGCTCTGGCGATCATTGCGCTTGGGCACGACCGCCTGGAGGTGGATCGGAGCCTGTCACGGATCGAGCATTCCAACATTCCCATGGTCTGTATCACCTCGGGTGACCTGCGTTGTCCCATCCCGTTTGTCTCTCTCGATAACCATAGCGCCGGATATCAGGCGGCGCGCCATCTGTTGAATGCCGGCCATCGCGAGTTTCTGTTCATTGCGCCGTTTGCTTCAGAGTGGGTTCATGAGCGCCTGGACGGGGTTCAGGCAGCCACGGAGCATGCGGGGCTGCATGCTGATGCCGTTCGTGTGTTTCCGCCCTTTGTAGGTCCATGGAATCAATCGGAAGATCCTGAGGTGTACGGCTATGAAGCGGCTGTACGCGCGCTGCAGGAAGGTATTGCCAGCCCTGCGGTCATTTGTGCGAATGATGGCGTCGCCATCGGTTACATGCGCGGAGCTGCCGAAGCGGGGCTTGCCGCCGGCATTGACTATGCGCTGATCAGCTTCGATGACCACCCAAGCGCCAGAGGCCTGGGCCTTTCTACGATGCGTCCGCCGATGGAAGCCATGGGGCGTGAAGCGTCTCGAATGCTCAGGCTCATTATGGCCGGCAACCAGGTGCCGTCACGTGTGCGCATGCAGTGGGAACTGATACCGCGCACATCGACACGGGTATCCAACGGGGCGCGCATTTCTGACACGTCATTGCAAACGATATAGGCTTTTGCGTGTAAAACTTGCCGTATTTTGTGATTATTACGAGAACAATTTCGGTTGATTTCTCGCCGTGTTTTAATACGATTATTGCAACAATGCTGTACATTCGAGCCTTATTTGCGAGCTGGATTAGCCAAATTATAACGGCAGTATAACGTTGTTGAATACGCTCAAAAAAGTGCTTGACAATAAGGTTTTGTTGTTTTATAATACGACCATTACAGAAAACAATACGGTTGATACAGCGAGCATTGCCGGTTATCTGCAAGTCGCATATCGATGTAAGCGTATCAGTGTAAATAACTTTCGGAAATTATCCATCTATCCGAAGTTGTTGAAGAAGGAAGATAGGTATGAAAATCAAAGGGTTTACTCTTATTGAATTGCTAGTTGTTATAGCAATAATCGCGATTCTTGCGGCCATTCTTTTCCCTGTCTTTGCGCAGGTTCGCGAAAAGGCCCGGGCTATCAGCTGCACCTCTAACGAGAAGCAAATGGGGCTTGGCATCCTGCAGTATATTCAGGACAACGACGAAGCGTTTCCCATGAATGAGTATGCCAGCAACCTTAACGGAACCGCCGATGGGCCGCTCATCTACTGGACCGATGCGATCCTTCCATACATGAAGAACGGCACGATGGCCAAGAACTGGGCCGGCCAGATGCAGACTACAGGGGCCGGCGGCGTCTTTACCTGCCCTTCGTTCCCGACTCCGGATCAGGGCCAGCAGTACGGCGTACATCAGCATCTTTTTCCGATCGGGCCTGTGCCGTGGGATCCGGGAACCGTCAACCCGAATGCGTACCTGGCTGAGGTAGATGCGCCGGCGGACAAAGTGATGGTTTTGGAGAAAGGGCAGGGGGCGTATATGCCTGGGAGCGATACCGCATTCTGGGCGGATGAGCCGATGTATACCAACACGGTGGGCAATCCTCCGGGATCGCATGACGACCACCTGGATTTGCCGTTTGACTATGACAATGCCATCGGCAGCGGCGCCGGAGGATGGCCTCGCCCGACAGTGTTGCCTCGCTACCGCCATCACGGAACCTGCAACATGCTCTTCGTAGACGGCCACGTTAAGGCTGTCAAAAAAGGAACGTTGAACTGGTACAAGAATATCTACATTCCGGGCTTGATGGAAACACCCGTCTAAGAGCATTATGTAACAGCCTTCTCAATGCAGGAGAATCGCGAGTTCTCCTGCATAAGAATGAGGTTACTGTGGACATGATTTCATAGATCGAAAATGCAAATTCCGAAAGTTATTTACCAGGCACATTGTAACCATCAAGAGGATTTTTCTATCGAATGCGTGAAGTGAAGTGCATTAAGTTTGGTGTTATGGGCGGAATAACTCTGCTCGCTCTAAGTGTTGTAGGCTGCAGCAAAGCGGATCTGGGAACTCCTGCTCCACAATTGACAAGAGAACAGCATATCCGGCAGATTGAAGACAATCCCAATCTGTCCCCTGAGGCCAAAGCTGCTGGAGTACGGTTCTACAATACCCCTCCGCCTCCACTGCCGAATGGCGGTCCGGTAAATGCTTCTCCGGCGAATCAATGAAGGCCGATATTAGCTTTAAGCTAAGCGTAATAGAAAATGATACGGTTGGAAAGGAGAACTTTCTTTATTGTAAATTGCGCAGTAGTTTTGCGTTGACCATATAAATGCCGAATAATCTTGATTTACTAAATATCGATAAATTAAAGATAGACTTAGGAGAACACAAATGAAAACGAAAGCTTTTACACTTATTGAGTTACTGGTTGTTATAGCCATAATTGCGATTCTTGCCGCAATCTTGTTCCCTGTCTTTGCCCAAGTTCGCGAGAAGGCCCGGCAAACTGCGTGCATGAGCAACGAGAAGCAGATCGGCACCGCCACTGCGATGTATGTCCAGGATGCCGACGAAACCTATCCGATGGCCTGGGGAATTACCGGAGCCTGGTACAACATCCTCGATCCCTATATCAAAACAACCGGCGCGGCCGGAGAATCCAACTACTATAACGCCACCATCAAAGGCATCTGGCACTGCCCCTCCGATTCTACCACCCAGGGCGTGAGCTACGCGGCAAACGCGATGGTGACCGGCGGCGGCGCCGAAGCCTGGGGAGCCGTCTATCCTGCCAAGACCCTTGCCGCAATCGACGCTCCCGCAAACTGCGCTTTTGCCGCCGAACTTGTGCCCGGTTATAACGCGGATGGGACCATCGGCAACAACGAGACGGACTTCGCTCGCTGGGGTACCGGCGAGATTCCCAGCCACCCCACATCGGATACCGACCCGCTCAACCTGCAATACTATCACGACTGGCTCCACACGGATATGACAGGAAAGAAGCCGGGAGTGGATGCGTGCCCGGACAGCATCAAGCTTGCGTGGCTTGGCTCCGCATGCAAGATGATCGCTTACCGCCACTTCCATACCGCTGCCGGTTCCGGCCAGACTAACGTCGTTTTCTGTGATGGTCACGTCAAGAGCATGCGCTTCGGCCAGATGCATGTCTCGAACTGGGTTCCTGAACAGCTGACCCCGGCTCAGATCACCCAGTACGACAACTAAATCAGCTTTCGCAGGTTCCCCTCCCCAACCCCTCTCCTCCGGGGAGTGGAGCCTGCGAAGACAAGGGATGCCCTGGCGGTTAAACTGCCCAGAGGGCACCCGGCTAGAGAGTACAACTGTGCCCCTGCATGCGTATGCAAGGGTGCGTATGCCTAACTCCGGGCACCAAGAGGGACCTTCAGTCCCAAATCCTTGTCCGCGAAGGCGGACATGTGTACTCTCTAGGCGCGGTTTTAACCGCCTGCCAGTTATTTATGATATCAAAAGCAATATTTGCAATCTAAACGATTCACACTCACAAAGGAGAAGCTGATGAAACTCTTTCCCACTCTGTCCTATAACTGGCCTCGCGGCCTGAGGACTCTGGCAGCCGGAGCAGGGATGCTGCTTGCAGGCGCAAGTATGCTTGCCGGTCTGTCTAAGCCTGCGCATGCCGCGCCCGGGCTTGGCATAAGATACGGGACTGCGGACAACGACCTGTCCCAGCAGAGCGGACTTAACTCCTGGCTCGGCGCCCCAATCCTGTATCGCACAACATTCTGCGATGTTACCACCTGGTCGCAGTGGGATAACGGCCCCTGGTTCCTCAGCACCACACAGCAGTGGTTGAATCAAGGAGCGAACTATCGTGAAGTCATCGGCCTTGGCCTGGTTCCAAATAACGATGCCGGTAACTTTGCGGATGTCTACAATGGCCTGCACGATCAGCAATACAAGAACTTTGGGCAGAAGTTGACCAATGCCGGAGTGGTCTCAAAGGTCATCATCCGTTTGGGATGGGAGTTCAATCAACCAAGCACCGGGCAGGCAAACAACTGGTATGCATGGGGCGTCGGATCGAACCCGACCGGTTACGCTAAGGCTTTTCACCGCGCTGTACAGATGATGCGGACGACAGCGCCGGGCCTTAAGATTTGCTGGAATCCGAACCTGGGAGGCTCGCAGAACTGGCAGGCGTGCTGGCCGACCGACAACAGCGGTGTGGCGCAGAACGGAGATGTCGACTATGTCGGCCTGGATGTCTACGACTTCTACAATTCCAGCGGCTGGAGCCAGCTGCTCAATTCCACTCCCGGCCTGACGGAGATCCGAAACTTCGCGGCCTCAAAGGGCAAGCCGGAATGCTATCCGGAGTGGGGGCTTGTTTCTCCCGGCGGCAGCGGCCACGGTGATGATCCCGGCTTCATCACGAACATGAACAACTTCTTTAACTCCGGCAGCAATGTCGCCTTCCAGGCATACTGGAACTCCACATGCTGCAATACCCTGGCCCTCTATCCGCTCAACTCGACCACAACCAACTCGGCGGCTCTCTACAAGACGTACTTCGGAGCCTCGGCAGGCAGCGGCAATACACATGCCGGCACATGGGCGGCAAAAATCGTTAAGACTGCCACGCCCACATATCAAAATCTCTACCAAACCGTAAACTGCGCCACGAACACCAACTATGTGGCCAGCATATGGGTGAAGGGAACCGGCTCGATCCAGCTCAAGGTCTGGTATGGCAACTGGGGCTCACAGGCCGCCCTCATCAGCTGTCCGGCTTCCTCGACATGGACGAAATACACGACACCCGTACTCAACAGCGGCGCCAATACACAGCTCACCTTTGACATGACCGACTCGACCGGCACAGCTGGAACGCTCTACATGGACGATGCCTTTATGGGCATTTCCGGCGGAACGAACCTGCTGGCAAATCCCGGCTACGAAAGCGGCAATGTCAACTGGGGAGTGGATGCGATGTACAGCATCCTGCAGAATCCTTAAACGCAGAAGCCAAATGCCCTGCGCGCGGTCTCGCCGGACTATTCGGCGGGGCCGCTTTTTGATTCTTTAACTTCTTCTCTATTTGCATTCATGGTGGAGATTCTATGGTAAACTGTCTTCGTGTAACTACACGGTGACTGTGAGGCCGCCGAAAGGCATGATTTCATCACTTGATTTAGCCCGTATTTGCGGCGTTTCACAGGGAACGGTGGACCGCGCCCTGCACGATCGCCCGGGAGTCAGCGCGAAGACCAAGGAGCGCATTCAGGCTGCTGCGCGCGAGCACGGCTACCTGCCTCATCCTGCCACACAGGAACTACTGTCAGGTTCCAGCCGCATCCTTGGCGCTCTCGTTCCCTCGCTGAACGTCCTCTTCTTTATGGATTTCCTCAACGCCGTCAAGTCGGCATGCGATAGCGCCGGGTTGCGTCTCTTTATCACGCCGGTCGCCGATAAGCGGGAGTTCGCCGATGCACTTGCCGACTTTGCGGCTCGCCGCATTGCCGGAGCTCTTGCTGTGCCGCCGGAAGAGGGCATCCTGATCCCGGAACAGATCGAACGCTCGCTTCCCATCGCAACGCTGCTAAGTCCCTGCGCCAACGAATCCATCCCGCTCTTCGCGCCGAATGAACGCGCGACCGGCGAGGACGCCGTTGCATATCTGACCAGCCTCGGCCACGAGCGCATCCTCCATGTGACCTATGCCCGCTCGGCGTTCGCCATCGATCAGCGCCGAATAGGATACATGGAAGCGATGGTCCGGCGCAAACTGCAGCCCAAAACCTGTATCGATTACGATTCTGCAGCTCTGAAGGCAGTGATGGCCGAATACCGCCCCACCGCGCTCTTCTGCCATAACGACGCCCTCGCATTTTCCGTGATTCGCACCCTTGAGGCAGACGGCATCTCCGTGCCTCACGAGATTTCCGTGCTGGGTGTGGACAACAGCCCGACATTCAATCAGTTTCAGGCAGGCATCACGACCATGGAGTATCCCTCGGAAGAGGTTGCCCGCAAAGCGATGGCATGGCTGATCGACCGCACCGACCAGCGTCCAATCTCGCGCCTGCGCGTGGTGGAGAGGGAGACGACGAAGGCGTTCGCTCGCTAGGACCCACCCCATCTCCTCCCGAAGGGAGGGCGCGTTCACCTTTGCATGCGGCTTGCATTTCTTGGCGTTAAGTCAAGAAGCGAAGCGCGATCGCAAACCGAGACGTGCCCTCCTCGCCCAGAGGGCACCCCCGGGAATAAGGGTGGGTCCTAACGAGCGAACGCTCTGGAATATATTCTCATCTAAAGGAATAACAACAATGGCTATCCAAACGAACCTATACACGCGCGACGACCTCTATCGCGTCGGGACGCAGCGCTCCTTTACCGGCGCTAACCTTTCCGAAGTTTCCTTTCCCATTGGCGGTATCGGAACCGGCGTGGTGAACCTGGGGGGGCGTGGGAACTTGCGCGCCTTCGAGCTCAACGGCCATCCAGACCGCAACAATGTCATGTCCTACACCTTCTTTGCGCTCTGGGCAAAAGAGGAGGGGAAAGCGCCGGTTGCGCGGATACTGGAGGGACGGATACCACCGCCGTATCGCGACGGTGGCGGTGAGCGCGCCGCCCTCTTCTCCGGTATTCCACGGTTCGAGAACGCGTCGTTTCAGGGCGAATATCCCGTCGGCATGGTGACCCTCGATGATTCAGGCGTTCCCGTTCAGGCCACACTCAAGGCGTGGAACCCGATGATTCCGCTCAACGTCCACGACAGCGCAATTCCGGTGGCGATCTTCGAGTGGACTTTCACCAACACGACCGATGCGTCGGTGGAAATTTCACTGGCATCCGGTTTGTACAATCCCCTTCAGGTCAAGGATGAGAATGGTAACCTGACCTCGAAGGGCATGCTGAATGCGCCGCGCATTAACCCCGATCTCCAGGGCGTGTTGCTGACCCACCCTGATGCCGATCCTCTTGCGCCCGAGACCGGTTCACTGGCCCTGAGCACAAGCTGGAAAGATACCGATGTCATTGCGCACTGGTATCGATCGGAATGGTTCGATGCCGGTCATATTTTCTGGGATGACTTCTCCGAGGATGGCCGTGTCGCGCCGGTCCTGCATGCCGACCCGAGCCCGTTGCGCCCGCATGGTGAGCAGGCGTCGCTGGTGCTGCGCGCCGTCGTGCCGCCAGGCGGTTCGGTCACTCTTCCCGTATTCATCAGCTGGAACTTCCCGAAGATGAAGAATCCATGGCCCGGAACCGATGACGCCCCGAAAACCCTGGATACTTACGCCGGAGCGCACTTCAAGGACGCCTGGGATGTCGCGGAATATGTGGGCGCTAATTTCGATCTTCTGAGCGTGGAGACCGAGCGGTATCGCGCCGCAATCTTCGGTGGGACACTCCCTGATCATGTGCTGGAAGCGGTCACCGGCACGGCGAGCATCATGCGCAGCATGACCTGCTTCCTGCTTGCAGACGGCAACTTCTTTGGGTGGGAAGGCGTATGGGACACCGTTGGGAGCTGCCATGGCTCCTGTACCCATGTGTGGAACTATGAACAGGCTCTGGCGTTCTTGTTCCCGCAGCTTGAGCGCACCATGCGCAGGACGGAGTTCCTGCATAACACGCGAGATACGGGGAATATGGCGTTTCGTACGCACCTTCCGCCAGGGCAGGGACTCTATCGGCACAAGCCATGTGTCGACGGCCAGATGGGTACGATCATCCAGGTCTACCGGGACTGGCAGCTCTCCGGCGACGATGCCTTCCTGCGTGAGGTCTGGTCGAAGGTCAAGTCGGCCCTGGAATATGCCTGGACAATGACGCCGGACAGGATGGCCGAAGGCGGTCACGACACCTGGAACGCCATCGTCCCCGAAATCCGCAGCGTGGATTCGCTGTGGGATCTCGACAAGGACGGCGTTATTGAGGGAGAGCAGCACAATACCTACGACATCGAGTTCTTCGGCCCCAACACGATGTCCACGGCGATGTACCTGGGAGCATTGCGCGCCTGTGAGGAGATCGCCAGACACTTCGGCGAGGAAGATAAAGCGGCCGAGTATCGCTCTATTTATGAGAGCGGCCGCGCTAAAGTTGACGCCGAGCTCTGGAACGGCGAATACTACTTCCAGAAAGTCAACGTTATCCCGGAGGTTACGATCCCTCACATGCTTCGCAGCCCGGCGAGTACCCACGTCAGCATCGGCAGGCCGGAGACGACGGACTATCCCAAGTACCAGATCGGTGAAGGCTGTCTCTCGGATCAGCTGCTCGGGCAGTGGGCGGCGCACGTAGCCGGGCTGGGCCATATACTCGATGCCGATCATGTCCGTACGGCGGTCGGTTCGATCTTCCGGCACAACTTCCGCGATACCATGCGCGAGACGCACTCCGTACAGCGCATCTACGGCCTGAACGACGAGGCCGGCTTGATGCTCGCCTCCTGGCCGCACGGTAACCGGCCCGTGATCCCCAGCGTCTACTGCGACGAGATGTGGACGGGCATCGAATACCAGGTCGCGGCGCACCTGATCTTCGAAGGCTGGATCGACGAAGGCCTGACATTGGTCAAGGCTGTGAGCGAGCGCTACGCCGGATATAACCGCAATCCCTGGAACCAGATCGAATGCGGCAACAACTACGCGCGCGCAATGGCCGCATGGTCGGTCAAGCTGGCGCTCGACGGCTTCCGCTACAGCGTCCCCGCCGGGATACTCGGTTTCGCCCCAAAGATCAACCGGGACGGCTATGCCACGTTCTGGTCAGTGGGGACCGGCTGGGGAACGTATCGCCAGCATCCGGCGGAAGGGGTATTCACCCTGGAAGTGCTGTACGGCGAGGTTTTGCTGCAACGGCTGGAACTTGCCGATCTTCCGCAAGGTAACGTTTCCGTTCTCGGACCTAAGGGAACGATTGCCATAGCGCGCGATGGTGACGCTGTTGCCTTCGGTGAGTGGATTTCGCTGCAGAGTGGGGAGACTATTGAGGTTAGGGTGGGGTAGGGTTCATAAAGGTAGGATTTTGAAATGGCTGGCAAGAGAGGATCTCGCCAGGGACAGTAGTCCATTAAGAGAGGATCCCGATGCGAAACGGTTGACCATTAAGAGAGGATCCCGCCAGGGACGGCGGGACTCCGGGGTCGCTTGCGTTTGAAGAGCGGGCAGGGACGCCCGCAAGACTATTCTTCGGTGGCCTCTGTGCCACCCTTCTAAAACGTGGCCCTCGGAGTCCCGGCCTCCGCGCCGGGATCTTCTCTTGATAGCCAACCGTCCCGACGCGGGATACTCTCTTAATGATCCACTATCGAGTGAGTAACTCAAACTGAGTAGTAGTCGCTGCCTGCCCTGGCGGTTTTAACCGCCAGGGCAAACCTGATGGAGGCATCTCCTTGCATTTCTTTTTACTATAGAGTAATATAAGGTAAGGTATTATGAAGTAGAGTGCCGAAAATTGTCTGAAGAAGGGTCACAAGAATGCCGGAGAAGCGTTGGGGAACGATTGCGTCTTCCATTAAGGGCGCGATACGCCGCGGGGATCTCTATGCGGGAGCTCGTATCGCATCGGAGAAGGAGCTGGCGGTTCAGTGGGATGTTAGTCCGGTAACAGTCCATCGCGCCCTGGCGGAGCTTCAACGCGAGGGGTGGGTTGTGCGGAAGCGTAAGCTCGGCACGGTGGTCGCGGACCGTTCCGCGCGTCCCACCGCCAAGATCGGCCTGGTATTCAGCAATCCGAGTGACTTGCCGCAGGGAGCGTACGCTATCGGCATTGAGGATAGTCTCGGCGAAGACCTGCGGATGACGGCCCTCAGCACCGACAACAACCCCGTCCGCGAAGCCAAATGCCTCAATCTGGCCGCGTCGGAGTGCAGCGCCATTATCTGCGCCCCCACCGGCGCGCCGGAAAATACGGCTCTGCTGAAGAAGATCGCGGCGTCGATGCCTCTCCTGTTCATCGACTGCGCCCCGGACGGCATCGAAGCCGATTCCGTTATGACGGACAATATCGGCTCGATGATTCTGGGACTGCAGCATCTGCATTCGGTTGGTCATTCCCGAATCGCCTACTTCATGGGATTTCCGCACCTGATCTCATCCGTTAAGGATCGATATGCTGGCTACCTGCAGTTCATGAAGAAGGAGATCGGTATGCCGGACCCGGAACGTTGGGTTCGCCGCTTCTCCAACACCATGCCCACGGATCAACATTTCGACAGGGTCGAGGCCGTCCTGGCGGAACTACTGAGCGAAAAAGACCCTGTGACGGCGGTCGTGTGCCAGCAGGATGCCATGATGGCGGCCGTCCTTGACGCCTGCATTCACCTCGGTATCTCAGTCCCCTCCGAACTCGCCATCCTGAGCTTTAACGATGTCCCCGCCAAGGCCCAGCCCCTGGCCCGCACCGTGCACCGTCTGGTGCAGCGGCCGGTCGAACTCGGCCATATGGCCGGCCGAGCCGTGCGCCTCAGACTGGATACGCCCGATCATCCCATACAGACGATCCGGCTGCTCACGGATTTCTTCCCGGCCATCGAACACGTGCCCAGCGAAGTTGTGGAAAACTTTGTGGCGGCAAGGATGGCGAAGCTGGGCAAGAGCCTCTAATGTATTCTGCAATATTTACCACGAAATAGTACTTGACAGATTTATAACCCTATAGTAATATTGACGCAACGTAAGCGAACCTGTTTCGTGAGCGCTGCGCAGAACCGGTTCTGCGAAATTGGTTTCTGTAACGATTATTGCTATCTAATGTGATTCAAGAAAGGTTAATATGCTACGAAAGCTATCTAAGGTTTCACTGATCCTGCTTGCTATCATGCCTCTCGCAAAGGCAGGGCATGCGCAGATCCGGGTCGCGTGCGTTGGAGACAGCATTACGGCAGGGCAGGGCGGATCGAACGGCGGGTTTGTGGCGATGCTGCAGCAAATGCTGGGATCCGGCTACACGGTCGGCAACTATGGGGTCGCCGCCAAGACGATGATTTCAAATCCGGCCCTCGGCACTCTCTCTTATGTTACGACTACAGGCTACACGGACAGCACGAATGCCAACCCGAATATCGTGGTCATCCAGCTCGGCACCAACGATGCCAACGATAACTGCTGGACCCCCTTCGGTAACGAGTTCGCAGCCGATGCTCAGGCGCTGATCAACCACTATGCCGCTCTGCCGGCGCATCCCAAGATCTATATCTGCCTCCCGCCTTCCATTTACGGATCTGGCAACCTGCGCGCCATCCACCTTGAGAACGGCGTCATTCCCGCACTGAGAACGCTGAGCGGCGCGACGCTGATCGACAACTACACGCCCACTCGCAATGCTCCGGAAGACTTCGTCGACGGCGTCCATCCAAACGATGTCGGGCACGCAATCATCGCCAATGACGTCTACCGTGCGATGACCAACGCCGCGCCCATTCTCCCGAGCTATGTCGCCGTGGGAGTGGACAACCAGACACGCATTCTCAAATGCGCCGACCTGAACGGCTCGATCTCCCTGCAGACGATCGCAACCGACGGAACCACCGTCGTTAGTACGCAAACATACGGCCCGTTCCCGGGCTGGCAGGCCACGGCTCTCTGTGTGGGGCCGGACAACTGCCCACATATCCTGTGGACGAATGTCGATCGCACGTCAATTCTCTGGAAGTTGAGCGCAACCGGGACTAACCCCGTAATGAGCCCGACACTCGCGGCAGTAACATCGTTCCTGCCACGCGATATCAGTGTCGGCGCGGACAATCTCCCGCATGTCCTCTGGGACGACACGAACAACTCCGTCTTTCTGCAGCGCTTTTCAGCCACGGATACCAATCCTGTAACGAGCGCCACCTCTGCTGCTCCTGCGGGATACGCAGATAAAGCCATTGCTGTCGGCGCGGATAATCTGCCCCATATCCTCTGGGGAAGCTATGATGGCCGGCTCACCTTGTGGCGGACGAACTCCGACGGAAGCGCTCCGGTCAGCAGTCCCGCTTACGGACCATTCACGGGATATGTGGCCTCCGATATGGGCATCGGCCCGAATAACATGCCGCAGGTGGTGTGGAACAACGGCAACAGCTTTATCACGCTCTGGTCGTTTACGTCGGACGGTTCCAGCTACAACTATTACAACACCTACTCACCCACAGCTCCCTGGCGGCGTGTCTCGATCGATGTTGGGGGAGACAACCAGGTCATGGGCCTTTTCAACAACACCGACGGCTCCGTTAAGCTGGTGAAGTTCGGCGCGCCGACTCAGGCGATCGCCAACGGAACCTACCGCATTGTCGGCCGCCAGAGCGGCCGCGCGCTTGAGGTCAAGGCTGCCAGTACGGCCAATGGCAGCGGTATCGACATTCAGGACTACAGCGGCTCTGGCAACCAGAAATGGACCGTGCAGGCCGTGGGCGGCAACTACAAGATTATCGGCTTCCAGAGCGGGCGCGCCCTGGATGTCGTGGGGCAGCTGATCGCTAACGGCAGCGCCCTGGATATCTGGGATTACAACGGCGGAAATAATCAGCTCTGGTCCATCCTGCCGACAAGTGGAGGCTTCTACAGCGTCACCGGAGTTCAAAGCGGCCGCGCACTCGATGTGAACGGACAGGCGACTGCCAACGGCAGCAGCGTGGACATCTGGGACTACGACGGCGGCAGCAATCAGCAGTGGAGTTTCACCGCACCGTAAGGGGGCCGACGGATAGAGACGAACTCTACCCAATATGTTGAGAAAAGCTCGCTTGATGAATTGCCATGGCATTCTGTTCATCAGGCTGCTGAAAGTGGACTTTAAGGCGTGTTTCTTGCGTCGCCGGTCGTGGTATACCTGGTGGACGATCGCGGGATAAGGTGTGCGCGAAGCCTTATCTGGAAGCTCGTTCTTACGCCCTGATGACCTTCCGAGAGAAGACGCGCCGCCTCTTTTCCCATGTCTTCAAGAGGCGGCCTCATCGTCGTGAGGCCAACTGCTACATCGTAAGGGTGGTCGTCGAAGCCGATCGGCGCAAAATCGATCCCGGGCTTCAGCCCGATCTCGGCCGCCGCAAGGATCAATCCCTTCGCGACATCATCGGAGATGCCGATAATCCCTCCCGAGATAATCCAACCCTCGGCAAGAGCCGCCTTCACGGCAGCATATCCCAACTCCATGGGATATTCGTTTGCCTGCCACTGCCTTGCATCCCCCGAAATGATCGTGAGGCTGTCAGCCGGCAGCCGGGCATGCGCCATCGCATTCCGAATTCCTTCCAGACGCTCGGTGACCCAGGATGCGCGGGTGGGGGCAACAACGGAGATCTTGCGGTGCCCTTTACTGATCAAATGCTTGGCGGCCTGAAAAGCCGCCATTCGGTTGTCGTAGAAGATGTGCGGAATGGGCAGATGCAGCTCGCCGGAAAGAATACACACCGCGGGGACGTCGTTCAGGTTAAGTGGACGCAGTGCTTCCTCCACCTGAACGCGATCCGCAAGCATACAGATAATGACCAGCGCGTCGTCCTTTTCCCGTAAGGCAGCTTCGACAGCCTCAGTAAGCGGTGTCAGGACGTCCTCACGGATAAAGCGGTTATAGAGCGTCGTCACGATTCCCTGTTCGGAAAAAGACTGCTCCATGGCGCGCAGGATAACGGTATCCTGGCTATTCAGGCCGGACCAATCCGTATAGATTGCGCCCACAATTCCTACTGTCTCAAGGAGTCTGTAATGCGCGCTCTCCGGCGGTGGATCTGCAACCTTTGCAGATACCGCAGAAAGCGAGCCGTTGTGACCGTTGCCGTTTGCCGGATGGCGCTGAGCCACAAATGTTCCGCGTCTATCCTCTGCCAGCAGAGTGCCGTCCGTCAACAACGGCTCTACGGCCCGGCGAACAGTCCCCGGCGAGACCCGGTACTTGAGCGCCAGGTCGCGCTGACTCGGAAGCAGCATTCCTGCCGCCCATCTTCCTGTCTGGATATTGTCCCGCAGATCGTTTTCGATACGCCGGTATACCGATATCTCTTCGCCCCGGCTTGACGGTTGCTTCTTCACGGTTATTCGCTGCTTCCTTTAGACCGATCGACATCAAATACCTTGCGAGCGTCCTGGTGTGTGTTTGGTGCGCAACTGCTTACAATTATAATATACATCTTCGGCGTATCTCTGTCAAGAAGATCATATGTCGAATTGAACCCTGTAATCAATATCATCCCTGTTTTTGGAAGAAAATGCCTGCGCACTCTTCAGAATTCATGTGATATTGCCAGAGAAACCCCTGAGGAATAATTCCGGAAAGTGCGCAAAAAACTCCTTGACACCATGGTCATGAGCGTGTATAGTATGTTTGTGCGCAGTTGCACACTGTTCTGAAGGAGGGCAGAGGCGCAGACCGGTTATCGCAAAATCAAGCAACTCTCGTGGAAGCTAGGCGAATATCGCGGAAGCAGGCAAATGTGCAGGCTGGTGATGTGAAACCGGAAACAGAAGCGCGAAAATCATCGCCGCGCAAAATATTCAGTCGTTGATCATGCTCTCGTATTTATGCAAGGTTAAGAAAGGTTACAAATGAAAAAGGGATTTACTCTTATCGAATTACTAGTTGTTATAGCTATAATAGCGATTCTCGCTGCAATACTCTTCCCGGTATTCGCTCAGGTCCGGGAGAAAGCGCGCGCCATCTCCTGCACTTCCAACGAGAAGCAGATGGGGATGGCCATCCTGCAGTACGTCCAGGATTACGACGAAATGCTCCCCATCCAGCGTTATACACGGCCGAGTGGAACACAGGAATACTGGACCGACATGATCTCACCGTATATTAAGAACGGAACCATGATCAAGAACTGGGCCGGAGAGATGCAGACGACGGGAGCCGGCGGCGTGTTCACCTGTCCATCCTTCCCAACGCCGGGGCAGGGACAGCAGTATGGTGTGCATGACTGGCTCTTCTCATGGCCCGGCGTCGCTCCCGTGTCGATCGCCCGCATCGACGCCCCCGCCGACAAGGTGATGATCGTCGAGAAGGGACAGAGCAGCAGCCCCGACGGCGGCCAGCTTGAGTTCATCGCGGACGAAGGCGTGTACACAACATCGATCGGCAATCCTCCCGGATCACAGAACGATCATCTCGATCTGGCCTATGACCGCGATGTCGCCATCGGCGCCGCCGACCCCTGGCTCCCACCGTCGGCAATGCCTCGCTATCGTCACCAGGGCACAGGCAACATGCTGTTCTCCGACGGTCATGTTAAGGCGGTCCGCCGAGGTCAGCTGGATTGGTACAAGAACCTCTACATCCCAGGCCTCATGCCCGACCCAAGCTAGGTTCTCGGCCCCTCATCCCAAGCCCCTTCTCCCGGCCACTAATGCCCACCTGTGGGGTTGGGATGGGGAGAAGGGGAGCTCTTAGACACCAACGCCTGCAAAATCACAGTTAATTTGCCGTTCTCAACCACTTTGAACATAAGGACTGCCGTGCGCCCCATGAAGAATATTCAGTTTGCCTTGCTATGCTGCGTCGTGTCTGCTGCTCTTTGTGCCATGGGCTGCGGCAACAGAGATCAGGAGAGCGCCAAGCCGCCTCCTACTGCACAGGACCAGATACAGCGGATCCAGAATGATCCCAAGATGTCGCCGGAGGCGAAGGAATCGGCGATAAAGATTTACTCCAACCCCGTTCCCAACGCTACATCCCAGCACTAAGACTTCAGCCGCTTAACCGCGGCTGAAGTCTGTGAAAGTATTGTTGATGCAAACGCAATATAGTTGCTCTGATGTTCTCAATGGATCCAGTCAATGAGCTTGCTCTCGGCAGTGGATCCAAAACATCCGCTCTATCACTCAGGAGGAAATACAAAGATGTTCTTACGCAATCGAAGGACCCTGGCCGCAAGCGCGGCCGCCGGTCTATTTGCCTGGGGTTTTGTCCCTGCTCCGGCGCAGGCAGCCCCAGCGGAAGCCGTGCATACGCAAGCGGACAATAACATCGCAGCCTACAACGATTTCAGCACATGGCTCGGAACGCCTGTCCAGCACCGCGTCGTCTTTGCGGCCAACGACGGCGGCTGGCCTGCGATTGCGCACCCATACGTATTGCCTTACTCGCAAACATGGGTGACAGCCAGCACGAGCCACTACGAGGTGATCTCTCTGCCTCTCGTGCCCGACAGTGACGCCGGCAACTTCGCAGCGATCGTCGCCGGCTCGCACGATGCCGACTTCCAGGCGCTCGGCACGGACCTTACTACACGGGGCATAGCGTCACGCACTGTTATCCGGCTTGGCTGGGAAGCCAACGGAAACTGGTACTCCTGGTCATATCTCAACAATCCCACGGGGTTCAAAAATGCATTCCGGCGCGCTGTGCAACAGATCCGCGTAACGGCCCCGAGTGTCAAGATCACATGGTGTCTCAACCGCGGATCGTCAAACAACTCCGCCGGCCAGCAGGTCGATTGGACAACTGTCTATCCTGGCGACGATGTCGTCGACTACATCGGCATAGATGCCTATGATAATAACAGCCCGAACGGATGGAGCGATCTATTGAACACGGGAAATCCAGGCCTGCAGGCCCTGCGCACCTTTGCTCAGGCGCATGGCAAGCCGGAATCCTACGACGAATGGTCCTGCTCCACAGATTACGGCGCAGGAGCCTACGGCGGGCATGGCGACGATACCTCGTACGTCCAGAATATGTACAACTGGTTAAATACGCCGGGGGCAAACGTCGTCTACCAGGGGTACTGGAACACGGCATCCGGAGGACCCAACGCCGCCATTCAGGGACCCGATGCCGGCAACGTACCCAACTCCGCCGCCCTGTACAAAACCCTCTTCGGACCGGTAGCTATACCGTCCGCGCCCACAGGACTGTCAGCATCTGCGGGAAGCGCTCAGGTCACGCTATCCTGGACTGCGACAGCGGGAGCGGCCGGCTATAATATCTATCGCGGAACCACGACTGGGGGAGAAAGCACGACCGCCATTTCGACGGGCGTGACGACGACAAATTTTGTTGATACGGGAAGAACGAACGGCACGACTTACTATTATAAGGTCAAAGCCGTCAACAGCGCTGGCACGAGCGGCTATTCCAACGAAGCCAGCGCTACCCCGAATGCCTCGGCCACCGATCTTGCTCAGGGCAAGACGATTACGGCGTCCAGCACGCAGGGCACGGGATTCGAGGCCAACAAAGCCAATGACGGCAACAGCACGACGCGATGGAGCAGCCTCTACTCCAGTCCGCAAACGATCTATGTAGATCTGGGCGCAACCTATAACATCAATCGTGTGCAGCTAAACTGGGAGACTGCGTACAGCGTCAACTATACGATCGAGACATCGACCAATGCCAGCAGATGGACGGTCATCAAAACTGTGACCGGCAATGCCACAAGCGGCGTTCATAACTACACAGGCCTCACCGGCAGCGGCCGGTATGTTCGCATCAACAGCACGGCGGCCACCACGGCGAACCCCAATATCTCCCTGTACGACTTCCAGGTCTATGGGACTTCGGGAACGCCGGCGTCCACACTGATCTCGCAGTCGCAGCCCATCATGGCGTCCAGCACGCAGGGCACGGGATTTGAAGCCAATCTGGCCAACGACGGCAGCACCACTACCCGCTGGAGCAGCGTTTTCAGCAGCCCGCAGTGGATCTATATCAACCTGGGCAACTCCAAGCACGTCACGGAAGTGAAACTGAACTGGGAGACGGCCTACAGCGTCAACTACACGATCCAGACTTCGAATGACGCCAGCACATGGACGACCATCCAGACTGTAACCGGCAACGCCACGAGCGGGGTTCATGACTACACCGGCCTGACCGGAGTAGGGCAATACGTTCGCATCAACAGCACGGCGGCCACCACGGCCAACCCGAATATCTCGCTCTATGAGTTCCAGGTGTACGGGTATTAGAGAGACCTATCCGAGGGGATTGGTTCCTCGTACTGTGTGGAGAAGCGGGGGATCAAATGGGCTCGCAGGCGTATCTGCAGGCTCGTGCGAACCCCCTGCGGATCCTCTAGAAGCAGTCTCACCGCCTCTTTGCCCATGTCTTCCAGAGGCGGCCGCATGGTCGTCAATCCTACAGTCAGGTCATAAGGATGGTCGTCGAAGCCGATCGGCGCAAAGTCGATCCCAGGCTTCAACCCGATCTCGGCCGCCGCAAGGATCAATCCCTTCGCGACATCATCGGAGATGCCGATAATCCCTCCCGAGATAATCCAACCCTCGGCAAGAGCCGCCTTCACGGCGGCATACCCCAGTTCCACGGGACCTTCGTTGATCTGCCATTGCCGTCCATCTCCGGCGACGATCGTTAAGCATTCAGGCGGCAGTTTGGCGTAAGCGATCGCATTCTTGATGCCCTCAATGCGCTCGGTAATCCAGGATGCCCGTGCCGGCGCGACGACCGATATCTTGCGATGCCTTTTGCCGATCAAGTGCCTGGCAGCCTGGAAGCCGGCCATGCGGTTGTCGTAGAAGATATGGGGAATGGGCAGGTGCAGCTCTCCCGACAGAATGCAGACGGCGGGCACGTCGTGCAAGTCCAGAGGAGCCAGCGCCTCCTCCACCTGAACGCGATCCGCAATCATGCAGATGATGATCAAGGCATCGTTTTTCTCTTCAAGCGCTACTTCGACTGTATCCGCCAGCGGCTTCATCAACCCTTCGCTGACATAGCGGTTGTAGAGTGTGGTGACGATGCCCAGTTCAGAAAAGGTCTGTTCGATCGCGCGCAGGATGATGCTGTCCCAACTGCGCATGCCGGACCAGTCCGTATAGACTGCGCCGATAATTCCAACGGTTTCCAGCTTAACCCGTGGCGTCTTAACGCCGGCAGGCGTGAAATCTGCCGCCGTGGATGAAGGATAAGCGCCATTTGACATCTGATCCGCAGCGGGGGGATGCTTGGCGACGAACGTGCCTCGTCTGTCCTCGGCAAGCAAGGTGCCGTCTGCGATCATCGGCTCGACGGCGCGTCTGACTGTTCCCGGCGAGACCTGGTATTTTTCGGCCAGATCACGCTGACTGGGAAGCAGCGATCCCGCTGTCCATTTTCCTGTTCGGATATGCTCGCGCATGTCATTTTCAATGCGCCGGTAGACGGAGATATCCTCGCTATTTTTCGAAATCTGCTTCTTCAATATCTTCTTGGCGCTCACTTCAAACCCGCCATGGAATTTTAGCGCGAGTGGATTGGCATTGCTTGGGTGCGCAGCTGATTACATTAAACACTATACTATTTTGCATGCGGATTTACGACTGCGCATTGAACTTGATTGCCATGCGTGGAATGTGGGCCGGACGCAATCGCAATCTGCGCGCCGGCAGGGAAGCGCTGATTTGGAAACATAATGCTTAAACGCTACCCGAACTTCAACGCCAGGTTACAATGCTGCCGGCTAATGATTGCGGGCAGCATACTTGCGGCATAATGAACTATGAACAACGCCACAAAGATGTCGCGCTCAAAGTTCGCAGCCGCAGCTTTTTGATTGTGGCGGCCGTCGGCACAATTGCCGGCGTCGTTCTCAGTTTCGACACTACCAAACTAAAATCTGTACCTATCGCAACAATGCAAGATCAATTTATCATTCACTCTGCCGATCCATCGGACATTCGTTATGTAGCCGTCGGAGATTCCTACTCCATTGGAACCGGCACAACCCCCGAAAAGGCATGGCCTTCCGTCATTACCAAAGACCTCAGGGCGAAGGGGATCAAACTCGCCCTCGTTGCAAACCTGGGTGTCAACGGCTGGACAACCGACGATGCGCTTACCCGGGAGATGCCGGCTTACCAGAAAGCTGCGCCCCAATTTGCCACTCTCATGATCGGTGTTAATGATACCTATCGTGGTACAACGCCGGACGAGTTTCGCGCTAAATTTGTGCTGCTGGCTGATCGCATGCGCAAGGCTCTTCCCACTGACGGGAGGATCGTCGCAGTAACGATCCCGGACTTTACCGTAACCCATGCGGGCAAAGCCTATTCCTCTCGAAATAACGCAAAACAGAAAATAGGCTTGTTCAATACGATCATCAAGGACGAATCCGGGAAGCGCGGTATTCCGGTGGTGGATGTCTTCACACTCTCGAAGCGCATGGAGAACGATCCCACTCTGGTCGCCGAAGACGGCCTCCATCCGTCCGCTAAGGGATATGCTCTCTGGGGTAAGCAGATCGAGCCGGTAGTCTATAGCCTTCTTAAGAAGGCTACGACCAATTTAGGCAGCTAGAGAAGAACAATTAAAGAGACGGGGCGCGACCTGATGTAAGGACAACGCCCCGTCTCTTTAATTATTTTCTTTATGGATATCTCTGCGTTGTGAAGTTTCGATTCTATTAGCCGGGAGGGGGCGGGGCTATCGAATCCACCTTAAATACCTGGCCGCTATTATGAACTCCGCCGTATGGCACGGCACAGTAAATTGTATCCAACGGCCCGAACGTCAAGGCAATCGGCGGATCTACAATCCATCCACTTGGCGCAACATAAGTTGGAGCTTTCGCAAAAGTCGTAAACAGTTGTGTCGCCGGATTGAAGCCGTATACAATTCCGGCTCCGCTATCGCCTACTGTCGTGCCATAGAGGGAGGCATTTGGCCCCAGCGTTAGAGGGCTTGTTCCGAATGCTCCTTCGCTCGTTCGATTGAACCGATGCACGAGCGTTGCCTGCAATGTAGCGGTATTGAACGCGAATATGCCGGAATTCGAAGCCTGAGAAATTCCGTAGAGCTTACCGTCAGCGCCCATCGTGAGCGATTGCAGGGGATACGAATACGTCGGGAACGAATAAACATTCGCAAATGCGCCCGTCTTGGTGAACCTGTAAATTGAGCCATTTCCGTTTGGGCCGTAGAGATCGACTCCATAGGCGTTGCCGTCGTTTGCCAGAGTTACCTGCTCCGTGATCACGGAAGATGGAAAACCGCCGATAAACACATACTGTCCGGAGGTGTTAAATCGGAATACGCCGCCATGCCCCGTGGCTCCTCCTGTCAGCGTGACTCCATATATCCATTTATTCGAGCCTACTGTCAAATGCCCCCAGGGACTCACGTTATAGACAAACTTATAGAGTGTCGCGGGCGGCGCGCCGGGTATTGCCTTGAAAACGGTCCGAGATGTCGTGCCATACAGGTTGCCGTCCGGTCCCTGCACCAGGCTTATAGGGCTCGGATCAGCTACGCCGAAATCGTAGATGTTCGTCAGCACGCCGGTGTTCGATATCTTGTAAAGTGTACCGAGATCGTATTTGCCGCCGTACTCCGTGATTCCATACAGGCTGCCGTCCTTCATGACGACAAGATTTGGCGCGGCAACAGCGCCGTCGGCTATCTGCGCTGCATGCAGGAGGGTATATCCGCCTGTCGGGGTCAGCTTGAACGCGGTAGACGTTGCGCCGCTCTGAACAACCGGAGATAGCAGGGGTTCATAGATCGACGTTCCATAAAGATTGCCGTCTTTCCCAAGGATCAGTCCTCCCGCTGGTCCCCCCGTCGGTTGTCCGTCAAAGCTGTATACACTCGTCAGCACGCCTTGTGTCGTAACTTTGAAGACTCTTCCAAAGCCGCCGGGAGTATTCTCGATCTCACCGTAAAGACTATCCCCTTTTGTTACAAGTGGGCCGGCGACGTGCAGGCCGAGTTTCGTTAAGTCGTTTGCAACAATGGTGAATTGGCCGCTTGGACTTACTTTATAGATTACCCCGTAATTCTGTACGCCGCCGGATTCAAAGGCGCCCCAGAGATTACCGTCCGGCCCGACGTTCAACGCTGTTGGCAGGTAACCAAATTCAGTAGCCGTAAACGCATGAAGGACGGTGACATCTCCTGCAGCCGAGATTTTTATAAGAGAGCCGTACGAATGAGAGCCTCCGGTGCCGCACACTGCGTAAAACGATCCGCCTGGGCCATAGATCATTCCCATACAGAATGAGCCCTCGGTTGCTGTATTCAGCTGATGGAGCATTGTTATGGAGCCGGCAAGAGAACTCTTGTAGATCTGTCCATTTTCCGTTACGCCGTAGAGGAAGTTGTTGGCGTAGGCAAGCCGGCCAATTGGCGCCGAAATGTCGTCATAGTAACCGAAAGTATGAACCTTGGCGAATGCGCCATTACTTGCGACACTGAAGAGTATGGCAGGACGAGTTGGGCCGCCCGTAGTAGTAACCCCGTACAATTTCCCATCTCCCCCGAGAACGAGAGGCCCCTGTACGAAGTTGCCTTCTGCGGGCGAGAAGGAATGGATTAGTTTATAAGAACCAACCGGAGTAACTTTGTAAATGCCGCCATATCCGAATGCGCCGCCGGTCGCCGCGACACCATACAAGCTGCCGTCTGTTCCCAGAGTGAGGCCGCTTGTATATTTTGAGCCGTCCGGGTAGGGGTTAAAATCGTGAATGGATTTTGAAGTTGCCGCCGATACGGTTGCTGTCGAGGTTAGCAGCAATCCGGCTGCCGCCGAACCCAGAGTAAGCATTATGGCTGCGCCATTAGGTCGGAATCGCAAATGAAGTTCCTTTCGCAGCGCCGGAGAAGCCGCTGAATAAGCGATTACAGGCAATGATGAAGTGTGCCGTAGGGTACGGCTCCTTGAGTTACTAAGAGTATCTGCTTGGTGTGGCTTTATATTTTTACTTCAGGGCGGCATTATACCGCCCTGAAATTTTATTGCTATTCGAATGTGAATATCTGCCCGTTTTGATAGGCGCCGCCAAATGCGGAGCTACCGTAAAGCTTGCCTGATGGGGAGAATGTGAGAGACATCGTCAGATCGATGTAAAATGAGGCTCCGGGAACATAGGTCGGCAGCGTGCTGAGAGTATTGAACTGGCCGGATGCCGGGTTGAAGCTGTAAAGCGCGCTGGCCCCGTGGTTAACGGATGCGAGATTCGCAACAGTTCCATAAAGTGTTCCATCTGCGCCGGGCGTCAGTAAACTCGTTCCGGTCACATAGTCCGTATCGGTGTTGAAGCTATGGACGCTTGTTGCCTGCGATGTTGCCGGATTGAAGGCGAAGATGCCTCGCTTATTGGCCCCCGTGATACCATAGAGCTTGCCGTCCTTTCCTGCGGTGAGTCCCTGAGTTGGCCACGCTCCGTCCGGGAAGGAATATGCATAGCTGAACTCGCCGGCCTTCGTGACCTTGAATATTGCTCCGCTGGTCCATGTCGTTCCATATGGCGTCGTGCCATAGACATTTCCGTTTGCGGCAAGCGTCACCTGCTCTGCGGCAATAAGCGTAGGAAAGCTGCCGAACGGAACGAATTGTCCCAGGGTGTTGAAGCGATACACGCCTCCGAAGCCCGATTGACCACCGGTCAGAGTAACTCCATACATCCAGTGATTTGAGCCGACTGTTAGCTGGCCATACGGAGTTTCCGGAGAGGTAAACCGATAGAACGTGGTGGGTTTTTGGCCCGGCACGGCCTTGAAAATCGTGTGTGATGTGAGTCCATACAGGTTTCCGTCCGGTCCCTGTATGAGATTGAAAGGGTTCCCTTCAACGCTATTGAAGTCGTAGATATCCGTTATGACACCCGTGCTAGAAATCTTATAGAGCATTCCTTGCTCATACTTGCCGCCGTCTTCCGTGACACCGTAAAGCGTGTCGTCTGCGGTGGCAACCAGACCGGGAGCAGCAGCGGAGCCATCGGCGACCGGCAATGCATGGACGAGGGTGAATACGCCGGTGTCGGTTACTTTGAAAATGGTCGATGCAGCGCCACCCAGAGCGCCGGGCATGCTGGACGGCAGGTATGTCGCTGTCCCATACAGCCCGCCGTCCTTGCCGACAACTAACCCGCCAATCGGCCCGCATGAAGGCTGCCCGTCGAAGCTGTAAACAACGGATACGGTTCCTTGAGTTGTAATTTTGAACACTTTGCCGAAGCCACTGCTGCTCTGCATCATCTCGCCGTAAAGGCTGTCGCCCTTGGCTGTCAGTGGGCCATATATAATCGATCCAATACCGGAAAGATCGGCTGCCACAACCGTAAACGTTCCTGCCGGAGTGATCTTGTAGATGGAGCGGCTATTTCCGGAGCCGGAGGCATCGAATGTGCCCCATAGATTTCCATCGGGCCCCACAGCGAGAGGAGAAGGCCAGCCCGCGAGTTCGTTAAAACCGAAAGTGTGAAGTACTGTCGTATCGCCGGTCGTCGTGAACCTGAGAATTGTGCCTCCGCCTCCCAGGTAGCTATTGCAGATTGAGTAGAATGCTCCGTCAGGCCCATAAGTGAGCCCTTGTGAAGATATACCTTCCGTAACCAGATTCAATGTGTGCAGGACGGTTATCGCGCCGGAGAGCGACATTCGGTAAAGGATGGTCTGAGATCCATTGGAAGACATTCCGTAAATGTCATCGTTGATGCAGACCTGTTTGCCGATGGGAGATAGGTAGCCGTCGGCCGCGCCGAAGGTATGCAGCTTTTGGAAAACCCCGTTGCTTGCGATGCTGTAAAGGATAGCCGGCGCGTCCGGTCCGTTCGCCGTTGTCAAGCCATAAAGTTTGCCGGCAGTTGTCTGAAAGAGCGTGGCAGATTCGGGATATCCCTCTGCAGGCAGAAATGAGTGAAGGACTTTGAACGATCCTGTGGGCGTTACTTTGAAGATCGTTCCGTTTCCAAAATCTCCGCCCGTTGTCGTAATCCCATAGAAAGCTCCATCTGTTCCCGGTGTGAGGCCGTAAAATGCAAAGCCTCCTTCGGTGTAAGGATGAAAGTCGTGGAGTGATTTAAAGGTTGTTGCAGACGCAGTATTCGCCGCAGTCAACATAAATGTGCCCGCCGCAAGGGCGCTCAGAATAATTGCGGAGTTTGCCCGCCGAACAGCGCTGTCGATAGGTCGAAATCGCAAATGACTTTCCTTCCTCAGCGTCGCAACACGGCCGCTGAAAGAGCGATTAACAGAAAAATACGTGCTTCAGACCATACAACTTGCATTGTTACGACAGCCTGTTTGCTAAAGGGGATTGTACCATAGGTCGAAATGACCGGCAAGGATAACCGCATGGCCACGGATCGCACCAAGCGGTTACCAGATCGCAAATAATTAATCTTCTGTAAGGCAAGACGCCTTTCAGTCTTTATATTGGAGGCGGCGCGATTGCGCCGCCTTCAAATATAAAGACTTCCGACCTTCTGTGTGGTCAGGATTGCCGCTGCTCTATACCGGAGGCGGAGCGCTATCCCATAAGAACTGAAAGACTTGCCCGCCGTTATGCGCGCCGCCGAATGGCGCGACCCCGTAAATCTTGCCCGATGGACTGAATGTCAGCGATATGGATGGAGACGGCGTGGTATTGAAGTAACCTAAATCCACATAGGCAGGCATTTTGCCCAGGACATTGAACTGCCCTGATATTGGACTGAAGCCGTAAAGCGCGCTGGCCCCGAGGTTGTTTGATGTTGTTCCGTAAAGCGTTCCGTCAGCGCCCAGCGTCAGCGCGCTTGTTCCGATCACGCCTTCCGTGCTGCCGTTGAAACGGTGAACAAATGCTGCCTGCGATGTCGCCGGATTAAAGGCGAAGATCCCCTGATTGTCGCCGCGTGAGACGCCGTAGAACAGCCTGCCGCCAAATCCCGGTGTAAGGCTTTGCAGAGGCGATGAGTTGGATGGGAACGAATAGACGTAGCTGAATGCGCCGGCCTTTGTGAACTTGAATATTGCTCCGTTTCCTGACGGACCATATTGCGATACGCCGTAGACACTGCCGTCTGCGGCAAGAGTCACCTCTTCAGCATCGGCTGCGGATGGAAACGCGCCGACTTTGGCGAACGATCCCGATGCGTTGATGCGATACACCTGGGCAGGCGTCCCAGAGCCGTACGACAATCCATATATCCAATGATTTGCTCCTGCCGTCAGCCGCCCGAAGGGAAACGTCGACGAGCCGAAATGATAGATGGTTGTGGGCTTTGCGCCGGGAACAGCCTTGAAAATCGTGCGCGATGTCAAACCATATAGATTGCCGTCCAGCCCCTGTATGAGATCGAGCGGAGTGCTGTCCTCTGTGCCGAAGTCGTAAATATCGGTCATCACTCCGGCATTCGACATCTTATAGAGCATGCCCTGATCGTACTTGCCGCCGTATTCGGTGACGCCATACACAATACCGTCTGCGGTGACAGTGACACTCGGTATGGCCACTCTGCCGTCGGTAATCGGCATCGTATGCAGGAGCGTGAATGTCCCGGTATCGGTCAATTTAAATGCGGTAGAAGCAACTGCTGTCTGCCCCGGAACCGCCAGAGGCGCTAAATATGTGCTCGTTCCATAGAGACCGCCATCTTTGCCGACGGCAAGTCCTCCGGTCGGTCCGCCGGCCGGCTGGCCGTCGAAACTGTAAACTGTCGACACCACGCCCTGCGTCGTGACTTTGAATACTTTGCCGGCTCCGCCATTATTCACGATTACCTCGCCGTAAAGGCTGTCGCCCTTTGCGACCAGCGGATTGGCTATCAATGTCCCAAAATCTGATACGGCATTGACCACGGCGGTGAAATTGCCTGAAGGCGTGATCTTATAGATAGAGTCGGCAAGCCCGGATCCTGAGCTGTCGAAGACTCCCCAGAGGTTTCCGTCAGGGCCAGCTGCAAGAGGCACAGGAAAGAGCCCAAGTTCTAGCGGAGCAAAGGCATGGAGGACGGTTACAGCGCCTGCCGCGGAGATCTTGATGATCGTCCCGCCTCCTTTGGGACCACCCATATTGCAGGCTGTGTAGAATGCGCCGCCGGGACCGTAAATGAGGCCGTTCGGGGAAGCGCCTTCTTTGGCCTGATCCAGCTTGTGTAAAATCGTTATCACGCCGGAGAGCGAGCTTCGATAGATAAAATCATCGTAACCCGTGCCCGCAGTTCCGTAAATGTAATTGCCGGCGCTGGCGAGTTTGCCGAAAGCAAACTTGACACCGTCGCCGCTGCCGAATGTATGAACCTTTTGGAATGCCCCGCTGGCTGCAATGCTATAGAGGGCGTTGGGCGACAGAGGACCGGTTGAAGATGTGATGCCGTAAAACTTGCCGTCCGGCGCTTGAACCGGAGCCGTTTCGTCGGGCTGCCCCTCCGCGAGAGAAAAGGAGTGAAGGACTTTGAACGATTTCGCGGGCGTTACCTTGAAGAACGTTCCATTCCCGAATGCGCCGCCTGAACGGCACTCTCCGTAAAGGGCGCCGTCCGTTCCCGGTGTGAGACCGGTGGATGCCGTTGCCCCATCCGGATACGGATAAAAGTCATGCAGGGCCTTAAATGTCGCTGCTGATACAGGGGATGAAATGCTTAAAATGAGGCCTGACGCCGCCATGGCGCTTAAGGCGATTGCTGCATGCTGACGCCGGACAGCATTGCCGGCAGATCGAAATAGCAATGAAATTTCCTTTTTCTACACTGGAAACGAAATAAACAAGCGCTTACATTAAGAGGCGCTCTCACGCCTGCGGCACTTTCACGCCTGCGGCACTTTCACGCCTGCGGCACTTTCACGCCTGCGGCACTTTCACGCCTGCGGCACTTTCACGCCTGCGGCACTTTCACGCCTGCGGCACTTTCACGCCTGCGGCACTTTCACGCCTTTGGTTATGGGAGTCTGCCTGCTACGAATGATTGTACCATACTTAACTTTTGCCCCCATTCGATTAGTTGAATATAATCTTTTTGCATTCCCCCGCACTTTCACATTTTCCTCATAAATTCTATCAATAATCCCAGTGTCCACGCAACGCAGGGTTCGCGTTGCGAGGAAATAGATTTCCTGAGCGGCTTTCGCTCAAAGAGCACTACAAAAAGCACTACAAAGATGGAGAGAACGATGACTCAAGGATACATGTCCACGGGGACCAGCACGACGATCCGCAGCGCCGAATTCGCTTTCTGGATCGATGGCCGCATTCGTGAAAATATCGAGGCTGCGCTGAAGCAGATTTCACGCGCCACAGTCAAATCGTTGCCGAAGAGCCGCCCCTATCGCATTGCAGGGCGATATTCATGCTTGAGCGGAGGTTCTGAGCGCCTCCCAACCCGCCGTCTATCTGAAACGATATCGGCGAATTATTAGAAGTCTTTGTTATTATCGCGAATCTGAAACAATTTCGGCGCAAAAGCCGTCCGAAATCCATAGGCAGGCATTCAGCCGGGATACGCTGACCTCATCGTCCCGGCAATTTGCCCGTCAGTATGGAAATTCAGATTCGGAGCAAGAAATGATTTCGAGAACTACAGGAAGCCGCCCCACAAGGGCGATACGCAGCGTATTAGGCGGCGCATGCGCGCTGGGACTGATATCTCTGGCTGGAGTAGCTATGGCGGATTCGCCGGTTTCTATGGCGCCGCCGGTCTCAACGACCGCGGGGCCTGCCGATGCGGACAATGTGTTCGTGTGGACCGAGATCCCCAAGGATCAGCGGGTTCCCATTACTCGCGGCGTATTTGACCAGAACGGCTACCAGCTGTTCGATGACGTCGGCGAGACGATCAACGTGCCGTTCGAGAATGAAAACCTGTACGTCATGAAGTTCGCCGAATCGACCGACGGCACAATGTACTTCGTGAACGAAGGCAATGCGCCGGTGCTGTATGTCCCGAAGGACGGTTACCTTGAGAACTCCGCTGCATCGGGGGCAAAGTGGTACCCGTTCTCCAAGGACTTCCATCCGGCCACTCCCGTGTTCCTGGGTGTCGCCCCGAGCTGGGGCGCATTCATCCATATGGGCTGGTATCCCGGAATGGTTACCATCGGCGGGTATTGGGGTTCAAGGCCATATGTCGCCGGCGCCGTATTTGCCGCGGCGATCGGCCTGACCTTCATCATAGGCGGCCATCACTATAACGGCTGGGAGCCATATCACACCTACTACCGGGCTCATCCGTCACCCTATCGCTGGGGACATCCAGTATACGCCGGGCACGTATTCCACGGCGGCCATCCTATCGGAGATCATGGCGATCATCGCGGCCCCGGCGATCACCACGGTTTCGACGGCCATGGCGACTCAGGCGGACATCATGACGGCGGCGGCCACGTCTTCCGCGGCGGTGGACATGACGGAGGGCATGATGGAGGCCGAGGCGGAGACCACGATCACCAGCGTTGATCGTGGGTTCTCCATAGCCCCCATCACAGCCCTATAAGCGGATTTATGCTCGCAGGCTCCCCTCCCTAAATCCCTCCCCGAAGGAGAGGGACTTTCAGAAAAGCAGCAAACGCGCTTGCATCAATCCGAAAGCCCCTCTCCCGTGGGAGTAGGCCTCCGTGCCTGCTCGAAGGGAGGGGTTGGGGAGGGACCCTTACGATTAATGTTCCTTTCTGTGTTAGAATCCAGCGAACGCCATTCTCACACAGAAAGGAACTCCCGTGACGAATATTGCCGGCCTGGACATCAGCCCGCCGCGTGTGATCGGCACCGGGACTTATCCTCCCGGGGCCACATACGGACCGCGCGAGATGCGCGAGTTTGCCCTGATCTGGCTGATTGAGGGCAACGCGGTCTATCGTTGGGGTGATGAAACATTCGATGTCCGTTCGGAGGCCATGGTTCTTTGCCGTGCCGGCGCAACCGATTCGTTTCGATGGGATCCTGACCTGCCAACGCGCCATGGATATCTGCACTTCGACGTCAACAGCTATCCTGATCCTTGGCCGGATCGGGAGTGGCCTGTCGTGCGCCAGTTGCAGCCGGGCGAAGACGATATTCTTCGCCCTATGTTCCGGCATCTGATAGAGTGGGGCGAGACCGGCGACCCTGTGCGATCCACGATGGCGCTCGGCGCTCTGCTGGCGGCATTCGTGACAGGTGAAATCGCGGGCGGACGAATACCTGTGGAATTACCGCCTCCCGCAATCGATCGCGCCCTGTCCTGGCTGTCCCTTCAACTCGATCAAAAGCCCGATGCCGCCATTACGCTTGCCGCCATGGCGAGCGCAGCGTGCGTTACCTCGGAGTATCTCTGCCGTCTGTTCAAGGCCACAACCGGACGATCTCCCATGGAGACAGTCCGTCTTGCTCGTCTCGATCGGGCCGCAATGCTGGTTTGCCGGAGCAATTTCCCCATCGGCGATATTGCCGAGATGTACGGCTTTTCCAGCCTCGTTCAGTTCTCGCAGAGCTTCAAAACCGCCTATGGACGCAGCCCGCGCGCATGGCGTCAGGCTGTGCTGGCAGGTGAAACTCCTCCGCATCCACGCCTCTATCGGAATACGACTTTGCCTCCCTTATATCAATCCTGCTAAAGTTTTCGCCAATTTACGCCGTCGAACGCTTCTGTGTTTCCGGGCCATAATCAGGCAATTCGAAGGAGATATTCGTTATGCTTGAATGGCCCGTTCTCAAACGATATGAAGGCGCGCATACCGCTAAGATCGCCCTGCCTCTGGGTGGTATCGGGACCGGAACCGTGTCGCTCGGCGGCCGGGGCGACTTACGTGACTGGGAGATCGTAAACCGTCCGGCCAAAGGCTTTACGCCGGATAAGTCGTTCTTTGCCCTGCGGACGGCTCTTGCGGATAGCTCGGAACCGGTTGTCCGCGCACTGGAGGGGCCGCTCGACGATACGGCTTTCGAGGGAGGTTCCGGCAGCGGCGTCCGTAACCACGGCCTGCCCCGATTTCGTCACGGTTCGTTCGAGGCGGCGTATCCGTTTGGTCAAGTTATCCTTTCCGACCCGGCTGTGCCGCTCACCGTGCGCATGCAGGCATTCAACCCCCTTATTCCCGGTGATCCCGATCGCAGCGGACTGCCTGTCGCCGTTATTCGGTTCATTCTGACAAACACCACGGACAAGCCCGTGCATGCAACTGTTTGCGGCAATGTGCAGAATTTCATAGGTAGTGATGGCGCTTATGGAAAACCTGCGAAGAACGTGAACGAGTTCCGTCAGGGCGATGGGGTGAGCGGTCTGTTTATGCGCTCCGAAGGCGTCCCGCGCAGCGCCGAGCAGTGGGGGACGATCTCTCTAACGGCCCTGACGGCAAATCCCGTGACTTATCGCACAGCATGGGCCGATTTGTCCTGGGGCGATTCGCTGCTCGATTTCTGGGATGATCTGAGCGAAGATGGGCGGCTTGATGAACGCAAAGGCAGTGTCGATGATCCCGTGGCTTCTCTTGCCGTCGAAGTTGATATCCCGGCAAACGGTGAATCATCGGTGACATTCCTGCTGGCCTGGCACTTTCCCAATCGCCTTAGCTGGTATCCGCAATCGGAAACCCGCGCCGACGATCCCAAGGATGACCCTGATTGGATAGGCAACTATTACGCGACCCGCTTCGAAGACGCCTGGGATGTCGTTCGTATGATCACTGCCGATCTCCCCGCACTGGAAGCCGACACGGTTGCATTCGTCCAGGCAGTTTGCGACAGCGATTTGCCTGAGGCTGTCCTTGAAGCTGCCCTGTTCAATCTCAGCACACTTCGGACTCAGACCTGCTTTCGAACAGCAGACGGCCATTTTTTCGGGTGGGAAGGCTGCGCCGACCATTCCGGTTCCTGCCACGGCTCCTGCACGCATGTCTGGAACTACGAGCAGGCGACGGCATTCCTGTTCGCGCCACTTGCCCGATCGATGCGCGAAATCGAGTTCCTGTATTCCACCGATTCCGATGGACGCATGAGCTTCAGGACCAATCTGCCTCTTGGCAGCACGCCGGAAGGCTTCGCGGCTGCCGATGGCCAGATGGGCTGCTTGATGAAGCTGTACAGGGACTGGCGTCTCTGCGGCGATGGCGATTGGCTCCGCAAGATCTGGCCTGCCGCCAAACGCGCTCTGGAATTCTGCTGGATCCCCGGCGGCTGGGATGCCGACCGTGAGGGCGTTATGGAAGGCTGTCAGCATAACACGATGGACGTGGAGTATTTCGGCCCCAATCCTCAAATGCAGGGCTGGTACCTGGGAGCGCTGCGGGCCATGGAGGAGATGGCCCGTTATCTGGGCGAGGAGGATTTCGCCGTCGAATGCCGCCGGATTTTCGAGCAGGGCAGGGAATGGACGGATGCCAATCTCTTCAACGGCGACTATTATGAACATGAAATCCGGCCAATCTCCGATCCGGCAGCCATCGCCAAAGGCTTGCGACTGGGCTCGGGCGCATCGAATCTGGCTGACCCTGACCTCCAGCTTGGCGCAGGCTGTCTTGTCGATCAGCTTGTTGGGCAGTATATGGCGCGCATCTGTGGATTGGGCGATCTGCTTGATCCGTCCCATGTGGCGAGCACGCTTGAGAGCCTGATGTGGTGGAACTTCCGTTCAAACCTGTGGGATCACTTCAACCACCTGCGTTCTTTCGCTCTGGCCGATGAGGCGGCGATGCTGATGGCGACCTATCCCAAGGGACGCCGCCCAACCCGTCCTTTTCCGTACTACAATGAGGTCATGACCGGCTTCGAGTATACGGCAGCCGTCGGAATGCTTCAGGAAGGGATGGAGAAGGAAGGTCTGCGGTTGATCGAAGCTATCCGTGCCCGATACGACGGCCGCCGGCGAAGCCCGTTCAATGAAGCCGAGTGTGGCCACCACTATGCCCGGGCCATGGCGTCGTGGGCGGCCGTCCTGGCCCTTACCGGCTTTCAATATGATGCCGTTACACACTCACTGTCCTTCGCCTCCAAAACTGAAGGAGAATTCCAGACAGTCTTCTCTACCGGTGAGGCATGGGGAACGGTTCGCCGCCGTCTCGACGGCACGATCAGCTTGCAGATCCAGGCCGGCAGCCTGACCTTGCAATCCTTAACCTTCGGGAATGCTCACTGGGAATGGTCAAACGGCATTACTCTCTCGGGCAACACGTTAGAACTTCGTCCGTAATAGAATCCACCTACTACGTTATTCTTCCTGGGAAGAGGCAGTTGCCTCTTCCCAGGATAGTCTACGGCCTTCGCCGAACGCGGTGTCGAATATGTCGCTGCCCAGAACGGAGCGCGCCTCACACACTATTGCGTCGTATTTCTCCCGATCTCTGGGCGACATGAGCGTGCCGTCATCGTCAAACACCGCCTCTGCTGCTCCCCAGATACGCGCCGCCTTCGCAATGTGCCCCGCGTTGAACTCGACGTACGCCATTCCGATGACAGCGAGAGCCACCGCCTTGACATCGTTGACGCTCTGAAAGATGTGAGCACACTCATGGTAGAGTGTTCGGGCTTGAATGAAGTCACCGAGTTCGCCGGCCACTGCGCCAAGGAAATAAAGCGCCCAGCCGATGGACGTTGGCGCTCCGATCTCCCTGAAACGTTCAAGACACTGTTCATAAAGCGCCTGAGCGCCTGCGAAATCTTTCCTGTCTCGTGCCACATGCCCGAGTCCCATGATATTTTGGATTTCGCAATGTTGCTCGCCCGTTTCTATGCACAGGCTCAGGCTCTCCTCATAATACGGCTGAGCCGCTGAGCGATCCTTCAGTTGAATGGCGATATCACCCAGCATCAGAAGGGCCATTGCCATGCCCGACTTATCCTTAGCTTCGCTTGCGCGCTCCAAACTTTCGGCGAGCAGCGGCTGCGCGGCAGGGTAATCGTGCTGTTCATAGGCTACTGCAGCCACGTTCGTAAGTGCCACGACAATCCCTTTGGCATCACTACCGCCTGCTTCACGATGTATGTCCAGCGCTTCCTGACATAAGCTTCTGGCCCGGGCAAGGTCCTGGCGGAATATCGAGGTGGAGAGATTTCCTAAAAGCATTGCTATGTGGAAAGGATGGCCTACGGTGCGGAACAAACTCAGACTCTCGTCGTAGAGCTTGCATGCCTCCGCGCTATTTCCCATGTTATCGGCGATATTGCCCAGCGCGTTTAAGGAACTTGCCATGCCCATGATATCCCCGAGCTCACGCCGGATTGCCAGACCTTCTTCGCACAGGGAACGCGCTGCAGCGTAGTCGCATTCCATTGTCGCCATATTGCCCGCAGCATTGAGGGCATCTGCCCTTAACGCTCTGGACGTATGGTTTCCGGCGCGATTAAGCGCCGCCATGATGATGCGCCTTCCTTCACGGTATTCGCCGCGACGGTACCAGTAGACCCATAGAGAACATGCGATGTGCAGGCCGGCCTCCGATCGCTCCTGGCTCATGGCGCTCCAGTCCAGGGCTGTGCGGATATTGTCGCGCTCCTGCTCGATTTTTCGCTGCCACATTGCCCGATCTATGTTCCACTCATCGCTTTCTGTTGTCAGCGCTACCACCCAGTCGAGGTGGCGGTCCCGAATGGCATCCATTTGCGGGGCCGAATGTTCCGAAGCATACTGGCGTACCATTTCAAGCAATCGGTAGCGCCCACCTGACTCGGGCACCTGAAATACCAGCAACGATTTATCACACAGTGATGCCAGAAGATCCGCCACCTTGTCTGCGGGAATGTCTTCCCCGGAGCACACGGCTTCCGCCGCTTGCAGCGTCAATCCGCCTGCGAACACCGGCAGACGGCCAAGCAGAGTTCGTTCCGCATCCGTCAGCAGGGAGTAGGACCAGTCGAGCGTCGCTCGCAGTGTCTGATGGCGGCTTGGGGCGACCCGGCTTCCTACCGTCAACAGGCTGAGGTGATCATCTAATCTCTCCGAGATTTGAGTGATCGTTAGCGTCCTGAGACGGGCTGCGGCCAGCTCGATTGCAAGAGGAAGTCCACCAAGGCGGTAGCAGATTTCGGCCACCGTCCGCGCATTGTTTCCGTTGAGAGAGAACGTCTTCTGCACGGACTGAGCCCGCTCGACAAAGAGCTGTGCGCTTTCGTATCCGGCCAGCACCTTCACCATGGATGTTTGCCCCAGAGGCAAATGTTCCGGAGGCGCCGCCGCCAGTCCCGGTACGATCCAGGCCGTTTCTTCAGGAATGCCGAGTGGCTCTCTACTTGTCGCAAGTATCCGCAGCCCCGCGCATTCGTTTAACAGGTGCGCCGCCATGTCCGCGCTCGGCTGCAGCAGATGTTCGCAGTTGTCCAGCAGCAGCAGAATACGTTCCGATCCAAGGCGTGTGATGACTCCTTGCAAAGTGGTGCGTCCCGTCTCGTCCTTCACGCCGAGTACATTGGCAATTTGTGACGCAATCTGCTCGCCTTCGGCGAGGGCATCAAGCGCCACAAACCACGCTCCGCCATGGTATTTCGCTTCTTCCTCACCCGCGATGGCCAGGGCCAGACGTGTCTTGCCGATACCTCCCGGCCCCACCATCGTCACCAGTCGGGAATGGCGCAGGCATGTTGCAATATCGATTCGCTCGTCTTCGCGGCCGATCAGGTCCGTCAAAGGGTGGGGAAGATATCCGCTGACTTTGCCAAAGGGAGACGATGCTGGTTTGCTCTCAGGCATCCTCTTGGAGGAAGCGCCTTTGCGCGCCTCACTGCGCAGCCGTGTGTAGAGGGCGGTCATCTGCTCATCGGGGGCGGCATTGTGATCGTCCTTGAGCTGCGCGATAAAGTCTCGATAGACACGCATCGCTGCGTTTCGGTCTCCGTTCTGAGCAAGCGCCTCCATCCAGCCGCGTTGAGCCGCATCCCACAATGGATCCATGGTTGCGGCTCGCTCATAGAAGCTTGTGGCACTTGCATAGTCCGCGTTCGCCATGGCGTTTTCGCCGAGCGCCAGCAGCGCATCGAGGCACTGTCTTTCCCGCACTGCGCGTTCCTGAAATACCCACTCCTCAGTGCAGCCCTCCAGCAGTGGCCCACGGTAAAGCGCCGCAATCTTCTGCATATCCGCGAGTTTTCCGCTCTTCGCTGCAGCATCGAATGCGACAACATCCACATCTGAGCCGTCGAGGTCAAGCATCAGCGTTTGGCGATTGGGCGATTGGATCCGTTTGCTTTGATCGCCCAGCCCGTTTCTCAATTCGCTGAGAATGGGACGCATATTGGCAAATGCTTGTGTCTGGCCGGTATCGGGCCAGAGGACGCTTGTAAGCCATTCGCGCTCGACCGGCCGGTTGTGCCGTAGGGTGAGCAGCGCCAGCAGCCACATACCTTTGCGTGATTGCATTCGGGGCAGGGTGTATCCATGAATCAGGACCTGGATTGGTCCAAAGAGAGTGATCCTGAGAGCTGGTTGAGGTATTTCTGATCTCTCCATCATTAAGATCTATCCAGGGATGGTCGTCTGCGATATTAGCTCTATCGTCTGTTCCACGGTCAAGGCGTGTCCCTCATTGTATGCAGCGTCGAATGTGTCGCCCAGAACGGAGCGCGCCTCACACACTATTTCGTCGTATTTCTCCCGATCTCTGGGCGACATGAGCGTGCCGTCATCGTCAAACACCGCCTCTGCTGCTCCCCAGATACGCGCCGCCTTCGCAATGTGCCCCGCGTTGAACTCCACATACGCCATTCCGATGACAGCTAGAGCCACAGCCTTGACATCGTTGACGCTCCGGAAGAGGGGGAGACATTCCTGGTAATATGTGTGGGCTTGAATAAAATCGCCTCGCCCATCGGCCACTTTGCCCAGAGAGTACAGTGTCCAAGCGATGGACGAGATTGCTCCAATCTCCCTGAAACGTTCAAGACACTGCTCATAAAGCTCCTGAGCGCTTGCGAAATCTTTCTTCTCCCTTGCCAGGTCGCCAAGCCCCATGATCGCATGGATTTCGAAATGTTGATTGCCAGTTTCTATGCACAGGCGCAGCCCCTCTTCGTAATACGACTGAGCCGCTGAGAGGTCTTTGAACTGAGCGGCGATATCGCCCAGCCTCAGGAGGGCCATTGCCATACCCGACCTGTCCTTTGCTTCGCTCGCTCGCTCCAGACTTTCGGTGATCAACGTTTGCGCAGTAGAGTAATCGTGCTGTTCATAGGCCATCAAGGAAGCGTTTGTAAGCGCCTGTACTATCCCCTTTGCATCGCCCTCTTCACGATGTATCTCCAGCGCTTCCTGGCATAAGCTTCTGGCTCGGGCAAGATCATGGCGGAATATCGAAGTGGAGAGATTTCCTAAGAGTGTCGCTATGTTTCCTCGGTGGCCCACGGTGCGGAACAAACTCAGACTCTCATCGTAGAGTTTGCATGCCTCTGCCCTATTTCCCAGGGCGTCGGCGATATTGCCCAGCGAGTTCAAAGACCCGGCCATGCCGATTGTGTCGCCAAGCTCACGCTGGATAGCCAGGGCTTCTTCGCATAGGGGGCGCGCTGCAGCATAGTCGCATTCGAACGCCGCCATATTGCCTGCTCCGAACAGGGCGGGGAGCCTTAGCTTTGCCGGAGCGCTGTTTCCGGCGCGTTCAAGCGCCGCCATGATGATGCGTCTTCCTTCACGGTATTCGCCGCGACGGTACCAGTAGATCCACAGAGAACCCGCGACGCTTAGGCCAGCCTCCGATCGCTCCTGGCTCAGAGCGCTCCAGTCCAGAGCTGTGCGGATATTGTCGCGCTCCTGCTCGATTTTTCGCTGCCACATTGCCCGATCTGTATACTGCTCATTAGTTCTCGATGTCAGCGTAACTACCCAGTCGAGGTGGCGGTCCCGGATGGAGTCCATGTCCGGGGCCGAATGTTCCGAAGCATACTGGCGCACCATTTCAAGCAATCGGTAGCGCCCACCTGACTCGGGCACCTGAAATACCAGCAACGATTTATCACACAGTGATGCCAGAAGATCCGCCACCTTGTCTGCGGGAATGTCTTCCC
>Ga0207671_10000666_pt1 | contig 44894 bp, 40 predicted proteins | sample KBSC24metaG_FD_184352 | JGI IMG/M metagenome (GOLD analysis project Ga0207671, IMG submission 184352) | Corn rhizosphere microbial communities from Kellogg Biological Station, Michigan, USA - KBS C2-4 metaG (SPAdes) (version 2) | ecosystem: Host-associated > Plants > Roots > Rhizosphere > Soil...
CGACGTCCTGGTCCACCACGACCTGAGCGGGCTCTCGTCCGAGCAGGCCGATGAGGCCATGACGAAGGCGGCCGACGAGCTGCACGCCGGCTTCGACCTCTCCCGAGGCCCGCTGCTGCGCGCGGCCCTGTTCACCGGCGACGCCGATCGCCCGGCCTATCTCCTGTTGGTCGCGCACCACCTGGTCGTGGACGCCGTCTCCTGGCGCGTGCTGAGCGACGACCTGGAGTGTGCGTATCAGCAGGCTGCGCAAGGCCAGCCGACCGCGCTGGGGGAGCGGAGCACCTCCTTCCGCGAGTGGGCGCTGGAGTTGTCCGCGTTCGTCGCCGACGGCGGGCTGGACGAGGAGGTGCCCTACTGGGAGCAGGCCGTCGCCGTCGATGCCGGCGCCGCCGCCGAGCTCGTGGCGTCCTCGTCGGCACAGATTCCGGCTGCCCAGACCGCGGCGGTGACGGTCGAGCTGAGCGAGCAGGACACGACTGCCCTGCTGCGGTCGGCACCCGCGGCGTACCGCACGGCGGTCAACGATGTGCTGCTGGCCGCGCTGGCCCTGGCGCTGTCCCGGTGGCGGGGGAGCGAGGTGGTCCGCCTGGACCTGGAGGGGCATGGTCGCGAAGAAGTGGTCAAGGGCGTGGACCTGTCCCAGACGGTCGGCTGGTTCACCACCGTGTACCCGGTGACCTTGCGGGTCGACGCCCCCGGCGGTGCGGGCCCGGACAGCGACTGGCGGTCCTTGGTGAAGTCGGTGCGCCGCCAGCTGCGCACGGTGCCCGCCAACGGACTCGGCTTCGGCGCCCTGCGCACCTTCGGCTCGCCCGAGGTCCGCGAGCGGTTGGCCGCCGGCGCGCACAGCGAGGTCGTCTTCAACTACCTGGGCCAATGGGACGCCCGCCCGGACAGCGGCCCGCAGGATTCCGGCGGAGGGCTGGTGCGTGCCGAGCACGGCTCCTTCGGCCAGGACCACGACCCGCGCGACGGCGGCTCCCATCTGGTGGAAGTGGTGGGCGCAGTGCGCGAGGGCCGCATGGCCTTCACCTGGCACCACCGTCCCGCGGTGCACGACACGCCGAGGGTGCGGCGCGTGGCCGAGGACTTCGGCCAGACCCTGCGCCACATCGCCCGGCATGCCCGAGGAGGCCGCTGATGCCACCGCGGTCTCGGTCCCACCGCTGCCGCGCGCCGCCGGCGCGGGCCGCGATCCCCTCCAGAAGATCCCCGACGACTAAGGAATGTGACATGGACGAGAACACCCGCTACCAGGTGCTGCGCAACGACGAGGAGCAGTACTCGCTGTGGCCGCTCGACATCGAGGTGCCCGCGGGCTGGCAGCCCGTCGGCAAGGAGGGCACCGAAGCGGAGTGCTCCGCCTACGTCGATGAGGTGTGGACCGACATGCGGCCGCGCAGCCTGCGCGAGCGCATGGCCGAGGCCGAGGCCTGATCGACCGCGAGACGGGGCGCCGGCGGACGAACCCGCGCGGCGCCCGGTCACCCCCCGTGCCCCCGCACGCACTGCCGGCGGGCGGCACACTTCGGCTTTCCTCTCACGGAGGTCACCATGACCCCTGTCCTGCGCACCGACCGCCTGGATTTCATCCCTTACCGAGATGAGGACGAAGGCCATTTCGTCACCCTGCTGCGCAACGAGGAGGTGTGCCACTGGATGGGCCAGGACCTCGTGAGCGAACCCGAACTGCGCGCACTGTTCCGCGCGATCCGCGACGACGTGTACCCGAAGGAGATGTTCGACGTGTGGGGCCTGTGGATGGATGAGGAGTTCGCCGGCCACGCCGAGGTGAAGAAGACCGGGAACGTCGAGGGTCACGAGCTGATCGTCGCGTTAAGCCCGCCGTTCTGGCGCCGGGGCGTGGGCTCGGAAGTGGTCCGCGGGCTGTTACGGCACGCCGCTGACAACCTCGGCCTGAAGGAGGCGTACGGGATGGTGGGCGCGCAGAACACCGCGAGCCTGGAGATGTGCCGCCGCCTCGGATTCCGGCACCTGCGCGACGTCGTCGGCGACGACGGATCGGTGACGAAGATGATGGTCATCCCCACGACGGAGGCGACGTGACGGAACCTGTTACGGCTACTGACCCCGGTGCCCAGACCGCCGCCGACGCTGATGTCGGTGCCGATGTTGCCGACGCTGCCGGTGTTGCCGGTGCGGACGTCGTTGCCGACTCCGCCGGTGCCGCCGGTGCTGCCGACGTTGCCGGCGCACAGGAGACCGGCCGCGTGCCGGGCCTGTGGCGCAACCGCGACTTCAACCTGCTCTGGAGCGGCCAGTGCCTGTCGGACCTCGGCACCGCGATGTCCGATCTGGCACTGCCCCTCCTGGTTCTCCAGCTGACCGGTTCGCCTACCCGGGCCGGTCTGGTCGGGACGGTGGGCATGGCCATCGCCACCGCCTGCCGCCTGCCCGCCGGCGTCCTGGCCGACCGCTTCGACCGGCGCCGGCTGCTGATCGTCTGCGACGCCGTCCGGCTCCTCGGCTATGCGGCGCTGGCCTGGGCGGTCCTGGCGAAGGCGGCCACGTTGCCGGTGATCCTGGCCGTGGTGGCCGCCGGCGCCGCCGCGACCGCGGTGTTCAGCACCACCGAGTTCGCCGCGGTCCGCGCCCTGGTGCACCCGGACCACATCGTCACCGCCGTGGCCCGCAACGAGGCGCGGTCCTACGGCACCTCGCTGGCCGGGCCGCCGCTGGGGGGCCTGCTGTTCGGGCTGGGCAGGTCGCTGCCGTTCTTCGGCAACGCCCTGAGTTACCTGTTCTCGCTGGTGGCCGTGCTGTTCATCAGACGGCCGCTCCAGCGGGCCCGGCCGGAGCCCGCGCCCGACACGCAAGGAGGTGCGGTCGGCGGTGTCGACGGCGCCGATGAAGCCGACGGCCCTGGTCACGGCGGCAGTGCTGGTCATAGCCAGGGCGCTGGTCAAAGCGCCGGCTCTGGTCAAAGCGCCAGCGCCGGTCAAGACGACGGCGGCAGATCCGGCTGGCAGGGCCTGCGCTTCGTCCTCGCCAACCCCTTCCTGCGCGCCCTGATCGCCATCGCCACCCCGCTCAACATGGCCTTCACCGGCATGATCTTCGCCCTGACCATCTCCCTGCGCCGCGCGGGCCTGCCGCCGGCCCTGATCGGCACGGCCACCGCGATCATCGGGATCGGCGGCCTGCTCGGCGCCTTCCTGGCCCCGGCCCTGCAACGACGGCTCCCTCTGCCCACCCTGATCCGGCTGATCTGCTGGTCCACCACCGCCCTGATGGTGATCAGCGTCCTGCTGGCCCCGGCCGTCGCCGCCGCCGCACCCCTGGCGCTCGCGGTCTTCCTCGGACCGTCGGCCAACGCGGCCCTGTTCGGCTACCAGGCGGCCGTCACCCCGGACCACCTGCAGGGCCGTGTGGTCAGCGTGGTGCTCCTGGCCGCCACCTCGGCGGCGGCCCTGGCGCCCACCGTGGCCGGAGTCCTGCTCGCCCACATCGCGGGCCACACCGCGCTGCTGATCTTCCCGGTCCTGGTCGTCGCCGCCGCCGTGGTGGCGACGACCAGCAGCGGGATCAGGTCGGTGGCGCGCGAGCCGTGACGGGAGGAATGTGCAGCTCAGAGGTCCGCCGCAGGTCGTCGCCCGGATGCGGCAGCTCTTGACGCGCAGTCCAATAGAAGCCATGCTTGCTCTGGAGTTACCGCCGGTAACCCGGAAGCAGGGGAGGGGACATGGCGCGCGGGACGCTCGACCGGGAGCAGGTGGCGGCCAGGCTGCTGGACGCGTCCGCCAAGCACTCCTTCGACCCGGTGCACGAGGTCGACTGGGAGCAGCCGCAGCCGCCGGACCTGTTCTACGCGGTGCCCGAGCACGTCTCGCTCTACGGCACGCCGCTGTGGGAGCGGATGACGCCGGAGCAGCGGGTCGAGCTGAGCAAGCAGGAGATCGTCAACATCATGTCGATGGGGATCTGGTTCGAGACCATCCTCATGCGCATGCTGCTGAAGATGGCCTACGAGCGGCACCGGCCGGAGTCGCGGCACGTGCAGTACGCCTACACCGAGGTCGGCGACGAGTGCCGGCACTCGCTGATGTTCATCCGCATGATCGAGACCGTCGGCGCGCGCCCCTACGGCCGCCCCGGCTATCTCAACACCCTGGGCCGCTACGTCCCGGTGCTGCTGCAGGGCGCGCCGATGTGGGTGGGCACGCTCATGGGCGAGGAGATCGTCGACGTGATGCAGCGCGAGATGATCCGCGACGAGCGGGTGCAGCCGCTGGTCCGGCAGGTGTCGAAGATCCACGTGATCGAGGAGACCCGGCACGTCGGCTACGCCCGCGAGGCGCTGGCCCGGCGGCTGCCGCGCGCCGGGCGGCTGGAGCGCGAGCACGCCCGGCTGGTCGCGGCCGAGAGTGCGGTGGTGGTCAGCGAGTTCATGGTGAACCCGGCCGTGTACAAGCGCGTCGGGATCGCCGACCCGGTGGCCGCGCGCCGGATGGCGAAGGGCAATCCGCACCACCTGGAGGTGAAGCGGCGGGCGGCGGCGAAGGTGGTGCCGTTCTTCGAGGAGCTCGGGCTGATGGGTGGGCCGACGCTGAGGCGGTGGCAGCGGTCTGGGTTCGTGGTCTGAGTGGCCTGATCGGTCTGAGTGGGCTGGGCGGGCTGCGCGGATAAGGCCGGGGCAGGCGGTCACTGCGGGGTCAGGACTATCCACACCTGGCCGGGGTGGAACGGCATGGGCTGCCCGTTGAACATGAAGCTCGTGACGCTCGCATCTGTCGGGCGCGACCACGTCCCCGTGTAGGAATCGCCGTCGCGCAGCACTACGGCCTGGCCGGTGCCGACGGTCGGGGCGTACGGCGAGAGCTGGTCGGGCACGTCGTGGAACCCGCGCGGCGAGGTCGTCTCGGCGACCTTCTGCAGCACGATGGTCGGCGCGCCGAGGGGACCGCCGTCGGTGGTGGAGGCGGCTCGGCCGTCGATCGCGATCATGTATTCGCCCTTGGTCGCGTCCCAGGTGAAGGTGAACGAGGCCGAGGGCATGCGCGCGGTGGCGGTCGTGGTCGGGACGCCGCCGACCGGCGCGCTGCCGAAGCGGAAGCCGATGTCCTTGGCCGCGGCGGTGTTCGGGAAGTCGGCCAGGAGCTTGGCCGGGTTCAAGTACTCGTTGTACGGCGCCGACCGGGCATTGCTGCGCGAGTAGGCGGCACCGTCCTGGTCAGGGCCGGCGTTGACGATGTCCGCGGAGGCCAGCACCGGCAAGAACACACTGAGGGCGCCGGAGTAGGCGAAGTCGACCTTGCCGTACTGCTCCAGGATCGGCAGGTCGCTTTCGCGGGCGCTGCGTATCGGGCCGATCTTGTTCCCCGCCGGAAGATGCCCGGAGTCGTAGACGGCCAGGAACCGGGACAGGCCGCCTTCGACTTCGATCGCGTAGACGACGTCAGCGGAGGCCAGGCCGGTCTGCGGACGTGCGTAGACGATGTTGTCGATCTTGACGGCGAGGATCTTGCCGGTCGGCCCCGGCAGGCCGGTGAGCGGCGAGGTGTTGCCCGCGGATGATGCTTCCGCCGCGGATGTCGCCGGGACGCTGCCGCTCGCGTCGGCCGGGTTCTTGCCGCTGTGGCCGCATGCTGCGGCGGCCGTGAGACAGAGGACCGCGGTGCAGCAGGCCAGGGCGGCGGTGCGGGATCCCTTTGTCGGTCGCACGGGTCGGTCCTCCTCCCCGTCGGTGCTGTGCACAGCGCGACGCATCGCGCGTGGCGACATATGAGGTTTACCCGATGTGCCTCACGTTGATGCCGACGGCCAGTCCACGGCCAGACGGACGTGCTTGCGGACGGCGAGCAGGTCGGCCTTCGGCACCGGGGCGTCGATCGGCCACGCGGTGATCACCGGGCCGGATCCCAGCCGCTGGTCACGGCTCCAGGCGGCGGTGGCCTCGGCGAGGGCGGCAGCCAGCGGCTCGGCGCCGGGGCCGAAGGCGTGGGCGCCGAGTTCGATGCGGCCGTCGGGGCTGCCGCGGGCGGTGAGGTGCGCGAAGCCGGTCGGGGTGGCGACCGCGGGAGTGGCGGTGGCCAGGGCCGGTTCGAGCGGCTCGGTGCCCGGCGCGCCCGGCGGGCCGGGGGCGGCGGGTGCGCCGGGGACGTGGACCGTGAGCTGGCAGTACCCGGGGAACGCGGTCGCCAGCCAGAGCGGCAGCGTGTCCCACGGCTCCCAGCGCCAGACGCGGACGCCGGACCAGTGCTCGGCGCGCGGGGTGCTGTGAAGGAGCGCTTCGATCGCGGCGGCGTCGGGGATCTTGGCGAGGTCGTCGGCGTCGAGAGTGAGGTCGCCGTCGTTGAGCAGGAGCCCTTCGTCGGCGTGGCTGCCGATGCCCTGCATCTTGACGAAGCCGCACAGGCGCGTGGACCGGCTGACGAGGCGGTCGCCTTCGCGATCGAAGGCGACGGAGCGCGTCATGCCGTGCAGCAGCAGCGGCACGACGATGCGGCCGCGCGGCGTCAGCTGCCTGATCCAGGCCGGCGGCAGGTCCCAGGCCTCGACGGTCACCACGATGCGGTCGTACGGCGCGCCGTCGGGCACCCCGTCCTCGGCATCGGCGGTGACGACGCGCACGTCGGCGTAGCCGGCCGCGTCCAGGCAGCGGCGCGCGCGCTCGGTCACGGCCGGGTCGATGTCGACCGTGGTCACCTCGCCATCCGGCCCCGCGAGCTCGGCCATGAGCGCGGCGTTGTAGCCGCCCGAGCCGATTTCGAGCAGCCGCATGCCGGGCCGGATGCCCGCCTGTTCCAGCATGATCGCCTGGATGTCCGGCGCGCTGACCGAGCTGGTCGGCACGCCATACGCGTCGCGCTTCACGAACACGACCTGATTCGCATAGGCCCGCGCCAGCGGCAGACCCGGCGTGAAGAGGTGACGCGGGACGGCGCGGACCGCCGCGGCGACCTCGGGCATGGTGACGGCGCCCTCGGCGACGAGGCGATCGGCGAGCGCGGCGCGGAAGGCGGCGGCCTGGGAGAGCTGACGGTCCTCGCCGCGCTGGTTCCGGTCGGCTTTCGCCATCTATGCCACCTCGCTTTCAGCGTTGTCTCCCGGCGCGGAAGTCGCCACTCGAGCCGCCGGCCCGGACGCCGCCACTCGGGCCGCCGTCGCCATGTCGGCCACCTCCTCGCATCAGCCTTCTTCCCCCGCGGCATACAACGAATAAGCCTTTTCATACTCTGTTCCCTCCTCTGGGTGGTACGGCAGCGCTGGGTGAGGTCGGCGGCCTCCGTGCGCGATCGTGCGGACCGCTCCGCGGCTGAGCGGATGCGCGTGGCGGTCGCGGACCACCCAGCCGCGGACGGTGGACTTGTGGCCCGCGGTCGTATGGCACGGGTCGCGGCAGCTGCGCACGATCAGGGCGACCGGTGCTCCGGTCAGCGCTCCGAGGACCAGCAGGCCGCCGAACGTCGTGCCCGCCCCCTCCCGATCCGTGAGGCAGCGGCGGCCGCGGCGGGACAGGGCCAGGTCCGCCGCCAGGCCCGGCTCGCAGCCTCTGCCGTGCGCCAGGCACGTCGCCAGGTGCTCGCCGTCGGCAGCCGTGCGGGCCAGGCGGTCCACGAGGCCGGCGGCCAGGCGGCGCGCGGCGTCGATGGCGGCCAGCGGGTTCGGCTCGGCTTCGGCGGCGTCCCAGATCGCCCGGCCGGCACGGCGGCGGACGTGGCCGGGATGCCGGATCCACGTGTCGCCGGCGGCGGTGCGGGCGGCGGCTTCGGCGGCGGACATGGTCAACCTCCTGATGGCGAGTGCGACGGTGAGGGTTCTGAGGTCTCCCGGTGCGGTGCGGGCTGCTCGGCCGAAGGAGGCGATAGCGGCTGGGCCGACGATGCGGGTGATCCCGACGGATCAGCTCCGATCACTGTTTCGATCACCGTAGCCGAGCCCTCCGACAAGATTGGATCTACCAGGTCGAGGCGCCGTACAGCAGGCAAAGCGAGCATCAGCGAAACCGTCCCGAACTGGAACACCGCCCCGAAGGCCAGGAACGCGCCCACCCCGAAAGCCGACCCCAATGGCCCGGCGACCACCAATCCCAGCGGCCCCAACGCGAACGCACCCAGCGTCTGATAAGCCGTGATCCGTCCCAGCACCTCGACCGGCACCCGCTGCTGCATCACGGTCGTGTCCAGCGCACCCCCGACCGCTCCGCCGATCCCGGTGACCGCCGCCGCCCCGCACACGAAAACCAGCGGCAGGCTGCTGGCCAGCAGCGCGGGCGTGAACACGTACCCGAACGTGGCGATCACCGACACCAGGAACGGCCGCTTCGGCTTGCGCCCCAGCAGCGCCAGCCCGCCGAGGATCGACCCCGCGCTGTTCGAAGCGAGCACCAGTCCCCAAGCACTCGCCCCGCCCAGCCGATGTTCGGCGACCACCGGGCCCAGCACCAGATACGGCGCCCACACCAGCGCGTTGAACAGTGCGAACTGCAGCGTGGTCAACCACAGCCACGTCCGTGACCGGAACTCGTCCCACCCGTCCCGCAGATCCCTGACGATGGTGGACCGCTCACCGGGCTCCGGCTGCGGCACGTGCGCCAGCCGCAGCAGCACCACGATGCTCACCGCGTAGCTGCCCGCGTCGACGAACAGCACCGACGCCGGCCCCGTCGTCCCGCCGAACACCGCCGCGATCACCCCGCCGAGCGCCGGCCCGGCCACCCCGGCTCCCGACACGGCCACGCTGAGCAGCGCGTTCGCGTCACTGCGCCGCCCCTCCGGAATGAGGCGGGGCACCAGCGCCTGCAACGACGGACTGAAGACGCCCTCACCGATCCCCGACAGCGCCGCCGCAACGATCATCGCGGCCAGCGTCGCGTGCCCGCTGAGCAGCAGCACGCCGAACGCGGCCTGCGCTGCGCACCGCACCAGATCCGAGGCGATCATCACCCGCCGCCCGCCGAGCCGGTCGGCGAACACCCCGCCGAGCAGCAAGAGCAGCACCACCGGCACGATCCGCGCCGCCATCACCCAGCCGAGGCCGCCGGGCCCCACGCCGGTGTGCAGAACGGCGAAAGCAGTGGCGACCGGCGCCATGGCACTGCCGAGCTTGGAGGTCAGATAGCCGGTGAAGAACCAGCGGAAATCCTTGTCCGCCAATGCGGAGAACATTCGAGACACATGGGGGAGCGTCTCCGCCTGGCGCAGGGCCGCTCAAGAGTTTTCTGCGTCAAAGTTGAGTCTCTTTGCCTAAAGGTTATCGATGGTGAATTCTGCCGCAGTAAACACCTCGTCTCACCAGTCGTATTACACTCCAGAAAGACGTATCGCAGGGAAGGGTGGGCAGTGTGTTTACTGCGGTAACTTCGGATTTCGCGCCGCCAGTGGAATACGCGGTCGCGGTCGAACGATTCCTGGCGTCCGCGGGCCTGAGCGCCGCCTCGCAGCGCGTTTACCGCATCGCGCTCACGACCTGGGCGTGGATGCTGGTCGAGCGTGAATCACCGGTCGGCACGGCCCGCCGAGGCGCGGCGGCGCCCGTCGTACCGCTCGGCCTGCTCGACAGCGCATCAGCACCCTCCCGCCTCGAAGCCGGATTCGCCGCGCGCGAAGCCGCGGTCGGCGCCCGCACCGCGAACCGCGAGTTGGCGATCCTGCGCAGCGCCCTGTCGTGGTGGCGCGCGCGGGACTGGGTGACCTCCGACCCGACCGTCGCGATCCGCCGGCGTCCCGCAACGGCGCCAGGCGTGGAGCCGCTCACCGACGAGCAGGCGCGCGCAGTCCTCCGCCTCCGCGCACCCCTGCGCGAACAAGCCCTGTGGCACGCGGTCTACGACAGCGGCGGCGGCATCGAGCGCATCCTGTCCCTGGACGTCCCCGACCTGGACCCGAACCGCCGCCGCACCCACCCCCGCCTCGCCGGCGAACCACTGCACTGGCGCGCGGCGACCGGCAGCCTGCTGGCGTACCTCGGTGCCGGCCGCCCCTCCGGCCCGCTGTTCCTGACCGACCGCCGCGCGCCGGCGGACACCCCCGCACGCGACCGGTGCGCGGTGACGGGACGCGGACGTTTGTCATACCGGCGCGCGGCGGAGCTGTTCACCGCCGCGACGCAGGGCCTTGACGAGGCTGGTCGAGGCTGGACCCTGCGCCAGCTGCGGCGCGATTGACAGGGGCGCTACTGGATTTGGTGGGGTGGGGGTCAGGGCTGGTCGGTTGGTGCTTGTCGGTGTGGTAGGCCTGTGGTTTGACAGGCGTTTTTTACGGCTTCGCGCTGGTTTAAGAAGGATTCGCTGGGTGGCGCAGTTCGGTGGTGCGTGTCTGGGGCGCGGTGGCGGCCGGCGGTCTCGGTGGCCACGACCGCGCACCGGTCCGAGTCACTGCGCACACGTCAAGTGGGCGGCTGGCGGCCGCGTTTGGTGGGCGCCGAAGATCAAGAGCAGGGCCTCCGGCGGGCGCTCTGCAACGGGGGGTGGGGCCGGGTTGCGCTGTCTTCCGGCGGTCGTTGCTTGTGGTCGCCTTCGTCCCGGATCCCTCGTCGCTGTCGTCGCCCGGAGGGAATCATCGCGGCCTGGCGGTGTCCAGCCGGATCGCTGCCGCTGTGGTGCCGAAACGCCCGGCTGGACACCGCCAGTCCGCAATGATTGTGCAAGCACCGCCGACAGCGACGAGGGATCCGGGACCACCCCACCTGTGGGAAGAGGTCCCGCGCCTTCAGGCTCACATCGTCACCGCCGCGTGTGCGTGCCGAAGTGGACCCCGTTCACACCACAGGGGTGGTGTCCCGGATCCCTCGTCGCTGTCGGCGGGCTCTGCCAACCCGCCAGGACGGGCTGGTTCCCTCCGGGCGACGACAGCGACGAGGGATCCGGGACAAAGGCGACCACAAGCAACGACTGCCAGCAAACAACGCAACCCGGCCCACCCCCCGTTGCAGAGCGCCCGCCGGAGGCGCCGGCTCTTCACCATGGTTTTGACTTTGACTTTCAGACGTCCCACAGGGCCGCCGGCCGCCAGCGCGAGCCAGCCACGCACCACCGAACTGCGCCCCCAGCGGATCCTTCTTAAACCAATGCGAAGCCGTAAAAATCGCCTGTAAAACCACGAACCCACCGCACCGGCCACACGCCAGGACCAACGGCTCCCACTCGCGCCGCGACCGCCCACGACGCCCACGACCGCCCACGACCCACGGATGGTGAAGGCCTGGCTTTTGATCTAGAGCTGACCATCGACCGACTTTCGACGTCCCGCCCCAGCTGGGGACGCCACAGGCCATCCAACCGTGTGCGAAGCCGTAAAAGGCCCTTAAGTGCACACTCCAACCGCGCCGATCCTCATATAAGCACCCTTAAGCCGCCAGTCTCCGCTGGACGGGTGATTCAGCTCCGAAGTCCCCCGAAGCGCGTTAAGGCCGTGGGAGGATTGGTGCATAAGTGGATCTATGGAGCCTGATGAGGCGGCGCGGCCTCTCCCGCGTCATCGATTCGTCGAGTTACCGGTCTTCGGTATCGCTTCCGGGCGGTCTGCGGGCGCTGTGCGGGCCGATGACGTCGCCGAGTTGAGGTTGATCGCGGGGATCGAGGAGCCGGGGTCGGGGTTGGGGGAGACGGAACCTGAATACGAGCTCGACCAGGGGCTCGACCAGGAGCTGGAGCCGGAGCTGGAACCGAAAGCCTCCCCGCGAATCCCGGCCCTCGACGGACTCCGCGCGCTCGCTGTCGCTGCTGTGCTGCTCTACCACGCGGGCGTGTCGCGCGTCCGCGGCGGGTTCCTCGGCGTCGACGTCTTCTTCGTGCTGTCCGGCTATCTCATCACCGGCCTGCTCGCGCGCGAGTACCTCGCGACCGGTGCCGTGGCGCTGCGCCGCTTCTACCACCGGCGTGCGCGCCGCCTGCTGCCGGCGTTGTTCGTGGTGTTGGCCGGGGTGTGTGCCTACGTGGTGCTCTGGCTGCCGAGCGAGGCCACGGGTTTCCGGAGTGACGCCACGGCTTCGGTGTTCTATGTGACGAACTGGTGGTTCGTCGCCAAGGGCCAGTCCTACTTCGGCGGCACTGGTCGGCCGAGTCTGCTGCTGCATCTGTGGTCCTTGGCGGTCGAGGAGCAGTTCTACGTCGTCTGGCCCGCGTTCCTGCTGGTCGCGCTCGGGCGGTCGCCGCAGCGTGCGGAACGGGTCGAGCGAGCCGAGCGGCTCCGGGCCCTGTGGCGTGCCGTCGGCTGGGCAACGCTGCTGGCCACGTGCTCCGTCGGGCTGACCGTTCTGCTCTACTCGCCATGGCGCGACCCCTCGCGCATCTACTACGGCACCGACACGCGTGCGTTCGAGCTGCTGATCGGAGTCTTGGCCGCGCTGCTGCAGATCGCGCGGGAGAAGCCGCCCCGGGCGGCGACCGAGGTCGCGGTCGGTACCAGGGTGCAGATGACGCGTCGCGTGGCCCTCGAATCCGCGTCCTTCCTCACTCTGGCCGGCATCCTTTGGGCGTTCGCCGCAGTCCCCGCGACATCGTCCGCTCTCTATCCGATCGGCTTGATCGCGGTGTCGATCGCGTCGGCGGTGCTCATCAGGACCGTGGTCGCCGGCACCGCGATCTCCGGACTGCTCTCGGGACGGTTGTTCGTCTGGCTCGGCGAGCGTTCCTACGCGCTGTACCTGTGGCACTGGCCGATCTTCGACATCACCCGACCGGGTACCGACGTGGCCTGGCCCCCGCAGACCGTGTTGCTCGTGCGAGTCCTCGTCTCGGTGGTGCTCGCGGACTTCACGTACCGCCTCATCGAGACCCCGATCCGGCACGGCGCGCTCGGCCGGGCCGTCGCGCGGGCTCGCGGAGCGTTCGGCCGGCGGGAGTACGGCGTGCCGCTGGCGACGGCCGGATCGGCTTTGGCAGTGCTCGCGGCCGCCGCGATGCTCGGCGACACGCTGGTCACGACCGCTGCCGCGCATCCCGCCGACGCCCGGGCGGTCGCGGTCGACAACCGGCCGGCCGCGGCGCTCGACGAGCCGCACGACGCGGCGCCGCAACCGCAGCCGCACACGGCTGTCGTCGGCGATGCTCCCGACTACCCGACCGAGATGCCGCCGCGCCCCGCGCATCCGCCACGGGTGGCGCTGATCGGCGACTCGCAGGGCATGACGCTGTACCTCAACCGGCCGCCGGACACGGCCGCGTACCTGCACCTGCTCGACGACACCACCGAGGGCTGCGACTTCCTCGGCGGCCGGATCACCAGCGGCGCCGGCGACCGGCGTGACCTCGATTCGGAGTGCGGCAACGCGGTCGGCAAGTGGGCTTCGCGGGTGACGCGGGACCATGCCGAGATCGCGCTGCTGACGGTGGGCGCCTGGGACTTGTTCGACGAGCACGTCGACGGTGCCGACCTCCCGTTCGGGAGCGCCGGCTGGGACGCGTACTTCACCAGCCGTCTCGCCGCCACGGCCGGCACGCTGAAGGCGACCGGGCTGCCGCAGCTCGATCTGGCGCTGCTGCCCTGCTACCGGCCGGTGCAGACCGCAGGCAGCGCCGGCGGGCTGTGGCCGGAGCGCGGCGATGATTCGCGCGTCGCGCATGTCAACGCGCTGCTGGCGGCCTACGCCAAGGACCCGGCGCACCACGTGCGCGCCGTATACCCGCCGGCGCAGTTCTGTCAGGACCCCGCGATCGCCGCCAGCCGGTCCTACCGCTGGGACGGCGTCCACTACTACAAACCCGGCGCGCGTCTATATTTGCGGAACGCGATTCCGCAACTTCTGGAGGCGAAGACGTCGTGATCGTTCCGGCGAACCAGGCCAGCTGGCCGGACCTGCAAGCAGTGCTCGGGTCCGCCAACTGCCATGGGCGCCGGTGCTACTGCCAGCGGTTCAAGAGCCCTGGCAGCGATTGGAAGACCGTCACCGACGAGGAGCGTGCGTTCCGGCTCCAGATGCAGACCGCGTGCGGTGATCCGGAGGCTCAGACGACGAGCGGCCTGGTCGCCTACCGCGACGGCGAGGCCGTCGGCTGGGTCTCGGTCGAGCCGCGTACGGCGTTCGGCGCGCTGCGGCGCAGTCGCGTGCTGTGGCCCGGGCGTGCCGAGGACAAGGACGACGCGGGGGTGTGGGCCGTGACGTGCTTCCACACGCGTCCTGGCCATCGCAAGCAGGGCATCGCGGCCGAGCTGGCCAAGGCCACGGTGCCGTTCGCCCGGGACCGGGGCGCCAAGGCGCTGGAGGCCTACCCGATGGTGGTCGATCCCACCGAACCGGTGCCGTGGGGCGAGGCACACGTCGGCACGCGGGAGATGTTCGAGGACGCGGGGTTCGTCGAGGTCAGCCGGCCGACGCTGCGGCGCGTCGTGATGCGCGTCGACTTCTGACCCCTGACCCCTGAAGCCTGCGCGTCGATCCCCGGCCTCCGACCCCTCACAGCCGCCCCGCGCGTCCCCGCACCAAGGGCAGGAAGACCTCCTCGACGATCTCGACCAGCACCTCGTCGGGCTCACAGCCGCCCCGCGCGTCCCCGCACCAAGGGCAGGAAGACCTCCTCGACGATCTCGACCAGCACCTCGTCGGGCACCTCCGGCAAACCGCGCACCGCGTACTCGCCGCGCAACACCATGATCGGCAGCGAGGCGACGCGCGGGTGGACGGCCTCGGGCGGTGCCTCCCCGCGGGCGACAGCGCGCTCCAGAAGCGTCAGCCACGCCGCGTCCATGACGCCGCCGCCCGCGCGCTCGCGCAGCGCCGCGAGCAGCTCGGGGTCGTCGGTGGCGGCGGCGAGCAGATTCCGCAGGACCGCGCCCTGCGGCGAGGACCACGTCGCGTTCGCCGCGCGGAGCAGCTCCAGCGCGTCGCCGCGCAGCGTCCCGGTGTCCGGGACCCGCAGCTCGCCGGCGACCAGGTGGCCGTAGGCGGCGACGCCGAGGGCGGCGCGCGCCGGCCAGCGCCGGTAGATCGCGTTCTTGTTCGTGCCGGCTCGCCGTGCCACGCGGTCCATCGTCATGCCCGCATAGCCGGATTCGCGCAGTTCCTCGGCGGCGGCGTGCAGGATCGCGTCCTCCAGGTGCGCGCCCCGGCGGCGGGTCGGGGGGTCGCGGTGCTGGTCGGACGCCATCAGAGGTCTTCCTCTCGGTAATAGGGTACTCTCCGTACCCTAAGTTGCCCCCGCGATCGGAGAACAGCGATGCGCGCCTTCGGCGTCACCTACGACACCGGCTTCACGTCCGCCGGGACCACCAACCACGAACCGTTCCTGCCGGACATTGTCCAGCGGGAGATGCGGGTGATTCGCGAGGACCTGCGATGTGACGCCGTACGGGTTACCGGCGGGGTCGGCGAGCGGCTGGAGATCGCCGCGCGGGCCGCCGCGGACGCGGGGCTGGAGGTCTGGTACTGCCCGTTCACCAACGGCTTGAGCCAGGAGGAGCTGTTCGCGTTCCTCATCGATGCCGCCGAGCGCGCAGAGCGGCTGCGGGAGGGTGGGGCGCGCGTCGTCTTCCTCACCGGGTCTGAGATCACTTTGTTCACCGACGGCTTCCTGCCCGGGGCGACGCTTCAGGAGCGCACGGCGGTTCTCTCCGACCCGCAGAGGGTCCGGGCTCTGCTGCCGCAGGTGGGTGCCGATCTCAACGCGTTTCTGGCGCGGGTGCTGGCTGCGGTGCGGGAACGGTTCCATGGCCCGGTGGGGTACGCGTCGGTTCCGTTCGAGCGCGTGGATTGGACGCCGTTCGACGTGATCGCCAGCGATGGCGGCTATCGGGACGCGACCAATGCGGCTGCCTTCCCCACGGCGTTGAAGGCGCAGGTCGCGCAGGGGAAGCCCTTCGCCGTCACGGAGTTCGGCTGCGGCACTTTCCCCGGTGCGGCGGACCTGGGGTCGCGGGGCGACGCGGGGATCGAGTGGGGCGAGGACGCCCGGCCGGTCCGGATGGCCGAGGGGATTGTCCGGGACGAGCAGGAACAGGCGCAGTACCTGCGGGAGATGCTCGGCGTCTACGACGCGGCCGGGGTGGACGCGGCGTTCGTCTACACCTTCGCGCGCTGGGACCTGCCGACGGCCGGCGATCGTGAGCTGGAGCCGGAGCGGGATTTCGACGCCGCGAGCTTCGGGATCGTCAGGGTTCTGCCGCAGGGCGCGGCGACGGGGCAGTACGCGGAGCTCGGATGGGAGCCGAAGGCGGCTTTCGGCGTGGTGGCGAAGTTCGGGTCGGACCGGCAGCATGGATCACGTTTGCTTCAGTAGCGACGACGCCCCGGGAGAAACCATGCCGACCGCCCAGCTCCCCATTCCGACCCCCGACGGCACCGTCGATGCCTTCGCCGCGTTTCCCGGCGACGGCGAGCGGCACCCGGGCGTGCTGTTCTACATGGACATCTTCGGGATTCGGCCGGAGCTGGAGCGCAAGGCTCGGGAGCTGGCCGAGCAGGGCTACTACGTGCTGGTCCCGAACGTCTTCTATCGGCACGGGCCGGCGCCGCTGGTCGAGCTCCCGGATTTCGTCGGCGCCGAGGACCGGAACAAGGCGGTCGAGCAGTTGATGCCCATGGTCCACGCGCACACTCCCGAGCTCGTGGTGCGCGACGCCGAGGCCTATATCGAGTTCCTCACCAGCCGGCCCGAGGTCAGCGCGGGGCCGATCGCCACGATCGGCTACTGCATGGGCGGCGGCTTGGCGCTGCGCACGGCCGCGGCGTTTCCGGACCAGGTGGCGGCCGTCGCGGCGTTCCACCCCGGCAAGCTGGTGAGCGACGCGCCGGACAGCCCGCACCGGGCGCTGGTCCCGGCGATCACGGCCGACGTGCACATCGGCCACGCGGAGACCGACATGCGGCCCGAGGCTGTCAGCGAGCTGAATCGGGCTCTGGACGCCACCGGGGTCCGCTACACCTCGGAGATCTACCCGGGCACCGTGCACGGCTTCACGATGTCCGACACCTCCGCCTTCAACGCCGCCGGGCTGGAGCGGCATTGGGATCGGTTGCTGGCGCTGCTCAGCGGGGCGTTCCCTGCCCGGTGAGGCCGTACGGATCCGGACCCGTTGATCAGGGTCCGGTCACACCGCGTCTCAACGCAGAGCCCTCATCCTCCGCCGCGATCCCATGCCGCACCGCCCACAGCGCGGCCTGGGTCCGGTCGGCGACGCCGAGCTTCATCAGGATGTTGGACACGTGCGTCTTGACCGTCTTCTCCGCCAGCACCAGCGTTCGCGCGATCTCGCGGTTGGAGCGCCCCTGCGCGATCAGCACCAGCACCTCGCGCTCGCGGGCGGTCAGCGGCGGCGCCTGCGGGCCGGCCTCGGCCCCGCCGCTGCCGCCGCCCGAGTCGAGCAGCGCCGTCGCGACCTCCGGCTCCAGCAGCACGTGCCCGGCGTGCACTGAGCGGACCGCCGCGGCCAGCGCCGCCGGGTCGACGTCCTTGTACACGTAGCCTCGCGCGCCGGCGCGGATCGCCGGGATGATCATCCGCCGGTCGGTGAAGCTGGTGACCACCAGCACGCGGGCCGTCGAGCCCGCCTCGCGCAGCAGCTCCATCGCGCCGACGCCGTCGACGCCGGGCATCACCAGGTCCAGCAGGATGACGTCCGGCTTCAGCTCCGCCGCCAGCTGCGCGCACTCCGCGCCGTCCGCCGCTTCCCCGGCGACCTCGATGCCGTCCTGGAGCTCCAGGAACGTGCGCAGGCCCTGACGGACCATGCGGTGGTCGTCCGCGATCAGTACCCTGATGACCTCAGGCCGCGCGCCCACGGTCCACCTCCAGCCGGATCGTCGTGCCCTTGCCGGGCGCCGAAGAGACGTCCAGGCGCCCGCGCACGGATTTGGCGCGGTCCCGCATCGAGACCAGGCCGAGGCTGCGGCCCGCGCGGCGGACCGCGGCCGGGTCGAAGCCGGCGCCGTCGTCGACCACTTCCAGCAGGGCGCCGCCGCAGGCCTGGGTGCCGGCGGGGCAGTGCTCGTGCAGGCGGACGCTGATCGTCTTGGCGTCGGCGTGGCGAAGGGCGTTGTGCAGCGCCTCCTGGGCGACGCGCAGCAGCACCTCCTCGGCCGCCGGCGACAGGGCCCTGACGTCGGCGCCCTCGAACGTCACCCGCGGGCCGCCGGCCGTCTGGTTCACCCGGTCCAGGACCTCCACGTGCTTGCGCAGCGTCACCGCCAGGCCGTCCTCCTCCAGCTCGGCCGGCCGCAGCTCGACCACCACCGAGCGCAGCTCCTCGGCGGCCTCCTTGGCCAGCAGCGTGACCTGCTCCAGCGAGGCGTGGGCGCGGGCCGGGTCGGCGTCCAGGACGTCGGCGGCGGCCTGGGAGGTCAGGCGGAGGGCGAACAGCTTCTGGGCGACGGCGTCGTGCAGCTCGCGGGCCAGGCGGTTGCGTTCGCGGGTGATCGCCAGCTCGCGCTCGCGCTCGTAGAGGCGGGCGTGGCGCAGGGCGATGGCGGCGTGGCCGGCCAGGACGCCGAGCAGCTCCTCGTCGTCCCGGGTGAAGCCGCCGGCCTTGTTGGCCAGGAACAGGGCGCCGAGGATCTCGTCGCCGTCGCGGATCTGCTGGCCCAGGAAGGCGTCCATCTCCGGGTGGGCCTTGGGCCACCAGCGGAAGCGCGGATCCTGCCGGATGTCGGCCAGCCGCTGCGGCGCCGGGTCCTGGAGCATGACGGCGAGCATGCCGTGCTGGCGGGGGAGCGGGCCGATGGCGGCCCACTGCTCGTCGGAGATGCCGTCGACCAGGAACTGCGCGAAGCTGCCGGCGCCGTCCGGGATGCCCAGGGCGGCGTACTCGGCGCCGATCAGCTCGCGCGCGGTCGCCACGATCGTCTGCAGCACCTCGTCGGTGGCCAGGTGCCGGCTGACCGCGAGGACGGCCGCGGACAGGCGGCGCATCGTGTCCAGCGCGTTCTGGGGGCTCATGCTCGCAGGGTATCGCCGATGATCGCCGGGCCCCATCGGGCCGGGGACCGGTCGGGCCTAGGTCTGTGGTCCTAGGGCCAAGGGCGGTGGGGGATTCGGGTCCCCGGCCCGATCCGCGCCGCCGGGGCGCTGCAGCAGGGTGAAGGCATGAACACGACGACGAAGCAGACCGATACCGGGCAGGGCGGCGGTGCGCAGGGTGTGGCCGCGCAGGGTGATGCCGCGCAGACCGAGACGGCCGGGCGTGTCCCGGCCGGCGCCTGGGGCGGCAACCCCGTGGCCGTCATCACCGGCGCCTCCCAGGGGCTGGGCCTGGCCCTGGCCCGCGGGCTGGCCGAGCGCGGCTGGTCGCTGGTGATCGACGCCAGGACCGCCGGCCGGCTGGAGGCCGCCCACGAGGAGCTGGCGAAGCAGACGACGGTCGTCGCGCTGGCCGGCGACGTCACCGATGACGCGCACCGTGCCGACCTCGCCGAGGCCGCCTCCGAGCTGGGCGGCGCCAGCCTGCTGGTGAACAACGCCTCCAGCCTCGGCGGCTCGCCGATGCCGGCGCTCGCGGACTTCCCGCTGGAGGCGCTGGAGCAGACGTTCGCGGTGAACGTGGTGGCGCCGCTGGCGCTGGCCCAGCTCTTGCTGCCGCAGCTCCGGCAGCACGGCGGGGAGGTCGTCAACATCTCGTCCGACGCCGCCGTCGAGCCGTATGAGGGCTGGGGCGGGTACGGCGCGTCCAAGGCCGCGCTGGACCACGCTTCGGCGATCTTGGGGCTGGAGGAGCCGCGGGTGCGGGTGTGGGCGGTGGATCCGGGCGACCTGCAGACGCAGATGCACCAGGACGCGTTCCCCGGCGAGGACATCAGTGATCTGCCACTGCCGGAGACGGTGGTGCCGGCCTTCCTGCGGTTGATCGACGAGCGGCGGCCTTCGGGGCGGTATCAGGCTTCCGATCTGCTGCCTGACCAGTTGTCTGACCGGTTGCCTGACCGGTTGCCTGACCGGCTGTCCGCCGAGCTGGCGTCGGACCAGCTGTCCCAGCCGGCGGCCGATGCGGAGGTGAGCTGAGGTGTCGGTCCTGTTGCATGAGCCCACTGTTGTGAACGCTGCTGTGTCTTCTGAACCCGCGCCGGCAAGCCCCCTCGGGGAGGGCTTCCGGGTCTCCGCCGACCTGCTGGCCCGCAAGCCCGCCGAGGCCCGCGGCCTGGACCGCGACGGCGTCCGGCTGCTGGTCGCGCGCGGTCGCGGGGCCGACGACCCGGAGGTCGAGCACTACGTGTTCGCGGACCTGCCGGACGTCCTGGAGCCCGGCGACCTGCTGGTGGTGAACAACTCCGGGACGCTGCCGGCCGCGCTGGACGCGGTGGCCCTGGACTCCGGCGTGCCGCTGGTGCTGCACGTGTCGACGGGGACGCCGCAGGACCCGGACGCGTGGATCGTCGAGCTGCGGCGTCCGATGGGGGACGGCTCGACCAGGCCCTTCGCCCTGGAGCCGGACTCAGCGGACCCCGACAGCCCGGCGCGCGCGTGCCTGCGCCTGCGCGTGACCGGCGGCGCGACCGTGACGCTGCTGCGGCCGTACACGCGCCGACTGTGGGTGGCGCGCCTGGACCTGGGGATGTCGGTCGCGGACTACCTGAGCCGGCACGGCCGCGCGATCCGGTACGACTACGTGGACCGGGACTGGCCGATCGCGGCGTACCAGACAGTGTTCGCCGCGGTCCCGGGCAGCGCGGAGATGCCGAGCGCAGCCCGGCCATTCTCAGCGGACGTAGTCGCGCGCCTGGTGGCGAAGGGCGTGTACATCGCGCCGATCACGCTGCACACCGGCGTCGCGTCCCCCGAAGCGCACGAGAAGCCGTACGCGGAGTGGTACTCGGTCCCGAGGGCGACCGCGGAGCTGGTCAACCACGTGCGAGCACGCGGCGGCCGCGTGATCGCCATCGGCACGACGGCAGTGCGAGCCCTGGAGTCGGTGGCGGACGAGGAGGGGACGGTCCACCCCGGGGAGGGATGGACCGAGCTGATCATCACACCGGAGCGAGGGGTACGCGCGGTCGACGGCCTGCTGACCGGCTTCCACGAGCCGGAGGCATCGCACCTGCTGATGCTGACGGCGATCGCCGGACCGCGGCTGATTCGGGCCAGCTATGACGCGGCGCTGGCGGGGCGGTATCTGTGGCATGAGTTCGGGGATGTGAACCTGCTGCTGGGGCGCTGAGCCGGCGGCACGTCGGTGAGCCGGGCCGCGGAGGGGCGGCCCGGCCCGACGAGCTTGTGGCCCAGTCAGCCACCTGCCTTTAGTCTCAGAGTTATGACACTCGGGGAGGATCTCCTGCTGCTCGCCGTCAACCGGCGCAACGGCATGATCCAGAAGGTGGAACGCATGGCGCCCGCGTTGCGGGCCCTGGAACTGATCGAGCTCAGTCTGGCTGGGCGGGTCACTGTGGAGCAGGGGCGGATCGAGGCCAGGGACGGCTCGCCCACCGGGCACCGCTTGGTCGACAGCGCGTTGCGCTCGCTGAGGGCTGATGCGAAGCCCACGAAGGTCGAGACGTGGCTGCGGGGCAAGGATTCCGACCATGGACGGCCCGGCCCGTACATCGCGCTGTTGGGGCGCCAGCAGGTGATCCGGGTCGAGTATCGCGGACAGGGCCTTGCCCGGACCACGCGCATCACGGTGCGCGACCAGGAACGGTATGCCCAAGCGCGTGCCCGGATCGATCTCGTGGCCCGCGGCGAGGCGTCCGCCACTGCCGGGGACCACGCCTTGGCGGGCATCGTCCACGCCTGTGGCCTGGGCCCCTACCTCTATCGTGGGCCGCATCGTCTGGTGGCGCGCAGGCGGCTGGCCCGGTTCGACGTTCCTCGGGAAGTCACCGAGAGCATGCGTGACGCGGTCACCGCCGCCGATGCCGAGTTGGCCAAAGCCGTGGCCGAGGCGCTGTCGAGCGGCATCGCGACGATGACCAACGAACTCATGAAGGTTCTGCGCCTGGAGTACCGACTCGACACGTACAGCTCCCACCCCTACGGTGCAGGCCACCACCATCACTCGCCGACCGACTTCGGCTCGCATTCCGGTCACCACCACTCGGGTTCGGGCGGCTTCGGCGGCGGGCACCACCACGGCTGATCCGGTCGCGTCGGCGCGCTTACCGGTGCCCGTCCCCGTCCTCCAGCAACCCCGCCACCAAACCCACGATCCGCTCCCGCAGCCCCGGCAGCGCCTCGAAATCCCCCGCGTCGATCCGCTCCGTCACCAGCCCGCTCACCGCGCCGGTCACCGCCCGTGCCACGAACAGCGGGTCCAGGCCGCCGCGCCAGCGCCGGCCGATGGTGACGGCGTCCGCCAGGACCATGGCGAACGCCTCGCTGCGGGCCAGGCGGCGGGACACCGCGGGGTAGCCGGCGGCGTAGATCTCGATCATGAAGACGCGGGCGTTCACCGGGTTCGCGGCCAGGGCGTCGAGGTAGGCCTCGAAGATGCGGTCGACGCGGAACAGGACCGGGTCCTTCAGGGAGCCGATGGAGCGGGCGATGAGGGCGGCGAAGGTGTCGGCCGAGCGGTCGAAGGCGGCCAGGAAGCAGTCCTGCTTGTCCGCGAAGTGCTCGTAGAACGTCTGGCGGGAGATGTGTGCGCGCGACAGCACCGCCCCGACCGTGGCCGCCGCGTACCCGTTCTCCGCCACGACCTCCAGCATCCCGGTCAGCAGCCGGGCGCGTTGGGCCGCGCTGACGTCCTCGCGGCTCAGGCCGTGGTTGCCGCGGGGCAGGGGCGCGGGGAGGGTGTCGGGGTCCACGGCAGGAATCTACGGTACGGAACCGCTCATGTGTTCCTCCGGACGCGCGGCGCCAGCTTTGTGTCGATAATGGCCGCATGTCCTCCAGCGCCTACACCGCAGATCCTCGCGTCGATGCGTACATCGAGGCTCTGCCCGGCTGGCAGCAGGACGTCTGCCGGCAGGTGCGCGAGCTCGTCCACGCGGCCGACCCGGAGGTCGAGGAGACCGTCAAACGCTCCGTCCAGCCCTATTTCGTCCTCAAGGGCAACATCTGCGCACTGATGGGGACCAAGGACGATCAATACTTCGGCGCGTAGCGCCTCGATGGGGGGCGGTGGTCGGGCGACGGGTGGGCGTTTTTCTCTACGACGGCGCGATCGTTCCCGACCCCGACGGCATCATCACCGGCGGCCACGAGAACAAGACCGCGCGCTGCGTCGCCGTGTACGAAGGCGAAGACCTGCCCGCCGCGCCCCTGCTGGCCATGTTCCAGCAGATCATCGCCAACAACCGCGCGGGTGGCTGGCGCAGACTGAAGGCCGGCGGCTCCACCCCCGAACAGACCTGACTCCTCGTCGATTTGACGCCGGGCCCTGTGATCCGCTGAATGGACCTCCATGGTCACCCTCGACATGGAAACGGCGCGCATGGTCCTTGCCGCGCAGCCGTTCAGCGTATTGCTCGGGGCCCGGTTGGAGGTCTTCGAAAAGGGGCGGGCGACGATCGTCGTACCGGTTCGGGAGAACCTCAAGCAGCAGAACGGGTTCCTTCACGGCGGCGTGCTCGCGTACGCCGCGGACAACGCCGTCACCTTCGCGGCCGGCTCGACGCTCGGTCCGGAGGTTCTCACCAGCGGAGTCACCATCAGCTACATCCGGCCGGCGTCCGGGGTGACGCTGCAGGCCGAGGCTGAGGTCACCTACACCGGACGACGCCAGGCCGTGTGCCGGTGCGACCTGTACGCCGTGGCGGAGGGCGGCGCACGGGTCCTCAGCGCGATCGCTCAGGGGTCGGTGCTCGCCGTGTCCTGAGAATGGGTGCAGAGCGTGCCGGACACGTGTCCGGGGCACGCGTCCCGCACGCGAATCAGCCCCCTGAGCAGGGGCCGGCCCGCCGGAGGAGAGATCGTCCGGCGGGCCCGGGCACCGAGGCGCGGCAACCTTTTCGGGGTCTGCGGCGTCTCATATGTGGGGCGGGTAGCGCGTGGGGTGAGGAAGCTTCAGTTGTTGGGCCGCAGTGTCCAGACGATGGTCATCTCGCCGGTGACGGCGTCGTCCACGTCGCGCTGGATGGCGACGTGGATCGGGAACTCGGGGCGGGTGCCGCCCTTGAGCTCGGCGATGATGTCCTCGACGGGCCGGTCCAGCGTGGCGGTGGCCGTGACGTCGCCGCGCGCGACCTTCTTGAAATCGATGGTGGCGGTGGTGGGCAGGGGGGTGGCTTCAGCCATGAGGTGTCCGAACGCGGCGGTGACGATCGCGCCGGAGGCGGATTCGGCCAGCGTGAACATCGCGCCGGCGTGGGGGCCGCCGATGTGGTTCCGGTACGGCGCCTGGTCGCGGAACTTCAGCACGGCGCGCTGCGGCGTCGTCTCGACGTACTCCAGGGCCAGCGTGCCGACCATGGGGACGGCGGCGGTCAGGAACGCGCCGACGTCGAACGGCTCTTGCTCTGCTGCGGTCTCTGCTGCGGTCATGCCATGATCCTACTGGTCGGTAACTTCCTCGGCCACCGGCAGCGCCGCGCTCCACTTCTGCTCGATCCGGCCGAACTTCCACACCGCCACCGCGGCCAGCCAGACCAGCAGGAACATCCCCACGATCGCGAATCCGAGGCTGTTCAGGTCGACCGTGGCGATCCAGTTCCAGAACGGGCCGGTCAGGTTCAGCTTGTCCTGCAGGATGCTCAGCAGCTCGATGGTGCCGATGATCAGCGCCACGGCCACCGACAGCCCGGTGATCGTGATGTTGTAGAACACCTTGCGCACCGGCTTGGAGAAGGCCCAGCCGTAGGCGAAGTTCATGAACGAGCCGTCGATGGTGTCCAGCAGCGACATGCCGGCGGCGAACAGGACCGGCAGGCACATCACCGCGTACCAGGGCAGCCCGGAGGCCACCGAGGTGCCGGCCAGCACCAGCAGCCCGACCTCGGTGACGGTGTCGAAGCCCAGCCCGAACAGCAGCCCGACCGGGTAGATCTGCCAGGGCTTGTTCACGGCGCGCATGGCCCGGCCCAGGAACCGGTTCATCAGCCCGCGGTTGTTCAGGTGCTCCTCCAGCGTGGCCTCGTCGAACTCGCCGCGGCGCATCTGCCGGAACACCTTCAGGATCCCGACCAGCACCACCAGGTTGATGATCGCGATCAGGTACAGGAACGAGCCGGACACCGTGGTCCCGATCAGGCCGCCGAAGCTGTGCAGGCCGGACTTGTCGTTGGTCAGCTCCACGCCCAGGCCCTTCAGCCCGAGGCCGAGCAGCAGCGTGAGGAGGACCACGATCGAGGAATGGCCCAGGGAGAACCAGAAGCCGACCGACAGCGGGCGCTTGCCCTCGGCCATCAGCTTGCGCGTGGTGTTGTCGATGGCCGCGATGTGGTCGGCGTCGAAGGCGTGCCGCATGCCCAGCGTGTAGGCGGTCAGACCGGTCCCGAAGCCGAACAGGCCGCCCTGCAGCCGGTAGTGCCCGGGCACCACCAGCGCGGCCAGGATGCCCCAGCCGACGACGTGCAGCAGCGCGATGAAGCCGAACATGCCGCCGACCCGCCCCCATTCGGCGGGGGTCAGGCCGGCCCGGATCCGGGCCAGCCGGGAGCCGCCTGGTGGCCAGGCCTGGGCCGGTCCGTCGGTGCCGCCTGCTGTGGTCGCGGTCATGGCGCTGGACGCTCCCTGAGGTCGTGGACGGGCCGCCGCCGGGGGTGCCGGCGGCGGGGCGGAACAGGGAGGACGTCCGCCCGTCCCAGACGCGATTATTTTGCAGTTGCGAAGAGTTCGCAACTACTCGCCGGGTCAGCGGAGGGACGCATACCGTGATGCGAGGGGTATCACGCCCGACTTCTCCGCTTTTTCGACCTATTTTCAGATCGCGATGGTCTGATGTGTTGACGTCCCAGGACAATGACTGCGAGGGGCCTGCCGAGTCAGCGGCAGGGGCCCGGATGAGGAGCCGTACCCCATGGCCCTGCGTGTGATCGACTATCCCCGCCGTGGGAAGTCCGGGCTGAGGCACTGGCTGCCGTCCTGGCGGCTGGTCGCCAGCACGCTGATCGCGTTCGTCCTGCTGGTCACCGGCGGCTTCTGGGCGGTCTACGCCTCGATCTCGATCCCGCCGATCAACGAGGCGGTGACCCAGCAGCACCTGACCGTCGTGGACGACAAGGGCGTGGTGCTCGGCCGCCGCGGCCCGGAGATCCGCCAGGACGTCCCGCTGTCGCAGGTCCCGGCCCAGGTGCAGAACGCCTTCCTGTCCGCCGAGGACCGCAACTTCTGGTCCGACGGCGCCATCTCCGTCACCGGCACGGCCCGCGCCCTGATCAACGACATCGGCGGCGGCTCCACGCAGGGCGGCTCCACCATCACGCAGCAGTACGTGAAGAACGCCTACCTCACCGACGAGCGCACCCTGTCGCGCAAGGTCAAGGAGGCGGTCATCGCGCTGAAGATCTCCCAGCAGCAGTCCAAGTCCCAGATCCTGCAGGGCTACCTCAACACCGTGTACTTCGGCCGCGGCGCCTCCGGCGTCGAGATGGGCGCCCGCGCCTGGTTCAACAAGGACGTGGACCAGCTCAGCGTCTCCGAGGGCGCGGTGCTGGCCGCGCTGGTGAACGCGCCGTCGTACTACGAGCTGGCGCTCAAGGACCCCTCGATCATGGCCAAGCTGCAGGCGCGCTGGAACTACGTGCTCGACGGCCTGGTCAAGATGGGCAAGCTCAGCGCCTCGGACCGCGCCGCCGTGCAGTTCCCGGCGGTGGCGGCCTGGCCCCGGCCCAGCAGCCAGAGCGACAACCAGAACCCGTACCTGGTCGAGGAGGCCATCAGCGAGGCCGAGGCGAAGACCGGGCTGACCCGCGAGCAGCTGGTCACCGGCGGCTACACGATCAACACCACCTTCGACGCCAAGATGCAGGACGCGGCTGCGTCCGCTGTGGAAACACAGATCACCAGCACGCTCAATCCGAGCAAGCGCCCCGTGGACGGCACCGTGCACACCTCGATCGCGACGGTCGTGCCCGGCGACGGCGCCGTGCGCGTGCTCTACGGCGGCGACGACTACGCCAAGCAGGCCTTCAACGCCTCCTGGCAGGGCACGCTGTCCCCGGGCTCGTCGTTCAAGACCTTCGCGCTGGCCGCGTACCTGCAGAGCGGCGGCACGGTCAACGACAGCTTCGACGGAGACTCGCCGTACAAGGTCCCCAACTCCAGCCAGGTCATCCCCAACGAGGGCGGGACCAGCTACGGCCCGGTCTCGGTGCAGTACGCGCTGAACCAGTCGATCAACTCGGTCTTCGTCGAGATGGGCGAGAAGATCGGGATGCCCAAGGTCGCCGACGCCGCGCGCGCCGCCGGCATCCCGGTGCAGGCCAAGGACCAGAGCGCGCCCTCGCTGCCGCTGGGCGTGGTGTCGACCAACCCCGAGCAGATGGCCGCCGCCTACGGCACCTTCGCCGCGCACGGGCAGCAGATGGACCCGTACACGGTGACCAGCGTGCAGCAGGGCGGCAAGACGGTCTACCAGCACCAGGGCGCGGCCAAGCAGGCGTTCCCGCCGCTGGTCGCCGACCAGGTGACCCAGGCCCTGCAGGGCGTGGTGGCCAACGGCTCCGGCGGCGGCGCGCAGCTGGCCGACGGCCGCGACGTGGCGGGCAAGACCGGCACCACCGACCTGCCGGGCGACGGGACCAAGCTCGGCTCGGTCTGGTTCGTCGGCTACACCCCGACGCTGTCCACCGCGGTCGCGGTCTGGGGCCAGACCGACGGCGGGGCGCTGGAGCCGATCAACGGGCTCGGCGGCAAGGACACCGTCGGCGGCGGCGCGGTGGCCGCGCCGCTGTGGGCCGCGTACATGAACAAGGCGGTGGCCGGGACGCCGGCGCAGCCGTTCACGTTCACCGCGCAGAACAACCAGGCGGTCCCGATGAACCCGCTGACCAGCTCGCAGGGCTCCGGTCCGGGCAGCACGGGCTCGAGCTCGGGGCCCTCGGCCACCGGGCAGCCCTCGCCGCCCACGCCCACCGGGACGTTCCAGTCGCTGCCGTCAATGCCGTCGAACACGACGGGGACGAGCGGAGGCCCGACGTCGAACACGACGGGCGGGCCGAGCACGTCCAAGACGTCGCCGGAGCCGCCGTCGACGTCGCGGTCCAAGCCCTCGTCGCCGTCGGGGCCGCCGAGCTCGACCGGCGGGGTGGTCGGGGGGCCGCCGGTCACGCCGTGATCCAGCGATGATTGAGGGCCCGCACATGCCATATGCGGGCCCTCAATCCATCGAGTGCTCAGCTCGCCGCGACAGCTCGATCCGCCGCGGGCGCGTGCTCAGCTTGCCGCCGCCGTCGTCGCCTTCTCCGCCTGCATCCGCTCCATCTCGGCCAGCACGTTCTTGCGCTGGCGCTTGCTGAGCCGATCGATGTAGAGGCGGCCCTCCAGGTGGTCGAACTCGTGCTGCAGGCAGCGGGCGAAGTAGCCGGTGCCCTCGACGGTGACCGGCTCGCCCTTGATGTCCACGCCGGTCACCTTCGCGTAGTCCGGCCGGGCCAGCTCGTGGTGCGGGCCGGGGACCGACAGGCAGCCCTCGGCGGAGTCGTCGAGCTGGCGGCGCTCGGCCGGCAGCTCGGCCAGGACCGGGTTCACGACGTGGCCGACGTGCTGGACGCCGTCGTCGTCGTGGCAGTCGTAGACGAACACCCGCAGCGGCACGCCGATCTGGTTCGCGGCCAGGCCCACGCCCTCGGCGGCGTACATCGAGGCGAACATGTCGTCCACGAGCGCGGCGAGTGAGTCGTCGAACTGCTCCACCGGAGCGCACGGCTGGTGCAGCACCGGGTTGCCGACGATCGTGATGGGCCGGGCGGTGCCGGAATCGGAGTGGCTCATGGCGTTAATCTTACGGGTCGGCGCAGTTCAGCCCGTTACTGTGGGTAGGTATCCCCGGGAACACTGGGACGGGCTGACAAGTTACCCCTAGGGGGTAATGTTCCAGAGTGGTGACGACGGATGGGGAACGGGCGATGCACGGCTACACCGACCGTAAAGACGAGTACAACAAGCGGCTGCGCCGTATCGAGGGTCAGGTGCGCGGACTGCAGCGGATGGTGGAAGAAGACAAGTACTGCATAGACATCCTCACGCAGATCTCCGCGGCCACCAAGGCCCTGCAGTCGGTGGCGCTCGGGCTGCTGGAGGAGCACGTCGCGCACTGTGTGGCCGACGCGCTGGCGACCGGCGGGCCGGAGGCCGACGCGAAGGTCAAGGAGGCCAACGAGGCCATCGCGCGGCTGGTGCGGTCCTGAGCCCCTGCCCTGAGTCCTGCCCTGAGTCCTGCCCTGCCTTTCGGCCGAGTTCCTGAGGCGTACCACCCCACTCCTGCGGCAGACTGGCGGTCATGACGGATCAGGCCGCCGGCAGCACCCCCATCGTCGTCAGCGTCCGCGGCGAGGCGAACGTCGAAGCCGACCCCGAACTGTGCGAGTTCGCGGTCACGATCTCGGTCCGCGACAAGGACCGCCGCACCGCCCTGGACCAGCTGACGAAGCGCAACAAGGAACTCCTGGACCAGGTCAAGGGCGACTACGGCGATGCCCTGGAGAGGGTGGAGACGGGGCGCTTCGCGGTGTACCCGGAATGGCGCAACAAGCGCTCGGACAAGGTCGGGCCGTATCAGGGCTCGGTGCGGGTGCGGATCGTGGTGAAGGACTTCACCGTCCTCGGCGAGATGGTGACCCGCCTCGCGGACGCCGTGGGGCGCGCGATCGACGGCCCGTTCTGGAGCCTGCGCCGCGACTCCGAGGTCTACCGCACGGCACGCACGGAGGCCGTCGGCGAGGCGGTGCGGCGCGCGCGGGAGTACGCGGACGCACTCGGTTCGCAGCTCACGGCGCTGCTGGAATTGGCCGACACCGGCCTGTCGACGGGCGGCGCGCCGGCTCCGCAGGGGCGCGCGATGTACGCGATGGCGGCTGCGGCGCCGGGGATGGCCGATGAGGGCGCGCCGGCGCTGGATCTGGAGCCGACTCGGCAGAACGTTTATGCGGCGGTGGAGGCTCGGTTCTCGGCTACGCAGCCTGCGAAGTTGTAGGTCTGCTTGTCGCCGCCGACCGAGTCGCACCACCGCGACCCGGCCCGGTCGGGCCGTCGACGGGGACAAGCAGTTCGCGCATCACCGAAACCGGCAGGGCGGGGTTGGAGCACGCGCCGCGGATCACGTCCCGCTCGGAGTCGCCTTGGGCGAGCCGCGCCAAGACCTCGGGCGGAGTGTTCGGGTGGGTGGCGATGGCGAGCCGGGTGACGTGGTCGGCACCATCGAGCAGGCGAGCCAGCAACGGTCCTGGCGCCTTCCAGTGCCGGGCCAGACGATGTGGCTTGGCGGGCAACCGCTCCAGGACCTCCGGCGGCGTGCCGGGGTTGCCGGCCAGCGCGTCGGCGATTCCTTTGATGGGTGAGGCGGCGAGTCTGCGGAGTATTCCGGGGTCGCGGCTGGACTTGGCCAGCCAGCGGCGGACCATGGGATCGCGGTCGTCGGCGAGGCGCGCGCCGACCTCCTCCGGCAGGCGCCAATCGGTTGCCGCCACCGCACGGAGCCGTGCGTATCGCGACTCCGCGCACTGAGCCAGCAGGGCGCGACGGGTTTCTTCGGCTTCCTCGACCGGCCAGGGGCGCGGGGCTGGTGGACAGGGTGAAGAGAACACGCTGCCGATCAGGTCACGGAGTTGCTCGACGGACAGTCGGTCGACGCTCGCCTCCAGGCGTTCCAGGCTCGGCAACGGACGCGGAAGATCACAGGCGACACCGAGACCCGCGATGGTGGCGACGGCGGTTCTGGCCACGGCGTCATTCGGGTCGGCCGCCAGGACGGCCATGGCATCGTTCGGAGTGGCGCGATGCAGAGCGGCCAGGCGGCGGACTTCCGGCTCGGAGTCGGCGGCGAGGATGGCCAGCACGGTGCCGGAGGCGTGATCCGGCCAGGTCAGCGCGCGGCGCACGTTCGGTTCCGGGTCGCGGGCCAGCGTCACCATGGTCTCGGTGCAGAGTCGGCCGCTTCGAGCGGCTGCTGCTCGGGCCAGGGGGTCGGGGTCGGCGGCGAGTTCCTCGGCGAGCGAGGCGTCGGCGCGCTCGATCACGTAGGCGCGGATCGTGGAGATCGGGTCCCGGGCCAGGATCTCGATGATCTCGGCGGGCAGTTCCTGCGTGCGGTCGCCGACGGTATCCCGCACGGCCACGTCGGGATCGCGGGCCAGCTTGATCAGAAGTCCAAGGTCGAGATCGGGTCGGCTGGCGACGCTCTGCCGCACGTCAGGGTGGGGGTCCTCGGCCAGAGTCGCGAGCATCTGCGCCGGACAGGCGTCCATGTAGGGAACGCTGGCCCGCACTCGGTAGTCCGGCGAGGCGGCGAACGCGGCGATCGCTTCGGCGGGGAAGTCACCGCCGAAGACGAGCCGCGTCAGGAGGTGCGGATCGTGGGTCTGTGTCGCGACGGCCACGAGGGCTGCGGCAACGTCGGGGAGTTCGTCGGCGAACGACGAGTCCTGATAGAGCCGCTCGGCAAGGACCAGTCGGGGCAGTCGGCCGCCATCACGGGCCACGGCGAGCAGCACATCGGCGGGGGCGGCCGGATTCACGGCGAGACCGGCCAGCCGGGAATGGGAGCGGTCGGTGTCTGGGGCGGCCACCTGGAGGTGCCAGCGCCATCCTTCGCAACAGCCGGTGGTGACTACGCGCGGCTCGATCCAATCCCCCGATTCGAACATCTGGTTACTTTAGCTGCGCGGTGGGGGCTGTGCTAAGTCAGTATTCGTCCCTGCTTCGACGCGATGACATGGGGCGATGACATGGCGCGATGGCATGGGGCGACGAGATGGCGCGATGACATGGCGCGGTGACATGGGGCGACGAGATGGCGCGATGGCATGGGGCGATGACATGGCGCGGTGACATGGGGCGATGGCAGGCCGATCGGTAGGCGACAGTGGAAGGAATGTTCCTTCTCCCTCCCGCGTTCCCATGACCATGCGTATCGAGATCTGGGCCGACGTCGCCAACCCGTGGACCCATGTCGCGGCCGAGCGGCTGCGCGTGGCGATGGAGGCGGGGGACGTGGCCGCCGAAGTCGTGTGGCGTCCGCTGCTGACCGACGCGGCCGATCCCGACGCGCCGCGTGATGCTCTGCGCCTGCTGGTGCTCGCCGAGGAGCACGGCGGGCTGGAGGTGCAGGCGCGCGTCGCCGCCGAGCTGCTGGCGTCGCACGACGTGCGGGACCGGGCCGAACTCGCCGCGGTCGCGGAGCGCGCCGGGTTCCCGGAGGGCGGGGACATGGTGGCTTCCGGCGAGGCCGGGCGTGCGAGGCTGCGCGAGCTCCTGCTCGTGGGCAAGGCGCGCGGTATCAGCGTCTCGCCGACGCTGGCTGTCGGCGACCGTCTCCTGGAGTTCGCGATGTCGCCGGCGACGATCGCCGAGTTCCTCAGTGAGCCCGCCGCCACCCGGACGCTGCCCGAGGAGGTCGAGCGCCTGCGCTGGGCCGAGGAGCTGATCACGCTGTCCGATCCGCTCGGTGCGCTCGTCCTGCTGGAGCCGCTGCTCGCCGAGCACGCTCAGGACCTGGACGCCGATCCGTCTCCCGCCGACGCCGGGTACGGGCGCGCCACACGTGGCAATCTGATGGGGGTCGCGGCGTCGGCGTACTTCGCTTCGGCGCAGCTGGGTCGGGCGCGGCAGGTGTTGGAGGCGGCGCTCGCCGACAATCCCGCCGACTCCTACGCGCGGCTGATGCTCGGCCGGACGTTGGAGCGTCAGGGGCGCGCCGACGAGGCCAAGACACATCTGCGGATGGCGGCGGCGATGACGCCTGACTACGCGTAGCGGCCTGCGGGCCCCTACGGTCGACCGCGGCGGCGGACGGGAATCCCAGCTTCCCGTCCGCCGCCGCTGTTTCGGTTGACGTTGTCGCGGTTCGCGTCCGCGCGCCTCGCGACTATTTCCACCTGCGCATCGGTTTTCCGCCCTAGTCCGCCTATGGCGGAACCCACCAACCCCGACACGAACCGCTTTGGCGCTTCCGTGACCGGGGCGCCCGATGTCAGCGCGCGAGGATCGATAGGGAACACCCCCCGCGAGCAAACAAAGGAGCGTCGCGTGCCCGGTTCCCGGATCGCCGCCCTCGGCCACAGCCAGCCCGACCGTGTCGTCACCAACGCCGACCTGGCGGCCATGGTCGACACCAGCGACGAATGGATCACCACGCGGGTGGGGGTGCGCACCCGGCGGATCGCCGAGCCGGGGCAGACGCTCGACGAGTTCGCCGCCGCGGCCGCCGCCAAGGCGCTGGCCGGGGCCGGTGTCGAAGCCGCCGACGTGGACCTGGTGCTGGTCGCGACGAGCACCGCGGGCGCGCCCAGCCCCAACACCGCCGCACGCGTCGCGGCGCGCCTGGGCCTGAAGGCGCCGGCCACCATCGACGTGAACGTGGTCTGCTCCGGCTTCACCCACGCCCTGGCCCTGGCCGATCAGGCCATCCGCTGCGGCCAGGCCCGCACCGCGCTGGTCATCGGCGCGGACTTCATGAGCGCCGTCACCGACTGGACCGACCGCAGCACCTGCGTCCTGGTCGGCGACGGCGCGGGCGCGGCCGTCGTCACCGCCGCCGAGGAGCCCGGCATCAGCCCCGTGCTGTGGGGCTCGGTGCCCGAACGCAGCCGCACGGTGGTGATCGAGGGCAGCCCGAACCGCTTCTCGCAGGAGGGCCAGACCGTCTTCCGCTGGACCACCACGGAGCTCCCGGCCGTGGCCCGCCAGGTCTGCGACCGCGCCGGCATCCGCCCCGAGGACCTGGCCGGCGTGGTCTTCCACCAGGCGAACCTGCGCATCATCGAGCCGCTGGCGGCGAAGCTCGGCGCGGTGAACGCGGTCGTGGCGAAGGACGTCGTCGAGTCCGGCAACACCTCGGCCGCCTCGATCCCGATCGCCCTGGCGAAGCTGGTCGAGCGGCGCGAGATTCCGGCCGGTGCGCCGGTGCTGCTGTTCGGGTTCGGGGGGAACTTGTCGTATGCGGGGCAGGTGGTGATGAGCCCGTAAGGGCTCAGGAACCGCGATATGAGGAGGCGAAGATCGGTGCTTTCGGCCGGGGCGGCTCAATCCCACCAGAATTGCCAGATCGGCGCGCTCAAAATGATCTCCACGTGGTTCTCGAAGGAGAGGCTGCACTGCCAGATCGCATCCGGGCAGAAGGCCAGATGCTCGCACGCGACGTGAACGGCGTGTTCGCGGGTGACCGGCGGCGCGGACACGCTGAGCATGAGCGTGTCAGGCTTCAGCGCCACGACCCGGGCGCCGAACCGCTCCTCCCAGGAGCGCAGGACGTTGACGCGCGCCGCCATGTAGCCGGTGTTCGGCGGTGTCCACCACGACGCCGCCAACGCCTCACCGCTGGACGCACCGGGCATGAGCGCCAGTCGCGGTCCGTGGAGCCAGTCCTCGGCGAGGATCCTCGCGGCGAACCAGTTCGCGGCCGCCAGCGGATGCGCCAGCGACTCGGCGGCGAGAGCCAGCCCGGGCCACCTCGCGCCCAGTGGAGCCTGCGCCGACACCTTCTCCTCAGGCGACCAGTAATCGTTCGCGTCGTCCTCCGCGACCGCGTCGGCCCAGTGCGGGGCGAGCCATGCCTCGGCGTCGGGCCGCTCAAGCCGGCCTTGGAGATCACGGCGCCCTGACGCGTAAGAGAGTTTCGTGTAGGAGTGGTCGGCAAAGGGATGATCGGGGGCTCCGGGCACCGCCGGCGGATCGAACCGGCTCCTATGGTCACCCACCACCACCGGCCACAACCCGGTTTCCGCATGCCGGCCCAGCATCCGCTCGACCGTCTCGGCGTCAGGCGTGTCGTGGCTGAGCCAGATCAGCGGCCCGTCCTCGTCCTCGACGAACTCGCCCTCCGGAAGCTCCAACTCCGCGATCGCCTCGAATCCCCGCCGCGCCTGCCTCACAACCGCCGCCCGCCTATCTCCGTCCCGTCCGGCAGCGTCAGCTGCGCGGTGAGCCAGGGTACGAAGGTCGCCTCCTCGAACGCCGTCCAGTCCGGCGTGTCCAGGACCTGCGCCGCGCCGATGCGGCGGGCGAGGGCGACCACGGCGTGGCCGGCGGGGCGGCGGGCTGCGTCGTACCGGGTGGCGAGGTCGTCGAGGCTGGTGGCGGTGGGCCAGAGGCGCAGGAGGGTGGCCGCGTCCTGCATCGCCTTCACGGCGCCGGCTCCGGCGTGGGGGCGCGCGACGGCGCCCGCGTCGCCGAGCAGCAGCATGCGGCGCTTGGCGTAGGCCGGGGCTTCGAAGTCGTAGATGGGCTGGATGAACACGTCCTCGCGCGCCGTCTTGCGTAGCGCCGCGGCCCACAGTGGCGGCAGTTCGCGCGTCAGCAGCGCGTCCAGGTGGTCCATCAGCGCGTCCGAGACGGCGCCGGGCGGGACGCTCGTCGCCGTCCGCAGGTCGCCGGTCACCTCCGGCGGGGCCGCCGAGTACAGCACCCAGTTGAAGTGCACGCGGCCGTCGTCGGCCGGAATCGGGTACGCGACCAGGTGCCCGTTCCGGAACCCGACGGTGAAGAACGCCCCGCGCGGCAGCTCTTCGAGCTCCGCGAAGTCCGACAACCCGCGCCACGCCAAGTACCCCGCGTACTCCGGCACCACGCCCGGGAACATCGCCTCGCGCACCACCGAGCGGTACCCGTCGGCGCCGAGCAGCAGGTCGAACTCTTCGACGCTGCCGTCCGCCAACGTCACCGAAGCCCCGGACGGCAATGGAGCCGCCGAGACCACGCGCGCATCGCCCCGGAACTCGATCTGCGAGGGGAGTCGGCGACGTAGCGACCGGTGCAGATGTCCCCAGTTGTAAGCGTTGAAAGGGAACGGCTGCGCCCAGACGAGCTTGCCAAGCCCCGATGCGCCAGATACGCCAGACTCCTCAAGCCCGCCAGCCGGGCCATCACCATTCGGCACGTACCACTCCCGCGCCGTATTGCTCGTAGCCGGAAGCGAAGCATCGAGAATCCCCGCCGAAACCAGCTCCGTGAACCGTTCGTGCTGAATCCCGATCCCCGCGCCCCGGTCGCGCAAGGCTCCCGCCGACCGTTCGAACACCACCACCGTCGCCTCGGGCATCGCCCGCGCAGCAGCCAAAGCCCCTGCGCACCCCGCGATGCTTCCGCCGACGACCCCGATCCGCACCCCGCGCACCATCGCAGTCCCGCCCCGTCCCCGCCCCGCCCGTGAATCAGTAGTCGACCATCCTCCCTCAGTCCGGAAGCGTATCAGTCCGGAAGCGTAGCCAACTCCTCGATCTCCACGTTGGCCAAAGCAGTCCCGTCGACCTGGACCCGCCGCAGGTACCACTTCTGGATCGGCGCGTGCGTCGTCGAAGCCAGCTGCCACGCTCCCCGCGGACTGTCGATCCGCCCCAGCGCCCCGATCGCCGCGTTCACCGCCTCGGCCCCGGCCTTCGGCCCGGCCTGGGCCACCGCCTGGTCCAGCAGCGCCGCCGCGTCGTACCCGGTCAGCGCGTACACGCTCGGCTCCTGCCCGTCGTGCCCGGCCGCCCACGCCGAGACGAAGGTCCGGTTGGCGGCGGTGTCGACGTCGGGGGAGTAGTTCAGCACCGAGGTGACGTTCGAGGCCGCGGTGCCCTCCTGCTGCAGCAGCGGCCCGTCGGTGACCAGGCCGACCGCGTACAGCGGCACGTTCTTCACCGCCGAATGCGCGTACTGCTGCACGAAGCGCACAGCCTCCTCGCCGGTGAACGCGCAGTACACCGCCTTCGCGCCGGACTGCTTGATCGCTTGCAGGTACGGCGAGAAGTCCATCGTCTGGCCCGAGGGCGTGAACGTCGCCGCCGGGGTGAAGGTCGGCAGATTCTCCGGGTTCGCCAGCCGGCCCCCGAGCGCGTAGTAGGCGTCGGTGAACCCGCGCACCTGCTCCCAGTCGCCGGGGTAGTTGCCGCCGATCGCGAAGACCGGGGCCTTGATGTGGTTGTAGATGAACGGCGCGATGGCCGCGCCGGGCTCGGTGGACAGGGACGCCACGTTCCACACGTACCTGATGTCGGTCAGGTCCGGCTGCGGCACCACGCCGATCAGCGGCACGTGCTCCTCGTCGGCCAGCGGCGCCACGCTCTCGTACCCCGCGTAGTCGATCGGCCCGACCATCGCCTGGACGCCGTGCGCCAGCATCCCCTGCATCGTCGTGGCCGTGGCCGCGGGCGTCGGGCCCTCGTTCAGGACGGTCAGCTCCGCCGGGCGCCCGCCGAGCCGCCCGCCGTGCTGGCTGACGTACAGCTGGAACCCGTCGCGCGCGTCCGTGCCGGCCGTTCCGTCGACACCTTCGCCTTCGATGTCCAGCAGCAGCCCGACCTGGAACGGCGTCTGGCTGTTCCCATGCCCTGCCGGGTCGCTGTACGCCAGGCCGCCGCCGTACGCGCAGCTCGCCGAGGCCGCCGAGGAGGCGGCCAGCAGCAGCGCGGCGAAGGCCCGTCGCCGGTGCGGCCGGCGGCGGTTCAGGTTCTGTTTCCCGGCGGCGCGCGGCGTGGCCGTGGCCGTGGCGTCGCTGACGTCGTCGGCGTCGCCGACGGCTCCGGCGCGGTCGGCGGGTAACGGTGCCATCAGTTCATCCGGTCGTCGGAGGGCACCTCGTCGCGCATCCGCTGCTGCGTGATCGCGTGCTCCAGCAGCGTCACCAGCACCCCCTTGGCCGAGTCGCGCCGCCGGGCGTCGCAGATCAGCAGCGGCGTGTCGTCCTCCAGGGCCAGCGCCTGGCGCAGTTCTTCGTGCCCGTACACCTGCGCGCCGTCGAACTGGTTCACCGCGATGACGTGCGGGATGTGGCGGTCCTCGAAGAAGTCGATGACCGCGAAGGCGTCGCCGAGCCGGCGCACGTCGGCCAGCACCACCGCGCCGAGGGCGCCGCGGGAGAGCTCCTCCCAGAAGAACCAGAAGCGCTCCTGGCCGGGCGTGCCGAACAGGTACAGGATCAGGTCCTCGGCGATGGTGATGCGGCCGAAGTCCATCGCGACCGTGGTGTTGCGCTTGCCCGGGATCAGGTGCACGTCGTCCACCCCGACGCCGGCCTGCGTCATCTCCGCCTCGGTGGTCAGCGGCTGGATCTCGGAGACCGCGCCGACCAGGGTGGTCTTCCCGACGCCGAAGCCGCCGGCGACGACGATCTTCGCGGCGATCGTGGGAGCCGTCATCACCGGGCCCCCGGCAGGTTGTTGTGCGACAGCATCCGGGCCCGCGCCGTGGGTGTCAGGGAGTCCCCGACCTGGTTGATCAGCTCGGCCATGGCGTAGGTGACCTGCCCGATGTCGCACTCCCGCTCGGCGTAGACCAGCAGCGAGGCGCCGTCGCTGACCGCCATGGAGAACAGGAAGCCGTTGCCGAGTTCGGTCAGGTTGCTGCGCACCGGCTCGGAGTCCAGCAGCAGCGCGGCCCCGGCCAGCAGGCTGACCAGACCGGCGGCGACCGCCGCGAGCTGCTCGCCCTGCTCCTCGCCCAGGTCCCGCGAGGTGGCCACCACGATGCCGTCGGCGGAGACCGCCAACGCGTGCTGGACCCCGGGAGTGCCGTGGGCGAAGTCGTTGAGCAGCCAGTCGAGACTGCCGTGCAGATCTGGTGCGGGTTCGTTCATGGGGCTGATTCCCGTGAGGTGAGAGGACGGCGTGAGGGAACTGCGTCATTTCTGTTTCGGCCCGTTGCGGCCGGTCAGCCCGCGCGCGTACGCGGCCATGGTGGCCGCGACGTACTCGGGATCCCGGTCGATGCGGGCCTTCTTCACGGGCTCGGGGTGGCTGCCGGGCTCGCTGGATGGTGCGGTTTGCGCGGACGGCGCCTGTGGTGGCACGGCGACGGGCGTCGAGGGAGTCTGTGATGTCGCCGCCGCCGGTGGCTGGCTGCGCCGGGCCTTCGGCGGGAGCTGGGCTTTGGGACGGCGGACGGGCAGGCCGTTCAGGGTCGTGGCCTCGGCGGCCGGCGGTGGCTCCGGCGCGCTTCCGTTCGCGTGAGCGGTGCCGTTCGCCTGAGCGGTGCCGGTGGCCTCCGCCGTGCCGTTGCCGTCGATCTCGGTGCTGGCAGCGACCTGTGCGTGAGCACTGCCCTTGACCGCGACGCCGACCGGTTCGTCCACCTCCGCGAACGGAAGCTCGGGCCAGTCGATGTCCTCGGCGTCCCGGGTGTCTTCGAGCCCTGCGACCGCCGGCGCCGGCGCGGCCGTCGGTGCCACCGGCGCCGTCAGTGCCGTCAGCGCCGTCGCCTCGGCCGGTCCCGCGCCCCCGTCCGCCGAGATCACCGCCATCGGCAGCCCCACCTCGGCGACCGTGCCGCCGCCGGGCCGGGCCCGCAGCTGGACCTCGATCCCGTACCAGGCGGCCAGGTGCCCGACCACGGTCAGGCCCATCGCCCGCACCGTCTCGCTGTCCACCTGCCGCGGCGCGGCCAGCTGCGTGTTCAGCTCGGCGCGCCGCGCCGGCGTCATGCCCAGGCCGCGGTCGGCGATCTGGATGACCACGCGGTCGGTCATCCGGTGGCCCCCGACCGTCACCCGGCTGTCCGGCGCGGAGAAGGCCGTCGCGTTGTCCAGCAGCTCCGCGCACAGGTGCACCAGGTGGTCCACGGCGTGCGGCGCGACCAGGATCGCGGGGTCGATGCTCTCCAGGTCCACCCGCGTGTAGCGCTCGATGCGGCCCAGCGCGGCCCGCGCCACGTCCAGCAGCATCACCGGGCGCTCGCGTACCCGCGCCGAGCCCTCGCCGCCGAGCACCAGCAGGCTCTCGTTGTTGCGGGCCATCCGCGCGGCCAGGTGGTCCAGCGAGAACAGCCGGGCCAGCCGGTCCGGGTCCTGCTCGGAGCGCTCGGCGCGGTCCAGTTCGCTGGTCAGCGCGCCGGTCAGGCGCTCGCCGCGGCGGGCCAGCGCCACGAACGTGGCGCCCACGCCGGCGCGCAGCAGCACCTGCTCGGCGGCGGTGCGCAGGGCCTCGCGGTGCACCGAGTTGAAGGCCCGCGCGACCGCGGCGAGCTCGTCCTTCGGGTCCGCGGCGTTCAGCGAGTCGCCGCGCCCGGCGCCCAGCGGCAGCGCGTCGCCGGCCGCGGCGGCGAACTCCTCGGGGGTGCGGCCGGTGAGCGAGTCGGTGTTCCGCAGCTCCTCGACGGCGGCCGGCAGCCCCTCGTGCGCCACGGAGTGCGCGGCGTCGCGCAGTTGTCGCAGGCCCCTGATCATCGGCCGGCCCAGCCGCAGGCTGATCATCACGACCAGCAGCGCGGTGCCGGCGACCGCGGCGGCCTCGATCTCGGCGATGCGCTGGGCCCGGTCGCGCAGCTGGGCCACGGCCGACATGGTGGCCAGGTCCATCTCCTCCCGGACCGAGTCCAGGGCCACGCGCCGGGCGCTCATCGTCTGGATCCACCGGATCTTGTCCGGCGCCAGCAGATCCCCGGGGCCCAGGTGGGATATCTGATCCTCGAACTGCTGCGCGTCGAGGATGTCCGTCGTGGTCATCGCCTCGTCCGGGCGCTCGCTCCAGCCGGCCGGCGCCGCGGTGTCGAAGGTCTCCATCGCGTCGTCGTAGGACTGCCGGTCGTGCGCGATCGCGGCGACCGCGGCCGGGGTCAGCGGCAGGCCGGCCGCCGAGCGCAGGACCTCGGACTCCTCCTGGCCGGTGGCCTCAGCAGCCTGATACAGCAGGGCCGAGGCCTGGATCCGGGCGGCGATCTGCTGCGGGGCGTTGCCGGCGCCGATGACCGAGTTGCGCAGCTGCGCCAGGTCGGCGATGGCGATGCGGTACTGGAAGGCGACCGTGGACAGCGCCGGGGCGGACTGGGCCTTGATCTGCGCGCGCAGCGTGGACAGCTGCGCCAGGTCCTGGTCGATGCGGGAGATCAGCGCGCGGGTGTCCGGCGGGATGTGCGGCATCGAGCGGACCTGCTGCCGGTACGCGCTCAGCGCGGCGTCGGTGGCCGCGATCTGGCTGTCGACGTCCGGGGTGGCCTGGGTGCGGCCCGCGGTGAGCAGGAGCGCCATCGTCGTGCGCTCGTCCTGTAAGCGGGACAGCAGCTTCCCGGCGGCGTCCGAGGTGTGCATCAGGGACCACAGGTGCTCGCTGCGCATGGCCTCGCCCGCGGATGCCGTCAGCGCCACGGCTCCGAAGCCGGATACCGCGGCCAGCGGGACGGCGACCAAGACGCCGAGCCTGCGCGTGATCCTCAAGACGGCCCCTCGCGACAAGGCTGACAGGAGTGGTGAGCGAACTGTTTGCCGGGCGTGATGCAGGTGATGCCTGGAAAGGTGGCCTCATCCAACCGGGATCAGGGGACCTGAGTCAAGCCTCGAATAGCATCGGTGATTCCTTCGGCGTGGTGACGGGGATAAATTCACTGGCTGGTCAGGAAGGCTCGCATTACCGTGGCGATCATGCGCCGCCTTCCCGAGCCGGACCCCGGCAGACCCGATACCCGATCGGCGACCCGGTATTTGATCTGGCTCGTACGGATGCAGTGGACGTCCATGACCTTGGGCGCGTTCTGGGGCGTGGTCTGGATGGTCAGCCAGGCGCTGATGCCCGCCGCGATCGGCAAGACCATCGACGCCGGCGTCACCGCGAAGGACACCGCGGAGCTGTGGCGGTGGTCGGCCGTGGTGCTCGCGCTGGGCTGCGTGACCGGCATGGCCGGGATTCTGCGGCACCGGTGCGCGGTCACCAACTGGCTCGCCGCCTCCTACCGGACCGTGCAGCTCACCGCGCGGCACGCCGCCGAGCTCGGTGCGACCCTGCCCAGCCGTATCGCCGTCGGCGACGTGGTGGCCATCGGCACGGCCGACACCTCCAGCATCGGCGGGACGATGGATGTCAGCGCGCGCTTCGCCGGCGCGGTGGTGTCGATCGTGCTGGTCTCGGTGCTGCTGCTGAGCACCGAGGTGCGGATCGGGCTGACCGTGCTGATCGGCGTGCCGCTGATCATGGCACTGGTCGCGCCGCTGCTGAAGCCGATGCACCGCCGCCAGAGCGAGGTGCGCGCGTTGCAGGGCCAGCTGACCGGCCGGGCCAACGACATCGTCGCCGGGCTGCGCGTGCTGCGCGGCATCGGCGGCGAGCCGGAGTTCGCCGAGCGGTATCGCGCGCAGTCGCAGCGGCTGCGGTTCGCCGGAGTGCGGGTGGCGCGCGTGGAGTCGGTGCTGGAGTCGGCGCAGGTGCTGTTGCCGGGGCTGTTCGTGGTCGGCGTGACATGGCTGGCCGCGCGGTTGGCGGTGTCGCACGACATCACGACCGGGCAGCTGGTGGCGTTCTACGGCTACGCGGCCTTCCTGGTGCTGCCGTTGCGCACCATCACCGAGGCGTGGGGCAGGGTGCTTCGGGCGCACGTGGCGGCGACGAAGGTTGTCAAGGTTCTGGCACTCAGTCATCCGCTGGCCGGCACCGAGAGTTCTTCCGCTGCGGGTTCTTCCGCTGCGGGCTCTGTTGCCGAAGGCTCCTCAGCCGACGAGGCCGAGGGCACCGGCGCGCTCGTCGACGAACACTCCGGTCTGCAGCTCAAGCCCGGGTCGTTCACGGCGGTGGCCGCCGCGGACCCGGCCGAGGCGATAGCGCTGGCCGACCGGCTGGGCTACTACTCCGCTGCCGACGGAGTCACGCTCGACGGCACGCCGCTCGAAGCGATGCCGTTGAGCAGCCTGCGGCGTCGGGTGCTGGTCGCCGACAACGACGCGCGGCTGTTCGCCGGACGGCTGGCCGACGAGCTGGCCGGCGTCGGCGCCCGGAAGGAGGGCGGTGACATCACCACCGCCCTGCACACCGCGGCGGCCGAGGACATCATCGAAGCCCTGCCCGAGGGCCTGGACGCCACGGTCACCGAACGCGGCCGCTCCTTCTCCGGCGGCCAGCAGCAGCGGCTCCGCTTGACCAGGGCCCTGCTCGCCGATCCCGAGGTGCTCCTGCTCGTCGAGCCCACCAGCGCAGTGGACGCGCACACCGAGGCCCGCATCGCCGAGCGGCTGGCGGCGGCGCGGACCGGGCGGACCACCGTCGTGTTCACCACCAGCCCGCTGATGCTCGACCGCGCCGAGCATGTGGTGTTCCTGGCCGGCGGCCGGGCCGCGGCCGAGGGCCGGCACCGCGAGCTGCTGGCGAGCGTGCCCGCCTACCGGGCCATCGTGACCAGGGAAGAGGGCTGACATGGCTGCGTCTGCCGCGCCGCCTGAGGCCGCGAATCAGAGCCAGAGCCCGAACCAGAACCAGAACCAGACCGAGAGCCAGGTCCAGAGCCAGACCCGGACCCGGAGCCAGACCGCCGGCCGTGAGGCGCTGCCGGTGGCGAGCTATCCCGAGGTGCGCCGGTACGCCGGACAGGTCGCGCGCCATCGCGGCCGCGACCTGGTGCTGACGGTCGGGCTGTTCGCGCTGGCCGCCGTGGCCGGGCTGTTCGGGCCGCGCCTGCTCGGGTCGCTGATCGACAGCGTGCAGCACGGGACGACGGCCGGGCACGTGGACACGATCGTCGGCCTGATCGCGCTGTTCCTGATCCTGCAGACCGTGGTGACGCGCTACGCCAAGCTGGCCGCGGGCAAGTTCGGCGAGGGCGTGCTGGCCGAGCTGCGCGAGAACTTCGTCGCGCGGGTGCTGGAGCTGCCGCTGTCGGTGGTGGAGCGGGCCGGGAGCGGCGATCTGCTGTCGCGGTCGTCGCGAGACGTGGACCAGCTGAGCATGGCCGCGCGCTATGCCGTGCCCACGACGCTGGTCGCGATCGTCACGGTGCTGCTGACCGTCGGGGCCCTGGCGCTGGTGAGTCCGTGGGCTGTGCTGCCGCTGCTGGTGATCGTGCCGCCGATCGGGGTGGTGTTCCGCTGGTACATGCGGCGCGCGCCGGAGGGCTACCTCGCCGAGAGCGCGCGGTACGCCGATCTGACCGACGGTCTGGCCGAGACGGTGGACGGCGCGCGCACGGTGGAGGCGCTGGGCCTGCAGCAGCACCGGATTCGGCGCACCGATGAGGACCTTCGCCGGCAGTTCGCGGCCGAGCGGTACACGCTGCGGCTGCGGTGTGTGTTCTGGCCGACGACAGAGTCCTGCTACATCCTGCCGGTCGCGCTGACGCTGCTGCTCGGCGGGCTGGGCTATGTGCACGGTTGGTTCAGCCTGGGGCAGGTCACCGCGGCCACGCTGTACATGCAGCAGATCATGGGGCCGATCGACGACATGCTCGCGTGGGCCGACCAGTTGCAGGTCGGCGGGGCGTCGCTGGCCCGGCTGCTCGGCGTGGCCGGGGTGCCGGCCGACCGGCAGGCCTCCGGGGCGCAGCCCGAGGGGGAGGACCTGCGGGCTACGGACGTGCGCTATTCGTACATCCCCGGCCGCGAGGTGCTCCACGGCGTGGACCTGTCGCTGCGTGCCGGCGAGCGGCTGGCGATGGTCGGGCCCTCCGGCGCTGGCAAGTCGACGCTCGGCCGCCTGCTGGCCGGGATCCACGGGCCGACCGGCGGCTCGGTCGCGGTCGGTGGCGTCCCGCTGGTCGAGCTGCCGCTGGGGGACCTGCGGGGGCAGGTGGCGCTGGTGAACCAGGAGCACCACGTCTTCGCCGGAACGGTGCGCGAGAACGTGGTACTGCCGCGCCCCGACGCGACGGACGAGCAGGTGCGCGAAGCCCTGGCCGCCGTCGACGCGCTGGCGTGGGTCGACGCACTGCCCGACGGTCTGCGCACCGCGATCGGTGCCGAGGGCCGCACACTGTCGCCGGCGCAGGCACAGCAACTGGCCCTGGCGCGCCTGGTCCTCGCCGACCCGCACACGCTGGTGCTCGACGAGGCGACCTCGCTGATCGACCCCCGCGCCGCCCGCCACCTGGAGCGCTCTCTCGCGGCGGTCCTGGAGGGCCGCACGGTGATCGCGATCGCGCACCGCCTGCACACCGCACACGACGCCGACCGCGTCGCGGTGGTCGAGGACGGCGTCATCGCGGAGCTCGGCAGTCACGAGGAGCTGGTCGCGACCGGCGGCGCTTACGCGGGGTTGTGGGAGTCGTGGCACGGGCGCGGGGCCTAGGAGCGTGGGACGGATTTGAACAAGCC
>Ga0207671_10000667_pt1 | contig 44873 bp, 54 predicted proteins | sample KBSC24metaG_FD_184352 | JGI IMG/M metagenome (GOLD analysis project Ga0207671, IMG submission 184352) | Corn rhizosphere microbial communities from Kellogg Biological Station, Michigan, USA - KBS C2-4 metaG (SPAdes) (version 2) | ecosystem: Host-associated > Plants > Roots > Rhizosphere > Soil...
TTTCCTAAAAATGAAATATATTTTACATATGTACGGCATAATTAATTAGTAAGTTTGCAGTAATGGACCAAAATGAGTTACAAAACATGCGGCAAGACTATAGTTCTGCCTCGCTATCAGAAGATACCACTAAAGCCGACCCCATAAAACAATTTGAAAAATGGTTTCATGAGGCCGTAGAATCGCAGCAGTACGAACCTAATGCCATGACCTTGTCGACCGCTACACACGACGGTCGTCCTTCAGGCAGAATAGTTTTATTAAAAGGTTTTAACCCCACTGGTTTTATGTTTTACACCAATTATTTAAGCCGCAAGGGTAAAGAGATAACAAAAAACCCGCTAGGTGCCTTAACCTTTTTTTGGGGATCACTGGAAAGGCAGGTGCGTATTGAAGGAACGATAGAAAAGTTAAGTAAAGAAGAATCGGATCAATATTTTCATAGTCGCCCGCGTACCAGCCAGTTAGGAGCTATCGCGTCGCCGCAAAGCCAGGAAGTCGCAAGTCGTGATACCCTGGAGAAGAAATTAGAACAACTGGCAGCAGAGTATGGCGATGACGGCGAGATCCCCAAACCATCATATTGGGGCGGCTACATACTTAAACCTCGCCTTATTGAGTTTTGGCAGGGCCGCAGCAGCCGCCTGCACGACCGTATTCTTTACAAAAAGATCGACAACAAAAACTGGAAAAAAGTACGTTTAGCGCCATGAGTTTTGAGGATATTAAATTATTGCTTACTGAAAAGTTTGGCGCTGAAGTTATTGTTGGCGAAGAAACTACGGGCTTACAACCCGCGTTGCTAATTGACCCTGACCGTATTGCGGATGTTTGTTTGGAACTACGCAATAACCCCAATACCTATTTCGATTTTTTAAGCTGTGTTACCGGCGTTGATTATGGCATTGAAGCGGGTAGATTTGGCGTGGTGTATCATTTGGCGTCCATCCCTTACAAAACGCAGCTTACCTTAAAAATAAGCAAAGAGAACAATCGTAATGAGGATGATTTGCCAAGCTTCCCAAGTGTATCATCAGTTTATCGCACTGCCGACTGGCATGAGCGCGAGCAATATGATATGTTGGGAATTTATTTCGAAGGTCACCCTGATTTGCGGCGGTTATTGTTACCAGATGATTGGGAAGGATATCCTTTAAGGAAGGATTATACAACTGTAGATAAATATTACAAAGGAATTAGGATAGACTAAAAAGATATGTCATTGCGAAGTACGAAGCAATCTCACGGGATAGGTATTAAAGCGAAATCGGCGACCTGGATATTGAGATTGCTTTGTGCCTCGCAATGACGTAACGGACAAAATCCGAAATTAAGTGAACAAAGCATTAGAGATATATTACGAAAAGATCGCAGCAGCTAGCGTTGAGGACATGATATTGAACATGGGGCCGCAGCACCCGTCTACGCATGGGGTTTTGCGGTTGGAATTGATAACCGATGGTGAAATAGTTAAAGAGGTTATTCCGCATATTGGTTACCTGCACCGTTGTTTTGAGAAGCACGGCGAGTCCCTTACCTATCAACAAACTATCCCATTTACTGACAGGATGGACTACCTGGCATCCATGAATAACAGCCACGCATGGGTAATGGGCGTTGAACGGATGATGGGCATTGATAAAGACATTCCCAAACGGATTGAATATATACGTGTGTTGGTTTGCGAACTGAACCGCATTGCCTCACACCTGATAGCTATCGGAACTTATGGCATTGATATAGGTGCATTTACACCGTTCTTATGGTGTTTTAGGGATAGGGAGCATATCATGGGTATGCTGGAATGGGCATCGGGCTCGCGTATGTTATATAACTATATTTGGGTAGGCGGATTATTTTATGACCTGCCTGTTGGTTTTGAAGAACGCTGCCGCGAGTTTGTTGACTATTTTAAGCCTAAAATGGTTGAGCTGAACCGCCTCTTGGCCGATAACCAGGTATTTATAAGTCGCACTGCAAATGTTGGTGTATTGCCCTTGGATGTAGCCATTAATTATGGCTGCTCGGGCCCTATGCTGCGTGGATCGGGACTGAAATGGGACTTGCGCAGAATTGATGGCTATTCAGTTTACCCTGAACTTGAGTTTGACATACCAGTTGGCAAAGGAGAAATGGGAAGCGTTGGTGATTGCTGGGACCGATACAAGGTTAGGGTTGATGAGATAGAACAATCGTTAAAAATGATAGAGCAATGCCTTGACAGGCTGCAAAATGAGCTAAAACGCACACCAGAATTTGATCCCCGGGCAAAAATGCCGCGGAAAATAACGCCGAAAGCCCAGGATTATTATGTACGATGCGAAGGCGCCAAAGGTGAACTCGGTTTTTATTTTATGGCCGATGGCAGGTCGGAGGTCCCTACCCGCGTACGTGCCCGTGGGCCGAGCTTTAACAACTTATCAGTATTACCTGAACTGGCAAAAGGGGTTATGATAGCCGATCTGATAGCAATTGTGGGTTCAATAGATTTTGTATTAGGCGAAGTTGACAGATAAAACTACCACCAGCAAAAAAGGCTTCCATCCGAAAGCCTTTTTATATTTACGGTAGATTAAAAAATCTTATTTATCATATACCTTCACCATAAATACATAGTTCTTTAACTTTTTAACCTGTTGCACAGGTGTTAAGTTTACTAATGTATTTTTAGTATTAAGGGTTATTTTCTGATCTAAAGAATCAATAGCGCTTAACAGATAACTGGTTTTAACTGCAAAATGCACACCTTCAAGCTGCGTTTGTTTTGCTTGCACAATGCCAATAACGTTGCCCTTGTTATCCATTAACGGGCCGCCGCTGTTACCGGGATTAACAGGTATGGATATTTGGTAATCAAGGCTGTCCCCGTTCAAACCATTTGCCGATGTTAATTTTCCATCGCCATATACCGGCGAATCTTGCGGGTAACCATAGGTATAAACGCTTTCGGCCAGGTCGCTTGCTGCCTTCTTAAATGTGTAAGGTATAGGCGAAAGCGATTTAAAGGCAGTATCAACTATTTTTAAAATAGCTATATCATTTTCAGGCTCGGTGTAAAGCACTTTAGCTTTGAATGATTTACCCGCCGCGTTTTGCACATACACCGAATCATACTCACTTACCACATGATAATTGGTTACCAGTAATCCGCCTGAAGTAATGGCGAAACCTGTTCCCCTGTACCGGTTCTGATCAAAATTATTGATTTTACTATGGGGTACATTTTGATTATTCTTATCTATCTTATTTTTAAGCCTGCCTACTTCCCCTCTTAATTCAATATATTTTGAATCCTGGTTGGTAAAATAGCCGGTTAAAAACAGAGCGCATAATATACCAAAAATGGCTATTGAGGCCGCAACTGATATTTTTGAATGATGATTGCGCCATAGCCTAACTACCCATGAAGGATGGGTCATCAGGTCTTCAGTTAGTGTATGCACATCAATTTCATCATGAATGGCATTTAAGCGGGTTTCTAAAGCCAGTCGGGTACTATACTGCTTTAAAACTTGCGTAAAAAGCTGGTGCTCCGCTAATTTATTGTTAATGCTTGCATCTTCCTTACGGAGCACTTCAAATTGTTTACGCTCCTGGGGGCTCATTTCGCCGTTAAGGTAACGTTCAATTTCTTCCTGTAATTTTAGCTCTGTCATCTTTTGTCCCTTTCATTTTTGCTGAAAAAATAATTTTTTCAGTCGTTGCAGGCATTTATACTTTTGTGTCTTCGCGTTATCGGCATTGGTATAACCAAAGCGGTCGCATATATCCTGCATACTTAAATTATGGATGTAAAAATCTTCCATAATTGTTTTGCAGGGTTCGCCTAATAAACTAAGCGCGCTTTCCATTTTGCCAAACTGTATATCCATGTCATTTTGCTTGTCAACGTCTTCGTCAACCTGAAAATGATCATGAAAATCTCTTACATCTCCTCCGTACCTGCTCATCTGGCTCAGCCTTTTAAGCCAAAGCCTGCGGCAAACTGAGTAAATAAAGGTTTTGAGCTTACTGCTTAGTTCAAAATCACCTGCTTTAATTTTATTATATAATATAATTATGGCTTCCTGGTAAATATCCTTAGCATCATCAGGAGTACCGTTATTATTTATTATAAGCTGTAGTACCATCGGAAAGTAGGCGACATATAACCGCTTTAAAACACTATCCGAATTATTAAGTATACCTAAAATGACTTCGCTGTCGGTCGGTATCTGATCTTTAAAGTCTTTGCTCACTACTTAATATTCACTCCTTAATACCATTTATATGAAATTGTAACCCTTGTTTTTATAAAAAATTCGAATTTAATAAAATTAGGTTACCTTTTTGAATTTGCCGCATTAAAAGCAATTAACATTTTAACAAAATACATTATGAAACCATTATGAGCAGCCACAAAAAAAATAAAATAAAAAACCGCTCATGATAGCTTCATAACCTTAAAAAAACAAATTAAAACCATGAAAAACATTGTAAAATTAAGCGTAGTAGCTTTAACTGTTTTGTCACTTTCTGCTTGCGGCGATGGTGATAAAACCAAACACCCCATCGACTCTGCATCTACCACCGCAAAAGTTGATTCACCTGCAAAAACCAGCACCGACACTATTAAAGCTGATACCGGCAAGAAGGATACTTTAAAAAGGTAGCCCCGATTAACCCACTTAAAAGTTATTAAGTTTAATTGTTTTTAAGTGGGTTACTTTTTGTAATAAATTGTATTAAAGCTAAATACAAACAGATCATGATAGATCACAACCCCAAACCGGTTGTTCCCGTTTCGAAAGAAAGATTTTCTATATTTTGATTTTTAGTTTTTTTTACTTAAAGGTAATTCTTGATTAAATCTTAATCCTGAATTACCTTTTATTATATTTGTATTGATCATCAACATTAAATTAATTAAAATGAAAAAACTATTTACAATTGGTTTTATAGCCTCGTCTATTGCCGTTTCCACCGTTGCGTGTACCAAAAACAACAGCAGTACCCCTACGCCAAAAAGCCTGAGCACTTTTGTTAAGCACGACACCGTTACACCGCCACATGCAAGTATTGCATTAAAAGATACTGTTACACCGCCTGCAAAAAGCTTTAATACATTGTCGTTACAGGTAAAAAAAGATACTGTAACCCCTCCACGCACCAGCCTGGTTAAAAGGGATACCGTAACACCACCACATAGTTATTTAGTAAAAAAGGATACTGTAACCCCTCCAAATAAATAATTCGCCCTTGTTTTACCACAGGATTTTCATCCCCGGTTAAACAAAAAAAGGTAGCTCATGATTTTTTTTAAAATTCATGGGTTACCTTTTGTTATTTTGGGTATTAACAATCAAAACTATTAAATCACTTTTAAAAAATTAACAATGAAAAATTCATTCAAAGTTGGTGTTTTAGCTTTAGCTATCGCCTTTTCATTCGCAGCTTGTAAATCTAAATCAGGTTCTTCTTCAGCTGATTCAACTAAAATGGCTGATTCAGCTAAAGCAGCTGATTCTGCTAAAATGGCTGATTCATCAAAAATGAAAATGGCTGACAGCTCTAAAATGGATACCACTAAAAAAGACACTACTAAAAAATAATTTAAGTAGCTTTTTTAAAAAGCAAAAAACGCCGCTGTTTTCACAGTGGCGTTTTTTGCTTTTATATTGTTGTTCTTAATTCTTCCCTCTGAATAATGATATTATCCAGATAATAATTGCAATAACTATAATAACTGCAATTATGCCAACCGCGGCACCGGCTTTAAAAATATCGCCAATAGCGGTACAACTGCTCATAGCCATCACAGCCACAGCAATAAATAACATGTTTAGTTTTTTCATGGGTAGGTTGATTAATTGTTATATTATTAAATGGATGCAATAATTATACCTATCTGCAAAAAATAGCCTGTAGCGTAATATTTACCATAATTAAAGGCCTAAAATGCATGGTAATTGGTACAGATAAGTAATTTTACCCCCATAATGTTATGGGCACACAACAGTTAACAATACAACACGCTACCGTACGGTACCTGAACAACGTATTATTCACCAACCTTAATTTCACGATAAATAAGGGCGATAACTGGGCTATAATTGGCAAAAGCGGATCGGGGAAGAGCGCGTTGTTACAAACCATAGCAGGCAGGTTTAATGTAACGGGCGGCGAGGTAAAATATCATTTTTTTGAAGATTTCTTAGCTGGCTCAACTGTTAAGGATGATACCCTTACCCATCATAAATTGATAGCCCTGGTTGAATCAAAGCATCATTTTCGCAACCTGTCGAACACTACTGAATTTTACTACCAGCAACGTTATAATTCATCCGATTCAGAAGACGCCCTAACTGTTGAAGAATACCTGCAGCAAATAAAAGTAGTTCCGGGCGTAAATATTTACTGGACATTTGATAAAGTTATCCAAACGCTTAACCTTGATGCCCTGCGTACCAAGCAACTAATAAAACTATCCAACGGCGAAACCAAACGCCTTATGCTTGCCGCCGCATTACTCAAAAACCCGGTAATACTATTGCTCGATACACCATTAACCGGCCTTGACGTACAAACCCGTGCAGCGTTTAACGTTATATTGAACGAGATAACTGGCTCGGGCATTACCGTTATAATGGCCACATCGCCGCACGAAATACCCGGCAGTATAACCCACATAGCTGCCCTTGATAATGGCAACATAGCACAAGTAATTGAAAAGTCCGACTTTAATCCCGGATTATTTACCGAAGATCCATCCACCAAATTCGACCGCGATAAACTAAGCGCATTACTAAACATCCATGAAAACCCGCATTATAACCATATAGTGCAAATGAACCACGTACATATAAAATACGGAGATAAGGTAATCCTAAACAATATAAACTGGCAAATACTCCCCGGCGAACGCTGGGCATTACTTGGGCCTAACGGCGCGGGTAAATCAACGCTATTAAGCTTAATTAACGGTGATAACCCCCAAGCCTACGCTAATGATATTATTTTGTTCGATAAGAAACGCGGCACCGGCGAAAGTATATGGGATATTAAAAAGAAGATTGGCTTTGTGTCGCCCGAACTGCACCAGTACTTCCCTACCGATAACAGCTGTTTGCAAGTCATAGAATCAGGCTATTATGATACGCTGGGTTTGTTCCGCCCCAGCCAAAAAGCAAAGGCAGATGCCGCGCTGCAATGGATGCAGGCCCTTGAGATAGACCAGTACGCGCGCCACCTGCTCAAAAACATACCTGCCAGCGCGCAGCGCCTGTGCCTGCTGGCCCGCGCCCTCATCAAAAACCCTGACCTGCTGATATTTGACGAACCCTGCCAGGGTATGGATGACCACCAGCAGAACCATTTTAAACAGGTGGTGAATACAATTTGTGAACTTAGCCCTGTAACCCTCATTTATGTAACCCATTACCAGCACGAGATACCGGATAGCGTTACAAAAGTTTTGACGTTGGATAAAGGAATGGTCGTGGAATAACACGTAAATTGTTCCGTTTCATACAGGGTGCGTAAATTTTGAAATACCTGAACAATGCCCAAACATAACTTAAACACTACCCAAACACCGCCTAAACACACCGAAACACCCCGGAACGCACCGGAACATGCCAGAACACCTAAAGCACTGAAAATCAAACATTTGGTATTTTTAAAGTGTTTCATGGGCAAAACACCTTAGCGTTTATAATCAATTAGTTACAAAACACATTTTCCTTTGCATGAAACATTTGTAAGCTGTAAAACTATAACAGCAATAGATGACGAGCGTGTAGCTTGAGCCACAGGCAATGCCCAAATACTACAATCCAACACCTTCCACTATTATTCATTCGTATGAAAACTGTTCCAGCTAATCTCAATTCACTAATCTCCAACCATCGCCCATTGTTATCTCCCCGTAAAACTTATACCTTCCCCCTTTAACCTTTGTCCTTTAACCTTATATTTGCTAAATGAATACAGCCGATCTGCTTCAGCGTGCTTTAAATTTTGAGTTTCTTTCGCAGGAAGAAGGTGTTTACCTATACCACAACGCCTCCACGCCCGACCTGATGTACGTAGCCAACGAACTGCGTAAAAAGCAGGTGCCGCATGGTAAGGTTACCTGGCAGATCGACCGCAACGTAAACACCACTAATGTTTGCATTGCCAACTGTAAATTCTGTAACTTCTTCCGTCGCCCCGGCCATGAGGATAGTTACATTACCGATATTGAAACCTATAAGCAAAAGATTGAGGAAACTTTCCGCTACGGTGGCGATCAGCTTTTGTTACAGGGTGGCCACCACCCCGACCTTGGTTTAAGCTTCTATGCCGATCTTTTTAAACAACTTAAAGAACTATACCCAACCCTAAAACTACACTCATTGGGGCCGCCCGAAATTGCCCACGTAGCCAAACTGGAAGGCATGAGCCATATAGATGTTTTAAGGGCTTTAAAGGAAGCCGGCCTCGATTCGTTACCCGGTGCGGGTGCCGAAATATTGAACGACCGTGTTCGCCGCCTCATCAGCAAGGGCAAGTGCGGCGGGCAGGAATGGCTGGATGTAATGCGCGCCGCCCATAAGCTTAACCTGCCGTCATCGGCCACCATGATGTTTGGCCATGTGGAAACTATCGAGGAGCGTTTTGAACATTTGGTTTGGATTCGCCAGGTACAATCAGAAAAACCCGAGGGGCATTACGGCTTCATCGCCTTTATCCCCTGGCCTTTCCAGGACGACGGCACCCTGCTACGTAAAGTGCGTGGCATCACCAACAACGTAACCGGCGACGAATACATCCGCATGATAGCCCTTAGCCGCATTATGCTGCCCAATATCAAAAACATACAGGCTTCGTGGTTAACCGTAGGCAAACAGGTAGCGCAAATATGCCTCCACGCCGGTGCCAACGATTTCGGCTCGATAATGATCGAAGAAAATGTAGTATCAGCCGCAGGCGCCCCCCACCGCTTCACCGCCAAAGGCATCCAGGATTCCATCCGCGAAGCCGGCTTCGAGCCCCAGCTCCGTACCCAAAAATACGACTGGCGCGATGTACCGGCTCAAATTGAGGAGCAGGTGATAAATTATTAACCTCACCCTGCCTCTCCAAAGGAGAGGGTTCAAAAATTGCAATATTAAACAGTGCAGTTAAAGTCCTCCTCTGGAGAGGATTTAGGTGAGGTCACAAAATCCTATTCAACATTAAACTATTTAGGCCCTCCACTCATTTAAGAGTTAGCGCAGCGGCTCTTAAATCTAATCATAAAAAGAAGGGCTCCGTCTGGTTCGTAACACCTACATCGTTATTTAATATATTTCACAAAACCCATACAACCTATTCCCCTATCCCCGTTATTTGTAATAATGAAATTCATATCGGTTTTTCTAGTGGGCTTAATGCTTTTTCTGTCCTTTAACGGAACTGCAAAAACTGGTATGGTTCCCATCCAAAAAGAAACCTGCTGCCAACGCATGACAGCAAAAACCGGTAAGTCGGCCTGCACAAAACAAAGGTCTACCAGTCAAAATAATAATTGCGATAAGCAGGGCTGTCCAATGATGCTATCGTGTAGTATTTGTGGCTTCCTGCCGGTTGAACGGTTACAGATCATACCGTCAATTCCCAACTTTATACCGCAACCGGTCGCTCTTTATAAAATCGGCGATATTACCGCCTATCATAAATCCGACTGGAAACCACCAAAAGCCTGTTAAATAATACCCAAACAACCTAAACCATTGTATTTATTTAATTATTTAACATTCAATTTAAGATCAAAATGAAAAAAATAAGTTTAAGTATGCTTGCGATATTATTCGCGGCTACAACCGTAATGGCTAATGTACCCACAACTGCAAAAAAGGCAAAAGCCAAACAAGCAACATGTACAAGCTGCCATAAAGGCCAAAAATGCACTAAAGCAACTTGCCCTAACCCGGAAAGCTGCTGCAAATAAGCTTTAGCCATATAATAAAAACCCTTTACCTATATGGTAAGGGGTTTTTTGCAGGTTAATTTTTTCACACAGCTACAACAAAGCGCGAAGTTACAGTCCTTTTCCTGCGTCATCGCTAAAGCTAAGGCGACACTCGGTTGTAGAGAATTGAAGTAAGGCTAATGATGCTTAAAATACTGGATATCCTTCTCATGCTTTTTCGCGGCATCCATCGAATCGAACGTACCTAAATTTTTGCGCTTGTGGGTGTCAGGATCAACCTTTTTTGAATAAATGCGGTATTTACCCGATTTTAATTTCCTTATCATAACCGTTATATTGATCATTAATTATTTAACAGATCGATCCAATAACAGTTTCTCAAAAAACAAAAAAGCCCGGCCCGGCAAAGGGCAGCGGGAGTGGGAGTTATGATTCTTTTAATCATTCATATCTTGCGCAAAGTAAAAAAATCCTCTCCTTTGGAGAGGATTTAGGTGAGGTCACAAAAAAAGCCCCGCGATCTCCCGCGAAGCTTTCCGATCATATTCAACACACTTAAAATTAAGCGCTTTGTATAAAGGCAGGTATCAATAAAGCCAATATTTCTTCCTTGGTCAAAGGTTCATCAAAGGCTGCGGCGGCTGCGGTAAACGAGGTGCTGCTACCGGTTGCGCTTGGCAATTTGGTTATATCAACACCACCCTGGGTAGTTGTGTTTTCAGGCGTAGCACCACCATAATTACCGTCAACAAGCGCTATGCCGGTATCGTTACTGCTGCCTTGGGTACTATTTATCCATGGCATTACGTTAGCGCCGTATTTGGTTTTACGCAAATAGCGTATAGCCGAAGCGTGCCTGGCTTCAACAGCATGTATATCAAGCGCGTAAGTTAATACAGCATTACCTAATAAATTAGGTGCCTGGCCTTTATATGCGCGTACGCCGGTATCTTCAAAAGTTTCGGCAACGGCTAAAAATGTTTGGTAATCGCTAAATACAGTTTTAAACGGGCCGTTATTGGTTGGCCCTGAAGGGGTACCACCCGCAGTAAAATCAAAAGTAAAGCCGGTGATTGATACCGGGCTGCCGCCTAACGATGTGATGGCCCCCTGTAAAAAAGCAACGTGCTGGTCCTCGTCATTACGAATACTTTGTATATAAGTGGTATCTGCTGATGGCACCAAACCACTGGTCTTTATCCCGGTATCATAAAATTTCGATTCAAGGTATTCAAGTGTCAATGCAAAGTTCAGTACATCAATAACAGCGCTTGGCGCAGTATCGGCATAAGCTTTTTTAAATAAGCTGCCTAAAGCAAACGGCAAAGCGGCAACAGCTACTTTCGAACCAAAGCTGGTCATATTTTTTATCGCGGCGCGGCGCGGGCTAACCCTGTCCTGGAACTCGGGGTCAACTTTTTCAATTTGTTCAACTATATCAAGTAAATTCATGACTTCTAATTTTTTAAGGGTGATTAACTAAAATTTACGGCCGAAACCTTTGTTTTTAAATAGGTGTTAGCCGTTTTTAAAACCACACTCGGCTTGTTCGATATATTTAAGCCATTGGCATCAACCTGATCCGAACCTACAAAACTAACATTCAGCAAATTGGCAATTAATGCCGCGTGCCTTGCTTCAACCGAAACAATACCGCCTGCAATTGAAAGGTATGCCGGGGTTTGTATCAAATAGCCAACGCCATCGTAAGCAGTTACGCCAAGGTCTTCAAACGCTTTGGCTGCACCTAATACACTGGCCCTGCTTTTAAAATTAATCGAGCTAAAATCAGGGGTTAAGGCCTTTATAGCTTTTGAGCCTAATGCCGCCTTAAAAAACTCGCGGTGTGCAACCTCATGGTCGCGTATCTCGGTAAGGTAAGTTAATTCAATAGCGGGTATACCATTATAAGGTGTAGCAACCACCTGGGTATAAAATGCTGCTTCTAATTGTTCCAGCGCGTAAGCATAATTTAATATACCTATATCGCCGCTGCCAACATCAGTAAATCCCGGGTTAGGGTTAACATCGTGGTCCTTGTGGCATGATGCTGCTGTGGCAAGCAGGCCCATTCCGGCTACCCCTGCCCCGGCATAACGTAAAAACGACCTCCGGGCCATGTTCACATCGCTTGTGTTTGTTAGTGTTTCGTTTTTCATAACATAATAGGTGATTAGTTTTTAAAAAGTATATATATTAGATACGCTTAACACTCGGAGGCAGTTTTAATATGTAATTAAACTTGTTACAACCATTCAGAGTAGTTGATCATTAGTTAAATAGTGGAGAATACCGAACTTTATATCGAAGCGCTTATCTTTTCATCCGAGCAAAGCTTACGGCTTGAGGAAATAGCTTATTGCCTGCAGGCTGCGCTTGAGCGCGATTTTAGTACCGATGAGATAAACGGATACATCAACAATATCCATAAAAAATATAGCGACCCAAACCTGGCCATCGAGCTGGTTAAAGTGAACAATGGCTATCAGTTTTTTACAAAAAAAGCTTTTCACCCGGTAATAAATTTATTGCAGGCGCAGCGCTCAAAAAAGAAACTGAGCCAGGCCGCACTCGAAACCCTGGCCATTATTGCCTACAAGCAACCCGCAACCAAAACCGATGTGGAACAAATACGTGGCGTAAACTGCGATTATTCTATCCAAAAGCTGCTCGAAAAGGAGTTAATTACCATTGTGGGTAAATCCGAAGGTGTGGGCAAGCCAATTTTATACGGAACAAGCAACCTTTTTATGGATTATTTTGGTATAAATGATATGCAGGAGCTGCCTCATATAAAAGAATTTACAACAAGCGAAAATTCAATAGGCGAAACTGCAGAATAATTTTTTAATCATTTTTTTATTAAAAACCGATTTTGATTATTTTTACTAAGTAAACATTAGTGTTTGCTATAAGGATATTTTGTATTAAATTCATTTAATTTTATTCTGAATTAAGTTTTAAACTAAAAATTCAACTGATGGGAACGCCAAAAAAACCGGTAAAAAAGAAAGTAGTTTCTAAAAGCAGCGGCGCAAAAAGATCGGATGATGAACTGACAGACCCCAAGGTAAAAAAGAAGTTCATTGATGATGATGACGACGATGATGATGAGTTTGGGATGCCGCTTGACGACTTAGGATACGAAAGCCTTGATGGTTACGAAGAGGAAGACGATTATTAATTTTATTAAGTATATAATTCATCATAAAAAGCATTCAGGATATGCCTCCGGATGCTTTTTTTATTTACAGGCATCAGCAGTAATGTATAATGGTTATAACCGAAGTAAACGATAAAGCAACCAGGAAGGATTTTTTAGATGTAGCCCGCTTAATTTATCGCGATGATGAAATTTGGGTTTGCCCGCTTGATAACGATGTGGAGGCCGTTTTTGACTCAACTAAGAACCCCTTTTTTAAACACGGTAAATGTACCCGGTGGATACTTAAAAACGATAGCGGCCAGCTCATAGGCCGCGTAGCCGCATTTATTAATAACGAGAAAGCCTATAACTATGAACAACCCACTGGCGGCATGGGTTTTTTTGAATGTATTGATAATGAAAAAGCTGCTTTTTTATTGTTCGATACCGCCAAACAATGGCTGCAGCAAAACGGTATGCAAGCCATGGACGGCCCCATAAATTTTGGCGAGAATGACACCTTTTGGGGATTACTAAGTGAAGGCTTCACCTCGCCCCCCTCCTACGGCATGAATTATAACCCGCCCTATTATAAAAAGTTCTTTGATGATTACGGCTTCAAAACCCAGTACGAGCAAATCACCAACCATTTAAATATACTCAAGCCCTTCCCCGAAAGGTTCAGAAAGATAGCCAGCTGGGTTGCCAAAAAGCCCGGCTATGAGTTTAAGCATCTGAAAGCAAATGAAATAAAACAATTCGCTGCTGATTTTATCGAGATTTATAATGATGCCTGGGAAGGCTTTGAAAATTTTGTGCCGATAACCTACGAGGTAATACTGGAAAGCTTCAGAAAAATGAAGCCCTTGATGGATGAAAAGCTGATACTGTTTGCCTACGTTAACGGCGAACCGGCCTCATTCAACATCGTACTGCCCGATGCCAACCCCATGATAAAACCCCTCAACGGCAAGCTTGACCTGGTAGGTAAACTAAAATTCCTGTATTACAAATGGAAAGGTGTTAAGCGCATGCGCGCCATTGTAATGGGCACGAAAAAGAAATTCCAAAACCACGGTATCGAATCGGCACTATTCATCAAACTGGGCGAATACGTTCTGCCTAAAAACCAGTATGAAGAACTCGAACTATCATGGGTAGGCGACTTTAACGATAAAATGATCGCCATTCACCAGGCCACCGGCAGTGAATTCGGTAAACGCCATGTAACAATGCGGTATATTTTTAGTGATCAGAGCCGGAAGATTAGAGATTAGTAAAACAAAAAAGTCACTTTCGCTCGTTTACAACGAGTGCTTTAAATGGTTTTGCGATTGCATCGTCCGAAATCTCCAACAAAAATGCCCCTGACGGGGCAATATTTCTTATCGAACTTACTTTATAAATTCGAAATCCTAAGCTATTTCCCGCTTATGGCGCAGTTCCTCAAAAAGTTCAATAACTTTCTTTTGTAGTTCGATAACCTCGTTCTCACGGTCGGTTAAGCGTTTGGTAACGTTCTCCAGCTCTGTAATAAACTTTTGGTCCTGATCGGCTTCGTTAAAGGTAAGCAGCTGTACTACCCCCATCTCAAACAGCGTGGCTATCTGTTCAAGCCTCGATAAATTAATATCGGTAATACCTGTTTCAATTTTCGAAAAGGCTGGTATTGAAATATCTAATCTTTTTGCAACATCCTCCTGGCTCCACCCTTTTTGGTGACGTAATAATCTGATTTTTTTTCCAAGTGTTTTCATGCAATAGCTAAAATATGAAGAGGTTTCGCAATAGTTAATAAAGTTATGATAATTTTTTAATATCCATACAAATAATGCAAAAATATTTTACATTATTAAATACCAAGTGCTTTCATTATCATTTATTTACAAATTTATAATTGCAATTTAGTTGCAGTTAAATTACTATTTAACAAATTTAGCCGCCACCCAGTTATTATTTAGCTTATGAATAATATACTTTATACCATATTTTCGTGCCTCATCCATAATAATATCCAAATCCGGAGATTCATAAAAACCGCTTAAATAAAGCTCGCCATCTGGCCTCAAAACTTCACTGTAACGTTGCATCTGGTCGAGCAATATATTACGGTTGATGTTGGCCAGTATCACATCGAACTGTTCATCCGGTATCACTTCTTTCGATCCGCACAATGCTGTAATATTTTGTACGCTATTTAACTGCGCGTTTTCTATTGTGCTGTCATAACACACCGGGTCGTAATCTATCGCGATAATATCCTTCGCTCCTAATTTGGCTGCCATTATAGCCAGTATGCCGGTACCGCAGCCCATATCCAGCAGCTTTTTTCCCGCCATATCATTCTCCAGCAGCAATTCCAGCATCATGCTGGTAGTTTGATGGTGCCCGGTACCAAAAGCCATTTTTGGGTCAATAACTATCTCAAACTCAAATTCAGGCCGCGGCTCATGAAAGGTGGCCCGCACATATATCTTATCCTGTATGGTTATTGGTTCAAAATTACTTTCCCATACCTCGTTCCAATTCTTTTGCGGTATCAGCGTTATCTCATAGCTAAAGGTAAATATATCCCGGTAGACCTCAAGCGCCTCGTCCAGCACTGCCCTGTCAAAATCATCCACAGGTATATACGCCTTAAACCCAAATTCTACTTCCTCAAAGGTATCAAAGCCTATGTCGCCCAAAGTGTTTATCAACAAGTCCTGCTGGTAATCCTCGGTGGTAATGGTTGTAAAAAGCAACTCGTAATAATTCATAACACGCGGTTCATTCGGCCGACTTTTTTTCGGGCAAATGGGGCAACCTTATTTTACCCTCATCAAACAGTATCATCACAAAAACATTCATTATCCAATAGGCCAGCTGTATCATCAGCATAATTATTGCCAGCCAGGCCAGGTGCAGTTCAGTGGTTTTATCATCCCATATTGCGTAGGCAATACCACATGCAAAAAGCCCGCAAACTATACAGCAAACAGTAACCGCTGCATCTTTTGCCGTTGCGCCCCAATGCCTGGCTGCATCCCACAATGAGGTAATGACAACCCACTGTGTAAGCAGCGCCGTTAAAAAATACAACGGCCACATATAATAATAGCAAGCCATAAAAGCATGTAAGGTACCCTTGCCCATGTCGCCTAAATGCATAGTATGCACAAATGAGTCCAGCACCACAATAATGCCGAACACCACAAAAGCAACAAATGGCGGGAAGAATACCCTCATAGCTTTAGATATGAGATGTGAGATTTGAGATATGAGATAAATTGAGGTTAACTTCTGTCTCAATACTCACATCTCAAATCTCATATCTAATTAATTGAAAACTTTCAATATATCAACAAAGTCACGCGACTTTAACGACGCACCGCCTATCAAACCACCGTCGATATCAGGTTTGGCGAACAGGTCGGGGGCGTTTTTGGCGTTGCAGCTACCGCCGTATAAAATGGTAGTATCCTCGGCCACTTCCTCGCCATAGCGGGCAGCAATTTCCTTGCGGATGAAAGCATGTATCTCTTGTGCCTGGTCGCTGGTGGCGGTTAAGCCGGTACCTATGGCCCAAACCGGCTCATAAGCAATCACTATCTTGCTAAACTGCTCATCATCCAAATGAAAAAGTCCTTCTGCCAACTGATCTTTCACCACATTAAAATGCACTTCTGAATTACGTTCTTCCAAAGTTTCGCCAATACAGAAAATAGGCTTTAAGCCGTTTGCCAAAGCGGTATCGGTTTTTTTAGCCAGCAATTCGCTGCTTTCACCAAAATACTGGCGGCGCTCAGAGTGACCCAAAATTACATATTCAGCGCCAACCGATTTTATCATTTTGGCCGATACCTCACCGGTGTAAGCCCCTGCCTCCATCTGGTGGGCGTTCTGTGCACCTACTGAAATACGGTCATTACCCTTACCTAACTGCGCCAACGCGTGCAGGTGAATAAACGGACTGCAAATAACAGCCTGCTGTTTGCCGGTAAGTTCGTCCTTAACCATATTGCTTATCTCCGAAAATAAGGCTAACCCCTCGTTATAATCAAGGTTCATTTTCCAGTTTCCGGCAACAATTTTTTTTCTCATGTCTTTTTAATTAGTGATTTAGCGAATGAGTGATTGAGTGAATTAAAAATGATTGGCGAATCGTGAGTTGGGGATTGAGCGAATTAGAAAAATATTCCAATACTCACTCATTCACTCATTCACTAAATCACTCAATAAATTAACTCACTCTTTCACTCAATTAATAACTTCTATATTTCCTGGTCAGTTCAAATACTTCTTTTAAAATGCCCTGTTCGTTGGCATCAAACTTACGGTGGTCGCGACGCTCAAAAACTTTGGCGGTGGTTTCCATAAACTTATCAAAGCCATATTCCTGCAAACCATGCTGCGCCCCACCCCACGAAAAATCGGGCACAAAATTAGGCGGGAAACCCGCGCCATAAATGTTCGATCCTACTCCTGCCACAGTACCCGTATTAAACATACTGTTAATACCACATTTCACATGGTCGGCCATTATCAGCCCGCAAAATTGCAGGCCGGTGCCGCGATAGCCTTCCGCGGTATAATCCCACAACTTCACCTCGGCATAATTGTTTTTCAGGTTGCTGTTATTGCTGTCGGCACCAATATTGCACCATTCGCCCAAAACCGAGTTACCTAAATATCCCTCATGCCCTTTGTTCGAATATCCCCACACCACAGCGTTATTGATCTCGCCCCCAACACGGCAATAGGGCCCGATGGTAGTGGCCCCATATATCTTAGTGCCCATCTTCACCTGCGAATCGCCGCACAGGGCAAACCCGCCACGTATGTTCGTGCCTTCCCAAACCTCGGTGTTTTTGCCCAGGTATATCGGCCCGTTTATGGTGCTGAAGGTGCAACATTCCGCATCAGCGCTGTCTTCCGCAAAAAAATTATCGCCAATAATAGCATTAGTGCTGCTCATGGTTTTACTGGTGCGGCCTTTAGTAAGTAAAGCAAAATCCTTGCGCAGTTCCGCGTCATTCTTTCGGAAAATATCTTCTGGCCGACGGATCACAACACCATCTTTCTCATAACTCACAACCCGCGAAAAATCAGCAGAAGCATTAAATCCCTTCGCATCCATTTCATTTAGTCGGACAGCAACTAATATCACATCCTTCTTTAAAGCCTCACCAGGTTGCAGCTTATCAATCGCTTCAAGCAAATCACTATCCGGGCAATAAGCGCCGTTGATAAATAAATTATCATCAGCAATTTCTATCGGAAATTTCCCCTGCAAGTAAGCACGGGTATGGAATGAAAATGATTGATCAAGATATTTGCCCCACTTTTCCGCAATGGTCAGGATGCCGATTCGCAGGTCGGCAACGGGGCGGGTGTACGTTAGCGGCAGAAGGGTTTGATGCGCGTTATCTTCAAAAAGGACAATTGCCATGGCGCAAAAATAAAAAAGTCTCCCGATGTATCGGGAGACTTCCAATATTATTTATAAACAAATACTTATTTTTTGTTATAACGGGTGCGGAATTTGTCAATACGACCTGCAGTATCAACCAGTTTCATTTTACCGGTATAGAACGGGTGCGAGGTGTGCGAAATTTCCAATTTCACCAACGGGTATTCGTTTCCATCTTCCCATTTTACAGTTTCACGGGTATCGATGCATGATTTAGTGATAAAAGAATAGTCGTTCGACATATCTTTAAATACAACTAATCTATAATTTGATGGGTGCAGATCTTTTTTCATTTCCTTGTTTACTTCTTATAAAAGAGGTGCAAATGTAGTGATAAAAGTTAAAAGTAAAAAGAGTAAAATAAAAAAGTTTTTGATTAGAGATCAGTGATCAGTTAATCAGAGATTTGTAGCTGCAATAGTTGCAGTTTACCCTCTTTCCCGCTTGCTGGTTTAGCCTCACCCTGCCCTCTCCAAAGGAGAGGGTTCTAAAAACAATAAAGATCGAAGTTTTTTAAAGTCCTCTCCTTTGGAGAGGATTTAGGTGAGGCTTTGGGCGTTCCCGCTGATAGAAGCGGGCCGCGCTATCCGCTCATACTGCACGAGCATTAGGCGCGGGCCGGTATACGCTCCTATCACTAACGCAATTGTCAGAATTCGATTTTTGATATCTAAGAATTGCCGAAATTGAATAAATTAGTAGTATTAAATCTATTCTATCTTTACATTACAACTCAATATAACACAAATACCTGCACACCTGATGTATAGCTTAATAAACACAATGACGAAAAAACCTATTCATAATAGAGAAATCACAATATTCTTTTGTTTACTAACCGTTATTTTTTCTGCATGTAATAAATCAGAAAAAATAGAAGGTGGTTGGATAATTAACCAAGCTCTTTACCATAACAATCCAGTTATAATCAATTTATCTTCCAATGCATTCGATTTGCATGATGATTACACTTGCTCGTTACCCATCTCTGAAAACATGATAAATGATATCTTAACAGGAAAGGGAACATGGAGTTGCCATGAAAATAATGACACGATATTTTGTAGTATTAAAACTAAAAACAAAATATTTAATAGAAATTTCAGGGTTTTAAATTACACTGTCAATAAAAAACCGGGGCTCAGTCCGATAATTAAGGCAACTTTTACTTCTGATAGCTTAAAATTAGAATGCACGAAAATTAGTTTTTAATCTAACTACAATACTATTCCACACTACTGGTCTAAGTTTAGCTTAGCGTAACTTAGGCCTAAAATTCATCAAGCTTCCAGCTTGCGGTCAAAAATCATCCTGTAAAATCCAAAAAAAACGTTTCATCCCGGTTCAGGAAATTATTTTTAATATCTTCATCACCCGAATAAAGTCCCCCAAAACAACAGCCAAACAAACATCGACTACCACGATCAACCCAAAGGCAAAAAGCTCTTGTTGTTTAAAATACAATCGGCAATAAGCCCCTTTATTTCCTGCTAATATTAGAACTTATTTTACCGCATTCCCCCCGGGTATACAAAACACTCCGACCAAATACTTTCGCTTCCTTTATTGCACATTATACGCAATAAAAACGCGTAAAATCTCCATGCCGATAGCGTAGTTATACCCTTTCCCACCCAAAAAAGAGCCGGTAGTTTTACATCGCCATTTATAACATAACGCTGGCAACAATTTTTATTAACAAAAACACATTTAAACAATTTTATCATGAAACACTTTAATCAACTTTTATTTGCTGCTATTTTAACAGTAGTATTTTTTAGCTCTTGCGGTAAAGACGGAGCAACGGGCCCTGCAGGACCTGCCGGGGCAACCGGACAAACCGGCGCAACCGGCGCGGTTGGCGCTACAGGTGCTGATGGAACAAAAATTTATTCAGGGACAGGTGCCCCCGCATCAACACTTGGCGCTAACGGCGACTTTTACATCAACAATTCAAACAGTGATCTTTACGGTCCTAAAACAGCAGCAGGATGGGGAACAGCAACAAGCCTGAAAGGTGCAACAGGAACCCCCGGTTCCAAAATTTACAGCGGCACAGGTGTCCCTGCATCCTCGCTGGGCAGTAATGGCGATTATTATTTAGACGGAAGCAATTATTTATTCTATGGCCCAAAAACAGGGGGCGTATGGGCTGTACCTATTAATTTAAAAGGTGCTAAAGGCGACCCCGGAACAGCAAATGTGATCTATTCTGATTGGGTAACACCCAGCACCTATACCCAAACAACTATTTTCGGCACCATTTACTTCACTGCCGACATCGCCGCTTCTGCTATCACTCAATCTATTTTAGATCAGGGTGCAGTATTGGTGTATGGCAAACTGAATGGATATAATCCGGTAATATGGCCTACAGACCAGGTAAGTGAGCTCCCTATTAACATTACATATATGAGTGGTACAACCCCTAATTTGGATACATGGTCGGGCCTTGCAAGTGTAGGAAGCATAAGGATCAGCTTAACAAGCAGTCTTAATGCTTATGGAAGTATATCTAATGCACACCAGTTCAGGTATATTATCATTCCTGGCGGTGTACATACCTTAGGCAATATAAACACTAAAAATTATAACGAAGTTAAACAGGCCTTACACCTGAACGACTAATCTCTAAACGACTAATCTCTATTAGTTTGTGAAATTTATTCACGAATAAGCCGCCGGAAGCTGAGTTCCCGGCGGTTTTATTTTTATGTTTTCTAAATATTTAGCACAACCTCTTAACCCAGAGAAAAATCAAGCAAATCCTTAAATCCAATAAATCATGGTTCAGACAAACAACCCCTAACTGGTTTAATAGTTTGCGCAGCGACTCTTAAATCCCACATAAGATTAAGGACTCCGTCCGGCTTACTATCCCCAATTATTTACAAACCGTTTTTTTCCAAAATCTTTATGTTCACCAAATCAAAACCTAAAATCACATGGCTACCCGCTACCGTTTCAGCGACGACAAAAAACACACTTTATAACAACCGCTGCCGCAAGCGTCCCGCTTGTGGCCCGCGTTTAGGTAAGACACACCAACCAAGTGATATATTCAGGTGGTAATAACTTTAACCAACTCCTTCATATCACAATAATCCCTTGCACTGCTATATAAATATTCATAATCGTTTTCAACAAAACCGGATTCAACAGGATTATTATGGGTATAATCAATCTTTTGTTGTATCACGTTATTACTCCACAGTTCAACAGGATGATTGTGCTGCTGCCAAAATTGATAGGTTATATTATTTGAATTGGCTTTAGCAGCCTTTTTAAATGAGTTCAATAACCATTCCCGCCGACTTTCCTCCGCATTTTCTTCAACAAGTTTTATTAATTGTTTTGAGGTATAAGATTTAAAATCCCGTATCAATTCATCCGGCTTTTGAATAGTCGATCTGAAAACCAAATACACATCGCTCGACATGATACACCATGCATAAATCTCCATGCCTTTATTGTCTACACAGTAATTCAAATTCTCTACTATGTAATCAAAATAAATTCGTCGTACAAAAACATCAACCCAAAATACTGTAGCAAAACTTATGAAATATAGACCCTCGGAATTATGGAACTTGTAGTTGCGGCTCATTCGTAAAAAATACAAAATTGGTTATGACTGCAAATGGCGACTTAGCATGCGGACCACAAGCGGGACGCTTGCGGCAGCTATTTTGTTAAATTCCATTTTCTTGAAGATATTCCATCCATAGCTCTGCAATTTTCTTAAAATCTTGCGTTGGTATAGAAAAATCAGGTTTATCAGTATATAAATAATCTGGATCAGTAAAGAACATTGTATTATCATTCTTAATTACCGCAGAAATCATACACTGCGCAACTAATGATTCACTTAAAGCAAATCCAGTAAAAACCTTATCAATGTAATCTATAATGAATTCCTTCACGAGAGTCGGGGCATCATAATCTGTTAGAAAAGTATTAAGAGTTTCATTAACAGAATTCATGCAGTTGTAGTACCTATTACCAATCATTTTTTTAAAAAACGTAATTCTATATTTATCTAAAACATTAACCTCACTGCTTTCACACAACTCCACCAACACCCCATTCACCCCTTTCGGATGCACAAAACACACCAATTTATTATCCGCCCCTTGCTTCGGTTCATCGTTCAACAACACAAAGCCTTCGCTTTTCAACCGCGCCATTTCAGCACGTATGTCGGTCACTTCAAAGGCAATGTGGTGCATCCCCTCGCCTTTTTTGGCTAAAAATTTGGCTATGGGGCTATCATCGTTCAAAGCCTGTAACAATTCTATTTTATTCGGCCCGCATTGTAAAAATGCGGTAAGCACGCCTTCCGAGGCCACTTCTTCGGTTTTATATACCTTAGTTCCAAGCAGTTTTTCGTACACGCTGCCGGCCTGCGCAATGCTATTTACCGCTATACCGATGTGTTCAATTTTCTCCATATTCAAATATTGCATATTTATGACTGCCTGCAAGTTTTTACCCTTGTTTTGAATGATTTTAAATAAAAACTTTGTATATCTTTGTATGTTTAATTTAAAGTTATGAATATCCCGGTTTATTTAGATAATAACGCCACCACGCCAATGGACCCGCGCGTACTGGAAGCAATGCTGCCTTACTTTGTCGAAAAGTTTGGTAATGCCGCCAGCCGTAACCATCCGTTCGGTTGGGTAGCCGAAGAAGCCGTTGACTATGCCCGCGAACAAGTGGCAAAGCTGATCGGCGCAAGCGAAAAAGAGATCATTTTTACATCGGGCGCTACCGAATCAGACAACCTGGCTATCAAAGGTGTGTTTGAAATGTATAAAGAAAAAGGCAATCACATCATCACCACCGTTACCGAACATAAAGCAGTGCTTGATGCCTGCAAACACGTGGAAAAACTGGGCGGTAAAGTAACTTACCTCCCTGTTAAAGAAGACGGCTTGGTAGACCTTGCCGAACTGGAGGCCGCCATGACCCCTGAAACTATTTTAGTTTCTATCATGTATGGCAACAACGAGATCGGTGTGATACAACCCATAAAAGAAATTGCCGCCATTGCCCACAAGCATGGCGCCCTGATGATGACCGACGCCGTACAGGCCGTTGGTAAAATCCCGGTAGATGTTAATGCTGACGGTATCGACCTGCTGGCATTATCGGCACATAAAATATATGGCCCTAAAGGTGTTGGCGCATTATACGTTCGCCGTAAAGGACCACGTGTTAAAGTTACCGCCCAAATGGATGGCGGCGGCCACGAGCGTGGTATGCGCAGCGGTACGTTAAATGTACCGGGCATTGTTGGCCTCGGCAAGGCTTGCGAACTATGTATGCAGGAAATGGAAAGCGAAGCAAAACGCCTTTCAGCTCTACGCGATAAATTACAATCAGCTTTAACAGTGCTTGAAGAAAGCTACGTAAACGGCAACCAGGAACATCGCTTACCCCATGTAGCCAACATCAGCTTTAAATATGTTGAAGGTGAAGGCCTAATGATGGCGATGAAAGATCTGGCAGTATCGTCAGGTTCAGCATGTACTTCAGCTTCATTAGAACCATCATACGTATTGAAAAGCTTAGGCTTGAGCGATGACCTGGCACATTCTTCGATACGTTTTGGTCTGGGCCGTTTTACCACAGAAGAAGAAGTGGATTACGCGATAGAAGTAACCAAAAAATCAGTTACCCACTTGCGCGAACTTTCACCGCTTTGGGAAATGTTTAAAGAAGGCATCGACCTCGACTCCATTGAGTGGGCGGAACATTAAGCCCCCCAGCCCCCTGAAGGGGGAGCATAGTTGAAAGGTTGATAAATAATAAAATACAAACACTCCTCTTATTCCCCCTTCAGGGGGTTAGGGGGCTAAAAAATAAAAGATATGGCTTATTCAGATAAAGTAATCGATCACTACACTAACCCCCGCAACGTGGGCACGCTTGACAAAAGCAGCCACAAAGTAGGTACAGGCTTAGTTGGTGCCCCTGAGTGCGGCGACGTTATGCGCCTGCAAATACAGGTTGATGACAACAATGTAATTACCGACGCCAAGTTCAAAACTTTTGGCTGCGGTTCGGCAATTGCCTCATCATCATTAGCAACAGAATGGCTTAAAGGCAAAAGCATCGACGATGCCATGAAGATTGACAACATGGATATTGTTGAAGAATTGGCCCTGCCGCCGGTAAAAATACACTGCTCGGTATTAGCCGAAGACGCTATAAAAGCAGCAATTAATGACTACCGCGTAAAAAACGGCCTCGAAGCCTTAGTAAGCGAAAAGGTACATCATTAAGAGAGTAGCAAGTATTTAGTATAAAGTAGCAAGATCTTTTTGCAACTGGTACTAAAAATACTTACTTAACTAGCTATATTATTATCCAGATTTCCCATCTTGATACTTGATACTAGCTACTTGATACTAAACAAAAAATGGTAACAGTAACTGATAAAGCAAAAGATAAAGTAACACACCTGATGCAGGATGCAGGGCTCGATGAGTCGTATTTTCTGCGGGTGTCTGTGCAGGGCGGTGGTTGTTCAGGCCTGTCATACAACCTTGATTTTGATAACGAAATAAAAAAAGGCGACCAGTTTTTTGAGGATAAAGGTGTACGCATGGCTCTGGACATGAAATCCTTCCTCTACCTTGCCGGTACAGAACTTGATTTTTCTGACGGATTGAACGGTAAAGGGTTCAACTTCCATAATCCCAACGCATCACGCACCTGTGGATGCGGCGAGAGTTTTTCTGTTTGATAGGATTTCACCGATTCTTTTTTGATTCCACAGATATTATAAAATGATATTAAACTCCCGAAGTTTCAGAAACCTCGGGAGTTTCTTTTTATATACTACATACATTGCCTGTGTCCCCATTCGATGATATAACTCTTGAATTATCATTTCAATCCAGGCAACCTCCTGTCATTTTGTAACGTACTTGTTACAAACATACATTAAATCAAAAAAAATATGAAGACATTTTCAACCACGTTACTTGCCATAGCAATTGTGGCGGGTACATTTTCAGCCTGTAAAAAAGACAATCATTCCGCAAGCAAAACTTCAACCCAGGCGTCATTTGGACTAAAAGCCGATAACGCTGCCGTACCATTAACACTCAATTCAAGTAGCTCACAAACACTAAACACGGTAGCAGGCACCAACAACATAACCTGGACATCGGCAGTCGCCAACGTCACGGCTTTTAAATTTGAAGCCAAAACACATAATACAGAGATCGAGATCACCTCGAAAAATTTAGTTAATATTGACCTATTTAGCCCCGCTCCACCATTTATAGGTGCCCTGATAGATACAGGTACCTATACCGAAATTGAAATAAAGGCATTATTTACCAAAACATCGGGCAATAACATTCCGCTTACCTTAAAAGGCACATTCAGTAACAATGGTACAGCTATCCCTATCGAATTTGATTTTAACGACGATGCGTATATCAAAGCTGAAGTAAAAAACGTAACCTTCTCGGCTGCACATCCGCTGGCGGCAACCATTACTTTGCATTTAAACAAGTTGCTGGCGGGAATAACAAATGCGCAACTTAACTCAGCGACACTTACCGGTGGCGTACTCATCATCAGCAGCAGTTCAAATACCGACATTTATAATAAAATAGTGAGCAACTTGTCAACCAGCGGTGAATCAGAAGGCTTTGACGACCATGGCGGTAATGGCGATCACAATAGTAACGATCATGGCAGTGATGGATAAAAAATCCCATCACTTATGCTAACCAATAAAAAGCGCTTTTAAAGGCGCTTTTTTTATTGATTAGAACCTCCTGCAGGGGAAAGAAATCGGTGAAATCATTTTCTTCAATCGGTGAAATCATTTTATTAGCTTTGTTTTAGTTAAAACCCGATTATCCCTTAAATGACGACTATTTCCACTACTATAAATACGGTACCCAAATTCATTCGTAACGTTGTAGCTAACATCCACCCCGAAACACATACTTTTTTAAAACATAAAATAGGCAACGAGTGGGTTGAAATATCCTATAAACAAACTCTCGAAAAAATAGATGCTGTTTCGGCGTGGATGCTCAATATAGGTATACAAAAAGGCGACCGCCTCGGCCTCATTATCGAGAACGGCCCCGACTACGTGTATTACGACCAGGCCCTGCAGCAAATTGGCGCGGTAAATACCTCCATCTACCCTACTTTAAGCGAAGCGGAAATTGAATACATCATTAATGATTCGGGTTTAAGAACAATTATAGTAGGTAACCCGTTCCTGTTGCGCAAGGTGGCCAAAATAGCTAACAATTGCCCTGAATTGATCCGCATCATTCCCGCTTTTGAGGATTATGAAAAGAACCTTGGCAAAAACAAACTGAACGCGGGAGTAATAGGTTTTAATGATTTGATAGAAGAAGGCTTGCGCCTGGTTAACCAATACAGCTCGGCTATCATCTCTGCCCGTGAAGCCATTTTACCGTCCGACTTATCTTGCCTAATATATACCTCGGGCACTACAGGCACGCCCAAAGGCGTAATGCTTACCCATTACAATCTTTGCGAAAACGTGCGTGTAAGCTTGATACAGATACCTGTAATTGAGCCAACCGACCTATTCCTGTCGTTCCTGCCGTTATCCCACGTTTTCGAGCGGACAGCCACTTATCATATTTGCCTTGCGGCAGGCTGCCAGATCGCCTTCGCGCAAAGCCTCGACCTGCTGGCCCGCAACATGGGCGAAGTGCGCCCTACCGTTATGAATTGTGTACCGCGTTTGTTAGAGCGCATACACGATAAAGCCATAAAAAGCGGTACCGAAGCAGGCGGCATGAAATCAAAAATATTTCTGTGGGCATTGAAGATCGGCAGGCAATACCGCGAGGTAAATGAAGCCGGCAAAAAACCGGGATTAATATTAACCCAACAATTTAAACTGGCCGATAAGCTGGTATTCAGCAAGATAAAAGAGAAAACCGGGGGCCGCTTAAAGTTCATGATCTCGGGTGGCGGAGCATTGCCAAAAAATATCGGAGAGTTTTTTGGCGACCTTGGCATAAAGATATTAGAAGGTTTTGGTTTGACGGAAACCTCGCCCGTAATGGCAGTAACCGAGTACGACCGCCAGGTGTATGGCACTGTGGGCCGCATCATCCCCGGCATTGAGGTAGGCATACAAAATGTGGATACCAAAGAAATTTACACCGCCCAAACTTATGAGAGCTTTAAGCCAGAATATGAATCGCCCGAGGGGGAGATCATTGTACGCGGGCATTGCGTAATGAAGGGCTACTGGAACAAACCCGAAGAAACCGCCGTGGCCATTGACCCGGAAGGCTGGTTCCATACAGGTGATATCGGACGTTTTTATAAGGGTAATTTGCAGATAACCGACCGCCTTAAAAATATGCTGGTGAACGCTTACGGCAAGAATATATATCCTACCCCGGTAGAGAACACCTACCTGAAAAGCCCGCGTATTGAGGGGGTATTTTTAGTGGGCGATAAACGCGAATATGTCACCGCCATCATCATTCCCACCCGCGAAACATTGCAGGAAACCTTCAACCTGGATAATACCTTTTTCGAAAAACCCGAACTATTCATCACCGAAAAAGAAATAACCGACTGGATAAGCCAGGACATACGCCGCCTAAGCAACGAATTAGCCAAGTTTGAGCGCATCAAAAGCTTCAAGGTAAAGCGCAACCCCTTCAGCATGGACGAGGGCGAAATAACCCCCACCATGAAGCCCAAACGCAAAGTGATAGAAAAGAAATACGCCGGAGATATTGATGAAATGTATTTGCAGGATGTGGAAGCAGATTAAAAAATTAGATTATGGCAAAGATAAAACCAAACGATAAATATAATGATGGATTGTACAAAATATCTAAAAGTTTAGAGAAACTATCTGAAGATATTGACAATATTATCAAGTTTTACGATAATAGCTCGTCAAAAAAAATAATAAGCGATATTGAACTTGAAAACTTAAATGATTTTAAAAACAGCCTATCAAACTTAAGTACCAACATTAAATACAGACCTTTATAAAATCTCATAACCTCATTGTAACCATCGATTGGCAACAAAATCACAAAAATCTCCAACTATACCCGTTCTGCGCCACTCGATGGAGAACGTAAACCCCCCCTTCCGCGAGTTTATAACTCGTGGTTGCGCATGCTTTCAGTTTTCAACTGAAGCCTAAAAAAGATAATAATTTAAGCTTTACAGGCATATCCGCAAAAAACCAAAACCACTCCCGTAGTTATTTGTAGCTTATATAAATAACTATCCATGAAAAAACTACTCATCATATCAGGCATATGTATTGTAATGGCAGCATGCCAAAGCCACCGCGCTACCAATGCAACCGATTCAGGCACCATGGCAAAACCCGATACCTCAATGGTGGCCGATTCCTTAAACAAAAGCAAACCCGACCCCCCCGGCAAAAGCGACGGTGCAGGCACTGGCCCAGCCTACGGTTCAGGCAGTAAATCGCCTGATTCGGCTAAGGGCGGCAAAAAGCCATAAATTGACCTATCACCACAAGTTATTGCGATAAGATGTAACGAAGCAAGCTCACTATACGCTGAACCTATGCATGCAGGTTACCGTGCAGTGGGATTGCTTCATACCTTGCAACGGTGGTTATCGGTTACCACGGACATTCATCACCCTCACCGCCAAAATCATTGCTAAAATACTTTCCGTTAGGACCGTCAGTACCTACGGTAGCATATTTAACAATAATAGCGGCGGCATCCTCAACACTGCCGGGACCGCTGTGGTGGTTAAAATCGGTGGCCGTGTAGCCGGGGTCAACCACGTTTACTTTAAAAGCTGTGTCTTTCAATTCATAAGCCAAAACTATGGTATAGGCGTTCAGCGCGGTTTTTGACGGGCCGTACGCGGCGCTTTTGATATGATAAAATTTTGAGTTGGGGTCGCTGTGTAGAGTAAGTGAACCCAAACCCGATGTTACATTAACAATCCTCGGCTCATCCGATTTTTTCAGCAGACCGATGAAAGCCTGCGTAACATTTATCACCCCAAAAAAGTTGGTATCAAACACTTCGCGTATGGTGTCGATGGGTGTGTCAATGGCGGTTTGTGGAATATTGCCAAGTATACCTGCGTTGTTTATCAAAACATCCAGCGAATCAACCTGTTTACTGGCAGTTTCAATTGAAGACGTATTGGCTACATCAATTTCAATAGGTTCTATATTGGTAAAACCTTCCGCTTTGAGTTTAGCTATGGCTTCCTTTCCTTTTGCAAGATCGCGGGCACCCAAGTAAACAAAATATCCCTTTTGCAATAATTGGCGGGCGGTTTCAAAACCGATACTTCGGTTAGCGCCGGTTATCAGTACTTTTTTCATAGTGTTATTTTTATTTATAACACAAAAGTACCGCCATCAGCAACCCGTCTGTAACACTCTTAAAGGTTTCAATGGTACATTTCACGGGAGGTGTTGCGGTAGTCGAGCGGGGTGCTGCCGGTTATCCGTTTGAAAAAGCGGTTAAAGTACGAAGCATCCTCAAACCCTAGCTGAAAGGAAACCTCTTTCATCGAGCTTTCGGTATGGAAAAGCAACCTTTTAGCCTCCAATACTATCCGCTCGTGTATATGTGTAATAGCTGATTTTCCGCTTTGTTCCTTCACCACCTCGCTCAAATGCCCGGCAGATATATTCAGCATATCGGCATAACAAGCCACCTCGTGCACTTCCTTATATTCCTCATCAATTTTAGCCAGGTATTTTTTCAATAGTTGCCTGTCGGGATAAGTTTCAGAACTACTAAACTGCTCGGTATACAACCGACTAAGGTAAATTAGCAGCACCTGCATATATGCCATCAGCATACCGTTTTGCCAGGTGCTTTTGTTTTTATATTCGGTATCTATTTTTACCAGGATATCTTCCACAAAAGCCACATCTGCATCACTTAAGCTCAACTCATGCGCGTTTTGCAGGTTTTGGATGATGGGCAATTGTTTAAGCAGGCCATTTTCCGCCATCGCCAAAAACTCCTCGGTAAAGTTTATCATGGTGCCGGTCAATGGCTTTGGCTCCTCCTTCATATGTACCTGGTGCGGCACGGTAAAATAAAAAGTGTTCGTTTTCAGTGTATAGGGTACCATGTCTATCCAATGCCTGCTGCTGCCATCTTTTACAAACACCATAAGGTAATAACTCTTGCGGTGTGGTATCAGCAGGTCCTTTTTAAAATAGGTAACGCTGCAATAGTTGTGCGCTATTTTAAACATTGGGTTGCCCGTAATGCCATCGGGTTCAAAGTCATATTGCGGGATCACCGCCTCAGCGCTGAGTGTTTGCATATAACAAAGCTAAGGTATTTTTCCAGCACTGGCTTCAGTCTGCGACTGAAGCCTACAGATAAAGACAGTTTACAACTGTCGGGATGTCTATCTCATATCTAAAATCTCACTTCTCATATCTCAAAAAAACGCTATTTTTGCGCCCTATGAGTATTGCACTATCCGAACAGGAAATTTTACGCCGCGAATCACTACAGGCTTTGCGCGATCTGGGCATCAACCCTTATCCTGCCGAGGCTTTTAATGTTACCGCTTTCGCAAATGATATTACCGAAAACTTTAACGCCGACCCTGAAACCTACAAACACGTAACCCTTGCCGGCCGTATCATGACCCGGCGCATTATGGGCAGCGCATCGTTTGCCGAGTTGCAGGATTCGACAGGCCGCATTCAGATCTATTTAAAACGCGATGATATTTGCCCCGGCGAGGATAAAACGCTGTACAATACCGTATTCAAAAAACTGCTCGACATAGGCGATTACATAGGCGTAAAAGGTTACGTATTTCTCACTCAAACCGGCGAGATCTCGGTGCACGTGCAGGAGTTGTTCATACTATCTAAATCATTAAAACCACTGCCAGTTGTAAAACGCGATGAGGAAGGCAATATCCACGATGGTTTTACCGACCCCGAGCAACGCTACCGCCAGCGATATGTAGACCTGACCGTTAACCCCGATTTTAAACAGATATTCATCAATCGCTCAAAAGTGATCAGCAGCATGCGCGAATACTTTAACAGCGAAGGCTGGATGGAAGTAGAAACGCCTATACTGCAGCCCGTACATGGCGGCGCGGCAGCAAGGCCATTTGCCACGCACCACAATACGTTGGATATGCCGCTTTTTTTGCGCATAGCCAACGAGTTGTATTTAAAACGACTGATAGTAGCCGGGTTTGATGGTGTGTATGAGTTTGGCAAGATGTTCCGCAACGAGGGCATGGACCGCACGCATAACCCCGAGTTTACCTCGGTTGAAATATATGTAGCCTACAAGGATTATATATGGATGATGGAAATGGTGGAAAAATGCCTGGAGCATGTGGCCCGCGCGGTACACGGCATCCCGGTAGTGCAATATGGCGCCAATGAGATCAATTTTGCAGGCCCGTACACCAAGTTATCCATGTATGATTCTATCCTGAAATATACAGGTATTGATGTTTCAGCAATGGATGAAGCCGCCTTGCGCAAAACCTGCGCCGACCTGGGCGTCGAAACCAACGAAACCATGGGCAAAGGCAAACTGATAGATGAAATATTCGGCGCTAAGGTTGAAGCTAATTTAATCCAGCCTACCTATATCACCGACTACCCTATCGAAATGACCCCGCTTGCCAAAAAGCACCGCAGCAAAGATGGCTTGGTAGAACGTTTTGAATTATTCGTGAACGGCAAGGAAATAGCCAACGCCTATTCAGAGTTAAACGACCCTATCGACCAGCGCGAGCGTTTTGAAGACCAGTTGTTATTGGCTGGCCGCGGTGATGATGAGGCTATGGCGATGGACGATGACTTTTTACGCGCGTTGGAATACGGCATGCCGCCAACATCAGGCCTCGGCATCGGCATCGACCGCCTGGTAATGCTCATGACCAACCAAAACACTATACAGGAAGTGCTGTTCTTCCCGCAAATGCGCCCCGAAAAGAAATCGAAAATAGCTACGCTGGATGATTTTGTGAACATCGGTGTACCACCTGAATGGGTGCCTGTGCTAAATAAAATGGGCTTCAACACCGTTGAGGAACTGAAAGCGGCCAATCCCAACAAAGTATTTAATGATTTGGGCGGAATGCGTAAAAAATTGAAACTAAATATTGATATGCCGCAAAAAGATGAGGCAATGAAGTGGTTTGAATAAAATACTTAATTAAACGCCTTCCTGAACTCCAGCGGCGAAAGTTTGGTTTTAGTTTTAAACAATTTGCTGAAAGATTGCGAATGCTCAAAACCTAGTTGGTAAGCCACTTCGCTCACCAATAAACTGGTGGTTGAGAGCTTTTCCTTGGCTTTTTCAATAAGCTTTGTATGGATATGCTGCTGCGCGTTTTGCCCTGTGAGTGAACGTAACATATCGCTTAAATAGCTTGGCGAAATATTCAGTTTTTCTGCCAGGTATTGAACCGTCGGTATCCCATCGCTTAACGATCTTTCATTATTGAAATAATCGTCCAGAACTTCTTCCAGTTCCTGCAACAAATGGTGGCTTGCGGCTTTACGCGTAATGAATTGTCGTTTATAAAAGCGATTGGCATAGTTTAGCAGCAGTTCAATCTGCGAAATGATCACATCCTGGCTAAAATCATCGATGCGGCTATTCAATTCATCTTCAATATTTTTAAAGATGCCGATAATGGTCGCCTTTTCTTTTTCCGATAGGTGCAAGGCCTCATTAGCCGAATAAGAAAAGAACCCATATTGTTTTATCTTTTTAGCCAGCGGATAACCCAGCATAAAATCCGGGTGTATCAGCAGCGCGAAGATGGAGCAGCCGGTAACCTCTTCCTCTGCATTACCGCCAACTATCTGGCCAGGCGCGGCGCATAATAAACCGCCCTCGTCAAAATCATAATAGTCCTGCCCGTATCTTAATTTTCCGGCAAATTTTGGGCGATAGGATATTTTATAAAAATTCAGCACATGCGGGCCGCTTGGCCTGATCATTTCAACCCGTTCAGCTTTATCACTGATCAAACTTATCAGCGGATGCAGTGGCTTGCGCAAGCCAAAAGCTTTATGCACTTCCGATAAAGAATTAAATTTCAGTGGGGTATTGTCGCCTTTTTTCATGCTTCAGTAATTACAATGATAACCGATAATGTTTACAATCACCGGTTATCATTAATTGTTTTACATATCAATTACTTAGGTTCGCCCTGTGCTGAAGCTGAAACCTCTTGCCAGGCTTCCCACTCCGCTAAACGCGCCTCGTAGGCAGAACGTACCCATGGTAAATTGTGGCTGCCCAAGTTAAATCGCAGTGGCGGGTTTTCCGCGTCAACCACTTTAAATAAAGCTTTTGGCGTTGCATCAGGATCACCCCTTTCCATACCGCGCATACGGCCAAAAATTTGCTCGTATAGAGGGGCATAGATATTCATAGCAGGTGAAAATTTTAACGATTCCTGGCTGCCAAACTCGGTAGCATAGGCACCCGGTTCAATAATGGTCACCTTAATATTGAACGCTTTAACCTCGGCAGCCAAACTTTCATGTATAGCCTCAAATGCCCATTTTGATGAGCAATAATAACCAATTACCGGCAATGTTACATGCCCAACACCGCTTGATGTACCCAATATATGCCCGTAACCCTGCTGACGCAATAAGGGCAAAGCCGCTTTTATAACAGCCAGCGGGCCAAAGATATTTGTTTCATATAATGCCTTTACATCATCCGCGCTTGCTTCTTCAATGGTACCCACTAATGAATAACCCGCGTTATTCAGCACGATATCCAGTTTCCCGAAATGCTGATGAGACTGTTTAACAACCTGCTCAACCTGGGCGCTATCCGTTACATCAAGTGCTAATGTGAGCACATTTTCACCATACTTTTCATTCAGTTCAGCAATACTTTCTAATTTACGCGCAGTGGCAACAACTTTGTCGCCACGCTCAAGCGCCGCTTCCGTCCAAACGCGACCGAACCCACGCGAAGCACCGGTAATGAACCAAACTTTACTATTCTTTTGATTTTCCATACTTTTTTAAATTTTGAATAGTACAAAGTTCAGCCGTTGCAATTTACTGCTTGTAGTCTGATTGGGGGATTTTGTAGCCGATTTGAGAAAGCAGCCAATATAAATTCATGTTAAAAACTATTTTAACTTTCCACTTTCATCTTTTAACTTAAATCACTACATTTGCGCTCTTGTTTTTAAAAACAACGAATAGAATAAAACACGATCATGAAAAGAACTTTCCAGCCTTCTCAAAGGAAAAGAAGAAATAAACACGGTTTCCGTGAACGTATGGCATCTGCCAACGGCAGAAGAATTTTAGCTGCACGCAGGGCTAAAGGCAGAAAAAGATTAACAGTATCTGACGAAGGCAAGCACAAAGCATAGTTTTTGCCTGCTTTCTCCTTTATAGGGGCTTGAGCCGTTACAGGTTTACTTCGGCAGTATCAGCAACTATATAAATGTATACTTTTAAAAAAGAAGAACGGTTATGTAACAAAAAACTCATTGATGAGCTTTTTCATAACGGTTCTTCTTTTTTATGTTATCCCTTCAAGGCCCAGTGGCTGTTGGTGACCGAACCTGTTACCGCGCCGGTGCAGATCCTTATCTCCGTATCAAAAAAACGCTACAAACGCGCTGTTGACCGTAACCTGATAAAGCGCCGCGTACGCGAGGCTTACCGCCTGTGCAAACAGCAGCATTTGTATGATGCCTTAGGCGCAGCACAAAAAAACATTGTATTTTCGGTAAGCTACATTGGCAAGGAAATTGAGCCCTATGCCCTGATGGAGAAAAAAATGCTGAAGCTGTTAAAACAGCTAAGCGAGCAGGTAACAGCGGTATGATGTTTATTTATAACATATTAAAAACCGTTATAGGCTGGATATTTTTAGTGCTGATAAAAATATATCAATATTTTATTTCGCCGCTTACGGGCGCCTCATGTCGTTACACGCCTACCTGCTCGCAGTATGGGGTTGAGGCGATAAAAAAATACGGCGCATTTAAAGGCGGCTGGTTAACTATAAAACGCATTGCCAGTTGCAACCCCTGGGGCGGCCACGGGCATGATCCGGTACCTTGATCAAAGTTAAAAGTAAAAAGTCAAAAGTTATTTGTGCTTTTTTACTTGATACTTGATACTAATTACTTGATACTAACAATGACAATCTTACAAATAGACACCGCAACCACCGTATGTTCCGTTGCTTTAGCAAAGGATGGAAAAACCACAGCTGTAAAGCAAGTCGACCAGCGTAATATCCATGCTGAGGTTATAACCGTATTTATTGACGAATTACTGGCCGAAACCGGCTCACATTATAAAGATATTGATGCCATTACCGTAAGCTGCGGCCCAGGCTCGTATACAGGCCTGAGAATTGGTATATCAACTGCTAAAGGATTGTGCTTTGCTTTGGATAAACCATTAATAGCCATTGAAACGCTGGAAAGCATGGCCCATGGCATTATAGATAACCCTGCCTTACTTTCAAGCTTCAACTTTCAACTTTCAACTCCTCTCCTGTGCCCCATGATCGATGCACGGCGCATGGAAGTGTACACTGCCATCTTTAACACCAATGGCAAAAACATAGTACCTACGGCTGCCGAAATTATTGATGAGCATAGCTTTGCCGACCTGTTAAAAAACAACCAAATATTATTTTTTGGCGATGGTGCCGAAAAATGCCGCGAGGTATTGGGGCACAACCCCAACGCGCAATTTCTGCCGGGATTTACTAATTCGGCCACACACCTTAGCAAAAAAGCTGCTGAAAAATTCGCCCGAAAGGATTTTGAGGATGTAGCTTATTTTGAACCTTTTTACCTTAAGGATTTTATTGCAGGCAAAAAATCGGTTTAATTTTATTAATTATTCCTTATTGTACCTTTATGCGGGTTGAATATTTTGTCCCACGTTCTCCCTAAAAAGCCTTTATTATCATCTCCCATCGGAATTACACTGGCGTTCATGGGGTGCTCTATCACATTTCCGAATTTCAGCGAAAACCCTATTGAAAAGTCGCCGCCGCTAAATGAGCCATTAGGGCCTGCCTGCCTGTTTTTATTCAGTTTGTCAAATAAAAGGCCGGTGCTCTGTGTCAACTTCTCGCTGCCTATAAAAAATTCGGCATTGGCCGATTTTACCATAAACTGTGCTCCGAAGTTAAACAGGTGCATATCATCATAAGAGGTAACCAGGCTCAACGTAAAATTCCTGTACGATACAGGGTTCACCATAGCTCCGACAAAATCAGTATAGGCCAGGCTTTTTGACGCGATAAGCGTAGGCGAATACCTGAAATCATGTTCATCATCTATCCAAAATGATTTATTAACACTTAATTCGGCAGTACCGCCCAGTGGGGTATTAAATGCACCCGGAACCTTTGTTCCTTTAGTAAAGGTTTTAGTAATAGCATGGTAAACATTATTTTCCCTGCTGCCCGATGACACATCGCGGATGGTGGTATCATTATGAAAGTTGTACACTTCGGCATTTTTGTTCCAGTGGATAAAACCCATGTTTTTTAAATTGCCTTGTATCACAAACCCGTCCTGGGTTTTATATTCGGTACCAATGCTTACACCAACCCCAGGGTTACTGAATGGCAACGTGCTAAATCCTGCTTTTTGATTAGTACCGCTTAACGCCAAAGCTGCATTATTTGCCTCATTATCAAAAACAACGCTTGATTGTTTTATGGCGATATTTTCGTAACTCATGCCTGTTACTGCGGCCAGTCTCAACCCAAACGAAAACTGTTTAGTCACTTGTTCACGGTAACTAAACCCTATTTGATAGTCTGACTGGTACTGGAAGCTTGAATTAAAAACATTGATATATGAATTTGCCGGGAAACTACTGAACCCATTCAGTAATGCAATGGATTCATCGGTAAATGTGCCCCGGCCCGATGCATTCGATTCTATAAAAAAACCTATTTCCTGGTTGCCCTTCAGGCTGGTAAACATTTTCAGCATCAGCAAATATGCGTCGGCGTTGCCATGTACATGGTTAAAACTTGTGCCGTTACCAATTTGCAGGGCCGAGTTATTATACATGTTATTAAAGTACCGGCTTTTAAGCGTTTGTTGCCCGTTGCCGGTTAAAAAAAAGTTCCCGTCAATGTTCGGGAACAAAAAGTTAGAGGCAAATTGCCTGCTTGAATCAGGAATAAAACTCCTTTGCGCCGGGTTCTCAAACGAATCATACAAAGTACCTGTATTATATTGGGTAAATGCTTGGGCGAATATTTTTGAGGTAGCAAATAGCAGGCAAAAAATGAGTAAGTATTTCTTCATATAGGCAATACTGGGTTGTTTTATTTAGGTAGTTTATGTTGTTTATAATAACGGGGTAAGTAACTTATTATTTTAAATATTACTGCTATAAAAATATCTTCATCAATTAATATCCATCAACAACATCCGTGGTATCTGGTTTGCTAAGGCGCATACAAAAGTTTGTATAAAAGTTTTTGTCGCTGGCTGCAAACTGGTACGATGCTCCGTAAAAGTTTTTCCAGCCGGGGTTATTGTTTTCAAACGCATTATAAAAACCCGTGTCCATATCGCGCTTAAATATAGGCTGTGCATTTTTAAAGTTTATAAAAAATGCCACATTGCTTCGTTCAGCCTGCAGGTTATCAAACTGGTTATACTGATCCATTTTACTTAAAAACTTCCGGTTAAAATAAGTATCATAATAACTGGTCAACTCGTTTTGTGTTGTGGCTAATATTAAATAATTATCCACTATCATAAAATAGGGGTGCTTTAATACACCAAAGGCATCACCCAGCAAAAAGTATGGTATTTTATCATACCTGAACTGGCCTATTTTATCTGTAGCTATAGTGCTGATGTTAAATAGCAACGGCGTTAGTTTTGAGCCATCCTTAATACTCACAATAGCATATTTTTCCTGGAAACGTGTGGTGACGATGGCAAACTCATTGCCTAATAAGTTACCGAACTCCGTGCGCAGGCTTATACCTGTTTCGGCCTTAATTTTTTTGAATAACGAATCTTCTTCGTTCATCATACCGGCTTGTTTATGAGATTGGTACAGGTCTTTAGCGAACTTTACAGGGTCCGATACCGCAAAATTGGTACTGTAAGCTGTAGTAGCCGGGAATATATCCTTTAAATGGTTTATTACCGGCTGCTGCCCGGCAAACAAGTTCAAATAGCTTTCCGGTTGGTTGTGTTGTAAGGTAGTGGTACCGCTAAACATAAAGGCATCATTCTTATAGTTTAAGCTTAACGCGGCTTCAGCTGGTAAGTTTTTAAAATTCTTGAATATATCTGTATTCTTATTATTGCTGAACAATTTTTCAAATAACGGCCCTAAAGCCCGGTAATTCACATACAAATTAGCAAGCGAGTTGGAATTTTGCTGTTCGGGCAACAACACGAAGGCTTTTTTGCCTGTAGGCTTATACACGGCAGCTTGCCCGGCCAGTTCTTCCGAAAAACTCCCCGAAAAAATATCATCGCCCTTATCAACTATATAAAAGCGCATTTTTATGGAATTGATATAAATGTTGTAAGCGGGAAGGCCGCCTATCCGTTGGGCATGGATAATTAGTCCGCTGCCCGGCTGTTTCGCCAATTGCTCCATTGCAGATACATCAAAGCCTTTTAATGCCGATATGCTTAACAGCAGGGCTGCATCATTATTTTTTAATGGATGCAGCGACACGAACAAGCTTTGGCCATCAAAATATTTATGCAATAAATGATTACCGAGCAGTATATTACGAAGGGTATCAATATCTGCCAGGTCATCTTTACCTATAACCGATGTAAGCAGTGTATTGCCGCTAAAAATATCATAAAAGCTTTTCTCGTTGGTAAACTGGAATATCACCGGGGCATTGTCGGGTATTGCTTCAATAACGCGGCTGGTATTCGACCCGGGCGGGTTCAGGTTCTTAAAATAAACCACCGTTATAGCTATGGTAGCTATCAATAAAATTATAGTGGTGATTACCAGTTTCCTCATTATAGTTTAAACGTTGCAATTTAGAATTTTACCGGCCATCAATAAACAAATACTTTCAATTGGTTAACTTAGCTTTCTTTTTTATCTCCCGCATGAACAAACAGATCGTTATCACGGCTTCGGTATTTGGTGTATTGGCAGTAATCTCGGGTGCTTTCGCAGCACATGGTTTAAAGGCCTACTTAACAGCGCAACAGTTAGATGTTTGGCATACTGCAGTACAATACCAGTTTTACCACGTTTTTGCTTTACTGTTTTTATCAACATTTGCACCATCCAAAGTTAGTTTAATTAAAGCCAGCTATTACTTTTTTACTTTCGGCATTATATTTTTTTCGGGCTCGCTGTACTTTTTTGCCGGTGCTAAGGCATTTAATTGGAACTACCCTCCCATTATCGGCCTTATTACGCCTGTAGGAGGTTTATGTTTCATTTTAGGCTGGATAATGCTTGGCTTGTCTGCCTATCGCAATAAATAATCCTTTTGTACGATGTTAGAATTTGCCGAAGCCGAACATACCGACCGCAAAACACTTTTTGTTGAAGTGATATTGCCTTTGGCTATCGCGAAAAACTATACGTACCGTGTACCTTATGAATTGAACGAAACCGTTGCCATAGGCAAACGCGCGGTAGTGCAATTTGGTAAAAGCAAACTCTACACAGCCATTATAGCAGGTATCGGCACCCAACCGCCTGAAAAATATGAAGCCAAGTACCTGGTTGAAATTTTGGATGATAAGCCCGTAGTTACCGAACAACAACTGCAATTTTGGCAATGGCTGGCCGAATACTATATGTGCAATCTGGGCGAAGTAATGAACGCCGCCCTCCCATCGGCCCTAAAACTGGCCAGCGAAACCAAAATAATGCTGAATAAAGATGTAGAGGTTGATCGCACCACATTGCACGATAAAGAATTTTTGATATTAGAGGCGCTCGATCTGCAACCCGAACTTACCGTGAGCGATATTGTAAAGCTCCTGGGCCAAAAGCAGGTGATGCCGATATTGAAATTGCTGTTTGAAAAAAACATCATTCATATATCCGAAGAAGTAAGCGAGCGCTACAAGCCCCGCAAGCGTACATTCATCACCCTTAACCCAATATATAACGACCCCGAAAATCGCAGGGAGTTATTTACTATACTCGAAAAGAAAGCCCCTAAACAAGCCGACGCGGTGTTGGCTTACATCAAACTCTCGCGCCATCAGAAAACCATCTCCAAAAACGAACTGATAGAAGAAAGCGGCGCTGGTGATGCCAGCATCAAAGGATTAATTGAAAAAGAAGTCTTCATTCCCGAGGAAAAAAATGTTAGTCGGCTTTATTATGAGGAAGAAGAAGCCATTGACGGCTTTACCCTGAGCGCACAGCAGCAGGAAGCGTTGCAAAGCGTAAGCGATCAATTCATCGAAAAAGATGTAGTGTTGTTGCACGGTGTAACTTCATCGGGCAAAACGCAGCTCTACATCAGGCTAATAGAGGAAATGATAAACTCTGGCGGGCAGGTACTTTATTTATTGCCCGAAATTGCTTTAACCACACACATCATTGAACGCCTGCGCATGTATTTCGGCGCGAACATTGGCGTATACCATTCCCGGTTTAATGATGCCGAGCGTGTGGAAGTTTGGCAAAAGGTACTGAATAATGAATACAAAATAGTATTAGGCGCAAGGTCGTCGGTATTCCTGCCGTTCCATGATCTGGGGTTAATTATTGTTGACGAAGAACACGAAACATCCTACAAGCAATTCGACCCTGCCCCCCGCTACAATGCCCGCGATGCGGCTATATTTTTAGCCAACATGCATGGCGGTAAAGTTCTGCTGGGCTCGGCCACACCATCATTCGAAAGTTATTACAATGCCCGCACTCATAAATATGGCTTTGTTGAACTAAGCGAACGGTTTGGCGGCGTGGAAATGCCACAAGTAGAAATTGTAAGCATTGCCGAAGAAACCAAAGCCAAAACTATACAATCACACTTTACCAGTGTATTAATAGCCGATATTAAGCAGGCATTAGAAAACAAAGAACAGGTGATACTATTCCAAAACCGTCGCGGCTATGCCCCTGTGATGATGTGCAAAATATGTGCGTACACACCAAAGTGTATCAACTGCGATGTAAGCCTCACCTACCACAAAAGCAGCGGCAAACTACACTGCCACTATTGTGGTTACAAAGAAGATTCGCCGGTAATATGCCCCGCCTGCGGCTCAACACATTTGGAATACAAAGGCTTCGGCACCGAAAAAATTGAAGATGAATTGCAACTCATACTCCCCGATGCCCGAATTACCCGCATGGACCTGGATACCACCCGTTCACGCAATTCGTTGCAAAACATTCTTAACAACCTCGAGGAAAAGAAGATAGATATACTGGTAGGCACCCAAATGGTAGCCAAAGGGTTGGATTTTGCAGATGTAACCGTTATAGGCATTATCAACGCCGATAGCCTGCTTAAATTTCCTGACTACCGCGCCAATGAACGCAGCTTCCAGATGCTGGCTCAGGTAAGCGGGCGCGCCGGGCGCCGAGGCAAACAAGGTAAAGTGGTTATCCAAACTTACGACCCTAAGCACCGCGTAATAAAACAAGTAATTGAAAATGATTACGCCGACCTGTATTTTACCGAAATGAGCGAGCGGAAAAGTTTTAAATATCCACCGTTCTATCGCCTTATTAATTTAGATATAAAGCACAAAAACAACGAAATGGTATACCAGCAGGCCACCTATCTTGCCGCCGAGTTACGCAAACACTTTGGCGACCGCGTTATTGGCCCGCAAGCGCCGTTGGTGAGCCGCATACGCAATTTTTATATCCAGTCGATATTATTAAAGTTTGAAAAGGACGTTATTTCCATTAATAAGGCAAAAGCGATCATCAGGGATATTATCACCCAATTTCAAACCACAAAATTGAGCAAAGGAAGTGTTATACAGCCAGATGTTGATCCCTACTAATTACAACTTGATTGTATATTAAATTAAATTGTAATTTTGAAAAAAACGCCACCTTATGAGCAGCCACTTTTATAAAACAACCGTAACATGGACAGGCAACCTCGGCACCGGGACAAGTGCTTACAAGGCATACGGACGCAACCATGAAATAAGCGCCGATGATAAACCAACTATTTCCGCCTCGTCTGATTCCTCTTTCCGGGGGGACAGGGAACGGTATAACCCCGAGGAACTATTTGTGGCCTCGCTTTCATCATGCCATATGCTTTGGTACCTGCATTTATGCGCTGATGCCGGCGTTGTAGTGGTTGATTATTCTGATGCCGCCACAGGCATTATGACCGAAACAACCGATAAGGGGGGCCGGTTTATAGAGGTGACTTTGCACCCCGCCGTTATAGTAAGCGATGCCTCGATGATAGAAAAAGCCAATGCCCTGCATGAAGAGGCGAACAAAAAATGTTTTATTGCCAACTCCTGCAATTTTCCGGTAATGCATAAAGCAACCTGCACAGTGCTGAAAGGCTTAACATGATAAGAAAAAGCATTGTTTAAAACTATCTTTCCTGTATATCAGCAGTGTTGAAATATATACTGCCGGCCATCATCGCAAACCCCTTTTATCAATAAAATCTGTGCTATATTCGCTATCAAATGGCTTATAAGTATATTGATAATTACCGCGAGCAGGGCGCCCGCAAAAAACTGGTCGAGATTTTAAAAAAGAAAGGCATTGCCGATGAACGCGTGCTAAATGTAATGGGCATGGTTCCCCGCCATTTCTTTTTTGACGAAACCTTCTGGAACCAGGCTTATAAGGATATTGCCTTCCCAATCGGTTCTGGCCAAACTATTTCACAGCCATACACCGTAGCCTATCAAACCGAGCTGCTACATATTAAAAATGGCGATAAAGTATTGGAAATAGGCACCGGCTGTGGTTACCAAACCTGTATACTGTTAAAGCTCGGCGCTAAAGTTTATACTATCGAACGCCAGGAAAAACTATACGAGCGCACCAAACAAGTATTACCTTTCATGGGGTACAAACCCAATTTCTTTTTAGGCGATGGCTCCAAAGGCATCCCCGAGCACGCGCCCTACAACAAAATCATAGTAACAGCAGGCGCGCCCATCATACCCGATACCTTATTAAAACAACTGGCTATCGGCGGCATATTGGTTATCCCGGTAGGTGATGAAAAATCACAAAAAATGGTAACGGTGCTAAAAACTGGTGAGTTTGATTATGAGGAGCATGTGTTGGATACCTTTAGGTTTGTGCCTCTTGTGGGCGACAAGGCTTGGTAGGCTGTCGCGAGTTTAGCGTAGCGTAACTCGTGATACAGCATTGTTTAAGCTTTCAGCTTAAACAAACAATTCATGACTCAAAAACCATAAATATGCCCTTGCGTTTTACTATTTTTGAAAAACCATGCTATCGCTCACCAACCATACCCTCGAAAAACTGGAACTGTTGCTACAAACGGCCGGCTACAAGGTGCGGTATGAAAAAGGCAACTTTAAAACCGGCGCCTGCCTGCTGCAAAGCAGCAAAGTAATAGTGGTGAACAAATTCTCCAACCTCGAAAGCCGCATACTCGCCATTGCCGAACTTTCGCGCGAAATAGAATTCGACTTTAACATTTTGGACGATAAACAGGCTGCTTTTGTACATCAGCTTAAACAAACCAAATTGCAACTGTGATAGTAACTTTCCTTGGCACCGGAACATCGCAGGGCGTACCTGTTATTGCCTGCGATTGCGAGGTTTGCACCTCGACCGACAAGCATAACAACCGCCTGCGTTCATCTATCATGGTAGAGAGTGATGATAAGGTGATCGTTATAGATTCAGGGCCCGACTTTCGTTACCAGATGCTGCGTGAAAAGGTAAAACATTTGGATGCCATTGTTTTCACCCATGAGCATAAAGACCATGTTGCCGGATTGGATGATATACGGGCTTTTAATTACCGCCAAAACTCGCCCATTGATGTTTATGCTACACCCCGTGTACAGGATGCTTTAAAGCGCGAGTTCGCTTATATATTTGCCGAATTTAAATACCCCGGCATACCGCAACTTAATATGCACACCATCGGTTTGGAACCTTTTGATATTGGCAGTCTGCGTTTCATCCCTATTGAAGTGATGCATTATAAACTGCCTGTTTTGGGTTTTCGCATTGGTGATTTCACTTACATAACAGATGCCAAAACGGTTGCACCATCTGAGATCGGGAAAATAAAAGGCACTAAAATACTGGTGATAAACGCCCTGCAAACACAAAGCCATATTTCGCACTTTACGTTGGATGA
>Ga0207671_10000669_pt1 | contig 44649 bp, 42 predicted proteins | sample KBSC24metaG_FD_184352 | JGI IMG/M metagenome (GOLD analysis project Ga0207671, IMG submission 184352) | Corn rhizosphere microbial communities from Kellogg Biological Station, Michigan, USA - KBS C2-4 metaG (SPAdes) (version 2) | ecosystem: Host-associated > Plants > Roots > Rhizosphere > Soil...
TAGCAACGGCAAATATGCCATCATAATACTTGATCCATCGCATCAATCCCAGAGGGAGGCAGACTAATCCCGAGCCAACAAAGCGAGCAAGCAATGGTAGACACTTTAATTGACGACACAGCCTAGGGGATTTCCGGCGGCAAGAGGCTGTCAAGCCGATTCAGCTTCGATTTGTCGGGGTCTGTCTGCAGTTGATTCAGCTGGTCGCGATGATCCAGCACGTACCCCTTGCGCTGATCGGGGGGAAGCTTCTCGACATCGGACAGGAATTGATCTTCCGCCTGGCCCGAAGCCATCCAGGAAAGGTCCTGGCCGTTATCCGTTGCCGCTTCATGGTGCGAGCATCCCGGGACAATAGCCAATAGAAGGGCAAGAGCAACCATAGTTGTGAGTCTGTGCATGAGCATGTTCATGGAATGAAGCTTTCTTTGCCTTGGCAGCCGGGTACGCCTCTGTAAGCAGCCCGGCTGCCGGGCTGCTTACAGAGGACTGAAGGTGGCCGCGAATGTGTTTCCGTTGCCAAGCGACTGTGTTCCTGCGGCGTTTCCGGCCAATCCGCCGCCCCAGCTCCACTTGCAGGCATCCTGCTGGCAGTCCGATGCGGGCGTTGATCCGGCGGTTGTATTGGCCCAGGGCACGCCGCCGCCGGAGACTGCCGACGGCCTCAGCCACTTTGCATGGCCATCGGCCAACAGATAGTTCGCCCCGTCTGTGTGCAGTCCTGTGGGGCCTGTAAACCAGGAGGACTTATAAGGGCGATTGCCGATTGTGCCGGTGGCCAGTTTGCCCCACTTCATGAAGGTTCCGCCTCCGTCGTCGCCGTTGGTGGATTCGGTGTAGTCCTTCCCGGCTGAAAAGGGATCGATGACGTCGGCCTGGCAGCCGGTGATCTCGCAGAGCAGGACGGTTGCGGCGGGCGCTGCCAGAGATGCTTGATTGCTGTTGGTAAAGAAGCCGCCGTTGGTCGGATTCAGGCAGACGTTGAATGCATATGAGATGTGATACTGTACGCCGCTGCCATCCGCCTGGCCGTCATCCGGGCACTGATACACTTTGGCGCTCTTCACATATGGATAGACTCGCGAACCCCATCCATGTCCATTCATGCCCACAGTGGCATTGTCGGCCGGCATGAAAGACTCGTCGTTATCCTGTGTGTACTGCATAAAACCCAGTCCAAGCTGCTTCTCATTGGAGAGGCAGGAGGTGGAACGAGCTTTCTCCCGGACCTTGGCGAATACCGGGAAGAGAATAGCCGCGAGAATCGCTATTATAGCTATAACAACTAGTAATTCAATAAGAGTAAAACCTTTTCGAGCATTCATAGTTAATATGACTCCTGTAGAGATTCGGGCATTAATTTATACGAACAAAAACTTGCAAAGCGGGACGTCCTGATAAGACGGATGTTAACAAATTGATTCACACTGCGACCCCCAATAGGTTAAGAATACTGAAGCAACGAACGTCCCTGAACACCTTTAAGCGAGATCTTTCTTAGTCGTTAGGGTCGTTCGTCCAGATACCGCATGGGGCGGAAAGCTTTGGCGTCCAGGTGCAGGAACCGCCGGAAGCGCTGTCATTATGTCCGATGGTGTTATCCGGAATGTACCACTTCACGTGTCCGTCCGCAAAGGCGTAGTTCCAACCGCCTGTATGAAGGGGCTGGGAAAGCTCCGCAACCTGAACGGCCGGCGTGTTGACATTCCAGCAACTGTTGAAATTGACGATGTTGTTTGCCGAGGGACGCTCAGCGAACAGGATCGTGCCGGCGGGGGCCTGGAGGACTGCCAGCTTCGATCCGAGAGCTATATTGGAATTCCAGCTGTAGGTGCGGGGCTTCCAGGAGGCGCCGTTGGCGCCGCCGCGTTTCACGTTATCGTCAGGGCAATGCAGAATTTCGTTGGGCGTGGTAAACGATCCGTAGCCCGTAGCTGTCCCTGTTTTGGCGAGACCCAGCTTGATGTACGGCCCGAGCAGGTTGTCCCAGGTCACGATGCTGTTGTAGTCGCCAGGCACCGTGTAGTACTGGACAGGAAACGCTTCATCGTAATCCTGCACATACTGCATAGCCGCCAGACCGATCTGCTTCTGGTTGCTGGCGCATGTCGTTTGCCGGGCCTTCTCCCGAACCTTGGCGAAGACCGGAAAAAGGATTGCGGCAAGAATCGCTATTATAGCTATAACAACTAGCAATTCGATGAGGGTAAATCCATGAAAGGATTTCCTATTTTGGCGTTGAGGCGAGACTGATTGCATATTAAGAGTTCTCCCTACCTGTGATTGTGGCATGAACTACGGCCCCATGATCGGATCAGTACGTTTCCGCAGGTTGCTGCCTGGGTCGATTATAACACTATCATCGCTGCAATGCAATAGACCGAAGACAAATATTTTTAGATTTGTGTTTGGATCATAATCGATTTAGCGCATTTATTAATATGTAAATCAATATTTGATGTAATTATGTATATGGATTATATACATATACACGGAATTAGATGTCTTATGGTTCAAATTTGCCCATGGTTTGCACGGCGGTGTAAATATTCGTCTACGGTGTATTGCGTTAGCGCGCGGGGCGTGATATACTAGCCACGACAGCGGGAGCAAAAGAATTACAATGATCGCCAAGGTCGCCGAGACAACGAAACGCAGGAACAGCATAGAGCCCCCCAGGGCGACACGCCGCAGGGAGCTGGATCGCGTGATCGATCAGATCGATAATCTGTGCGATGCGTTTGGAATCGGAGCCCGCATTCCCGCTCATCGGGATCTTATGGCGCGCTTCGAAACGACCGAGCGCACTGTGCTCGCCGCATTGGCCGAACTCCAAAGGCGCGGACGGATCGTCCGGCGAGCCGGCTCCGGAACCTATGTTGCGAACTCGACCGCCATTTCCGGTTCTGAGAAGCCGGAAGCCCGGGCGGCTGCCTCTGCGGGCGTCAGCAACATCATCGTCGTGGGATCGCACGATCACGGCTATTATAGCCGGGCAATCGAAATGGCGTTCCAATATGCACAGGAGCATGAACTCGGCGTTTCATACGAACCGCCGAATTTCGAGCGCCTTATGACGATGCCCAGGCTGCATAGCGGAGTATCATGCGGCTTCATTGTTCTCGGCAGCGTTAATATTTACAATGCGAAACCGCTCAGCGAAGCAGGACATCACGTCGTGGGCATCGGAGACCGGGGGCTCGATCATCGAAATGCATTCCCCTGCGTCCATCCCGATAACATGATCGGAGGCTATCTCGCTGCGATGCATCTCATCGAATACGGGCACACGCGGATCGGCTACTTCGCAGCCGGCGACAATCCGCGCCTTTGGGGACACAAGCAAGCTGTCCGCCAGGCGCAAGAAGCCGGTCAGGACGTGCAGTCGATCACAATCGGGAGAGACACATTCAACGAATGGCAAAAAGATCCCTCGCTCAGCAAGAAGTTCTTTGCCAATCCGGACTGTCCCACAGGATTTTGCGTCTGGAATGACACTGATGCCATCAGGCTGGTGACCTTCCTGATGAGCCTTGGCCTGAATGTGCCGAACGACATTTCTATCGTCGGTTATGATAATCTCCCGGTGGCCGAGACCATCACCCCTGCCCTGACGACAATCGAAACGCGTCTTGAGGATCAAGTTAAACTGGCGCTTAACCTTCTGGCCAGCCCGAGCGATCTTCCGCGCCACTCGGTGGTCGTCGAGCCCGAATTGGTCATCCGCAATTCGACACGGTCCCGTATGTAAGAGGAGGTGCCATCCTGCAAGGCCGCCGCAGTTTTGAACCTGCATTGAGAGGTGTATAGGTTCTTAAGAAACTATTGCTATACAGATCGTGTTGGCGCTTTTCGAGGACCCGGGACATGACTTAGTCAATCTTTTGGTTCTCGGTCATATAAATTGATTCTTTTGTATCAATAACAATACAGATGAGGAGAGTAGATCATGAATCACACAATTTCGCGGAAATTCCACGACTATGACCGGTCGGGCTCGTTTCGACTAAGGGAGCCACTTTGCACCCGAGTATGCCTTCGCATCGTCCTGCTTCTGCTCGTTGCGGGATATACTCCTGCGCTTCACGCCCAGGCGTTTGCCCATCCCGGCCTGCTCAATGTCCAGTCCGACTTCGACCGCATGAAAACACAGGTCGCCGCAGGAGCCCATCCCTGGATCGACAGCTATAACATCCTCGCCGGCAACGTCGCAAATGACTTTAATTACCAGCCCAGCCCCGTTTCCGTCGTGGTCCGCGGATCAGGTAATGGCGCCGACAATATCTACAACCTGGAGCACGACATCGCCGTCGCCTATCAGAACACCCTGATGTGGAAGATTACCGGCGACACTCGCTACGCCGACGTGGCTGTCCGGATCTGTAACGGCTGGTCCTCCACTCTCACCGGCATCAACAGCGCCGGAAACGGCTGGGACTATATCCTGGCGGCCGGCATCCAGGGCTACGAGTTTGCGAATGTCGGCGAGAACCTCTATGGCTACAGCGGTTGGACCAATGCGAATCGCACCCAGTTCCAGAACATGATGATCAACGTGTTCTATAACATCAGCCACGGATGGATCATCGGCCACTACGGCGCCTGTCCCGACAATGCCTACGCCAACTGGGACCTGCTCAGCGTCGCCTGCATCCTCGCCACCGGAGTGGTCTGCGACGACCAGGCCAAGTACAATGAGGCGCTGGCCTACCTCGAAACGTCGACCACCACTCCCGCCCGGCTGGACTGGTGGGCCTACGAGGTCTTTCCCGGTCTGCTCGCTCAGCAGGAGGAGAGTGGGCGCGACCAGGGGCACTCCGGTCTGGCGATCGGGCTGGTGGGCAACATCTGCCAGATGGCCTGGAGCCAGGGGCTGGACCTGTTCGGCTACGAAAACAACCGGGTCCTCGCCGCCGCCGAGTACTTCGCCAAATACAACCTGGGCAACGACGTCCCCTACTCGAACTACCAGAACTGCTCCGGAACCGTTCTGGGTGGCGTCTCCAGTGGCAGCCTGGGTGATATCCGTCCGTCCTGGGGATTGATCTACAACCACTATGCCAATATGCTTGGACTGGCATGTCCCTACACCAAACAGTATGTGGCGCTGGTCGGCAACGAGGGCGGCGGCGGAAACTATGGTCCCAACAGCGGAGGCTACGACCAGCTCGGCTATACGACGCTCACATGCGGACTGCCCGCCTCCACGGCTAATCCGGCTCCGTCCGGCGTGACGGCCTGGGTGACAGGAGCGTCCATCACGCTGTCCTGGTGGGGTTCGGCCACGGCGACCGGCTACAATGTCGCACGCTCCACAATGAGCGGGGGGCCTTACACAACCATCGCCTCCAATGTGACCACCAACACCTACACCGATGCAATGGCGGTCCCCGGCGTCACCTACTACTACGTGGTCTCGTCGGTAAGCCCGGGCGGGACCAGTGGCTACAGCGCGCAGATCTCGGCCACGCCCGATACGCATATTACGGGCGCTATCATCGGCACAACAGGATCGTATGTCGGTTGGAACGGACAGACGGAAACCGGTATGACCAGCGTCTGCGCTTTTGACGGCAACCTGCACGGCGCCACCAATTTCTTCGATGGTCCCGATGCCAGCGGGGATTGGACAGGACTGGATGTCGGGGCAGGTTACGCTTACGTGCCCAATATGGTGAAGTATTGTCCTCGCAGCGGCTTCGGATCGCGTATGGTGGGTGGCGTGTTCCAGGGTTCAAACACGGCCGACTTCAGCAGCGGCGTGACGATGCTCTATACCATCGCAACGGCCCCGGCGGACGGCGTATTGACGGCGGCGACTTTCAGCAACACTCAGGCTTTCCGTTATCTGCGCTATCTCAGCCCGGCCAACGGCAGCTGCGATGTCTGCGAACTCCAGTTCTGGGGGTATCCGGCGGCGAACGGCACGTACAAGATCATTAACCGCAACAGCGGCATGGCCCTTGATGTCGCGGGGGCAGGAACAGCGAACGGAACGCAGGTCGACCAGCTAACCTATAACGGCAGCTCCAATGACCAGTGGACGCTCACGAGCCTAGGCAACGGCCAGTTTCAGATCATGGGCGTTGGAAGTGGGCGCTCCCTGGATGTCAACGGCGCTTCAACAGCGGACGGCGCCAAGGTTCAGATCTGGGACTATTTGAACGGGGCAAACCAGCACTTCGCATTGATCCCAACAGGCAGCGGCTATTTCCGCATCGCGCCGGCGCATAGCGACAAGGCGATCGATGTTGTGGGCAACTCGACAACTGCCGGCGCCAAGGTCGATCAATGGAGCTGGAATGCTGGCAACAACCAGCAGTGGAGCCTCGGAACGCCGTAATCCTGTGCTCAGAGCCCATGCCAGGGTAAAGCGGGGTAGTCGTTTCACCTTCCAAATCGGGCTGAGCCGCCGCAGAAAGATTCGTCCTTCCGCGGCGGCTCAGCCCGATTTGATCTAAACGTTGCTCAGGGTTTGACAGTGACGTTAACAGATTTGCTGACGCCGTTCAGCGATGCAGTAATTGTCGCCGTTGTTGAGGCCGCCGCTCCTGCGGCTGTGGCCGTAATAGAAGCGGTTGTGAGGCCGGCCGGTACGGTGATCGTGGACGGTACGGGCAGAGTGGATGAACTGCTCTGCAGCGCCACTGCGTTTCCGCCCACGGGAGCCGGTGAGGTCAAGATCACTTTGATCGTGACAGGGTGGCCGTTGATTACGGATGCTGTGGAGACTGCGAGACTTGAGAGAATCGGCGTTTTGACGGTGACGACGGCCGATTTAGTCGTCGATCCCTGTGTTGCGGTGATCGTTACTGCTTTATCGGCCGGTACTGCTGCCGGGGTGAATGCGTATATTGCGCTGGTTGCTCCGGCTGGGACGGTCACGCTGGTTCCGGCCGGGATCATCGAGCCGTCCGAACTTGAGAGCGCGATCTTCACGCCGCTCGCTCCTGCCTTTCCGGTCAGAGTTACGGTGGTAGAGACCTTTGTCCCGCCGTAAACAGTGCTGGGACTGATGGTCATAGCCGACAGAATGGCTGCCTTGACAGTGATGGGGGCTGTCTTGGTTACTGAACCGCAGGTGGCCGTCAAAGTGACGGCTGTGTCGCTGTTTACGCCGGTTGTTGACGCCGTGAGCGTGCCGGTTGTAGCGCCGGCGGGAATTGAGATCGATCCCGGGGCCACGGAAACGGCGGATGAACTACTCGCAACGGTAACGGAGAGGCCGCCGGCCGGGGCAGGAGAGCTCAGGGTGACTTTGACAGGCGCTGTCTGCCCGCCGGTGACGCTGGCGGCTGTGCTGAGCGCCGTTAAGATCGCGGCCTTAATGGTTACCGCCGCGGTTTTTACGATCGTTCCCTGAGTGGCGGTAATCGTGACGGCTTTGTCGGCGGCCACGACAGCAGGTGTGAACGAATATGTCGCGCTGGTCGATCCAGCCGGTACGGTCACAGTAGTTCCTGATGGGATCGTCGTGCCGTCAGAGCTTGAGAGAGCGACCTTGACGCCGCTTGGGCCAGCTTTTCCGGTGAGACTTACGACGACATTGGCCTTATTGCCCCCATAAGCGGGATTGGGACTGACAGCCACCGTATTCAGCGACGCCGGCACGATGTTCAGGGGAACTGTGGATATCTGCCCGAGATATCCCGCTTTTACCACCACGGATATTTTGCTGTCCGTAAGGGGAGCCGGCAAGGTGAACGTTGCTGTCTTTGTTCCGTCGGGGACCCAAACAATGGTATTGATGGGAATGAGCCCTCCATCGGAGCTCGACAGGCTGACGGCGGTATAAGGCAGCGCGGGCTGGGTGATCGCGATCGTGAACACGGCGTTGCCGCCGCCAACGACCGTGGATGGACTGACGGTCAATCGGGAGAGCGTTGCAAGTTGTGTCGATGCGTAACGCACCGTCCAGTGCTGCTTTGCTGAGCCGGTATCGGACCATTGATCGATCTGGTTGGTGCTGCTCGCCACCTCCATGAGCATTCCGCTCACAGAGTTGATAATTTTGTAGGAGCCGTCTCCAACGGGGAAGAGGGTCCACTGCTGCGGCGCTCCGCCCCAATTGTCCCACTGATCGATGAGTGTGCCCGCCGTCGTGCTCCAATTATAGTCGTCGGCAGCAAGGCCGCTTGCGACATTGGCGAGAACCCAGTTGTAGCCGCTCATCGACGGGGTCCATTGCTGGTTTGCGCCGCCGGTAAGAACCGCTTGATCCAGGAATGTTCCGTGGACGGTGCTGGAACCCGGATTGTCCAGGCACTTGCCGGTGCCCACGTTGACCAAATAAAAGTTATTTCCGAGCTGTGGACCGGTGGCCTGCTCCAGGGTAGTATCGCTGAGACCCATGTCGTGCCGCATCGCTCCAACCAGACCGATATGCCGGGCGGCAGGTCCCTCACCATCATAGTTCCACCCATAGGGCCAGAAGTGCTGTGTATCGGAACCGATTCCCGCATTCGGTCCGTCGTAGGCTTTGATTCTGGCAATGGCGTAATTGCCGTGCCATCCGCCTCCCCACGAGTAGTTGCCCCAGGCCCAGTATGTGCCGCAGCCCAGCCAGTGGGCCAGTTCATGGCTGGCGACGCGCGGGCTGATGGAGCCGCCGAACTCGATCCATCCCATGAAGCCGTCGGTCTGAGCTGTGGGAACGCCCGGATTATAGAGAACGACGATGTTGCCGTCGTAGTTGGAATATGTATTGTATTCCGCGACCGCCGTGTCCATCGACCAGGCGATATTGTTCTTGATGTTGACATCGGAGGGGACGGACTGCCACGACCAGGTCAATGCAGCCTGGCTCATGGCTGCGGGAATGAGAATCATCGGAAGCAGGGCGAACTGCCATAGCGCTCGAAACTTGTGTCTTGTTTTTTTCATGTTTGTCATATTCAGATTACGTGTGGCGTTAAGCGCAATTCGAGACATAGAGAATTAGAATGCTCAACGATCTATGAGGGCTGAAGATTATTTCTGTACTGCGATAACTGTTTAGGTACCTTGCCTTCCAGACGCAAGCAAATATTCTCCTAATCTGTTTACTAGGACGTGCTAGTAAGCCGTGATCCAAGTATACAGGCAGTTCTGAAGTTCGTCAAGCTGTTTTTTGAACTTTTCATATATTCTTGGGAGACGTATTTTGTATTGCAATCAAGTGAGGAGATCCGACGGATGCAAGAGCCCTCCGGCACTGCGCGAAGGGTTCTTGCGTGTGAATATCGTTGTTGCCATGCAGGCGCATGGAGAAGGCAACCCGCTTTTGAAATGAAGCGATAAATGCCGCGAGCGGCCTAATTCGTCAGGCGCCACTGCTGGTTGTAATCCTGCCCCCACCACCAGCCCCAGTTGACCATAGTGGCTCCATTGCTTGCGTTGCCGTAGGTATCCAGACACTGGCCGCTGGCGCGGCAGACGAGGTTGAAATAGCCGGAATCGCTGGGGGTGAGCGCCCACTGCTGGTTCCAGCTCGTGCTGTTTTGCCACTGCCCTACCGATGAGCCGTTCGCCGTATTGTTGACGGTATCCAGATACAGGCCGCCGGTGACGCATTTCAGTTTGTAGTATCCATTCCCGAGAGAGGTGAGCACCCACTTCTGGTTGTTGCTGGCGCTTGAGCTCCACTGGCTGACCGTGGATCCATTTACCGTCGCTCCCAGGTTGTCCAGATATTCGCCGTCGGCTCTGTTTTGCAGCCGGTATGTCCCGGCGGCATAGGGGAATTTCGTGGTATCGCTCAGTCCCATATCCGCGCGGAGGGCGCCGCAAATCGCAACATGGCGATATCCCCAGGGTTCATTGTCGTAGTTTGCGCCGTATGGCCAATAGTGCTGAGTATCGCATCCGATGCCGGCGCTCGGCCCATCGAATTGCTGCACGCGCGCAATCCCATTGCCGCCTGTCCATGTGCCTGTGCTGCTGAAATTGCCCCAGGTCCCATATGTGCCGGTGCCCAGCCAGTGGGAAATTTCATGCTCGGCTGTGCGTGTATTGTACGATCCGCCGAATTCGATCCATCCGTTGTAGCCGTCTGTTTGAGCTGTGGGAACCCCGGAGTTGTAGCGCACCTGAATGTTGCCGCTGTAGTCCGCGAAGGTGTTGAAATCGCCCACGGCGGCATTCATCGAATTCGTGATCGCCGTTTGTATATTCGGATCCGAAGGAAGCGATATCCATGACCAGGTGAGCGCGGCATGACTCGCTGTGGCGAGATTCAGCGCCGCCAGCATTAAACCGGCTTTACATGTTGTTTTCAGTATAGCTTTTATTGTCTTAGTACACCTAAAATCCTGCATTGTAAAACTCCTTCTATCACATAATATATTGGGCTCAGGCCATACATGCCTGCTAACAGAAATGTCTTCGAATGCTGCCCTCGCACGCCAATGCTCTCTGAACCAGGTGGGCATCTTAAAAACAGCAATAAGCGCTAGCACATCAATTTAATTAATTCAGATAATCCTCCTATCGTTAAAGTGAATCGAATGGCTACAGGACGCTGTCCGATGAGCGGCGAGCGACGAACTCTGCCATAAGGCGGACATTTTGCCGGGGGGCCTCAGGCGCGCTGAGGCGCGCTTCCAGCATTTCCCACGCAGCTGTGCACATTTCCTTAACCGGCTGTACGATCGTGGACAACGCCGGATCCATATCTTCTCCGGCTTCGATGCCGTCACATCCGACGACACGCACATCGTGGGGGATTCGGTATCCCATCCGGCGCAGAGCGCCGAGGGCGCGCATGGCAAACACATCGTTCGTGCAGATCATGGCGTCAGGGCAGCCGTTGACCGCGATATATTGCTCCAGAGCCGCAATCGTGGCGGGACGGTCCCAGTCCGTTCCGCCGATAATCCGAGGGACAATGCCATGCGCCGACGTAGTGCGGCAGTAAGCGACGCATCGTGGGTCGCCTTCGCCCTGCAGGCAGCGTTCAATGTAAGCAGGAATCTCCGAAGCGGGCATATTCGCGCCGAAGAAGACTACATGGTTTCTATCCGGCAATAGGAGGTGTTCGCAGGCAATAGCTGCCGCTGTAGAAAGATCGATATGGATACTGTCGACGGAGGGCAGATCCACAATGCCCATGGAAATAATCGGCTTGGATGACGGCACGAGCTCATCGACATAAGGCCTGTATCGATCGAATACGTCGACCAGAATTACAGCATCATTGGGCGCATTGAGCAGATCCCAGAGATCCGGCAAAGCATTGGAGGGAGCGATATGGCCGATCGTGGTGGAGATAAGATGGTAGCCATGCGCATTCGTCATGCGCTCAAAGACCTGCAATACTTTGCTGTGGAACGCTTCGATGATTCCCGGGAACGCAATCGTGATCGTATTGGTCTTGCCGGAGACAAGCGCGCGGGCGGCGAGGTTCGGCCGGTATCCAATTTCTTCAGCCGCACGCTTAACTCGCTGGCGAGTGGATTCTGGGATGCCGATATCGTATCGATCGGCCAGGGCAAATCCCACAGTGGCCTTTGAAACCCCTGCCCGGATGGCCACGTCGGCTTGTGTAGGTCTTCGTGACAAAATCGAGAATCCCTCGCCTATTTCCGTCTCTTTAAAGCTGAACTATTCTACTAGGACGAACTAGTAAGTGAATTATGCCCATTATACACAGATGTTTACGGGGAGTCAATATCGATTCTCAATATCATTTGCGCCTGCCGGCATGATCGATTTCCGATATCATTTAGCGCCTCGCACATCGACATTGTCGAACACAACAGTCGTTCTTGCCTCCGGCAGGCCGGCGCAGGCTGCAAGTCCCATTTGAACTTTCCTTTGCAGATTTATCGTGACAACTCCTACCTTTGTCCAGGTCTTGCCGTTAGGGGAGGTTGAGGCCGTGAATACATTGTCTTTGCGTTCCAGTTTCAGCCAGCAGGGTTCCATGAGGCGGCCATAAGTGACGATCGGCGCCTGCAGCTGCGGGCCGGCTGTTGCGACAGCCGTCTCCGCGCCGGCGGATGAGCGTGTGATTAAGCGGGCTCCCCATCCGGGCTTCTCGATGCTTTCACCTTTTTGCGGATTGATCAACAGCGATACGTGCGGCGAATCGGGAGTGAGCGTTTCGCGAATCATCAGGCCGAACGATGAGAACTGGGAACTCACCTGCGGGACAAAGCGCGCGGTGATCGTTCCGTCGCCGTTCAGGGGAACGCCGGCGAATCGGAAATGGTCGCCGGTTCCGCCGATGGCAGCGCCCGCGCCTTCGAGTGTGAATTTTGCGCCGTCGTAAGCGGTGAATCCTTCCACTCCTGAAATACCGATATCCTGCGAAGACCAGGAAGTTGGCGGACCGGCGCTCACGCATTCGGCAAGTGAATCGGAGCTGCGTCCTGCAGTGTTTGCGGCCGCCGCCACGTAGTAGTACAGCTCTCCAGGCTTTACCGCCGTATCTGTGTAAGATGCGAATGGGATCGCTTGCGTAAGGGTTACGTAAGGGCCTTCGCTCCGCGTCGCTCGCTTTACAATATAGCTTGCTGCTCCTACAGAAGCCACCCATGAGAGGTTGATTGCGTGCTGATAGCCGTAGGTGATCAATCCGGCCGGAGTGGCTGGGGGTGATAGAACTTTGTCCTGTTTGGCATCTGCCGTGCGGGTGTAGAGCAGCGTCCCGAAGCCGGGGTGATCCGCGCCCTGGGCTGCTCCTTCAGGACGAATCTTTTCCGCCGCTTGCTGTGTATATGGCGCGGCCATTCCCTTCCTGTGGACATAGTGGTTGTAGATCTGCTCGTATATGGGGCGGAGCTTGCCGCGCCCCTGCGCGGAGATCGCCTCATGGGCATATTTACCGGTCTGGTCCAGGTCAGGCTCGAAAGGCGCGTCGCCGTCCAGGTTGTACTTCGCCGTGTACTCGAAGCCTGTCAGAAGACGGTTGTCGTTATATGCGTACAGGTCAAGCCCTTGATTCCAGGCGATCTCGCAACAGTCGCCGAGATGCGCGAGTCCCAGTTGAGTGTGCCCCTGATCACGCCCGCTCTCCTGACACTGTCCGGTTTCGTAAATGTAGTGCGTCAAACGGCCATCGCCTGCGCCATGAACGTAATATTGCAGCGCTCTCTCGAACATTGGGCGATCGTTGCAGAAGACACCGATGGCCATTACTGTCTTGACGGCCGCCGTATCCCAGTTGCCGTTTGCGAACAGCGCAAAGTCTTTAAGCGTGGGATAGATGGCTGTCTTGAACATTCGCTCACATTGAGCGATGTCGGCATCGGACCAGCCCGAATCGGTATAACGCAGGATTTCGGCGGCGTTGACCAATTTGAAGGGGCCAAGTCCCGCCATCAGCACGGCATCCGCTCCGCTGACAGTCTTCAAGGTCGCGGACCAGCCGTTGACGATCTGTTTGGACTTTTCCGCATACGCCTTGTCTCCGGTAATGGTCCACATAAGGGCGCACTGGTAAGCAGCATTGGCGTCGGTGTCAAACTCGCCGAAGTGCGCCGTTGGATTTCGGCCGATTTCCTCAAATGGTCCGCGCATGACATAACTCGATTGCGACTGCGGGCTGGCGGCAAAAACTGTATATCCCTCATAAATCGGAGATTGATGCGCTGCAACCCCACTCTTCATGCGATCCAGGTCGGCCCGCGACTGCAGGAGACCGGGATGTACGAACTGCTGCGCATCGGCCGCGCCAATGGCGGCCGTCAGCGGCAGGAGAAGGAGTAACAATATAACGATATGTGAAAGGTTGAAGCCTGATTTCATTGCTCGTTTATTCTTTCGTGGCCGGTGTAATCCAGACGGCCTGGCCGCCGGCGGCTTTCAGAGGCGCATCCAGGATCGTGCCGGCATCGACTTTGAGAGTCGTTACGGATACATGGGTGCGTGTCGTAACAGAATCGCTGTCCGCATAGATGTGAGCGACATAGCGCTTGCCTTTGCTGAGAAATGTAAGAGGAATCGACAGCTTGCGAGCCTGACTGTCGTTGATCGTGCCCACAAACCAGTCGCCGCCACTCCGGCGCGCGACTGTGGCATACTCCCCTATCTTACCGTCGACGACCTTTGTATCGTCCCATACAGTCGGCACATGTCGGAAGAACTCGATCTCAGGCTCTCCGTTGTATGCGGCCGGCTTGTCGTACCAGTACAGCATCTGGAGAGGACTGTAATAGACAACCGCCATTGCAAGCTGCTGGGCATATGTCGCCTTTTTTCGCGGGGTGTAGTAGCAGATCGTGTAATCCGCAGGCCCTGCTATGAAGCGCGTGAACGGCAGAGTGCAGTTATGCTCCGGCGTTGGCATATGCTCGTTGCCCTGGATGCCCTCGACGGTCATAAGATTCGGATAGGCGCGACTGTAGCCTGTGGGCCGGTAGCCGTCGTGGATATTCACCATCAAATGATGCTCTGCCGCCTTCTGGATAGTTTCGGTGATCCAGCTGGTATCTTCCTGTGATCCGACATTCACGAATCCGATCTTAATACCCTTGACTCCCCATTTCTCATAGAGCGGGAAAAGGATATCGCGCTGCTTTTTGACCTGCCGCCGGTCTACATAGAGAATCACGCCGACATTCTTGCTGTTTCCATACCGAATAATCTCAGTGAGATCAAGGTTCGGCGCTCGGACTGTGGTGGCATCGCCGGTTTCCGGGTCTTCGCTGCCGTACCACTTCCAGTCGAACAATACATACTGCAGCCCGCCCACGGCCGCGAAGTCGATAACGGCCTTGCCACCGGCTGTGGTGAGTGTTGTCTCGCGCATGACCTTGCCGGGCTTGATCCAGGAAGCATCTTTGATGGACGGAGGCGGATTCAGATCCAGCAGCAGATAGTTTCGTTCCAGCAGATCGCCGGGTTTATTTCCGACAACCAACAGTCGCCACGGAGTCGATGCGCCCAGCGCGATGGTTACGGACGCGTCGTCGGTCCCCCCTCGCAGCGTGTTCGATGTCGCGCCGCCAAGCGCGCTGACCAGTGCTCCAGGGATTCCGGGCAGACCGGAAAGCAGCATGCGGGGGTAATTTTCGTTATCCGCCTCGGCCAGGCAGGCGTAGCGTCCGTCTGAATACTCCAGTGTGAGGGGCCGCTCGCACTGGGGCTGAATATCCGCAATCTTGACGCGCCGGTAATCGCCTTCCGTGCCGTGTTCCTCATAACCATAAGTATCCTCAGGGAGGCGGAACTCGGTTTGCTCGCCCTTAAACATGGCCGAATCGGAATTGCCCGTGACGGGGAATGTATATCGGAACGCCGCCCCTTCATCGTATGCGCGGAATGTGAGCCGCATGACTCGCCCCGACGAATGCCTCAGGTCTATGTCGAGTTCGTCGTAGTTATCCGGAACGATTCGACGCTCGCCGTAAGGTTGCCGCCATTGAGATCTATGGTGGCTGGACTTGGTCTTGATCACTTGAAATCCTGTTGTGAAATCAGGCTCGAAGCCCAGCTGTGACGGTAGCACGAGAGGTTTTCCCAGATAATCCACCTGATAGGCCGCCGCGCCTCCGGCCTGAAGTAGAAACTGCATCCGAACTTTGCCGTCCGGAGATTGAACCTGGGCGATCTGGTGGGAATCGGAAAAGGTGGTTTCTGTATGCATGGACCATTGGCGGTCGCTGGCAATCGCGGCAGATGCGCACAGAGCCAGAAAGAAAATAGCTGGCCAATGTTTCAGAGATGGATGCATTACTTTACAAACTTTCCGCCGACGTCTAATTAAAATTGCAATGATTGCGATTGGATGGTGTCGGCTTTGCCCGGCGTATATCACTCTTGTTACCACCACATTTATTCCGCGCGCGGCGGGGCAGTCGATGCGCGGATGACGAGTGAGGGCATTACGACTGTGGTGTGAGAAGCCGAAAGATTCGTCTGAGTCAGGAGGCCGACCGCCATCTGCAGGAGCTGCCCCATGAAGGGATCGACTGTCGTCAGGGCCGGGTGGACCAATTCACCCTCCGGAAGGGCATCGTATCCGATCAGGGATACCTCATTGGGAACGCTCACACCGGCTCGAAGCAGAATGGAAAGCAGCCGGGCGCATTCGTGATCGTTCCAGGAGAGAATTGCGGTAGGGCCGCCTTTGCGCCGGATATAGGCTGCGGCTCGCTTCGGGGAGTCGCGCCAGGAGTCTCGTTCCTGCGGGGCGATCGCAATCACTTCGGCATCCTGACCATTACGCTTCGCCTCGCGCAGCGCCCGCTGAACGCCTTGCCAACGCTGGCTCAGGGTGATATCCATGATCGAAGGCACGAAGGCGAGTCTTCGGTGCCCAAGATCCAGCAGATGTTTGGCGGCAAGATAGCCGCCATGGTCCTGAGCGCCGTGGACGCATGGAATATCGGATGTCTCGCCGGCTGGAGGAGTTCCGAGTACGACGACCCTCATCCCTTCGTTCTGGATCCGTCTTGCAAGAGGGGCCAGGGGATAGCCAAATACAATGAAACCCAGCGGATGGCCGAGAGCCGCCGCCGAAAGGCCCGCTGCATCGCGTTCCAGGTTTAGAGGACGACATACGAGGTCCAAGCCGGCATCGGCGGTGTATTCGTAGAGCTGATCCATGCAGCGGTCAAAGAAGGAACGGTCCGGAGCGGCAATGGCGACGATCGTTCGGCCGCCCGTCGCAGGCTCGGGAGAAGCTGTTATGCACGCTTCCTCAGCGATAAAGGTGCCGGCGCCATGCCGCCGTACGATACGGCCCTGGCGCTGCAACTCGTCGAGGCTGCGCAGCACTGTGCGCTCGGAGGCCCCGAAGCGCCGCATCAGTTCGACATGTGTTGGGACGCGATCGCCGGGCGACAGAGAGATGCACAGCTCATCCAGAGCCTGCATAACGCGAGCGGCTTCGTCATGACGAGGGAGCCGGGGCGTGATGGGAGTCGCCTTCGATGGTATGTCTAAAATGCTCATACTTTTCATGTTTTGACAAGACTTAGTGATTTCTGACTGCGCGCATGCAATTATAGCACGCGGGGCATTCTACTGCAAGAGAGTAGTCTTGTCAAAACATGAAAAGTATTCAATTAGGATTTTGTAGGTGTAACGATTGCAATACCGGTCTTGATATCCAGGGTCCAGTCTCTTGGCTCAGGAAGACTCAGCTTGCCGTCGCCGATTTCCAGCGGCATCCACAGATAGCGCGAATCCCATTGGGTTTTCGGCTTCCAAATATCTCCCATGAAGATTATAGTGGTCGTTTCAGAGCCAGCTACTTTCACCATCATGGTAGATTGCGCGCCGTAGGTGTTCTTGTCCGGTGGCGCGATATCTTTGAACTCCGACCATGGGCCATAGAGGGAGGTTGCGGTGGCGTATTTATTCGGGTTCGGATTCCAGCCGGTCAGGGCCGAGCCGATTGCGTAGTACAGGCCTTTGTAATGGACCAGCGCGCCGCCTTCCATGTGCATCGGGATCAGGCACACTTCGCGATCGATTGAGAGATAATCGGGGGAAAGACGGGCGATTCGGAAGCCGAAAGGGCGGTCTTCGAAGATCAGATAGGCAACGCCGTCATCGTCGATGAACTGGCCGATATCCCGGCTCTGATGATCCAGAGGACGAAAGCTCTTAAGGTATTTGTAGTCGCCGTCGACACGGTCGCAGACGGCGACGCCGACTCGGGCTACTTTATAGGATGCATCGTCGATATGCATATACATGACGAACTGTTTGGTGCGGGCGTTATAGAAGACCTTGGGGCGCTCCAGAACCCAGTGCCTGCCGAAGTTCTCCGGATCCGCCTGCTTCATAACATTGTTGCGGAAGGTCCAGTGCGCCAGATCCTTGGATGCATAGCAGCTGACATAGCGTAAATCCGGATCGTTGTCTTGCGATCTGCCTTCCCCGAACCAGTAGTAAGTGTCGCCAAACTTGAGGATGCCGCCGCCGTGCGCCTGCACATGTTGCCCACGGTCGTCCGGCCACACCGCGCCGGGATGGATCGCCTGCGGAGCCGCCGATGCTGCTCCTATCCCGGACAGCGCTGCCAGAGCGACAGAGAGAATCGGCATCGCGTGGGATTGCCATAGATTCAGGATGTTAAAAGTTGTCATTACAATATTTGTCCGGGAATGGTGATTGCGCATCCGATCCGGCCGAGCCTAATTGCCGCCGGTGAATACATGGGGCATCCTGCGCATACGAGACGCAATGCGTAAAGCTTACGGTTTTGACAAAAGTACTCGAAATTAGAAGTCTTTCGCCCAATTATAGCATGTGAAGGCATTTGCCGCAAGATGCCGGATATCGACCGTAAACTCAATGCAAAATATACTTTTGGAGAAACCAATACGGCTAAATAAGGTTAAAATGATAAAATACAAATGCCCTGTTGGTGAAGCTGCTGTGATGTAATCCTGTCTAACCTGAGACTGCGCCTGAAGCCCGCTCAAGTGAGCATTGCCTTTTCTCCCAATATTAATATTGGGAGAAAAGGCAATGGCTTATTTGAACCGTATCGGAATTACGGCGTTCCCAGGCTCCATTGCTGGTTGTTGCCGCCGTTCCAGCTCCACTGATCGACGAGCGCGCCGTTGGCCGTGGAATTGCCCACGACCTCGATCGCCTTGTCGCTGTGGGCAGGCGCGATGCGGAAATAGCCGCTGCCGGCCGGGATCAGCGCATAGTGCTCGTTGGCATAGTTGCCGTAGGTCCAGATCTGAACTTTGGTTCCATCTGCCGTCGACCCGCCGCTGACATCGAGGCACTTGCCGCTCCCCACACCGACGATCTCGAACTGGCCGTTGCCAAGGCTCGTGAGCGTCCACTTGTCATTTCCAAGGTTGTTATAAGGCCACTGGTCGATCTGCGTGCCGTTGGCTGTTCCCGCTCCGGCCACGTCCATGGCCTTGCCGCTGTTGCGGTTGATGATCTTGTACGTGCCGTTCGCTGCCGTGTACCCGTAGAACTGTATCTCCGTGATATTGCAGTAACCGTTATTCGGACCCACATAACGCACGTAACGGAACGGCGTGGTGTTGCTGAAAGTCGCGGTGGTGAAGGTCCCATTGTCCGCAGGGGCGGAGTTGATCGTGTAGAGCGTGGTGACGCCGCTGCTGAAGTCGGCCGTGTTCGACCCCTGGATCACGCCACCGATCATTCGGCTGGCCCAGCCGCTGCGCGGACAGTACTTGACCTGATTAACGACATAGGAATATCCTGAACCGAAATCCAGCCCCAGCCAGTCGCCGCTGGCATCGGGGCCGTCCACGTAGTTCGCGTACGAGCGCAGGCAGCCGTCAAACGCGTTTGCAATCGTGTTTCCGTCATTGCCGATCGATCCTGACGTGCCTATTACGGTTCCAGTGAGCTGCGTATTGGGCGTAGCTGAGATCTGCGCGCTGTAGCCGCTCGTCCCGCCCGGAGCGACCGACTGGACGACGTAGTAGTAAATGATGCCCGGGACCGCCATCGAATCCGTGTACGTGTTGGCCGTGACATTCGACGCGATGGTGGTGTACGGTCCGCCGCTTACCGTGGAGCGCGCAACGTTGTAGCTGGTGGCCGTAGCCGAACCCCACCAGGACACCGTGACGGCGGGACCGATGACCGCAGCGGTGACGCCGGTTGGGAAGGGATTGGCAGTGGATGCGGGCAGTCCGCATGTCAGAGTCGTATAGCCGAGCTGGTCGTAACCTCCGCTGTTGGGGCCATAGTTTCCGCCACCGCCCTCGTTGCCCACCAGCGCCACATATTGCTTGGTGTAGGGACACGCCAGCCCAAGCATATTGGCATAGTGATTGTAGATCAATCCCCAGATCGGCCGGAGATCGCCGCGCGCATCGGCGGACACTACCGGCTGGACGAAGTTCTGGCAGTTGTCGTAGATAGCGAAGGGGACAGAGTTCCCGAGGTTGTACCTGGCGAAATATTCGGCCCCGGAGAGGAACTTGTTGTTTTCATAACCGAAGAGGTCGTCGCCCTGGTTCCATGCCATCTGGCAGGTCGCTCCAAGCAGGCCAATGGTCAGCCCGCTGTGTCCCTGGTCCCGCCCACTCTCCTGCAGCTGACCGAGCAGTCCCGGCCAGAGCTGGTAGACGGAATTGTCGATGGACCCGGCTCCTGCTCCGGTCTTGAAGTAGGTGATCGCCTCATTGTACTTCGCACGGTCGTCGCAGAGAACGCCGATCGCCAGGACATTGGCATAGCTGAGCTCATCCCAGCTTCCATAGTAGGCATCAATACACGCGCCCTGATGCGTCGTCAGGAACGTGTGGCTGATCGGATAGAAGACGTCCAGCATCATGTTGCGAAACTGGGTCAGGTTCGCGCTGGTCCATCCGTTGTAGCCGCGCAAGTTTTCGGCCACATTGGCGAACTCGTAACCATAGATGCCTGCCGCGATAATGAAGTCGCTGCTCCCGCTGCCGGCGCTGGTGATGGCAGTGAGCGTCCCCGACCATGCGTTGCAGATCTGTACGGCCTTATCGGCGTAGGCGGTGTTTCCGGTGATCTTCCACATCAGAGTATCTTGATAGGCGGCAGCGATATCGTTGTAGAGCTGGCCGTAGTTGTCGCTGCCGTTGGTCGAACCACGGATTACGGTGGCAGCAGGGCTGGGCGTCCAGCTTAGCGAAGTGTGCGAATTGGCAGCGAGGATATTGTAGCTGTCGATCCAGGGATGGGATCCGGCGGCGACTTGGGTCTTCATGCGGTCGAAGTCGGACTGGACGTTGAGCAGGCCGGGATGGACGAAGGCCTGGGCGTGGACAGCCGGAGCATAGCCGGCTACAAGAAGCGAGGCCACTGCGGTGACGAGGCGGGCGGTGTTGCTTCTTATAGCCGGAGAGTTTGCGGCAGACTTGACGACACTATCTGTGTAGTCTCTGTATTGCAATTGATGCTTTAGAATCTTTATAACAGCTTCAACTAGAGAACGGATGCGGTCAGCTTTCATCGGTAATTGCGCTCCTGTGTAGAGATTGTGCTTTGCAGAATGTTTACTAAACAAATTGTGGCGAATGTTCTGTCCGGCCGCATTGTCAAGAGCCGGCTGCTCTCCGGCTTCCAATCGTATCACAAGTCTTGACAAAAGTCAAACAAGAAATGATCCCACCTATTGAAGGCGTCGCGATGTGAAAGCCAGCGTTCCTTTGCCAGTCGTTTTCGCCGCCCCACGCAATATTTAAAGGAGCATCAGGCGCTACGCGCGGCCGGGACATCCGACTGCGTTGGCGAGTACTGCTTTCAGGCGCTGCCGGATCTCGTGCGGAACAAGATCGATTGGTCTCTCCACTGGATAATTGAGCATGCGATCCGCAGCTCAGACGTCTACTCGGAGCTGCACATGACGTCGATATAAGGGGGTGCCCAGGTGCCGTCATTCCTTCGGTAAACCGTTACAATTTTTTGCCGGCAGTCTCGAATGTATTTCAACTTCACACAATCCGTATACGCGCAAGAATCGACTCGCATGTGATCGAGCGAGGGGTTATTGAGTTCGAGGTTGAGCCGCCACATATTCAATGCTGGTGAGCTGAGGAACCCCGATTCAGACGGATCGCACAACTGGCTTGCTCCCGCGTTAATGATCGCTTCACGCGTCGGATCGTTCTGTTGACTCAGTCTGGAGGCAGATCCCATAGAAATAGCGATTGTAACACTTGGTACAAGTGTTAAGCTTGCCAGAATAGAACGTTTTGTATATCGCATCGGCTGCCTCCAAACGAGTAAAATCAAGTTGTAGCGTTCATACTTACATATTCTCCATTATACAGCCGATACGCGGATTCCCAGCAGTTTGCGTTGATGTTCACCACAGACGAAGGGGATGGTCAAGCGCTTTAGCAATTGCAGACCCAGCCTTCGCATTCGGCAGATGTACAAGCGCCCCGGCAGCAGATGCCGGGGCGCTCGTAATAGGTTGCCTGTTATTAGTATTCAAAGCGCCTCAGGGCGCAACGGTAACATTCAAGGTCTTGCTGATGCTATTCCGGGACGCTGAGACGGTCACTGGCGAGGTCGCCGTGGCGCCCGTGGCTGTCACTGTCACCGAAGCGATCGTTGCTCCGGCCAATACCGTCATAGAGCCCGGGACCGGCAGAACGCTTGAGTTGCTGAAAAGGTTAACCTTTGCGCCGCCAGCCGGAGCGGGAGAGCTCAACGTCGCTTTGAATGTCACCGATTGCCCGTTATGAAGGGACGCGGATGAGGCGACGAATGCAGCCAGAACAGGTGTTCTGATCGTCAAAGCCGCAGTTTTTGAGATTGTTCCCTGGGTGGCTGTCAGTGTCAGAGGCGTGTCCACGTCAGTTGCTGCTGGTACGAATCTGTACGTTGAGGTGGTCGCGCCGGCAGGCACTGTCACAAATGTGCCAGCCGGGATCGCCGTGCCGTCGGAGCTTGCCAGCGTTATTACAACGCCGCCTGGTCCGGCGATGCTTCCCAGACGCACGGTGGCAACCACCGCAACGCCGCCATAGACTGAAGTCGGCGAGAGTGTCAATGAGCTGAGCGCAGCCGCCTTCACCGTAATCGCGCCTGTCTTCGTCACCGAGCCGCACGTGGCGTTTACAGTGACGGGGGTATCGCTGTTGACGCCGACTGTCGATGCTGTGAGCGTGCCGCTCGTTGAGCCGGCGGCAATGGCAATGATGCCCGAGCCGACTGTCAGCGATCCGGAATTGCTGGTGATGCCGACGGTGAGCCCTCCTGCGGGGGCCGGGGAGCCAATGGTCGCCTTGATGACGGCGGACGATCCCCCGAGGACTGTTGCCGGCACAGTCAGTATCGTGAGCACAGGCGCTTTAACTGTGAGAACCACGGATTTGGTGACTGATCCCCGTGCTGCCGTGATCGTTATGGAGGTATCTGCATTTACGGCTGCGGGAGTAACAGCGTATGTTGCGCTAGTTGCGCCAGCGGGAATGGTAACGGTTGTTCCGGCAGGGATCGTCGTGCCGTCGGAGCTGGAGAGCCCGACAACCGTTCCGCCGACCGCCGCCTGACCGGTTAGAGATACGGTACAGGTAGCTTTGACGCCGCCATTGACGGGGTTCGGGCTCACGGTTACCGAATTGAGCCCCGCTGGGTTCACGGTTACAGTGGCCGTCTTCGAGACTCCGCCCGCAGTGGCTGTAAGCGTCACAGGCGTGGCGGCCCCGACCCCATGCGTAGGCAGTGATACTGATCCTGTGGTTGCTCCGGCGGCGAGTGTAATTTGCCCCTGATCTATCGCTGCGTTGCCACTCTGGATAGTGACCGTTTCACCGCCCGGCGGTGCTGCAGAAGCTAGTCTGACTGTGCCTTTGACCAATGCTCCACCAGTTAGCGAGGTGGGACTGACGGTGAATGTCGAGATGGGAGCATATATCGTGACAGTGGTGGTATTGTCGGTTTCGGCGTTGCCGGCCACATCAGTACTATGGTACGTCAGCGTGTGCAAACCCACTCCGGTCACGGTAAGCGGAGCGGTGTACGTCTGTTGCGTGCCACCGTCGATTGTGAAATAGGTCGCCGCAACCCCTGAGAGAGTGTCCGTGGCCGTAAGCGTCACCGTCCCGCCTGTAACCGCGGCAGCGGTTACAGGGGAAGTCATGTCGATATTGACTGGCGGCGTATTTGCGTATGTTACATTTCCGGCCAAATCGTACGCGGTAACGGTCCCAGTCTGGGCCATTCCTTCGGAGGATACGGATATATGGTTTCCCGGAGTCGTGTACCAGATGCCGGAGTTCCCGTCGAACGCCCAAAACGGGACCGAGACAGGCGCACTATACCAGCCCGCGGCATTGGGTGTTGGTGACGGAGAGTAAAAGAATACGTTGGGCGATATCGAATCGATGGCGACGGTTGCGGATTTTGGATCTTCGGCATTTCCGTATTGGTCTACTGACCAGAACGTTACGTTGTGCTGCCCGTCTCCTGATACGGGGATCGGAGAGGAGTAGGTTTGCTGCGCTCCTCCGTCAAGCTGGTAGTAAGTCGGCCCGGAATTTGGGTTCCACGACGAATCGTAGGCAAAGAGGACAACATAGGCCGTCGATTTATACCACGGATAGTTGACTGAATCACCGTATGAATACCAGTACGTATAGGGCGGGGACGCCTGGATCCAGAAGGTCTTTGTATGTTGAGCCTCGATGCTGCCCAGCTGATCAACGCTCCAGTAGGTCACTGTGTGCTGAGAGTTGCCTGTCACTGAGAAGGGGACAGTATAGGCGGTTTGAGCGCCGCCGTCCAATTGGTAGTATGTGGCGACGACATCGGCCGCGCCGTCTGGATCGGTGGCTGAGAGTGTGACCTGGACAGGCCCGAGGTAGTCGGCGTTCGCCGGATCAAACGCCCCGGACAGCGTGGCCGTCGTAACCGGCGGGCCTGTCTCGCTAATAATCGACAGCGTCACCGCATTTGACGGGATTGGCGACGGATACTGGGTAACCTTCGCGACAATCGTTGCAGTGCCCGCCGTGGCGATATCCGTATCTGGAACCAAAGCTACAATTTTTGTCGTAGAGCCGCTGATAGTCTGCAGCCGCTGCCCATTCCACGTTATATATGATCCGTCATCTCCGTACGAAGTGGGCGAGTAGGCGGTGAAGTTCGCGCCGTTGACCGTGAGCTGGAAGGATGGCCCACCTGCTCTGACAAGAGTCGGCGAGATGCTGGTAATAACCGGCGCCAGGCGCTGCACCTGGAACGCCAGGCTATTGGATGCGCCGCCGCCTATGACCGGGTTGTTGACAAAGATTGAATAGTAGACGATGCTTGTGAGGTCGGATGCGGGAATCGTTGCCGTGAGCTGCGTCGGAGAAATGTAAGTCGTGTTAAGAGTTTGCGGATAGTTGCCGCCGATTTGCGCCGTCGAACTGTTGACGAATCCGCTGCCGTTCAAAGTAATGACTGTGTCGGGACTGCCGATGATGGCGTACGACGGAGTGATGCTCGTCAACGTCGCCACCTGCGACGGTAAGACGGAAAACGCCACGTTGGCGGATGTCCCGCCGCCGGGGGCGGGGTTGGTCACCGTTACGGAAGCCGTAGTGTCGTTCGCCAGGTGGTCGGCCGGCAGTACGGCGCTCAGCTGGTTCGCGCTGTTAAATACTGTGGTAAGCGGCGTACCGTTCCAATTTACGACCGAGGAATAGCAGAATCCGGAGCCGTTTATGATGAGCATGAAGCCGCTTGAGCCTGTGATCGCGAAGTTCGGATTGAGGCTCGTGACGACCGGGGCCGCATTCGCAACGTTCACATTTACGGCGTTTGAAGATCCTCCGCCAGGAAGCTGGGTCGCAACAGTAACCGCGATTGGACCTGTCTTATAATTTATCGTGTAGGGCACAGCTGCGGTCAGCGTTGTGGATGAGACGTAGGTGGTGACGAGGGGCTGTATTCCCCAATAGACGACTGAAGACGGCAGGAAGCCCATTCCGGTTACTGTGAGAGTTAGAGCCGGATCGTTTGTTACGGCACCGGCCGGCGATACGGCGCTGAGCGTAGGAGCCGGGTTCGCCACCGGAAAGAGCAGGGCATTTGAGGCGGAAGTATCCGGATTAACGACCGAGACATTCGCCATGTCGAGCATGGACAACTGGGTCGATGGGACGCTGACAGAGAGCTGAGCCGGTGATACATAGGATGTCACCAGGGGCAGCCCGTTCCAAAAAGCGGTTGCGCCGGGAGCGAAGCCAATGCCGTTGAGAGTCAGGATCAGGTCGGGAGTTCCCGAGACGGTATTGATCGGTGTGGATGCCGGAACGATCGAGGAGAGGGAAACGGCCGCAGGCGCGGCTGGATATTCATATGCTCCGATATCGACGGACCCACCGATAGAGCGCAGATTTCCAGCGAAATCAAAGTCGCCGGCATTTACATAGCCCGCATTTCCGGCGTCGATGAGTGGAGAGCCAGCAGCAGGACGGTAATCCGCTCTGGTCCCCAGCGTAAACTGTGGGTCCACATAGATGCCGGACGTAACAGTCTGTCCCAGAGGGGCGTATATCCCATTTGAGAAGATGTCGTTATAGACGATAAGAGCATTGCCATCGGTGTCGGATATGCCGTTGCCATTAAACGCAACCACATTGTTCGCAATCTTTACGTTCTCAGTAAAGTAAGTATTGTGCTGGTTGTAGATAACCGACGAAAACAGAGAGTAGATTGCATTGTTGACGATTGTGTTGTTGGCAATGGTCGTTGTGCAGTCCTGTGAGTAAACAGCACTGCCGATTCCCGCATCGTTAGAATCGAAAATGTTATTTGTCACGGTGGTGGCGCTGGCGGACTCCAGAGCAAGGGCGCCCCCATCTCCATTCTGTGACGCATGGTTGCCGTAGAACACGTTGTACTTGACAGTTGCCGTCCCGCTAACCGCGAGCCCGCCTCCGAGTGGGGCAGCATTTCCGATAATCTTGTTGCCGATCAGCGTACCGGAGCCGATTCCGACTCCGCCACCCAGATAGCTGGAGGTGTTCCCTTCGATCGTATTCCCTATAAGCGTTGCGCTGGGGTTGCTAATCCCCATACCTCCGCCGTATGAGTTCGACCCAATCACAGTATTGTTGGTCACGACATTGTTTCGGAAGACGGGAGATCCAGAACCGTGGCTGTATACTCCACCGCCATAGCCATAGGAGACTGAGTTGCCTGTTATCGTATTGTTCGAGATTGTGGGAGATCCGGAGATATTGTGGATGCCTCCGCCGGATGATGAGTTGCCGTTCCGGATCGTAAAGCCATCGATAACTGCGCTCGATGTCAGACCTACCAGGGTCAGAACGCTCCCTGTCTGGTTTCCGTCCAATATAGTGACGTTTATGGATGGGTTGCGCTGTGTTAGTTGCGTCTCGGCGCCGGCGAACCCACCATAGAATCCGATACTCTTATTGAGACTGATTTTCCCGATATAGACGCCGGACTGCACCCAAATCTGGTCTCCTGTCTGTGCAAGAGTGATGGCTGCGGGAATACTCTGAACCGCGGTTGCCCAGCTCGTTCCGGCATTGCTATCGCTGCCGGCGACAGAAACGTACCACACGGATGCCGACGCTGCCTTGCCGCAGAGCAAGGCTATGGACGCCAAGATTACTAACCACACGGAGTTGCGACATGATCTCATAAGGTTTCCTGTATATTAAATAAAGCGAATGCACACTTCGACCGTGGAGCAGGCAGTCAAAATGGGGTTTGGACGGCAAGCAAGTATTGTGATCTTTAAATTTTACCGGCAACTGAATGCCGGTACGGTTAATAGTTTGTTAAATTCCTGCATTCGACGAAAAAAGACTGTTGGAGTTCTGCGCTTTCACATTGAGTGTGCACGTTCCGCGCGTCAAACCACCAATTACAGTGATTGCTCGATGTTCACAATGAAGCGGTCGCAAACCCAGCGATTCCGGACATGGCTGATAATTATTTTTTTGAGATATCAGAATTGCCCTATCGCGTTAGCTGCTGATGGGAAAGAGGAGTTATCTTGCCAGGATTCACAATGAGCAGTCCAGCGATAATCCATATTTTGGCCACTGATACCGGCCTGCAGGCGCATGCCGTTCGTGCCGTGGCCGAACACTTCGGCGCACAGGTGACGATGACCTGGGCGGGCAACTCGGCGCAGATCGTGGAATATCTATCGGCCTGCCCTGCTGTGGACATTATTGTCCTCTCCACGCACGGCGACGATCATGGGATGCTGCTGCCCCCGCTGGCCGAGGAGTGCCGAGGACTGTTTCCGTATTTTGACGTGATTGATCCCGCCGGCTTTAAGGAGTTCTTATCCCTCACAGGGAGCATCGTCCTGAATCACGCCTGTATGGGCGGCACAACTGAGATGGCGGAGGCGTTCCTTAGCGGCGGGGCATCGGCGTATATCGGAGCGCAAGGCTATCCGGATACGGCTGCATCAACGAAGTACGTAATCGACTTCCTCTACGCATACATAATCCAGGGCCAAGGTGATGTGGAGAAGGCGCACAAAGCAGCCTGGAGCGATGGAGACGATCGACGTCAATTCAAGCTTTATAGGGGACAAGATCAGCTGATATAAATGCCTGTCGATCACCCATTATTGACTACCGCTTTTTGGGTGTGAACATCAGCAGCGTTCCGATCTGGACGTAGCCGACGGTGAGGTAAAGCTTTTCGCCGGCGCGGCTTGCAAGCAGGACGCTATATTCGGCTCCGGCTGCAGCATCATCCGCAAGCATTTGGCGAAGGATCTGGGTTGCAAGACCCTGGCGGCGGTGCGATTCGTAAGTGTACATCCCCGCGACATATGCGCCCTCAGCATGATATAACACATCGCGCCCCCATGCGACGATGGAGCCGGCTTCTTCGATATAGTAGACGCGGATCGCGCAGTTACGATCTTCCTGACCTGCCGAAAACATCTGGCGCTGTCCCGCGGCCTTATCCACGCGCGCCGCTTCCGCAGGCGATTCGACAGTGCGTACTGCGAGTTTTCCCTCCGGAGCGGGCACATCGCACGTGCTGCGAACCATGAGCGGTTCAGATCGCATGAATCGGCAGCCCAGAGACTTGACTGCGAGGATCGTCTCCTTTGGATCGGCATCAGCGGGAATGTAGACATCGATCATGTACCCGCCGTGCGGCGCATAGTCCGCAATCGCCGCCGCAATATCCTCAGGCGCGACACTTCCCGGTACGACAATCTCCTCGCGCCGCGTCTCGCCCCCCCGCGCCACATCACGCACTGCGTGAAACGGCCCAAACTTCACCACCTCCGCCGGGCGCGCGATTGAGCGCGTGCAGGCGAATGAGTCGAGGAATATCGATATGGCCGATTCCACGGATAACATGATGAATTCCGCTGCGCTTCGTATTTTCGTCGCCGGATGTATCAGCCATAATTATACGGCGTCCGTGAATAAGCAAGATCTTATCAACATTGCATTTATGGTTGTATTTGTAGTATAAGATTATGCGCTGATCCGAGCACGGGTGCTCCACAGTCTTTTGGCTTATCCGGCATCTCCCCTGTCCTCTTCAGCGGAGCTCTTCACCATCTCATCAAGGTTATCGATGACGCGTCGCAGCAGTGCGGCCAATGTCTCTTTTTCAGTCTCGCTGAAACCGCGCAGGGCCTCATCATTGCCCTCGATCAGAATCTTGCGCGCATCCGGAAGCCGGGACTGAGCCAGCTCGGTTAGCGTGATAAGGCTGCTGCGACGATCCCCCGGATCGGGAATGCGCCGGATCAATCCGTCGCGCTCCATTCGGGCAAGCATCTGAGCCATGGACGGCTGCTCGATCTTTGCCACCTTGGCCAATTCCTTCTGCGATAGCGCCGCGCCGTTTTTAAGCACGGCCAGCACCGGCAGCTGCCCCACGCCGAATCCCAGTGCGCGCAGCCGGCTCTCCCCAATCCGCTGCATCGTCCGTGATGCGCGGTTGATCAAGTGGCCGGGCCTTGAGAAAAGATCCCAGTCGATTTTCCTATCCGTCTCTTTGTCCGCCATAATTTCTTCTACACCCACTTGCATAGGTGCCTATATTAGTGTATAGTTACCTATGTAATTTGCGCTTGGGCAAATTACCCAACTTCTCACAGATAACTGTAGCAAAATTCGCCATGAAAAAACACATTCGCATTGCCATTATCGGTGGAGGTCCCGGCGGCCTCACGCTGGCGCGCGTTCTCCATACTCAGGGCATTGCTGCCACCGTATTCGAGCTTGACGAGCATCCGTTGTCCCGGCCCCAGGGAGGAACGCTTGATCTACATCCGGAATCCGGACAGCTCGCCCTGCGTCAGGCGGGGCTGGAGGCGGAGTTCAAGCGTATCGCGCGTTACGAGGACCAGGAAACCCGGCTTTACGACCAGACCGGAAAGCTGAGATTAGAGAATGCGGACGCCTCCAGCGGCGACCGCCCGGAAGTGGATCGCAGCGCGCTTCGCCAGATCCTTCTCGCCTCCCTTCCGGAAGGCGTCATTCGCTGGGGACATAAATTGCGCTCGGTTCAGCCCCAGGCAGACGGGACTTATACCGTGGCTTTCGAAAATGGCGAAAGCGGCGTCTTCGACCTGGTAGTGGGAGCGGACGGCGCCTGGTCGCGTGTTCGTCCCCTGGTTTCAGACGCAATACCCGCCTATTGCGGCGTATCCTTCGTCGAGCTCGGACTTGATGACGTCGATACGGACCACCCGGAAATCACTCGCCTTGTCGGCCACGGCACTATGTTCGCCCTGGGAGATTCGAAGGCGCTCATTGCCCAGCGCAACGCCAACGCGCATATCCGCGTCTATGCGGCGCTCCGGGTGCCGGAAGACTGGTTTGCGCAGGGTGGAGTGGATCTTACTTCGCCCGAGAGCGCCCGGCGCAGCCTCACCACGTATTTTTCGGATTGGGCGCCTGAATTGCTCAGACTTATTGCCAACTCCAATGATCGGATTGTACCACGCCTTCTCTATGCTCTGCCCATCGGCCATCGCTGGGAGAACCGGCCGGGCGTAACGCTTCTGGGAGATGCCGCGCACCTGATGTCGCCGTTTTCGGGCCAGGGTGTAAACAACGCGATGCTGGACGCCGCCGAGCTGGCATTTGCGCTTTCCCATGCCCTTGAGAAAGGCGGCGGCTGGATCGAGGCGGTGAAGTTATACGAAGTAGTCATGCTGGATCGCGCCGAAGAGGCGTCTGCAGCGTCAGCCCAGGGACTCGACAGCGCAATAGCGCCCGATGGGCTTGCCCATACACTTGAGTGGATGCAGGGAATACTTGAGCCGCAAGAGGCTGATAGTTCGAATTAGAGAGGAATGGTTTGCATGCAGATGATTAAATATCAGGCCGACGGCCTGGAGATGCACAGTGAGTTGTATAAGCCCGAGGAATTGGAACCGCGCCCTGGCGTTCTCGTCTTTCCCGAGGCGCTTGGCATCAGCGATCATTCGCGCGAGAAGGCACAGCGTCTGACCGATCTGGGTTATATTGCCCTGGTTTGCGACATTCACGGCAATGGTTTATTCGAACCGGACATCCAGAAGCTCGGTCCCCTCATCGGCCCGCTGCATCAGGACCCGATGAAGACGCGAGCGCGCGCGCAAGGAGGGTTAGACGCTCTGCTGGCGCAGAAAGGCGTGGACGGGACCCGTATCGCGGCGATCGGTTTTTGCTTCGGCGGCTCGATTGCGCTGGAACTCGCCCGCTCCGGCGCGCCGATTTCCGCACTCGCCGGCTTCCACTGCACGCTGCGGACACAACGGCCGGAAGGTGCCGCCAATATCAAGGCTAAAGTTCTTATTGCGATCGGCGCGGACGATCCCATGGTCGATGCGGCCCAGCGAACGGCGTTTGAGGAAGAGATGCGGGCCGGCAATGTAGACTGGCAGATGCATCTCTATGGCGGCGTTGTACACAGCTTCACAAACAAGGCGGCCGATCAAGCGAACCGCCCCGACACCATACGCTACAGCGCCTCCGCCGATGCCCGCTCCTGGAAAGCCATGAGCGCACTCTTCGATGAGGTATTTGCATAAAACCGTCAAGGCTGCGTTTCATATTTGTCCGAATCTGCCGCTTTTGTTTACGTTTCGTCTTCGCTGACGGAGGCTGTTCTGCTAGTCGCCAGCGATGACGGTAACTTCCGCCGGTAAAATGGTCGTGAGGAATCGGAGAAAGGCTTTACGATATGTCGATGGCAGACTTCAAAGCGCGTTGGGATGCGCATATTCAACGCACAGGGTGGCCGGATTATGGATTCGTCAGGGCCAACCTGGGAGACTATCCGATCAGCGCTGAGGATAGAAACTGGCTGGTCGGTATTGGCCTGCCGAAGGACGCGAGTTTCTTCTCGTTTGACGAGTTTCCGGAAGATGGTCTGAAGCCGGTTCTAAGCATCTATGGCCGTCCCGGCGATTGGACCGATGCTGACCGCGAAAGGACCGCCAGGTATCTATACCTTGGATGCGATGGAGGCGGAAATCCTGTCTGCATTGACTCTCAAGATGGCAATATTGTAATGCTCAATCACGAGAACGAATTTTGGCCATATGATATGGTGAATTCTTCGGTACGGCAGTTTGCCGAATCTCTCCTTGCCTATGCGGAGATCATCGAAGACTTTCAAAGCGAGTACGGCGACGTCGATCCCTATGAAGACGGCTTGCCCGCCGATATGCATGCTGCAGCCGAGGCGCGTTTGCGGGAAATTGATCCTGGCGCTTTCGGCGAAAGGTCATTCTGGCGCGGCGTGCTCGACGATATAAGGCGGGCTTGAACGGTGAATCGTGGCAAGATCGGCCGAATCATCCTGCGTTTGTGGCAAGACTTTCCCTAACCCACTCAAGCTGCTTCTCATCGATTGTCAGCTCTGAGCGCAGTCGATCAACGAGCGGCTTTGCGTTCAGAGGTTCGGCGTTTATCAGATGCTCCTCATCACTTAGATCGCCTACAAGCAAGGCAAATATCACTTCGTCCTTATCAAAGATGCCGGAATCTCTTATCTCGGCCAGCACGGCATAGAAAATGTTGCGGATTTCTCTGTACACGCTCCAATACTGATCAGAATCGTCATAATCGACTCCGGCCCAGATGGAAGCCAAGGCTTCCTGTGCGCGCTCAAAATGCCCTTCGAACTCGACGTGGTAAGGCGAATCGGGGGTATTCCACTTGAGCGCTTTCATTGCTGTGTCGAGTGTGCCCCACTCTACAAGGTAAGATGATTTGCCCAGATAATGCGCGGCGACCTGCTCCAATCCCTCGAAGGTCGATACGGAATCGACGATGTATCCATATGTGCCACTGGTGTACAGGGCGACGCTGTAAAACTTCTCGCCGGCGTGCTTTGCCGCCGACGCGCGGAACGCTTCGAATGATGCCTGCTTGAGTTCCTCGTACAGTTCGCGGTATCGAGGATGGCTGGAAGTTTGCGTCATCGAAAATCTCCTGATCCAATATATACTGGCCGCCTCGCTTGCCTTCGGTCCAAACAGCAAGCGTTTCTCTGGAGTCGGTCACGAAGGCGGCGTTATCCTGAGCGTCTTTCCTGACCGAAACGCCGCCAGATCGAGGCGATCTGATTTTCGGAAGCAGGTTTTCCGGCCAGGTATTTTTGCCGAAGCATGGCGATTTCAGCGGAACGGTCCGTTTCCGATACCAGCTTGCCGTGTTTGAAGGTCAGAGTGCGGACCTCCTTGAATTTCCACGCAGTCTGCATTGCGCGTTGCTCGCGCATTTCCTCGATATAATCCTTCGCGATGGTGAGGTTGCCGGTATACGTGATCGGCAGCCGCAAATCTTGATAAACGGCGTTCCAGCATGCCCCTTTCTGTTCCGGCGGCTCCGGCTTGACGCCGAAAAGATTGGGAGCGGGTTCGTTTGTCGCGACAGAGAGGGTGTCAAGCTCAAGCCGCTGGTTTTGAATCGCATAGTGGCAGACATATCCGCGCCAGCACATACTGCCCGCGGGGGTGACCTTTATCCCGAACATGGCTGGTTTGAACAGACCTTTGACTTTCAAATCGGCTATGCAGTAATGCTGATCCCGATACAGAATCGTGTTGGGTATTTGTGTCGTCATAACAATGTCTTGCCGGCAGGAGAGGGAAGGAACAGTAACGCCATCAGATTGATGAGGCAGACAGACTGTATGAAAAATATCTTTGGGCGTACGATCCGCGCGGCCATTTAGAATGTCCTCAAAGCGGCTGCTAAAACTGGTATTGAAGTAACGATTGCAATATATATGAATGCAGTATGACTGTTGTGTACTAGACCAAGGCGCTTTGCGATATGATCGCCTGTCACACTGAGCATTTCGCCGAAACTTTCGGGAAGTCCTGCAGTAGATTCGGAAGCGAAACGAGTTCTAAAAAAAGAATCAAACAAAAGTTTGCCTTTATGGAAGGAATCTTTGGCTTCCGCAAAGTATCTGCACATCGGCTTGCATCGACTCGTTGGACTCGTTGCGAATCAGTGTTTTCTCTGCCCGGATACGCTCTTTATCCTGGCAGCCCCCGGCTTGAGAAGCCGGAGATCCCTACAGGCAAAACGCAATGTGCAGAAACATAAGAACCCTCTATAACTTTGAACCGCCGGTTACGGACGACGAGATCGCTGCCGCGTCACTGCAGTATGTCAGGAAGATCAGTGGTTTCGTCCGGCCTTCCGCTAAGAACGAGGCCGCCTTTAACGCTGCTGTCGCGGAGATCGCAAGGGTTTCTGCAGAGCTGCTGGCGTCGCTGGAAACGAATGCGGCGCCCAAGAACCGTGAGGAAGAGGCTGCGAAGGCCAGGGAGCGTGGGGCAAATCGCCGATGAACCAGTATGCTGCCTCCAATGCCCACCAGATGGTGGATTCGCTCTATCGTTCCGATTCCCGCCGGGTCTTTGCGACACTCATCCGCGTGCTTGGCGATTTCGACCTTGCGGAGGAAGCTCTTCAGGATGCCTTTACGGCTGCTGTAGAGCAGTGGCCGCGCGACGGCGTGCCTTCTAATCCACGGGCGTGGCTTGTCTCCACCGGCCGCTTTAAAGCCATCGATGCCATGCGCCGGCGCGCGCGGTTCAACGCATCGCTCGCGACCCTCGCCGAGAAGATCGAGACAGACACCCGAGCTTCCGGAGTATGGGAAGATGAGGGCGTTGAGGACGACCAGCTGCGGCTGATCTTTACATGCTGCCATCCTGCTCTGCCTGCGGAGGCCCGTTCGGCGCTGACACTTCGGGAAGTTTGCGGCCTTACAACCGAAGAGATTGCTCATGCATTCCTTACGGGGCCGCCCACCGTGGCCCAGCGGATCGTGCGCGCCAAGTCTAAAATTCGCGATGCCCGTATCCCGTATCAGTTGCCTTCGCGCGAAGATCTGCCGGACCGACTGGATACGGTGCTTCAGGTTATTTATCTGGTGTTCAACGAAGGGTACTCCGCTTCATCAGGCGATTCTCTGACCCGGCCTGATCTCTCCCGCGAGGCGATCCGTCTGGCACGGCTATTGTACGATCTGCTGCCCGAACCCGAAGTGGCAGGTCTTCTGGCTCTCATGCTTCTCCATGAATCACGACGCGCGGCGCGCACTTCGCCGGAAGGCGATATTATCCTTCTCGAAAATCAGGACCGCTCTCTCTGGAACCGCGATCGGATCGCCGAAGGCGTGGCGCTGGTGGAAAAGGCGCTGGCTTCACGACAGATCGGCGTCTACACGATTCAGGCAGCTATCTCGGCCGTTCACTCAGAGGCTTCCAGCGCATCGGCAACAGATTGGGCACAGATCGTTGGATTATACGACCTTCTGATGCGCGCGAATCCCTCCCCTGTGGTCGATCTCAACCGCGCGGTGGCGATCGCCATGCGGGACGGTCCAGAGGCGGGTTTGAATCTCATCGACGAAATTCTGACGCGGGGCGACCTTGCCGATTATTATTTGGCACATTCGGCAAAGGCTGAACTGTGCCGCCGACTCGGTAGGACGGCCGAATCCAGGGGCTCGTACGAACGGGCTCTCAGCCTTGCGCGGCAGGAACCGGAGCGGCGGTTTTTAGAGAGGCGGTTGAGGGAACTGGAACCGCAGCTGACTCTGGACAATTACGCCTGAAAATCTTTTTCACGCTCGTGCGCCAATCTGTCGATTTCCGGATTTAGTGTTCGACTATCTCATGTAACAGCCATTGGGAGGAAGCAATGAGATACCTGTGCCTGATCTATTTCGATGAGAAGAACCTGGACGTTCTCTCTGAGAAAGAGTACAACGCCCATGTTGACGAGGCTCTCGATTACAATGACGAGCTTCGAAGTGGCGGCCATTTCGTGGCGTCGGACGGCCTTCTGTCGGTTCAAAGCGCTACGACACTGAGAGTGCGCAACGGCAAGGTCTCCATCACCGATGGCCCTTTTGCCGAGACCAAGGAGCAGCTTGGCGGCTTCTATCTGATCGAGGCCAAGGACTTGAACGAGGCCATTCAGCTGGCGTCGAAGATTCCCTCGATATGTTTTGGGTGTGTCGAGATCCGGCCGGTTCGGGAACTCATTCACTCGTAAATGGGCGCAAAAAAGTTTTTCGGTTTTCTTTTTCCAGACTGTCGATTTCGGTCTTACGTGTACGACTAATCTGCGGGATGAGCTTTTCAGAGTGTGCCACACCACATTCCAGATCAGGGAGTTTAGATAATGGACTACAAGCTTGTTGAAAGACCTTCGTTTACAATCGTCGGCAAGGCATTGCGGGTATCGACCAAGGATGGCGAAAACATGAGGCTTATTCCCAAGTTCTGGGACGATTCTCTTAAGGACGGGTCTCATGAACGATTGGCGAGCCTGGCGGGCAAAAATAGCGGAATCCTTGGCAATGTCACGCTGGGAGTTTGCGCTGACTTCGCCGAGGACATGTCGGAGTTCACTTATATGATCGCGGCCGAGGGTACGGAGAAAGACGGCCTCGAAGGAATGGTCGAGAGAACGATCCCCCCGGCCACATGGGCAGTTTTTCAAGCGGAAGGCCAGTTGCCGGAAGCTATTCAAAACGTTTGGGGCTACATCTGGTCAGACTTCTTCCCCTCCGGCAAGTTCAAACACGGCAGTGCGCCTGATCTTGAGATCTATCCCATGGGCAAGCCCATGGATGACGACTATAAGTTCGAAGTGTGCGTCCCGGTCGTACAGTCTTAACATTTCGCATAAACATGTCCCAGTAAGTAATCAACCAGAGGAAAAACGATGAAACTGAACGCTTATCTCAACTTTAACGGCGACTGTAAGGAAGCCATGACGTTCTACCATAAGATTCTCGGCGGCGAGATCGTGGCCATGTTTACCCACGAGAACACCCCGGCTGCTGGGCAGATGCCGGAAGGCTGGGGAGACAAAATCCTGCACGCCCGCCTGGAGGTTGACGGCAGCGTGATCATGGCGTCGGACTCTCCGCCGGAATACTTCTCAAAGCCTGCCGGTTTCTCGGTCAACATCGGAGTGGATGACCCTGCCGAGGCGGACCGCATTTTCGCCGGGCTGTCGGAAAACGCCACTGTGCATATGCCGATCGAAGAGACATTCTGGGCTTTGCGCTTCGGAATGCTCATCGACCAATACGGCACGCCGTGGATGGTCAACTGCGAGAAGCCGATGTAGGAATCCTCCCCCCGTTGCGACAGCGACAGCGGCGGGGGGAGGCCTGCCCTCTCCATTGACAGGTGATTTCGTGCTCGTTATAATTCACCTGTTGGTTAATTAACCTGGAAGATACATAATTGAAGGAACGATACCAATGAAGAACACCGGAACACTGAAAGTAGAGACCATCGGCGATCGCGAGATCGTTATGACGCGCGTATTCGATGCGCCGAAGCATCTTATCTTCGATGCCGTAACCAAGCCTGAGCATCTGAAGCGCTGGTATGGCCCGCATGGCTGGTCACTGGTCGTCTGCGATGTCGATTTGAAGGTCGGCGGCGAATTCCGCTTCGTGCTGCGCGGTCCGGAAGGCCGCGAGATGGGTATGAGCGGGGATTACCGCGAGATTGACCGGCCGGACAGAATGGTCCACACGGAGAGATTTGACGACTACCCGGGCGAGTCGGTCGTCACCACGACGTATGTCGAACATGAGGGCAAGACGACCTTCACGGCGACCGTGCTTGCGGAGTCCAAAGAGATTCGCGATGCCGTTCTCGCTTCCGGTATGGAGCATGGCGCGGCGGAAAGCTACGACAGGCTTGCTGATTTGCTGGCGTTGGAAGCCTCGCCTGTGGCCGGCAGTTAAAATCGCCAGCTAAGAAAAGCCTTGACTGAGGTTTATGAACTATGGACACTGACAGACTTAGCGCGACATTCGCGGCCCTTGCAGACCCGACTCGGCGCGCGATCCTTGCGCGGCTGGCGACGGGAGAGGCTTCCGTCAAGGAGTTGGCGGAACCGTTTGCGATCACCGCCCCGGCGGTGACCAAACACCTCAAGGTGCTTGAGCGCGCCGGCCTTATCACGCGCAGCCGCACGGCCCAATGGAGGCCCTGCCGGCTTGCTGCGGAGCCGCTTAAGGATGTTGCAAACTGGGTGGAGCAGTACCATCGGTTCTGGGACGAAAGCTTCGATCGCCTCGACGATTATCTGAAACAGATTCAACAAGGAGAGCTCAATGACAGCACTGGTCGAGACCGATAATGCCGCAGACCGGGAGATAGTGATTGCCCGGAAATTCGATGCTCCGCGTGAACTCGTATTCAAGATGTTTACTGAGCCGCAGCATGTGGCCCATTGGTGGGGGCCGAACGGATTTACAAACACTATTTCCGAGATGGATGTCACGCCGGGAGGCGTCTGGCGATTCACCATGCACAGCCCGGATGGCGTCGACTATCCTAACAAGATCGTCTACATCGATGTCGTAAGGCCTTCGAAGCTGGTCTATGCCCACGGCGCGGACATCGAGAACGATCCAAGCCAGTTTTATGTGACGATTACATTCGATGAACAGGACGGCAAAACACTTGTCACCATGCGGTCAATGTTCGATTCGGTTGAGGAGTGCGACAGAGTTAAGGCATTCGGCGCTGTGGAACTTGGAAAGCAGACGCTGAATCGTCTGGCAGAGTATCTTGCGGCGTCGAAATAGGCGTTTGCGACAAATCTATTCGAAAACTAAAGGAACTATAAAATGAGTGGAATTACTACAGAAACCAACGACAAAGACTTTGTTCAAGAACGCATCCTCGACGCGCCCCGTGAGCTAGTGTTCAAAGCGTGGACAGAACCGGACCGCCTGGCGCACTGGTGGGGACCTGTGGGCTTTGAGCTTGGCATCAGCAAGATGGATTTTCGTCCAGGCGGAATCTTTCACTATAGTATGAAATCGGCCGGCGGCAATGAAATGTGGGGCAAGTTCGTCTATCATGAGATCGACGCGCCGGAGCGAATCGTCTTCGTGAACTCGTTTTCGGATCCGGACGGCAACACTGTTCGCGCCCCATTCAGTGAGACATGGCCCCTTGAGGTCTACAATACGCTGACGCTTACCGAAGAAAACGGCAAGACCAAACTCGTTCTGCGCGGCTATCCCATCAACGCCACGGAAGAAGAATTGGCGACATTCGAGGGGATGCGCGGCTCCATGAATCAGGGCTGGGCAGGGACGTTCGGCCAGCTCGACGCCTATCTCGCAAGCGCTCAGTAGAATACGCAGGGCAATTGTGTTCCGGCCGGCGCCGATGGCGGCGCCGGCTATGGAACGAGCGAATCGATCAGGCCGCCAGACATGCAGGAGTCCGGGGCGGAGTCCGCGAAGAGTCGGGCGGATCTGAAGCTTGTCGGTACTGAGACGCTTCCAACGAGCGTCGTAATCATGTCCAACCGGCGGACAGATAACAAAATTCACGAGCGCGTGTTAGATTAGCGCGGTTAAGGAGCTGCAAATGGGCGGTGTTCGTGTACTGGTCGGCACGCGTAAGGGCGCATTCATCCTGACATCGGATGAAAAGCGCGAGAAGTGGGATGTCACGGAGCCTATCTTCCCGGGCTGGGAGATCTACCATGTCAAAGGTTCCCCGGTCGATACAAATCGGCTGTATGCATCGCAGTCGAGCGGGTGGTTCGGGCAGCTGATCCAGCGCTCCGACGACGGCGGCAAAACATGGGAGGCCATGAATAATGAGTTCGTGTATGATGGCGTCCCCGGCACCCATCAGTGGTACGACGGCACCCAGCACCCCTGGGAGTTCAAGCGCGTCTGGCATCTCGAACCCTCGCTGACCGACGCCGACACCGTTTATGCGGGTGTGGAAGACGCTGCTCTGTTTCGCACCGTTGACGGCGGCAAGTCGTGGCATGAGCTTTCGGGACTTCGCAATGCCAAGGGCAATCTGTGGCAGCCGGGGGCAGGCGGCATGTGTCTGCACACCATTATCCTGGACAAGGGCAATCCCGATAGGATATTCGTCGCGATTTCCGCTGCCGGCGCGTTTCGGACTGATGACGGCGGAAATACCTGGCGGCCGATCAATGAGGGGTTGATATCCCCATTCGAGCTGCCCGATCCCGAAGCCACTGTCGGACATTGCGTCCACAGCATCGCCATGCACCCATCACAGCCGGATGTGCTTTTTATGCAGAAACATTGGGACGTCATGCGCAGTGACAATACCGGCGAGTTATGGCACGAGGTAAGCGGCAATCTGCCGAGCGACTTCGGCTTCCCGATCGAAGTCCATGCGCATGAACCGGAGACGATTTATGTCGTTCCGATCAAGAGCGATTCTCATCACTTTCCGCCGGAAGGCAAGCTGCGCGTCTATCGCAGCCGGACCGGCGGCAACGAGTGGGAAGCTCTCACCCAGGGACTGCCGCAAAGCGACTGCTACGTGAATGTTTTGCGTGACGCCATGGCCGTCGACTCTCTCGAATCGTGTGGCGTGTATTTCGGCACCACCGGAGGCCAGGTGTATCTATCGCCCGATGGCGGCGACACATGGACGGCCATCGTCCGTGACCTTCCGGCGGTGCTTTCCGTCGAGGTCCAGACGCTGCTATGATTACCGTCACGCTTCCCGCCCACCTGCGGACTCTGGCCAAAGAAGATGGCGACGTGGAATTGCAGATAGAAGGCCCGGTCACGCAGCGAACAGTTGTTGATGCTCTTGAAGCGTGTTATCCTGCGCTGCGCGGTACGATTCGCGATCACGGCACTCTCAAGCGCCGGGCCTTTATCAGATTCTTTGCCTGCGGCCAAGACCTCTCCCATGAATCGCCCGATGCTGAGCTGCCGGAAGCCGTCGCTGCGGGAACTGAGCCGTTTTTGATCGTGGGAGCTATGGCGGGAGGATAGGTCTGATTGAGCGGGCGCCGGCGATTTATTCGAGTTTACAACACGGAGACAAACCAATGAGATATATGCTGTTGATTTACGGTGATGAGAAGGCCCTGAGCCAGCCGGAGATGGAGGCGTGTTATGGCGAGTCTGCGCACCTTGCGCGGGAGCTCCATTCGGCAGGCAAGTTCGTCTCCGCTTCGCCACTGCAACTGACGGCTGCGGCGTTGAGCGTCCGGGTGCGTGAGGGCAAACGGATGGTTACCGATGGCCCCTTTGCGGAGACACGCGAGCAGCTCGGCGGCTTCTTTATGGTCGATGCCGCAGATGCCGATGAGGCGATTGCGATCGCCGAACGGATTCCCATGGCGAAACGGGGCACAATCGAAGTTCGCCCGGTTGTAGAGATCACAGGACTTCCGGAACATTAGGCCGCTCGCGGCATTTATCGCTTCTTTCGAAAGCGGATTGCCTTCTCAATGCGCCATTTATTGCGAAGCGTTTATTGCTGAATGAGGCCTTAGAAGACACCGGAGGGCGGCGTTTTCTCAAACGCCGTCCTCCAATAAATATGCGAAAGATCATGACAATGAATACGAACAAGATGTCGCAGATCGCCTATTTCCTGCTTCGCGTCGTATCGGGTCTGCTGTTCATGCAGGCGGGTGGAATGAAGCTTTTTAGCTGGTTTGGCGGGATGCCCGGCGGGATGAAACTCGTGCTTCTGTCTCAGGTTGGTATCGGTGGTATCCTTGAATTTTTTGGAGGTATCGCTATTATGATCGGTCTGTTCACACGGCCGGTCGCCTTTATCCTCTCCGGAGAGATGGCCGTCGCCTACTGGCAGTTCCATGCGCCGGGTGGCTTTTGGCCGATCCAGAACCATGGAGAACCTGCCGTGCTGCTCTGCTTTATATTCCTCTATATGGCGGCGCAAGGCGGTGGCGATTGGAGCATCGATTCTCTGCTTCAGCGCAGGGAGACGAATCTGCCTACGGACGCGGCTCTCTCAAATGTCGTCAGCCAAGAAGCAGGCGGTTAAACGACCCGCAAGCGGGTGCCCCCTAGAGAGTACAAAGGTGCCCCTCCGGGCACACAGAGGGGCCAATGCCCCATTCTTAGTCCGCGAAGGCGGACATATGTACTCTCTAGCCCGTGGCTTTAGCCGCCAGGTCAGAGGCTTTCTCAACAGCGCCATGTGCGTCTGTTTTCTCTCCAAAATCAATTTTGAAAAAGTTTGTGCGAATGTCGATTCCGTTAGCCCGGAGTCGACTACTCAATGAAGACACAAAAATACGATGATCTAGTGAAACTTAAAGGAGACGATGTGAAATGAGCGCACAGACATTTGTTGAGACGAAAACTGCCGGTTCCAGCACGAAAACTGCTTCCGGTTCGAAAGCGATGCTCTGGACGGGGCGCGTCCTGAGCGCCCTGTCGATCCTATTTTTTTTGATGGATGCCGTCATGAAGTTCATAACTCCCGCTCCGCCTCAAGTTGTCGAAGCCATGAGCAAGCTCGGTTATCCGGTAAGCGTGACATTCGGGCTCGGGATCGTTCTGCTCATATCGACCATCCTCTACGCTGTTCCGCGCACTGCCGTACTTGGCGCGATCCTGCTCACGGGCTATCTTGGCGGCGCATGTTCGACACATGTGCGTGTACAGGATGGGGCGTTCAATACCCTGTTCCCGGTAGTCTTCGGGCTGATCCTCTGGGGCGGACTGTACCTGCGGGACAGCCGCGTGCGCGCCCTCATTCCTCTGCGTGGCTGAACAAGCCTTAAGAGGCCTAAGACATTGCACGGTATGTAAGGGTAGAGCTTGTCTTTACCCATTCCATTTACGCAGACATGGTTTGGTGACTTTTTGAAACTGTAATATACGTGAAAGGGCGATCTGATTGGATCGCATTGAGAGCAACCAATGAATACACAGGGATTATCGAAAGAGCGGCTTGGCCGCATGACCGATGTGATGAGTGGCTATGTCGACCAGGGCAAGGTTCCGGGAATAGTCACCCTGGTGGGGCGGCACGATGATGTTCATGTCGAAGCCGTGGGAGTCCAGGACCTCGAGACAAGAGTCCCTATGCGGCGCGATACCATCTTTCGGGTGGCGTCGATGACCAAGCCCGTCACGGCTGTGGCCGCGATGATGCTGGTCGAAGAGACGAAACTCAAGTTGGATGAGCCGATCGATAAGTGGATGCCGGAATTGGCCGATCGAAAAGTGCTGCGTTCGCTGGATGGCCCCATCGACGACACCGTTCCGGCAAACCGTCCGATCACCCTGCGCGATCTATTGACTCTCAGGGCAGGCTTTGGACTGATTATGGCGCCTCCCGGCAAATATCCGATCCAGAAGGTCATTGACGAACAGGGTTTTGCGCCTGGTCCGGGGCAGTCGAACCGCACGGCCGGCGAGTGGATGTCTCGGCTTGGCGATCTGCCGCTTCTGCATCAGCCGGGAGAGCAGTGGATGTATCATACTGGCTCGGATATTCTGGGTGTGCTGGTTGCGCGAGCAGCAGGCAAGAGCCTTGGTGAGTTCATGAAGGAGCGCATCTTTGATCCGCTTGGGATGAAGGACACCGCTTTCAGCGTTCCCGAAGATAAACTCGACCGCCTGTCCACCAGTTATATGGCCGATCAGGAGACCGACAAGCTCAAGGTCTACGATACGGCGCGCGGCGGCCAGTGGTCTCGTCCGGCGATTTTCGAAGCGGGCGGTGGCGGTCTTACTTCAACGGCCGGCGACTTCCTCGCATTCGGGCGGATGATGGTGAATTATGGCCGCCTCGGTTCCGAGCGGCTTTTGGCGCGGCCGACTGCCGAGTTGATGATGACCGATCAAATAACGCCGGAACAGAAGGCGTCATCGCCGTTCTTCCCGGGATTCTGGGATACGAGCGGTTGGGGCTTCGGCGCTTCCGTGTGCACACGGCGCGATGTTATCGGTCCCTCAGTCGGCAGTTTTGCATGGACGGGTGGTCTTGGCACTGCCTGGTGCGCCGATCCGCATGAAGGTACAGTCACTGTCTTCTTAACTCAGCGAATGATGGCCGGAGCGGACGATGCCGCAATCAATCAGGATTTCTTCACGCTGGCCTATCAGGCCATTGAAGATTAATGGACGATAGGAAAGGAAAGTGGCTATGACACAGATTGAGACGCCTAAACCGAACGTTGTATCGCAGGAGGAGTGGCTGCAGGAGCGCCTGCAGCTTCTGGCCGAAGAGAAGGAACTCACCAAGCATTACGACCGGGTGAACGCCGCTCGCCGCCGGCTTCCCATGGTAAAGATCGAAAAAGATTATGTTTTCGAGGGGCCGGAAGGCAGAAAGAGCCTGGCCGATCTGTTCGAAGGCAGACACCAGCTTGTCGTGTACCACTTCATGTTCGACCCCGAATGGGAGAAGGGATGCGGTGGCTGCACGGGATTTGTGGACGCCCTTGGAGATCTCTCCATGCTGAAGGAGCGCGACACGAACTTTGTTCTAATATCGCGTGCCCCGCTGGCCAAGCTTGAGGCATATAAGGAGAGTAAGGGCTGGAACGCGCCCTGGTACTCATCCTTCGGCAGCGATTTCAATTATGACTTCCACGTGACACTGGATAAGAACGCAGCGCCGCCTGAATACAACTACAAACCCGCTCCTGAGATCGAAGGCGAGGAGCATGGACTGAGCGTATTCTTTGCTGCGGACGGCGAGATCTACCACACCTATTCGGTTTACGCCCGAGGCACCGAGTCTCTCACCGATGCCTATTCGCTGCTCGATAGAACCCCATATGGCCGCCAGGAAGACTTCGAAGACTCGCCTCCAGGATGGCCACAGAAGCCTACATACGGATAATCCTCTCCCCCCGTCACTGTCGCGACTTACCCCTCTCCGAATGTTGCGTCAGGCTGGCACACTCGGTGGCAACAGCGGAAAGGGGCGTCCGATTTTCGATTACCAGACGACTCTATAGTGAGATGAGCTTATGATCTCAAGCA
>Ga0207671_10000671_pt1 | contig 44609 bp, 37 predicted proteins | sample KBSC24metaG_FD_184352 | JGI IMG/M metagenome (GOLD analysis project Ga0207671, IMG submission 184352) | Corn rhizosphere microbial communities from Kellogg Biological Station, Michigan, USA - KBS C2-4 metaG (SPAdes) (version 2) | ecosystem: Host-associated > Plants > Roots > Rhizosphere > Soil...
CTTTACCAATACAGGTACACGTAGGGGGTAAGATGTCGGCAATAAAGCGAAAATAATAATGATAGGCGATCGCCACGTCTGCCGTAGCAAGAGCCTCCCGGGCCGCCGGCAATAAATAGTCTGTGCTTCCAGGTCCGATGCCAACGACGCTCAAACGCATAAATTGCTTTTTAAGATGATCAGTGAAAAATAAGGAGGCTCCTGTGTGGCAATTACCGCGGGATCCCGGCAGATAAACTCTTCAGCCGTGCCCAGCCTCTCGCTGTATAACATCGTAGCCTTTCCTGCCTCTACGAAAGGTGCCACCAGCGTCGCGGCCCGTCTTGCCTTGATGAGGACCACGGTATGAAAATGCAGCAGGTGGTATTCCAATTCGCTGCTGTCGTCCAATAAAGGGATAATGGCTACACGGTCGTGCAAGACGGCCAATGGCTCAGCATGCGCTGCGCAGGCCGCAAGAAAGGAAGATACGCCGGCGATGATCTCCACCGGCACACCCGCAGCATGGATAAGACGCAGCAAGTGAATGAAGGTGCTGTAAAACGAAATATCACCTTCGCTGACAAAAGCCACCGTGAGCCCATTTTCACAATCGGCCTTCATTTTGTTAAAAGCATCCGAATAAGCCGCTATGTTAAACGAACGATCTGCCGACATTTCCAGCAATACGGGAAAGAGCCTGCTCTTGTCCAGATCGTAATGCTGCAGGATCGCAAGCGAATAACTGGCGCGGGGGGATTCTGCTGGACGTCCAGCTGCGCCCGCGGTCGCCGGATAATAAATTTTATCCGCCCTTTGCAGGGCCAGGAGTCCCTTCAGGGTGATAAGCTGCGGATCACCCGGTCCCAGAGAAACGCCTACTATTTTTCCAGTTGTTATCAAATGCCTAATATTTTTTTCAGAGCGGGCAACAGACCGGATGATCGGCCCGGCTTGTCTTCTTCTTCAAATAAAATTCCTTTCACGTTGAGGTGATGACCGACCTGCACGGCGCCGGCATCCTGTTCGAAACCAATGATCTGTTCGCGATATTTACACAGTTGACAGTTCATGGCGGTATTGCCAGCCATCGCCTCTTCCAGGCGGGCGTCGATGGCGTCGAGGAGCAATTCGTCACTGCCATAGGATGTCGTACATAAATATTCTTTTTCGGAAGTGACACGGTGTTCCTCCACCTGCTGGTAGATACGTTTCAGCAGGACGCCGGTGAAAAGGAATACCGGCAATACGATCACCCTTCGAAACGGCAACCGGTCCACCAGCGGCAGCGCGTCTTTCAAAGAAGGAGTCGTAACACCAATAAAAGCTGTCGTGGCAAATCCAAAGCCCAATCCTTCTCCCAACAACCGCGTCAGTTTGGCTACGTCGGAATTCGCGTCTGGGTCGGCCGTGCCTCGTCCAACGACCAGCAGACAAGCGTCCTGACGTCCGCCCACACCTGCCGCAGAGGCCGCCGCCTCCGCCGCCTCGATCATTTTCTTCGACAAACGCAACAATGCCGGCGTAATCCCCAGGTGACGCCCCATGACGATCTGCAGATCGGGATATTGCCGCTGCAAGCTATTCAACTCATAAGGGATATCATTCTTCGCATGCCCGCCGGCAAATAACATCACCGGCAGCGCGATGATCCGCCGGACGCCATTCTGATACATCCGTTCTACCGCCGCCGCATAGACGGGATGAGCAAATTCCAGGAACCCATAGTCCACGACGATATCAGGATGACGCCCTTGTACCCCCGCAACCAGTTCACGAAAAGCAGCGGTGCCTTCCGGGTCGCGGCTGCCATGACCGCAAAGTAATAAACCTTGTTGTTTGCTCATGATCGGATGGGTTTCCTTCCAATGATAAATACCACCGGCATCGCCAGCTGTGCCTTTTCGATAGCAGCGCCGATGCCATCCAGTTCTTCGGATACGATAGTTTCTCCCGGCAGGGACACCTGCGACACCGCCGATACATATAACTTTTCCGGGCCGGCTATCGCCCTCAGCTTTTCCAACATCGGCCGCAGATTGCTCAGCCCCATATAAAGCACCAGGGTCGTTCCGGTATGTAACATATGCGCCAAAGCATCCAGTTGATCGAGATCGTAACCCGCAGTATGTCCCGTACAGAACAATACAGCATTGCTGACACTTCGCTCTGTCAACGGGATACACCAGGAAGCGGCTGCTGCCAGCCCTGCCGTTATGCCAGGCACCACTTCACAGGGAATGGCACGTTCCTGCAGATAACGGATCTCTTCGATAGCCCGGCCATAGATAAAGGGATCACCCGATTTCAGTCGTACTACTCTCTTCCCTTCCCGCGCGTGTTGGACCAGTAATTCATTGATCGTATTCTGACGGATGACAGGATCTGTTTTATCTCCATACTTCTTCCCCGTGTACAACAACAACGCGTCTGGCGCGCAGCAGCTTAATATCTCCGCCGACACGAGATTGTCATATAATACTACCTCAGCCTTTTGGATACATCGAAGCGCCCTGACGGTTAGCAGGTCTACCGCTCCCGGCCCCGCCCCCACTATACTTACCATGGGAGCTGCTGTTCCTGCCATATCTCCTTTTGTACGACGTGACGTTCTACCAGCTCATCCGACAGCATGGGTATGATCCCCTTGTACCAAACGTTACCGGGTGACACAAATACCATCGGGCCATGAATGCACTGCCCGGTACACTTGGTCCGGATAGTGTGGATGTTGTCGTCGATATTCCTGTCGGCAATAGCTTTGCGTATCTGATTGGTGGTCTCGTCCGATCCCTTACCCAGACAGGTGCCGCCATTGCAGATGAACAGGACATGCTCGACTTTGGAGAGGTCTTTAATTGCCATGTTGAATGTGTTTAAGCAGACGGACCCATAGCCCGCCCGGGCTCACTACGGGAAGAAAACGCGAAAGAGATGCAAACGCTGTAAAACGCCAAAAACGAGCGAGCAGCGAAACACCACCGATGCTTTTATCCCGAAAGCAAACCGTGTACTACAAAAAAGAAGTGTTTAAGGCAGGTCTTCTGGCTTGTCTCGCTATCGGCGCCTTCCCATCATATAAGACAGTGGCATGTAGACCGATAGTTGAAAAAGAGACTTACAGCAGCGGGTACTGCTCCGGATTTACACCGGATTCCCTATTAAGCAGCCGGCAGGGCCGGCTACGCCAAAAACAGGTAACGAAGATAGCAGGATTCGACGATCTAAAAAAAATTATACTGTGGGCCCCACCGTGGGGCCCGCTGAGCCCCATCCCTGCTCACCCTGTCCACAATCCGGCCAGGACAATGCTCATAACCACCAGCGCCGTCACAGCGTGGTTGATGTATTTGACATAGGCAAATTCGGTATGTGTGATGTCCCTATCCCGCTCGCCGATATAAGGTTTTACCACGGTGACACCCTGGTAGGTATTGGTTCCCCCGAAACGGCAATCGAGAATGCCCGCCAGGGCAGCTTCGGGATATCCGGAATTGGGACTGGCATGCGCCCGTCCATAGCGAAAGATAAACCGCCAGCCCCGAAGACTGCCCGTCACCAACACCATCAGCAATGCCGTTATCCGGGCTGGAATAAAATTAGCCACGTCATCAAGACGGGCGGCAAAACGGCCAAACAACCGGTAAGGCTCCCGTCGGTACCCGATCATCGAGTCCAGCGTATTGATCATCTTATACAACATCATTGCCGGCACGCCCCCGACCGCAAAATACAACAGGGGTGCTATGACGCCATCGCTAAGATTCTCGGACATCGATTCCAATACAGCGATGCGTATCTGCTTAGCCGACAGACACGCGGTGTCCCTTCCCACGATCCAGGCGAGCCTGCGCCTACCGGCCTCGAGCCCTTCCCATTCGAGCGTATCGAACACCTCCTGCCCCTCTTGTAAAAGACTTTTATTGGCCAGCGCAAAGAATACGCCCATACTGCTCAGGATATAATACCCTGGTATCCATGAGCGGCGCAGCCCTTCCAGCAGAAAAAAGAAAAGGCCATAGACGCCCGCGCAAAGCACCAGGGTCAGGATCATTCCTTTGATGAAACGGTAAGGCCCCTTGTTCAACCTCGTCCCCTGACGAATGAGATACCCGAATGCCTTTACAGGATGCGGCCAGTTGCGGGGATCACCCAGCAACAGGTCGGCAAGATAGCCTGCCACTAAGGGGATGATCATAGTCCAGTCTGGCTGCATTGGTACAAGGCGTCGGTGAGAAGTTGATTTTCATCCGGAGTCTGACAGGCTATCCGGAAATGCTGAGTCGTAAGACCCCTGAAGTTGGCCGCATCGCGGATCAGCAGCCCATGTTGTGTTACCAGGTGTTGTTTCAGCTGAGCCGCGCTGAATGCTGCCGGTATCTCCATCAAAAAGTAATGTGTGTCGGTGTCCAGTACCCGCCATCCTGTGGCTGTCTGTAAGGCGCTGCGCCAGCTGGCGGTTGTTTCCAGCAAGGACTCCAATGGAAGGACGAACTGCTCCGGATGATGAAAAATATAAGACGCCGCGGCGATAGCCATCTGGTTTACGGACCAGGGCATCTTCAGCCTTCGTAGCTGATTGATATATCTTGTGTGTCCCAGCGCGAACCCGATACGCAGACCCGGTATCCGGCAACTCTTGGTCAGCGATCGCAGGATCAGGGCATTGGGATGATCCGCCAGTATTGGCAGGAAGCTCGATGTCTTGTTGGTGAATTCGATATACGACTCGTCAATAACGAACAGTGATTGGGCGTTGTTCCGCAGCAATTCCTGCAGCCTGTCCACCGGGAATGCCAGACCTGTAGGATTATTGGGGTTGCAAACAAATACGAGGTCTGTGGTAAACAGATCATCTTTCCTTACCGTCTCCCATGCCTGCAAGCGCACCTGTAGTCTATGCAAACGACAGGCGTCTTCATATTCTGCAAATGCCGGGGTGAGGACGGTGGCCGAGCCGCCGAAATGAGCCTGGGCAATGAGATAGATCGCTTCCGTCGCGCCATTCGTCACAAGCACCTGTTCCGGCGCCACCCCGTACGCCGCTGCCGCCTCTGCCTGTATGGTCCTTGCGTCCACTTCGGGATAGTGGGTTATCGTAGGGATCTTTGCCTGCAAATGTTGCTGCAGATCGGTGTTCAGCGCCCCGTACCAGACGTTCGAGCTAAAGTCTGCGTGGATGGGCTGTTGATATTTCCAGGCGTCATCGCCATGTCCTTCAAGCATAATTCAGTTTTTACTCCTTCACAGGTATGCGCAAACTCCTGTAGATGGCCGATATATCCACATGTTGCCGGATATGCTCCGCCAACCGGTTGTATTGTTGTTGTTTGAATTGCTGGTAATCCGACCATTGAACGGTCAACCCGCCCGCTCCTGCCTTTTCCAGCAACTGTTCGACTACCGGACGATTGTCCAGGATGCCGTGCATATAGGTACCCCAGCAGGTGGCGCTGCGGCGATACCCATCGGTCCACCCGCCGGCATCCGCAGAATAGTTAAGCGCTTGTGCCCCCCTGTTGTCCCCCTGCGGAAGCCCATCGTCCCCGGCCTCGACTACCGTTTGCCCCATATGTATCTCATAGCCTTCACACAACGGGCCTTCCGGCAACCCAAAATGAAACCGTCGCCGCACGGTCGTTTTTTCTTTTTCCAGCGTCGTATGCACCGGCAGCAGCCCAAGCCCTTGTACCGTTCGGGGTTCGCCTTCCACTCCATAAGGGTCTCCGATCGTAAGCCCCATCATCTGATATCCGCCGCAGATGCCTACTACGGGGATGCCCGCTGCTTCAGCTCGGACAATGGCCTCGTCGAGCCCCCGGCGCCGGATGTATAAAAGGTCATCGATGGTATTCTTACTGCCCGGCAGCACGATCAGTTGTGCCCCGGCGATCAATACCGGGTCGTCTGTATAGTAGACATGCAAAGGCGCCGTCTTTTCCAGCCAGAGAAAATCCGTGAAATTAGACAGGTGCGGCAGCCGGATGACAGCAATATTAAAAGCCCCGGTTTTTGCAACAGTCGCCTTTTGTTCCAACGCTACCGAATCTTCCTCTTCGATGTGGATGTCTTTATAAAATGGCAATACACCGGTAATAGGCACATCTGTCAGCTCTTCCAGCTGTCGCCGGCCTTCTTCAAAAAGACGGGCATCCCCGCGGAACTTATTGATCAGCACGCCGCGAATGAGGGCCTTCTCTTCCGGCGGCAGCAAGGCCAGCGTCCCATATACGCTGCCGAAAACCCCGCCTCTGTCAATGTCTGCAATGAGATAAACGTCAGCCTTTGCATGCAGCGCCATCCGCATATTGGTGATATCCCGTTTCCGGAGATTAAGTTCGGAAATGCTGCCTGCGCCTTCCAACACGACAGGGTTACACCGCTGAGCGAGCCGGTCATAGGCTTTTTTCACTTCCTCCCATAACATGGCACGGTCCTTACCCATGAAATAGTCGTAGGCAGACTGATTACCCGCCGGCTTGCCGTGTAACACCAATTGCGCGTTACGATCTCCGGTAGGTTTCAGCAACACCGGGTTCATATCGCTGTGACAGGGGATCCCCGCCGCTTCGGCCTGAACGGCCTGTGCCCGCCCGATCTCCAATCCCTCCGGTGTGACATAACTGTTCAGCGACATGTTCTGCGCTTTAAAAGGCGCCGGATGATACCCATCCTGCTGGAGGATCCGGCAGAAACCCGCCGTGATGACGCTTTTTCCGACATCACTGGCGGTGCCTACGAACATCAGGGGACGGAGTAAGGTTGTCATGGCTAAAATAAATAGGGAATATATTGTTCGGAGTAAATGGTGGTAGACGTTTGCAATCGCCCCAGCAATTCCGCCGCCCGGTCCGGCGGGGTCAGCAGGCCAACGATCGTACCGGAATGGGCCACCATCAGACCGGACTGCGTTTGTTGCGCCAATTGATAATATTCTGCAAACCGGGGGAGGGCTATCACCGTCTGATTGTATTCTGCGCTATAGGTGATACATTCAAAAAGGGTCTTATAGTCTCCTTTCTCCGCTGCTTGTATAAACCGGCGCAACAACCATTCGAAGAATTTTCCGCCCCCCATCGTCCAGCAACGTTGTACGTCCATGGTATCGATCTGCCGGCCGGACTCTGCGTCAAAATATAACACCGTCATTGGCGGAAGGGTGATACACCGGTCGACGAAACCCACCTGCTGTCTGAAAACAACGATGTCATTGGACAAACAGGGATCGGTAGGTTCCACGCTGGCGGCGATACGGTACAGATGTTCCGGAGAACAACCCGTTTGCAGATGATCGTTGACAACATGCAGGACGCTCAGGATGTCTGTCGAGCTGGAAGACAGCCCTTTCCCGGGGGGAATATTCGATCGCAGACGAATGGAACACCCGGCTATATTTTTGGCGCAGGTCCGCAGAAAAATGTCCAGCGCCTGCCGGGCCTTGGGCGGCAGGGCGGCAGCGCCCGGCGAGGCCCGCGGCTCAGCCCGCGACGAATGCAGATCCAGCGGCGAATGCAGATCGCCCCCCCGCGGGCCTTGCAGATCGCCCCCCGTTTGCAATATCGCCTCTGAAAAAAACAAACGCGACGGCAGCCCGCTCACCAGGAAGCTCGAGGCATCCGGCAAAAAGCCCTGCATCAGTTCGCCTATCCGGGAATATATTTTAACAGCGTATTCCATGTTTGGGACTGCAAACATAACTGATTTGACAGAATCCGTACCTTCCCTCTATGAATTCGCATTTTCTTCTCGCGGCAGCCCACAGCGGCGCAGGTAAGACCACCGTCACCCTTGGTTTGCTGAGAGCCTTGCAGCGCAAGGGTTACAGCGTGCAGCCTTTTAAATGCGGCCCCGACTATATCGACCCTATCCATCATCGTACTGCGGCAGGACGCGACAGTATCAACCTGGACCGGTTCATGATGAGCGACGATCACATCCGTTCGCTGTACGACCGCTATGGTTCCAATGCGGAGATCGCCATAACGGAAGGGGTTATGGGACTATTCGACGGAGCCCGGAAAAGGGAAGGCAGCAGCGCAGACATAGCCCAACTGCTGAAGCTGCCGGTGATCCTGGTGCTTAATGCGAAAGCAATGGCCTACTCTGCGGCGGCCCTTCTTTATGGCCTGAAGAATTTTGACACCACATTACATGTGGCCGGTGTTATTTTCAACTTTGTAGAAAGAGAGACGCATTACCGGTTACTATGCGAGGCCTGTGAAGATGTCGGTATAACCCCGCTGGGCTATTTGCCGGCAAACGATGGATTGCGCATTCCCGCACGCCACCTGGGTCTGGATACGGCCGATGCCGAAACAGCCATCAGCGCCGCCGCCGATCACATCGAAAAACATATCGATCTGCAAGTATTACTGAACGCTACGCGTGTTGATCCGCAGGATGCCTCCAAAGCCGCCCCTTCTTCCTCTTCGCGCGTGTCTCCCACAGCCGCCGCGCCCCCGATCGCTTCGCGAATGAAAGCCGCCCCCCCGGCCACCGCGGCCCCTTCCGGCCGCCAAATACTGATAGCCCGCGACGAAGCCTTTCATTTCCTATATCCCGAGAACATCCGGCGGCTGGAAGAATGGGGACAGGTATCGTATTTCAGCCCCATCCGGGATCAACATTTTCCGTGTGAACCCGACCTGCTTTATCTGCCGGGTGGATACCCGGAATTATATCTGGAAGCGCTTAGCAGCAACGCAACCATGCTACGGGAGATCAACACTTATGCCGCAGCAAACGGCCGGATCATTGCCGAATGCGGCGGTATGATGTATCTGGGCCGGAACATCGGGGATGTCTCAGGCAAGACCTGGCCGATGGCCGGCGTTCTGGATATAGCCACCAGCATGCAGCCCAAAAAATTAACACTGGGTTATCGCACCGTCCGGTTGAACGGTGAGAATATGAGAGGACACGAGTTTCACTATTCGCAACTCGCAACCACCATAGCCGACCCATCTCCCGGCCCTCCAGCCTCGGCCACATCTGCCCCAACCACCGCCGCCCCTACCCCACCCGCCCCATGCCCCCCACCCGCTAACGCTGAGATCTTCAATGCCCGCGGCGAACAAGTCCAGACACCGGTGTTCTACACCCCGCGTCTAATAGCGGCCTACACCCATTTTTACTGGGGCGAAGAATTGGGGCTGCTAAAAATCCTGCTGGACTGATCCCGGCCGACAGCTGATCCCTGCTGGACTGATCAACGTTGCCTACCCCGGCACTCCCCCGGCCCCAGACCCGGCAAGCCCACCCCCGCACTCCCCCGGCCCCTGCCCGGAACACCTAATTCAAGCTGATGCCCGCAATAGCATTTTGCAGCGCGACATCCTGCCTGTCCGGATACGCAGTGCCTTCGACGCGCAGCGTCGTAATATCCGTTATCCCGATGAACCCCAACGCAAATCTCAGATAAGGCTCTGCAAAGTCAAACGCCTTCATCGGTCCCTCGGAGTATACCCCGCCAGAAGAAACAACGATGTACACCTTTTTCCCTTTCACCAGTCCCTCCGGTCCTTTTTCCGAATAACTGAATGTAACTCCCCTCCGTACAACATGGTCAACCCAGGCCTTGAGATTGGAAGGGATTGAAAAATTATACATCGGCGCACCGATGACAAGGATGTCCGCATCCATGACCTCGGCGATAGCTTCGTTCGAACGACGGATCGCTACTTTGTCTTTTTCCGTATGTTGATCTAAAGGGGTGAAAAAACTAGCCAGGTGCGCCTCTTCCAGGTGAGGAAAATGTTTTTCGACAAGATTGACCGTTTTAACCGTGCTGCCGGGATACGCGTTATCCAGCTTGTCGAGAAGGGCCTGCGCCAGCTGAATGCTATAAGACTGAGGGCCTCTTGGACTCGAAATAATGTTTAATATCTTTTTCATGTCGGCAAAGCTACCTACCTTTACTATCCAAAGGATATCAGTATCCTTAAAGATACCAGTATCCAAAAGGATACCAATATAATAATCAAGAAGATGCCAACATCCACCAGGATCACAACACCAGCCAATAAAATGACAGCACCAACTAAGGAAACAGCCCCCGCCTCGACAAAAATCACAACATCCATCCTTCCAGGGACAGAATGCGAACCAAAGCCTTCCAGGGAAGAATGCACCCGCTCACTCGGGGCTATCCGCGATACTTTATACGTGGTAGGCGGCAAATGGAAACTGCCCATTATCACCGCCCTCTTAGACGGCCCGCTCCGATTCAAAGAACTCCAAAAAACATTGGAAGACATTACCCCCAAGATCCTTTCAAAAGAACTAAAGGACTTGGAGCTGAACGAGTTTGTCATCCGGACGGTATATGCCACGTCCCCGGTGACGGTGGAATACAAACTGACCGCCTACAGCCAATCCCTGAAGAAGGTCCTGTTCGAACTACGGGAATGGGGTCTTCAGCACCGCAAAAGACTAAAAGAATCCAGCAGGGCGCGCCGGCTCGCCAGCTAAATTTTTTTTGAACCACCTGTCCTGATTTTGTGATCTCGTTTGACAAGCTATCATTGATCATTTTAAAAAATAGCTTTATGAACCAGTTTCTCATCCTCGTCAGAGGCAAGTATCAAACCGAGTCTCCCGAGCTCATGCAACAACGCCTGGAAAAATTCGGGGAATGGGTTCAGAAAACATTGGATGGCCGTTATGTGGCCGGTGCCCCGCTGGAAAATGATGACGCCCGTCTGTTAAAGAGCAGGACGGAAGTAGTCACCGACGGCCCCTTCCTGGAATCCAAGGAAATGATCTCCGGCTACTTCATCATCAATGCCAGAGACATCGAAGAAGCGACGGACCTGACCAGCCAATGCCCGTTGATCGACCTGTATCAGCTGGAAGTACGAAAGCTTAAACCCATGTAAGTAAACATGTTTTCGCCGGGTGAAAAAGTAAAAGAATTAGTCGACCATCTTTTTCGTCATGAGGCGGGAAGGATGGTCGCTATTTTGACCCGCATCTTTGGCCTTCATAACTTCGCGCTGGCAGAAGATGTGTTACAGGATACCCTGCACCAGGCGCTCAAAGACTGGAGTCTGGGAGGGATCCCCGACAACCCGCCGGGTTGGCTGATGGTTGTCGCCAAACGAAAAGCAATCAATATTATCCGACGGGAAAAGTTTGTCCGGTCTTTTGCCGCCGACATGGACACCCTCCTCAAGTCCGAATGGACCGCATCCTATACTATGGATCAGGTATTCCTGGAAGACGAGATAAAAGACAGCCAGTTGCGGATGATCTTTACCTGTTGTCACCCTGCCCTGCCGGTAGAAGCACAGGTGGCCCTGACCTTAAAAACACTTTGCGGATTCAGCGTCGAGGAGATCAGCTCTGCCCTGCTCACCACCGAGGCGAATATCAGCAAACGTTTATACCGCGCGAAAGAAAAGATCCGCAGTGAACAAGTAGATTTCAGCGTTCCCTTTGGCTCCCACCTGCGCCAGCGGCTCGATGCCGTCCTGCTGGTCATCTACCTGCTGTTTAACGAAGGGTATAGCACCACCAGCGACAACCCCGCGATACGCAAAGACCTCTGCCTGGAAGCTTTGCGTCTGGCCATGCTGCTTACAGAGAAGCCGGTCACCAATAATTATCCTCCCGTGTATGCCTTGCTGGCACTGCTTTGCCTGCATTCGGCACGTTTTGACGCCCGCATCGACAGCGACAACAACCTGGTTATCCTGGAGGACCAGGATCGCCGGGTATGGGATAAAGAATTGATCGCCCAGGGCATCCAGTTCCTCGGACAGTCGGCCTCCGGTGACAAAACTACGGCCTATCACCTGGAAGCGGCTATTGCCGCCGAGCATTGTCTGGCCCCGGACCTGGCTTCGACCAACTGGGATAGGGTGTACAGTTATTATGCTGCGCTGGAAGAACTAAAACCGTCATCTGTCGTCAAACTCAATCTGGCCATCGTCACCGGGAAAAAAGATGGCCCCCAGGCAGCCATAGCTTTGCTGCACCAGCTGGAAGGACATAAGGCCCTGGAAAATTATTATCTGTTGTATGCGTCGCTGGGCGAGTTTTATCAGGAGGCGGGCGACATGGCCAAGGCCTGCCGTTATTTTCACCAGGCAAAGGATCTGGCAAGATCACCTGCGGTGAAACAACTGTTGGAGAAGAAGATACGGGAATGTTAACGCCCGCACAGCAGTGCTACACCCCAAAGATCACACTATCCAGGTACTCATTCCTGAATTTACCCGTCGGATCATAATGTTTACACAATTGCTGGAAGTTCCGCATTTTCGGGTATCGCGCTGCCAGCTGCTGATGCGACATGGTAAAAAGCTTACCCCAGTGTGGCCGGGCATTGAAAGGGGCCAGTTGCTTTTCTATCAGCGGCAGTAACTGTTTCACCTCGGGCCATTCCGGTTTCCAGGTGAAATGGATGGCTGTGCTGGGTTGGTTATGACAAGGGCTCATCCACAGTTGATCCGCATCGATACAACGGACTTCTGTTATCAGCAGATGCGGAGATATCTTTTCGTGTAATTGTTCGACTGCTTTTATCGCGGCATAGGAATGTTCGCGCGGAACAAAAAACTCCGATTGTAATTCCTTGCCGCTGCTGGGTGTGAAACCCATCCGAAAATGTGGCAGCCTTTCGTGCCAGGGGCCCGGTACGCCCATCTGCTCGGTGCAGTTCTCCGCCCCCATATCGCTAATGGGATGCAGGTTGCGCGTTGCCGCCCTGGCCCCAAAGAATTCGGGATGATTGCTGAAGGAGGGCGTTTTACTTTTGATCCATACTTCATTGATATTCTTATTGCGCCAGTCCGTAAACAAACTGACGCTATATCCCGTGGACATTATCTCGTCAAAATGTTTTTCCAATGCCCCCATCGGCAGATTCTCATACACATACTGCCGTATCTGATAGCTGGGCTGTATCGCCAGCGTCAGTTTTGTGACAGCCCCCAATCCGCCTAGATGAACCACCGCCAGCGGAAACTGCTCGTTGTGTCTGGATAAGGAGATCGTTTCTCCTGAAGCCGTTATGAATTCCATGCCGGTGATGGCGCTGGAAAGATTGCCATTGTGTACGCCCGAACCATGGGTCGCCGTGGCACAGCCGCCTGCTACGGAAATATGCGGCAGCGAAGCCAGATTGTGCAAGGCATATCCTTTGTCATTGAGGAAGACGGCCAGTTCGCCATAACGAACCCCCGCCTCGACCGTAACGGTATGCGCCGCCGTGTCAAGGGCCACGATCTTATTCAAGGGCGTCAGCGAAAGAAAATGATCTTTGGAATCGGCGATATTGTTAAAACAATGGCGTGTGCCCAGGACCTTTAACTTCGAATGCTTTTTTATTAATTCCCGGGCTTCTTCCGCGGAATTCGCCTTCCAGACAGAAGAAGTGCTATAGGTGTAGTTACCTGCCCAGTTTGTTATCTTATCGTTTTGTGCAAGCCCTGCCAGAGGCGTCAATGCTGAACCAGCCATCATAAAAGAGGAGAGTTTTAAAAAGGTGCGTTTATCCATATGGCGCAATTTCGCGTAGCTCAATAACCAAGGTCGTTCCCCTGGTTTTGATCCAAGTTACTTAATTTTAATTATGGTCATAAATATAATTATCCTCCTTTTCGGCCTGAGTGCAGGCGCCGGTATCACCTGGCTGATCGCGGCCCGTTTTTTCAAAGCCAGCCTGGCAGCGGAAAAAACCCGTTTTGAGGAACAACGGTCGTTCATCGAACAAGCACAACGGCAACTACGCGATAGTTTTGGCCACCTGTCTGCCGAAGCCCTGAGAAACAACAACGAATCTTTTGTGCAGATGGCCAAAACCCAGTTGGAAGAAAAGATCGTGGAGGCCCGCGGCGAATTGGGTAAAAAAGAACAGGCTATCGATGCCTTGGTCAAACCCCTGAGCATCTCCCTGGAAAAAATGGATACCAAGATACACCAGTTGGAAGCCAATCGGATCAAAGCGTATAGCGATATCTGGAACTATCTCGATCAGGTGAAGACCACCACGGAGGGATTGAAAAAAGAAACCACCAGTCTTGTAGGCGCCCTGAAGACCAGTCATACACGGGGGCGGTATGGAGAGCTGGCGCTACGACGGCTGGTCGAACATGCGGGGCTTTTTGAACATTGTGATTTTGAAGAGCAGGTCAGCGTCGAAGAAGAGACCACCGGCAGACTCAGACCCGATATGATCATCCGGCTGCCGGGGCATAAGACCCTGGTGGTAGACAGTAAGAGCCCCCTCAATGCTTATCTGCGTATGTTCGAAACCGATGACCCCGAACAACAGCGCCTTTTGCTTGGCCAGCACGTCTATGCCGTAAAAGAACATATCCGCAAGCTCAGCGCCAAAGCCTACTGGAGTCAGTTTGCCGAAGCGCCCGATTTTGTCATCCTCTACATGCACATCGAGTCCGCCTATGGCGTCGCCTTACAAGCCTGGCCCGAAATGATCGAAGAGGCGATGAAAAACAGGATCATCGTCGCCACACCCACCGTGCTCCTGTCCATCCTGTTGGGTGTAGGATATAGCTGGAATCAATTAAAGACCATGGAGAACATCGAAGCCCTCCGCGACGCAGCGGTAGAACTGCACGATCGCAGCGCCATCCTTCTCGACCACATCGCAAGCGTAGGCCGCGGACTCGCCGCGACAGTGGGGAATTACAACAAAACGGTCGGCTCGCTGGAAAGCAATTTCCTGCCCCAGGCGCGCAAGATCAACGCCCTCAGTCAGGCCTATGTGAAAAAACAAATACTGCCGGAAGTGCCGCCCGTCGAGCTGGCCATACGGCCCGTCGTAGTGATCCCGCCTCCGGCGGAGAACCCCGAAACGCCGTAAGCAAGCCAATCATTCAAATGCACCGACTATCTATTTGGACAACATTTTTGTACATTCGCGCATGCATCAAGATCCTCAGGTCCCCCGCGAAGCCATCAGCGGCTCAGCAACCGCCTCCCTATTGATGGGAATTTTCACCGCTATATGGGCAAGCGTCGCCAGTGCTGGTTTTCATGGCAGGGATTATTATGTCTCTCTATTTTTGTTCCTCCTCTTTGTGGTATTATTTATAACAAATGCCATCTTTCTTTTTAAGGCAGCCCGCAGCTATCCGGAAGCCTCATCAGCAGCAGACAAGGAAAGGAAGAAAAAAACAGGCAAATGGTTTGGTATAGTATTTGGCCTTGAAGGGATCAGCATACCCATCGCCGTCAACCTGGCAAAGTTTTTAGGTCACCCGGAACTCACCATCCCGGTAATTGCACTGGTCGTCGGACTGCATTTTTATCCCATGGCGAAGATATTTGGAAGGAAGATCGATTATTATTTGGCGACATGGGCAACCGTTATCTCGCTGGCAGGCATCTACATGGGCTTGAAAAAGATCCTCCCGGAAAATGACATCATGGCTTTTGTAGCGGTGGGGCTGGCGCTGACCACTTCCGCGTATGGGTTTTACGCGATCTTCTATGGCCGCCGACTTCTCAGGCAACCGCATCAATGATTTATTTTAACCCAAACTTCTCTTTCACCTTATTGACAAATTCAAGGGAGACATTAGCAAGCGAAGCTATTTTATCGGTTGAAAACTCGGTATTGGCCAATAAATTGTGAACAAACACTACACTACTATTCTCTCTTCCCTCGGAACGGCCTTGCTCAAGGCCTTTTTCAAGACCTTGCTCAAGACCCTCTCTCAGCCCCTCTTCTTTCGCCTCCTCTGCCTTAATCTGTACCAATTGCTCAACAATACCCATTGTATTCTTTTTATCGGTGATTTGATCAATTCGTTCCCTAAAAATACGATTTGTTTCTGGCTTTTTAAATGTTACATAATTATTCAGGAAAACTTCTATCGCCTTGATCTTACTGTCACTAAACGTCCCCTTCTCATGCAACAGCCTGGCAATCATAATTTTTTGCTCTAACAACAAAACATCAAATTCATTCTCATTCTCAATTTTTTTCAGTTCTGCCATTTTAACGACCATCAATACCATGGCAAAAGGATTATCGCTCTTCGCCAGCTGTTCATTGGTGTAATCCAAAGTAGATAATGTATTATATTGATAGATCACACGCGTTCCCAAACAATGATCTTCAAATCTATCGCGTATATTCCTTCCCGCCCGGTCAGTAAAAATGGCTATTGCTGAAACAGGCCGATCGAATTTGCATAATATCCGGTAGTAATACTGGAACATCCGCTTACTGAATCCCGGATCATTCCACCCCTGCACTTCCAGATGCAGTAACATCCATCTCTCTTCTCCATCCTTCAGATACACTTTCACCAACTTGTCCACTTCCCGGATTTGGATCGGCTTTTCTGGTCCAGGGTACATTTCTCCCAGCTCCTTGTCCAGGAATTCAACACCACGCCGGATATCCAACTCCTTATCTACTTCAGGAAAGATGAACCGCATCAAGTCCTCAAATATCTCTTCCACCATCCCCTTCCACAGAATGTCATACTGTCCCATGATACTAATTTAAATCAGGCCAATAAAAGGTTGAAGGCACAAGTTGCCCCAAGCCAATAAGCTCCGATTCAATAGTCCCAATCTTAAATGCGTAAGTAAAAAAAGCAAGGAAGAATGCAAAAATACAAGATCATTGGATGCGAAAAAAGAAAACATTGGTCCGATGAATATGCGCATAATACCCGATCTTTAAGGGAGCCTAAAGATCAGAAAACCATTTCACCTATGCGAAAATTTGCTATGCTCCTGCTCATCATCGGCGTTGCCATCGTCATCGCCTGTCTCTACGGAGTCGGCCACGACCAGGTGACCTACACCATCAGCCCGGAATACTACACCAAATTCAAATTCATCCAGTTTAATCTCGCGGACTCAGGAGCGGCCCAGCACATGACCCAGCCGCGAAGCGCCGTAGTCATGGTCGGCGTCAAAGCTACCTGGTGGATGGGGCTCTATATAGGAGCTATCCTCGGCCTTTTTGCACTCACATTCCGCAATGCTGACACGATGTTCCAATCGGCTATGCAGGCCATCGGGATCGTCCTTTTGGTCGCCATCATCACCGCGGTCATCGGTGGCCTGTACGGTCATAATGTACTCGCCCGGACAGGGGTCAACTGGTGGCTGCCTCCCAACCTGGTCGACAAACCCGCCTTTATAACAGTCGGGTCGATCCATAACCATAGTTATCTCGGCGGCGCCATCGGGCTGCTGGCCGGCATTATTTTCCTCCTTATCAAGAACGCAAGACTACGCCGGCGCGCCAGGGTCTCCGAAGAATGACTGGCTTCGGCAGCGCGCCTCCGAAGAATGACCCGCCCCGGCAGAACACAGCCAGATGAAGCATCATCCATTTTGAACCCTTTCTTTTTCTTCGCTGGCGCCATCCTCGTGCTTATTTACCTTATACGTTTTTCCAAACCGGTACGTGAAGGACAAAGTAATTACCCTGCTATCCCTTTTCAGCTTGAAATATTCCGTAGCATCCGGGAATGACGTAAGCCCCTCCATCGCCACTGTATACAGAATATCCCGATAGCTCAATTTCAGCGTACCTTTTTTATTCAATACCGACTTACTGATCCCCGCAGAAAGCTGACCGGTCGGATATAATAATTCCTGCACATCATTCCGCGCCCTGGTGGTATAACTGCCAGATAACTCGCCGCCATATCCTTTTCCAAAAGCAAGCTGATTATTGAGATTCATATTCAACTGACTGATCTCCGTCGTATAGGTATTGCCATTAAAACCTCTCAACTGTTTATGATTGAACACCGCCGTAAGATCAAGCGACCACCAGGATAAAGGCGATATATTGACAGCCGCCGAAATCCCTAAATTATATACATGCCCGACATTTCCCTGTGTATAATAAAGTATCGTCTTCGACGTATCAGACAGGAATATCTGCGAAAAATAGTTCGTAATATAACTATAGGATACCGCCGTAGTAAGAAAATTCCTGTATTGATGGCTTAGCTCAAGATTCCAGCTGTATTGCGGCAACAGGTAAGGGTTGCCTGTTTCATAAGTATACTTGTTGATAATATAATAAAAAGGATTCAGCGTTTGAAACACCGGCCGGTCTATCCGCCGGCCCGCAGTGAGGGTAAAGCTATTGGAAGAGTCGACGGCATAGGTAACAAAGCCGCTCGGAAAGAAACTCCCATAGTTACGGGTCACAGAAGAGTCCTTTTGCTGAATATTCCCCGTCTGATGCGCGGTATAGGAAGTATGTTCGTATCTTATCCCCCCCTGAAAATTAAGTTTTCCCGAACGCCCTTCATAGGAAAGATACGCTGCCCGGATATTCTCCCGGTAAACAAAATGATTGCTCCTGGCATCATCCGCGACCCATTGCCGGTTCTCGAAATTCTCATATGTTGCAGCGTTGTCCGTGTGGCTCGAAGACATTTTCACTCCCCCCTGCAAGCTCCCATCCCTGCTGGTTTTTAGCGTATAATCCACTTTTCCGGATAAGATGCTGATGGTAGTAGGAATATCATTCCTGTAAACCTCGGTGTACCCTCCCGGAACCAGCAGTTGATTATCGAACTCCTGTTTCCCATGCATGTGATAATGCAGATAGTCGAGGTCGGCAGTCAAACTTTCCGTCGCCGAAAAAGTTTGTCTGAGATTTACATTTACAGCCCCGTTCCTGAAATTGTTTTCGGGTGAACTTTGGGTCAGGATGGCGGAATCAAGCGCTCCGTCCTGCCGCAGCCAGTTTGCCGTTGAGGTGTTTTTCCCGTCGCGGTTAATGGACGTTCCCGTTAAGGCCAGGCCGACGGTGGTCTTTGGTGTCACGGAATAATCAAGACCCGTTTTCAGCGTGTTGTTAAAATATGTACCGCCGAAATAAGAAGGTTGTTCCAGCTGGGCTATGAGCGTCTTGCCCGGGTCATAATATTTTCTGAAAGCATACAGGTCGGTGAGATATTTTACGGCATTCATGCTGTAATTAAAAAAAGTACTGATCTTGCCAACGCGATAGTTCAGCACCAGGCTGTTATTATTTTTCGGGTATATCCCTTGTCCGTAAGAAGTAGTAAAACTGCCGTTAAATCCCTTGTTCTTATTCTTCTTTGTTTTGATGTTGATGATCCCCGCATTGCCGGAGGCATCGTATTTAGCTGTCGGGTTGGCGATCAATTCTATCTGGGACACCTGGGTCGAGCTCATGCTGCTGAGCAAATTATTGAGGTCATCCCCCGAAAGATACGTGGGCTTATCGTCGATGGTAACCAGGACCCCCGTTTTGCCGTTTAACGTTATTCCCCCATTTCTGTCCACCGTGACGCCTGGCGATTTTTCCAGCACCTCCAGCACCGTTGATCCCGTATTGGTTACGGAGGCCTCGACATTTACGATCGTTTTACCCTTTTTTCTTTCCACCGGATTGGTACGCCCCGTTACTGTCACTTCTTTTAAAGTGGTATGCAGTGGCTGCAATTTTACGGTATCCTTGTTTATGCTGTCTTTCCCGGATTGGCAAAATGCGCCAATAGGAAAGGTGCAAAGGAAGGTCAGGCAAAGAGTAGAGCATTTCATGCCTAAAGATCGGCCAGATTGACCAGACTTTGTGGCCGCTGAACCCTCCGAACCGCCGTTGGTCAACTGCGGGCCTCGCTGCAACGCTCTACTATCGGCGAACCACCCTTACTCCATCCGCAATCCCTTCGACGGACTGGCCACCGCGACTCTTATCGTATGAAAGATCACCGTCAGCATCGTGATCACCAGCACCGCCAGCGCCGAGAGCAGAAAGGGCGTCACCGTCAGCCCCGTATTGTAAGGGAATATTTTCAGCCAGTTGTTCATAAATATCCAGGCCACCGGGAAGGCAATAAAACAGGATATCCCCACCAACACCACAAAATTAGCCGTCATCAGCGAAATGATCTGCCCGATGCCCGCCCCCATTATCTTGCGAATGCTGATCTCTTTCTGCCGCTGTTCGGTCGTAAAGGCGATCAGCCCCAGCAGTCCGAGACAGGTGATAAGGATGGTCAGGACGGAAAAAGCCGTAAATATCTTCCCCCGCTTCTGATCAGCCGCATACTGCGAATTGAAATCCTGGTCAAGAAAAGTATATTCAAAAGGCAGTTCCGGGAAGATGGTCTTCCAGGTTTTTTCGATGCCGGCAATGGTGGCAGGAATGTCTTTGGCGCTCACCTTTATCTGGATATTAGATGCATTTGGCCGGTAGAACAACAGCAGCGGAGTGATCGGGTTGTAGAGGGATTTCTGATTAAAATCCTTCACGACTCCCACCACTTCCATATAATAGGCGGACGTATCGCCGGGGCGTTTTATCCGCTTGCCTATCGGGTTATCCCAGCCAAAATATTTCACCAGGTTTTCATTGACGATAACACTTCGAAGCGTATCGTTAAGACCATTGAAAGCCCTCCCCTTTTTGATCTGCATGCCCAATGTTTTGAAATAGTCTTCGTCAACTCCATAATTGTCCACCCCTTTATCCGTATATCCTTTGTTGGTCGGCATCGAAAACAGGTTAAAATTTATTCCCTGACCCGGTACCGCATTTGCCGAACTCACCGACAGTATCTGCCGGTTCTTCCGCAGCTCATTCTTCAGATTACTTATTTGTCCCCTTATGTCCTTATTCGCATTGGCCGCTATTGACACCACCTCCTGTTTGTCGAAACCCAGGTCCTTGTTACGCAGAAAATCCAGCTGCCTGTAAACCACCCAGGTGCAGATGAGCATCACCATGGCGATGGAAAATTGCGTCACCACCAGTATCCGGCGCAGTGTCACATTGCTGGAACCCTTCGACAGAGATCCTTTAAGAATATCGATCGGATTGAACGAGGAGAGAAAAAGAGCAGGATAGCTTCCGCCCAGCAAGCCGACTACCAGCACGATGAGCAGCAGGATCACCACGGAAGCCGGTTCGATCAGCACATGAAATGAAATGGATTTACCCGACAAGGCATTAAAGGTAGGCAGCAACAAGGCCACCAGGCCCATGCTTAACAACAAGGCAAAAAGGGTTGTCATCGTCGACTCTACAAGAAACTGGGCGATCAGCTGCGGCCTCGTAGAGCCGGTGACCTTACGGATGCCGATCTCTTTTGCCCGTCTGGCCGACCGCGCCGTAGTCAGATTCATGTAATTGATACAGGCAATGATGATCATGAACAGCGCCACGGCTGAAAAGATATAGATATAAGAGACGCTGCCCAATTCCTCCGGTTCACCCTGGAAGTCGGAATGCAGATGGATCGACGTGATAGGCTGCACCCCATAATGGATCTTGATATTGAACTGTTTGAAGATCGCAGCCATATACTTGTCGTACATAGGCAGCAATTTTTTTTCATACGCAGCAGGATCTGTATTGGACCGCAGCAGCACATACGTATAAAAGCCAAAACTTCCCCAATTGTTCGCGAAATCCTTAGCCAGCGTACTGGCCGAGATCAGCATGTTGAACCGGATATGCGAATTGAAAGGAACATCCCGGATGACAGCCGTGATCTTAAATATATCTCCACTCGCATTTTGCAGCGACTGGCCAACGATACCACTGGTCTTTCCAAAATACTTTTTTGCCAGCGACTCCGTCAGCACCATGGATTTGGGCTCCACCAGCGCATTCTTGGGATTCCCTTCCAAAAAGGCATAGGTGAATATATTAAAAAGCGTACTGTCGGCATAATACGCCTTGTCCTCGTACGAACGCAATTCCCCTCTTTTGTACATCGTCTTGTCCATCCCTACAAATCGCACAGCAGCCTCCACCTCGGGAAACTCTTTTTGCAGGGCAGGCCCCAGCGGGAATTGGGTTGCCGTCCATTTCATCGTCTCCTTTTCCGGCTCCTTGATAAAAGAGGTGATCCGGAAGATACGATCCGCCTTCTCATTATAACGGTCATAGCTGAGTTCGTCCTTGACATAGAAGATCAGGAAAAGACTAAAGGTGATGCCAATAGTCAGTCCAAGAATATTCAAAAGGCTATACCAACGGTCCCGCTTGAAGTTGCGGAGGGCGACGAGAAGGAGGTTCTTTATCATGGGCAAGAACCCCACCAGAAACATGCCGCCTCCGCAACAGATTGACTACCAAATAATTACCCTTATCTACCCGCTCGAACTGTCCGTTTTCGATACAGTCTCTGTCCGCATTGGATATCATTGAATTAAAAAAATTACTTTTGGGATATGCGTTTACTTTTTCTTGCCGCTCTCCTGCACTGCTGCACCATTTGTCTTGATACTTTCGCACAAACCCCGCAACAGCCCAACCCGGCCACAGCCAGCCCCATGCCCGCCATCCATGAAAAAAATGGTCGTCATGCTCTTTTTGTAGACGGCAGGCCCTTCTTTATACTGGGCGGCCAGGCCCATAACTCCAGCGCATGGCCTGCCATGCTGCCAAAAGTCTGGCAGGCCATCAAAGAATTGCACGCCAACACGCTGGACTGACAGGCACAGGCTGTCGCTTCACCTTCCATCCCCTTGACAAAAATGCAGGAAAGGCCTGGCAGTACCTGAAAGTCGAAGAAGGTACTTTTATCAACGGACAATTCCATGCACTCTATTGCATGCCGCTGCCGAAACCGTCAAGTCCAATAATGCGGACATCCAGTGTATCGGAACCGGACGGCCTTGAGGCCAAATCCACCCACTAGTCAATTCATTATCAGCCATTTGGATAACTGGTATCATCTTGGCCGCCCTCACCATAGGAAAACCCTTTCTATGTTTAAAAGCTATTTCACCATTGCCATTCGAAATCTTAGTAGAAATAAGGCCTTCTCGTTTATCAATATTTTCGGGCTGGCAGTCGGTCTGGCTACCTGCCTATTGATAATGCTGTATATTTTTGACGAGCTCAGTTACGACCGGCAACATACCAAGGGGGATCATATTTATCGTATCGCCTCAGTAGGCGGCAAACAGAACGATCGCTGGGCCGGCGCGCCCGGACCACTCGGTTGGACTGCCCGAAAGGAACTATCCGAAGTCGAAGAGGTGACCAGGCTCTTGACCTTTCCGGATATCAAAACGATGCTGCTCCGGTATGAGGGCGATGCGACACCAAGACAGTTCTTCGAATCCAATGGCTACTATGTTGATTCCAGCTTCTTTACCATCTTTACCTATGACTTCCTGTACGGGAAGGCGGCGACAGCCCTGAACCAACCGAATAGCATGGTCGTTTCGGAGCGGTTGGCCCTCAAATTCTTTGGACGGGCAAATCCTCTTGGCAAAGTGATGGTCATCACCACCCCTTTCGGTAAAATGAATTATACGATAGCAGGTGTTTTCGACGATAGCAGGAACAAGTCCCATATCCCGGGTAACTTTTTCCTTTCCCTGCGCAATATGGACATGGGAAAATGGGCGGAACAACAAACGAACTGGGCGACCAACAATATTTTTTACACGTATGTATTGCTGAAGGACAAAACCGATCCCCTCCTTTTTGAAAAACACCTGCAGCGATTTTTTGCCCGTCATGCCGCACCTGATCTCAAAGCCATGGGTGTTTCAAAAACACTGTTCCTTCAGCCGGTAAAGAATATTTATCTGCATTCCGCCATCGGAGGAGAGATCGCAGCCAACGGCAATATTACTTATCTCTATATCCTGACCTCCATCGCAGCTTTTATCCTGCTTATCGCTTGCATCAATTTCATGAACCTGTCCACTGCCCGGTCCGAAAAAAGGGGGAAAGAAGTGGGTGTACGAAAAGTAATAGGAGCACAGAGAGGTTCTCTCATCCGGCAATTCCTTGGCGAATCGTTTATCATGTGTCTGCTGGCACTGATAGGAGCAATTGTGCTGGTAATAGCCTTCTTACCCTCTTTTAACAACCTCACCCATAAATACCTGCGACCGGCGGACCAACCTTCACTCATTGTATGGATCATCGGTCTGACGCTGGGAACGGGCCTATTGGCCGGTCTTTATCCAGCCTTGTATTTATCGGCCTTCAAGCCTATCTCCGTGCTCAAAGGCAAGATCATCAATAGCTTTTCGGCTAAGGCTATCCGAAAGGGACTCGTGGTATTCCAGTTTTCCATCTCCATCTGCCTGGTGCTCGGAGCATTAGTCATCTGGCAGCAATTAAGCTTCGTGAAAGATCAAGACCTGGGTTTCAACAAAGATCAACAGGTGATCCTGCCCTTGGAACTTGGCTTCGACAATTCGGAAGCGAATTATACCGCGCTCAAAAATGAATTGCTGCAAGATCCGCACATCACATCCGTTACTTGTGGATCCTCTTATCCCGGTATCACCAACATCGAAGACATGCTGTTTTACCCGGATGGCAAGACGGCCAATGACAACGTCGATATCGCTCTTTCCGCGATAGATCATGACTATCTAAAAAACCTCGGTTTCATCCTGGCGAGCGGCAGAGGATTCTCCGCCTCCCCTCATAGGGATTCAGCCAGCATCATATTAAATGAAAAGGCTGTGAATGGACTGGGATATACCCTGGACAATGCCGTGGGGAAAAACATACATTTTGATTTCAAACACCAGTTATATACATTCCGGATCATCGGGGTGGTCAAAGACTTCAATTTCGAGAGCCTTCATAGCAATATCAAGCCATTCGCTTTCACCTCCGGCGCTTTTGCCGACAAGTATAGTTACCTGATCGCCAGTTTTAAAACCACAGATTACAAAGCGCTGGTCGCAAGCCTTGGAAACATCTGGTACAAGATCAATCCCAATACTCCTTTTGAATATTCGTTCCTTGACCAGGACTTTCAGAACAATTACAAGAAAGAAGAGCTTGCCTCGCAGATCGTAGTCTATTTTACAGCCATCGCCATTTTCATTGCCTGTCTTGGCTTATTCGGGCTGACCGCCTTCTCTGCCGAACAACGCGTCAAGGAAATAGGAGTGCGAAAGGTGCTGGGAGCTTCCGTTAAGGATGTCACTATCCTACTGTCAAAGGATTTTGTAAAACTGGTCGGCCTGGCTATCCTTATTGCATCGCCGGTTGGATGGTTTATTATGAGCAAATGGTTGCAAGGGTTTGCTTACCGGACACCTATCCATTGGTGGATATTTGCCCTCGCCGGTTCGGGAGCTGTCATCATTGCCCTGGTCACGGTAAGTTTTCAGGCGATCAAAGCGGCGCTGGCCAACCCCGTAAGGAGCCTACGCGCGGAATGACCGCTATTTTTTCATTCGCCGGACAGCAGAGGCCTTAGCCGCCAACCTAAGCTCGTTCACGAAATTCGCCTCTACTTTTACCCCGGCGGGTTTCTTTGTAATTTTGCTTTTCGCAGACTTTGTAATTTTACCTTTCACAGACCTGGCAGATTTCTTTACCATAATCCTGCGAAGATAGCAATCTTGGTCCAAACTAATACCCTACGACAAAAACCCGGATCCCTTGCAGGACCCGGGCTTATCAATAATTGGTCTGAACCAAAGTGTAAAGATAAGGATATTGCCAATATTTTTAGCAAAAAATATTATTTCGTCAAAATCATTTGTCTGCTGACCACTTTCCTCCCATCCACGATCAGGGAATAAACATAAGTGCCGGACGCCAGGGTGCCGGCGGCAATGACCACCTGACCCGAACCTCTGCCACTGAGGGCTATCGTTTGTATATTCTGTCCGAGCATATCGGTGATCTGGATCTGTGCATTAGCAGCGCCGGCGGGAAGATAATAATTGATAATGGTATTGCTGTTAAAGGGATTGGGCGCGTTTTGCTTTAAGGCGGCGGCATCTCCTGCTGCCAGAGAGGAATTACCTGTTTTCAGACTGCTTAACTGGTTGCGGATATCGTCGATCTGGGATTGAAGATTATTGACCACCTGCTGCAGACTATCGTTCTGTTTGCTCAGCTGCTGCGTCGCCTTCACCAGCGGCACCACGAACTCGGAATAACGGAGACCGTAAATATCGTTGCTGTTCTTAGGCGCATCTACACCATCGAAAGTATAATTTAGCTTCTTAGCGGCCGCTTCTACGTCCTGGGCTACAAATCCGGTATGGACCACCTTTTCTCCCTGACTGGTGGCCGCCGACTCGATGGCTGACGTAGCGTCCGATCTTACGCTCTTTATGACAGCAGGGTTGGGACGCATGAATTTGTTGATACCGGTAATATCAAGGGTATAGGTCACCGGCCGCAGCTGATTGATAAATTCCAATCCGGGAACATTTTCCTGGATATTCTTTTTGAATCTCCCATCGGAGGTAACGGTGAGTGGGACAGCACAGGTAAGGGTGGACAACATAAAATTCCCAAGCACCATTTTGTTGCTGACATTGGCAAAGGAGCCGAACCCAATAGCCGTGGCATTGGAGAGATTGTTCGCTGAGACGTCTGCATCGGCGCCGATCATGATATTCTGGCTTCCGGTGATGTTGGTGATCATCGCGGCATCGCCGATCGCAATGTTAAAGCTGCCGGTTGTATTGCCGATGAGGGCACTGGTACCCAGGGCCGTATTACCAAGACCTGTAGTAGTTGCCGTAAGCGCGCTTTCACCGACTGCCGTATTCTCCACCCTGTTGTCAACGCTGGAAGTGTTAGAGCTTTTAAGGGCGGCGTATCCTACTGCCGTATTACTGCCACCGATGGCGTTAGAAAAAAGAGCCTGATAGCCCAGGGCCGTATTCGATGATCCGGTGGTACTGCTGAACAAAGATTTACTGCCAATGGCCGTATTGCCTCCTGTGCCGCCGTTCTGGTTATACATAGCGCTGTCTCCGACTGCCACCAGATTGCTGCCGTCAATATTATGAAACAACGCATAACTGCCCGTAGCGACACTGCTAAAACCCGTAGTGTTATTAAAAAGAGCCTCGAGCCCGCTGGCGACATTCGTATTGCCCGTGGTATTGCCGCCAAGCGCTCCGAAACCCGTGGCCGTATTATATCTCCCGCTTAGATTAGCCCAAAGTGTAGAAATGCCAAACGCAGAATTGCCCTCCCCGCTGGTATTATGTAAAAGAGCCCATACGCCCAGGGCAGAATTGTTGGGTCCGGTAGTATTGGCATTCAACGCCTGGAATCCAAACGCCGTATTATTAGACCCTGTGGAATTGGCGCTCAGGGCCGTGTAACCAACAGCAGTGTTCTGACTGCCCGTATTCGATAACAAAGTCTGATAGCCAAATCCGGTGCAAGCGTTACTGGCATTAAAATCGATGAGGCCGGATTTTAAATTATTGACTTTCAACAGCAGCGGCTGAGCATTGGTCGATCCAAGAAAATTAGTGGACAAAATGGAATTACCCGTCAGGGACCACTGAGCATAGGTGAAGACAAAATGCATCACCATCGCAAGCAAAAGCGTTAGTCTTTTTCTCATAAATTAGGTTTTTAAAAAATAAAGCAAAATTACAGTCACATGTATGCAGCCTACACGCGCCAGCGGAAATTCTGGCAGTTTAATTCTTTGGCATACTTAATGGACAGTAATAGTTGTTCCTCAAAAAACTAGATATATGAGTATTGAAAAAGCAATCCTTGCCGGCGGCTGTTTCTGGGGCGTGGAAGAACTGATCCGCAACCTCCCCGGAGTCACTTCCACCATTGTCGGATATACAGGTGGCGACGTGCAAAATGCCACCTATCGCAACCACGGTACACATGCCGAAGCCATTGCCATCGAATTTGACCCCACTCGCCTGTCTTATCGGCAGCTACTCGAATTTTTCTTCCAGATCCACGATCCGACCACACGTAATCGTCAGGGCAATGACAGGGGAACATCCTATCGTTCGGCTATCTTTTTTTTGAGCGAAGAGCAGAAAAAGACCGCCAATGCCCTTATTAAGGAAATGGAGGCTTCCCATATCTGGCCCGGGCCAATTGTCACCGAGGTGGTGCCCGCATCTGAATTTTGGGACGCCGAACAGGAACACCAGGCTTACCTTCAGAAACATCCCTATGGATATACCTGTCATTTTATACGCCCGGATTGGCAGCTGGATCCCGCCGGGCAGAAATCCGGCCAGTCATAGAAGCTTGCCGGCATGCATGACTTATGAAAAATGAAAAGTCTCAAAATACAGCGCCTGGATCCGCAAAAATTTCGGCTATCGAGATGAAGCTCCCCCAGGGCGGAGGCGCCATCAAGGGGTTGGGAGATTCATTCAAGGCCAATCTATTTTCCGGCGCCGGCACTTATTCCATACCACTCCCCACGACGCCGGCCCGGGGCTTTGAGCCAGCGCTAAGTCTTTCCTATAGCTCGGGGGCGGGGAACGGCCCCTTTGGATTAGGGTTTGCGCTTTCCTTGTCGAGAGTTTCGATCAACACGGGTTTGCGTATTCCCAGATATGCCGGGAAGGATGAGTTTCAGTTGGATGGGACGAGCCTGGCGGTAAAGGAAGAGAGTGCGGGTAGCCCGAACCCGCGCGTGGAGAGGTTGGATGGGGTCAATTATGTTGTTACTGCTTATCTGACGACGCCGGTGATTAATTATTCGCAAATTGAGCGTTGGCTCGATGAAGCTACTGGTGTTTGTTTCTGGAAGACGATGTCTACATCAAATGTTTGCAGCTGGTATGGAATCGATGAGAACTCGAGGATTGCCGATCCGGAAAAGGCGGATCATATATCTGAATGGCTTATCAATCACACTCTCGATTCCAAAGGGAATATGGTACGGTATAACTATGTGCGGGAGAACAATGATAATGTTCCGGCTGAAGTCTTTGAGCTAGATCGTGACTGGCGGGCCAACCGGTATATCAGTACGGTGGATTATGGCAATTATTTTACAAAGGATGGTAAAGAAGAGTTCGCCTTCCGCATGGTTTTTAATTATGGGGAAGACGGCACGCATACCTGGCCCTGCCGGCCCGACCCGTTTTCTTTTTATCACAGCGGGTTTGAGGTACGGACGTTCAGGCGGTGCCAGAAGATACAATTGGTTCATCGTTTCCCGGATGAATTAGGAAACGACCTGGTAGTAAAAGAAATGAGCCTGGAGTATGAAAATGTTCAGGCGTATACCCCCGTCAAATTTCAAGGGCCTTCTTTGCTCAGGACCATCCTGTTTAAGGGGTATCGGCAGGAACTGTCTGAGCCACAGTCTCTGCCGCCACTGCAGTTCAATTATTCCTCTTTTCGTCCGCCGGTAGCACCTTCTTTTCAGCCCCTGGAGATAGATCAGGGCACGGTTCCGGGTTATCTTGACGAAGAGGTTTTTTTACCCGTCGATCTTAACGGAGAGGGTTTGCCCGGACTGTTGTTTTGCAACAATAATATCAGCCTTTATATGGAGCCGCTTGGGGATGGGAAGTATCAAGCCCCGGTTGCAAATGGCTACTTTCCGATCTTTAAGGACCTGAAGGCAGATGGGGCGTTTTTGGCGGATATCAATGGCGACGGTTCGCTGGAGCTTGTCGTCGATTCGGGGAATGCGATCGGGTTTTATCCCAGGGATAAGGAGGGCGAATGGCGCAATTACAAGACGTTTGAAAGCCTTCCCAACGACTATCAGCATCCCCTGATGGAAAGCGTCGATCTCGATGCGGATGGACAAACGGATTTGTTGCTGCCGGGCAGAGACAGTCTGCGGGTTTATCCCTCCAAAGGGGAAAATGGCTATAGTGGACCGGTTTATGTTACCAACGACAATGGGTTTCCCCTGGCCAAAGAAGGCGGCAAACAGGAGTTGGTGAGTTATGCCGATGTGTTTGGTGACGGACTATCGCACCGCATACGGGTCAGGGATGGCTCGGTGGAGGCCTGGCCCTGTCTGGGATACGGGCGGTTTGGGAAGAAGGTGGTCCTTGGCAATGCGCCCCGGTATGGAGAGGATTTTGACGCCACCCGGATCTACCTTGCCGATGTCGATGGATCGGGAACTTCCCTTCGAGCAGTTTCTTGTCCATATCCTTACCCTTCAATAGCGCTTTTTTCGCCGCCAACACCACCCACGCAAATGGGTTATCGCTCTTTCCCAACTCCCCGTCCGAATAATCGAGAATACAAAGCGTATTGTAGTAATACTGTAGCCGGGTGTTTAAAAGCTCATATTCGTAACTGTCCGGCAATCGTTTTGCATCCGGCCCCGTAAAGCTCGCCATCGCCCCACCGGCTTCCGGTGATGGCCAAAACAAAGACAAAAGTATCGGAACATCCGCTCAGAGAAAAAAGGCCGGTCCGTCGTTAGCGGTTAGCCACTTCTGAAAACAATAAGACCGTCAGTCGTTCTTCATAAATTTGCCAACGCCTCAAAATCCCCCGCCAGCTTACCGGTCAAATTCTCAAAAACCGAAAAATATCCGGCATAAACCTTACTGTTACGAACATTAGGTTTATAAGTCTCGGTCAGCGAAACCGACCTGGACGCTTCTTCTATATTTTTAAACACCCCAATATCGGTAGCGGCCAAAAGATAAGCGCCCATGCTAACGCTGCTTGCATTTGCGCTTACCCGGACGGGGAGATTGAAAATGTCCGCGATCAGCTGAGTGCAAAAAGGAATGGAAGCAAAGCTGCCGTTGACCGAGATCTCCTTAATATTCCGGTGTTCCAGCAACATCCTTTCGATACTGTACATCTCGTAAAGGATCCCTTCGATAACAGCCCTCGCAAAATGCTTTCTCTCATGATTTATATTAACTCCAAAAAACACTCCCCTCGCCTGTGCGTTCCAGATAGGCGCCCGTTCCCCAAGCAGGTAGGGCAAGAACAGCAGCCTTTCTGCGCCGGGATCAGCCGTGGCCGCCTCCTTTATAAGATCTTCCATACAGGTCTCCAGGTCAAAGGCATTCCTGAAATCCCCGAATTGCTTCGCAAACCACTCGAAGACAACGCCCCCGCTGTTGGACGGACCGCCAGACACATAATGCTTGTCATCCAGCACATAATTGAACAATCTGCGCTTATCATCGGATAGAACTTCCTTGCCGATGACCCGCACCGCAGCACTATCCTCAATAGTGATCGTTGCCTTGTGCTGGTCCCATACACCGGCGCCCAACGTCGCGAAACAACCATCGCTGGAGCCTACCAGTATTTTCATTGCCGCAGGAACTCCCAGCGATACCCGGTATTGATTCAACAGCTTTCCGGGGCAATAATTGATAGGAACCGGCTCGGGAAGCTGATCCGCCCTGATACCAGCATATCCCAGCGCGGTCTGGTCCCATTCCTTTTTGTAGATATTCATCAGGCCGGTGGCCGAAGAAAGACTCTGATCCAGAACAATACGTCCCGTAAGCTGCTGAATAATATAACTTTTAAGGGACATGAACTTATCCGTTTGCGCAAAGACCTCCGGCTGTTGATTTTTCAACCAAACGATTTTGACCAGGGGTGACATCGGGTGAATAGGCGTACCCGTCGCTTTATAGATATCTTCAGCCATGGACGATCCCTGCAAAACGCTTGCTTCCTTTTGCCCCCTGTTGTCCGCCCAGGTTATAAGACTGCCCAGTGGTGCACCGTTCTTGTCAACGGCAAGCAGGCTGTGCATAGAAGCGCTAAAACACATAGATATTACCTTGTGCTTCTTTGAATGAATTTTTTCGTTGAGCAGGTTCTTCAATACGTACAGCATGGTTATAAAGATCTGCTCAGGATCCTGTTCGCTGTAGTCGGGATACGGATGGAAGGTAGGATAGGTACCTTTGGCGAATCCAATGATATGCCCCTGAAGGTCGAAAGCATACACCCTCACCGCATTTGTACCTAGCTCGATACTGATAATACAATCCATAATATATTATTTAGGTGTCACCTGTGTTTCTTTTTCTAAATTCACTGGGAGTATAGCCGGTAAGCTTTTTAAAAGTGGTCGAGAAATGCTGGGATGAACAAAACCCTGTGTCCAGGGCGATATCTGTGAGGTTCAAACCTGGCTTTCTTAAAAGTTTGATGGCTTCCGCAATACGTAAATTGATAAGATAGTTGGTAGGGGTAAATCCGGTATACGATTTTACCCGGACATTAAAAAGAGTGGTGCCCATGCCAACCGTCGCAGCCATTTCTTCTACCGACCATTGCCTGGCTAAATTATCGCGGAGTTTTTGTTCCAGCTGGAAAAATATCTTTGAAAAGTCCCTGCCAGGATTGGCCTCTTTTGCCAGCTCGCGGGTTATGACCACCAGCAGCTCATCCAATAGCTGATTTACCCTTGTGTGGAATGCTATTCCCTGGTTAAGCAGTTCGTTTTGCAAGGAAGCTAAGATCCGGCTGGCTTCACAGGTTTTCGACGGAGCCACAGACTTGTTCAGCAATAATATGCTTCCGATCGTGTAGCACTCGCTTTCATTAAGGCTGCTCCATTTGCCCGGAACGAATTTCGTGCGGTTAAGACTTTCAATTTTAAAGTGGATCCAGGCTAGTGCGCCAATCTCTAAAAATCCTTTCGAACTGCTGAGCTTCCGGCCCGGCAGGACCAGAACCGTATCACCAGGATACAAATGAAGGTTCTCCTCATTTACCCGCCATTCGTGCTTGCCGTCGATAATGTTATAGATACGGAAGAAGTCTACCGCCGTTTCCCTGAAGGATTCGAGGTGAATGGCATTATTTTTTTTGCACCCGGTACTTACAATATGTGGAAACAGTTGTAATTCCCGGGAACTTCCCTGTTGAAGTTCGAATAAATTCATAAGCCCCTGATTTTACATCGTCCCTCTCACAACTGCCCCGGCCTTCTTCATCAGCAGGCTAAAGAAATGCATTTTAATTGAATATTTCGTATAAAAATCAACGATGTTATAAAATGGAAGTTTTCGGCATGCTATATTACTATATTGCCGCTTCAGATAAGATGAATAGAAGTCCAACTGCCGGGGACTAAAAATAGCATTATGACATCAAATAACGGGAATTTAAGAAGTCAGGACTGGTTCGGGGGCAAGGACAAAATGGGTTTTGTACACCGGTCCTGGTTCCGCAACCAGGGTTATCCCAATGATTATTTCGAGGGAAGACCGGTCATCGGAATATGCAATACCTGGAGCGAGCTGACCCCGTGCAACGGCCATCTCAGGGAATTTGCAGACATTGTTAAACGGGGAGTATTGGACGCAGGAGGTTTCCCCCTGGAATTTCCCGTTTCATCTTTAGGGGAAACGGTAATGCGCCCTACTACCATGCTGTTCAGGAATCTGGCTAGCATGGACGTGGAAGAGAACATCCGCGCCAATCCGCTGGACGGTATCGTTTTGCTGACAGGTTGCGATAAAACCACGCCTTCTACCGTCATGGGAGCCTGCAGCGTAGACCTCCCAACCATTGTCGTGCCGGGTGGCCCGATGTTAAACGGGCGTTTCAGGGGCGAGTGCCTCGGCAGCGGGTCATTCAACTGGATGGTAAAGGAAAAAATGCTGGTGGAAAAATATACCGAAGAAGATATCCTGGAGGCGGAAATAGGCGTGGCGAGAAGCGCGGGTCACTGCATGACGATGGGCACTGCGTCTACGATGGCCTGTATGGTCGAAGCGCTGGGTCTGACGCTGCCGGGGGCGGCGGCGATCCCGGCCGTAGACTCGAGAAAAAAAGTGATGGCGCAGCTCAGCGGACGTAGGATCGTCGAAATGGTAAAGGAACACCAGCGACTGTCGACCATACTTACCCGGCAGGCCTTCGAAAATGCAATTGTCGTAAACGCAGCCGTCGGCGGCTCGACCAATTTTATCCTTCATTTGCTTGCAATAGCAGGCAGGATCGGTGTTCCGCTGGATCTCCAGGACTTCGACACCATCGGCGGAAAAATACCGCTATTGGTTAACCTGAAACCCTCGGGGAAATACCTGATGGAAGATTTTTACTATGCAGGCGGGTTGCCGGTAGTGATCAAAGAGCTAAGTGATCATCTGCACAATGACGCCATTACGGCAAATGGAAAGACCATCGGCGAGAACAATAAAAATCCGTCGTGTTTCAACCACGACGTCATCGCAACCATTGACCGTCCATTTCAGCAGGAGGCAGGCATAGTAGTACTGAAGGGAAACCTGTGCGAGAACGGCGCCATTATAAAACCGTCCGCCGCGACTAAAGCGCTCATGAAACACCGCGGCAAAGCAGTAGTATTTGAAACAATAGAAGACTATCACGCCCGCATCGACAATGACGACCTCGATATCGACGAGAACTCGGTCATTGTGCTGAAAGGGGCCGGACCGGTCGGCTATCCGGGTATGCCTGAAGTCGGGAATGTCGACCTGCCGGAAAAGCTCTTACGCAAAGGCGTCAAAGATATGATACGTATCTCTGACGGTAGAATGAGTGGCACCGCCGCCGGAACTGTAATTCTGCATGTATCTCCTGAATCCGCCATCGGCGGTATGCTGGCGCTGGTCCAAAATGGCGACATGATCGAGCTGGACGTTGCACACAGAAGACTGCATTTGGATATCAGCGATGCCGAAGCAGCCCGAAGAAGAGCGGCGTGGACAAGGCCCGCGCCGATGGCAACCAGGGGCTATGTCAGATTTTATATAGAACACGTCCAGCAGGCGAACCTCGGAGCCGATCTGGACCTGCTGCAAGGTGGCTCGGGCAGCGAGGTGACCCGCAACTTACACTGATCACCCCCGCGCATCATTCAAAGAAAGGAATACCGGGCGTCGCGTATTTTTTTAACCCTTCCAGGTTTAACTCTACGCCAATCCCGGGTTTATCGGATACCACCAGGAATCCTTTTTCGATAAAAGGCTTATCGTAGGTCACTATCTCCTTCCATTTCGGCTCTGTGTCACTCAAGGTCTGCCATTCAAGGATATGAAAGTTCGGCACCGATGCGCAGACATGAGCAGTTGCCATTGCGCCAAGAAAAGACCCTACCATATGTGGCGAAAAAGGCGTATAATACAAATTGGCCAGATTTGCTATCCGCTGACCTTCGCCCAGCCCCCCACATTTTTGCAGGTCCGGCATGATTATATCGATCGCAGCCTGTTCCAGTATACGGGTGTATCCGTAACCGAGATAAAAATTCTCCCCGCCACAAATAGGCGTACTCGTTTCCTGTGTGATGGTCTTATAGACGTCGATATTATCCGCAGGAACCGGTTCTTCCAACCACATAAGATTCAATGGCTCCATCATTTTCGCCACTTTTCTTCCGGTCGGCGCATCATACCGGCCGTGCATATCGACACAGATGTCAACATGCGGCCCGACTGCCTTGCGAACAGCGGCGATGGAATCAAACATCCTCTCCAGCTCAGCATTGCTGGCAGTCCAGTTATACCTGTCGAATTTATTTGGGTCAGTCGCCGAATCGATATCGAATTTGACGGCCGTATATCCATTTCCGACAGCTTGCATCGCCGCGTTTGCATAATCCTCCGGCTTAGGGTTCCTGACTGCGTATAATTCCGTGTCACAGTAAACCCTCACCTTGTCACGAAACTTCCCTCCCATTAACTGGTGAACGGGCAATCCCAGCGCCTTTCCGCAAAGATCCCATAAGGCGGCATCAAAAGCGCTGAGTACAGCCACATAGATACCCGATTGCGCGCCGCCAAAGAAGCCGCCCTTGCGAAACTCCTCGAAGATCCGGTTAGGGGTCAGGGGACTCCTCCCCCTCAATCTCCTCCCCAGCTGTTGAACCATATAATAAGTGCCCCCGACCGCGTCCACAGCCTCCCCGGTACCCCATATATCCTGATTGGTAAATATCTTTACAAATAATCCGCCCCCCGAATACCCGCATTTGACGTCGGTGATCTTCAGGTCGGAGGGGCTGGAGTGATGGGGCGCTCTTTCAAGCGAATTTGAAAGAGCCTGACCAAAGCCATTGCTCCAACCGGCAAATGGCGATAAGGCAGCGGCTACCGCAGCTTTTGTTATGAAAGATCTTCTTGTATTCGACATGTGATTTGTTTTTAGTTATGTTAAATCGTTTTTTACCACGTCCTCTCTTTAAGATATTCCTGTATCTCCTCCTTTCCTACCGGCAGCTCGTTGATATGATCTTTCAGCCATCTCGAAAAATCCTTTTCGATCTCGTCTGTCCATCGGGCGTCTATCTGCCCGGCCGTATACTTCCCTTCTCTCAGACGCAGGTGGCCGAACTGATCGCGCAAACGCACGATCTCCGACGTCTTAACGACCCGCTCGGCCAGTTGCGGAGGAATAAAAACTACCACGCCGGTTTTACCAAGGACGACATCTCCGGGCATCACGGTCACCGTCCTTATACGCGTAGGGCGGTTGATGCCCGCGATCATTGTCGTCAGGTCCTGATTTTTCCCCGTGCCGGGATTATGGTAAGACGGGTCATAGCTGGTATAGAACGATGTGAATCCCCCTATCTCCTTCAGCCCCTCCAGATCCCTGATAGCGCCATCATACACAATTCCGTTTCCGGTCTTTGCATAGATCGCATTGCCCACATTGTCGCCAATAGTCGGCCCGTTCCTTTTGGCTCCGAACTGGTCGGCCACGTATACATCGCCTTTCACCAAAATTTCTACCGCCCAGACATTCTGAGCCCTTCTCCCCTCCTTTTTACCCAATGAGTCGATCGCTTTCCAGACATCGGGACGGCCGGGCAGAAAAGTGGCCGTTACGGCACGGCCGACCAACACGCTGTCGGGATTGATTATCTGCCAGCCATCTGCCACCTGGTAACCGTAGCCGGCATTCTTCATCGTAGCCCAGGCTTCTTCCACGCTAACCGACCTCATTCTGCGGATAATGTCGTCACTTACCCTGGGTCTCCCGTCAGGGAATCGCTCCCCCTTCCATTCCGGAGTCAGCGCGATCAATTCTTCTTTACTGATCTGTACCTGCTGGCTCTTAGAGGAAACGCAGATGCATAGGGCAATGACAAGAGAAAACAAATATCTGGACATGGCATTAAGATTATATCAGAATTCGCGGATGCGTCCGGGCAACGTCCATAAAGGAATGAAATATATTCCAGAAACATTTACACTATTCAACAAAGTTCCATAGTGGAAGTTTTTTGTCTGAATGACACTTATTTTGCACTGGCGCATCACTCCAAAACGACTTGCAATATGAAAAAACATCGCCCCACCAACTACCAGCAGTACCTGATCAGTTATCTGTTATCTTTTCTTCTCCTCGCCCTCTCCGTCAGGGCACAGGCCCAGACGGTTACGGGGACAGTCCTGGATGATGAAAAAAAGCCTGTTGCCGGCGCAACAGTCGCAATAAAAGGTACGTCCAGATCCGCAATCACCAATAATGCCGGGCGTTTCAGCATTGCAGGCGCAGCCAACGACATCGTCGTCATAAGCCATATCGGCTTTGCGACAATAGAAACAGCCATTGAAGGAAGAACCGACATTACAATAGATCTGACAAGAGGCATTCGCAAAGACCTCGACGTTATAATTGTAACGGCGCTTGGTATTAAAAGACAGGAAAGGAAATTAGGATATGCGGCAACGTCGGTAAAAACAGACGAACTTATTACGAACAGGACGACGAATATCGGAGAATCCCTCGAAGGAAGAGTGGCAGGGCTGAATATTACGCCTCCGGCTGCCGGCGCCGGCTCCAGTACACAGATACGCCTGCGTGGCCAGGTCGGATTCTCCGGATCGACCAACTCGCCGCTTATCGTAGTCAACGGCCTTCCCATGGACCAGGGCTCAAGAGGCGCCGACGGAGGCGGCAATCAGCGCGACCAGGGAGACAATCTGCAGGTGGTCAACCCGGACGACATTGAAAGCATGACCGTACTGAAAGGATCGACCGCCTCCGCATTATATGGATCAAGGGCGGCAGCCGGCGCAATTATCATCACAACAAAATCGGGTTCGAAAAATTCCGGGATAGGAGTTGAATACACATCCAGCTATACGCTGCAAAGGGCGCTGAATTATATGGATCAGTTCCAGACCGTATACGGAGAGGGTACGGGCGGACAAAGGCCGGCCTCACAGGCATCAGCAGCCGGCAACGGTCAGTTTGGGTGGGGCGCCAGACTGGACGGCGCACCGACACCCATCTTCGATGGCTCCCTTCAGCCCTACTCTGCCTACCAAAACAGGCTTTTCGATTACCTGCAGACAGGGGCCAATTTCACCAATACCATTGCCTTGTCCGGCGGAGGTGCAAAAGGCAGTTTCCGGGTCTCGTTTTCGAATTCGGATGCAAAGGGTATAGAACCCAGAGACGAATACAAAAAGAAGATATTCAACTTAGGGTTCAACCAGAACATCACCGAAAAACTCAAACTAGCCGTAAATATCAACTGGGCAAACGAGATTCAAAGCAACCCGCCACAGGTAGGCACACAGGGCGCGGGTTCTGTCAACTTCTTTACAAGGCTGGCGATCTCCACTCCTACATCGGCACTCAAAAACAGCGCCGTCAATGCTGCCAATGGGACGGAAATGCAGACCTCAGGGTTTCAGGGCACAGTGCTCAATCCTTATTACGCCAATCAGGCCGGTCAGAATTGGGTAAACAACAGGGACAGGATACTGGGGACCGCTACAATACGATACGACTTTACGGATTGGTTATTCCTCCAGGGCAGATACAACTACAACTATTCGGTCAACAATAACGAATTTCATATACCGTACGGTGTCGGCACCAGCGTACCGACTAACGCCGATGGCACCTATAAAGGCTCCTACAGCATATCTCAGGGCAAGAACACCGAAGTCAATGCGGACTTCCTGGTGGGCGCAAGCAAAGAGTTCAAAAAATTCTCATTCGACGTGAGCGCCGGTGGCAACACATTCACTTCTGAAGGCAATAACCTGACTGGCACCTCCGCCAATTTTGTTGTAAAAGATCTCTATTCGATCGCAAATGGCAATGTTAAGACCCAGACTTATACCTATGGAAAAAGCCGGGTAAATTCGCTGTATGGCCTGGCGGAAGTAGGATTCAAACGCCTCTTATATATAAATGTTACAGGCAGGGAAGACTGGTTCTCTGTCTACAATCCCCGCAACAACCATGTTTTTTACCCATCGATATCCGGAAGCTTCATATTCTCCCAATTGCTGCCGGACCTGGCCTGGCTGAACTTTGGGAAACTGAGGGTTGCGGGATCGAAGACAGGCAGCGCCAACGGCGTCAGCAATTACGAAGGGCTCCTGAACTATACCATCTCGCCGAATCCATTTAACGGGCAGGTTACAGCAACCATCACCGGGTCGAATGCGCCGAATGCATCGCTAACTCCATTCAAAGCCGATGAAAAAGAAATAGGCCTGGAATTGCGAATGTTCAACAACCGGCTGCACGTTGACGTATCGGCCTTCAAAAAAGTAACTACCGACCAGGTGTTGTCGGTCACCCTTTCCAACACATCCGGATATACCAACTCCAAAGCCAATCTCGCGTCTTTGAGGAACAGCGGTCTGGAGACCCTTCTTGAATTTACGCCAATCAGGACCACCCGATTCAGCTGGACCAGCTCTTGGAATAATTCATACCTCTCCACAAAAGTCCTTGCTATTTCACCGGGCGTCAATGACTTCCTTTTACTCTACTTTAACGGCACGGGCAACGAGTTCCTCGGGCAAATACATTATACGACCGGACTACCGATGAACCAGCTGTATACAAGAACATACCTCAGGGACGCTAAAAACAATATCCTGGTCAGTCCCACCGGTCGTCTGCTTGCAACGCCGGATTACAGACCCGTAGGCAGCGCCATACCCAAATTCACAGGCGGATGGACCAACTATTTTACATACAGGAACCTCAGTCTGGGGGTATTCATAGACTACAAATTCGGTGGAAAGGTTATGTCCTCCACTGCCCTGAACACGCTGAGACAAGGGCTGTCAAAAGCTTCCCTGGTGGGTCGACGGGACGGAGAGAACGGAATCGTGTTTCCGGGCATCAACCAGGCCACCGGTCAGCCGAATACAGTTGCGGTCACCGATCTGCAGGGATTCTATGCCGATTACCGGAACCTTCAGATCGGTGACCCGTTCGTATTCAAATCGGATTTCGTCAAACTGAGAAGTATTTCGGTCACCTACAACTTCAACGACCTGATGAAGAAAGCCAGCTACCTTAAATTCTGCAAGGGGCTTAGCCTGTCAGGGTCCGTCCGCAACGTAGCTATACTTCATAAGGATCTTCCAGGTCTTGACCCTGAAGCAATCCAGTCGTCAGGAGACATCAGAACAGGCTATGAGAATTCATCATTGCCGACGACACGCAGTTTCAACCTAAGTCTAAATGTAAAGTTCTAATTATGAAAAAGAAACTCAACATATCTATCTTTATCGGCGTCGTCCTCATTTCAGCCGGATGCCACAAGAATTTCGTAAAGATAAACACGGACCCTTATGCCGTAACGACCATCGATCCGTCGCTGTTGTTTGCAGGCGCAGAACGTACCTTTACCGGAGCAGGCTGGGAGACAGAAAATACCATCGTTCAGCAATTTGTAAACCCCTTCAACGCCGGCGCGACCCTTGGTCCTAATTTCAATGCGGACATAGACAATTTCAATAACGGCAGATGGGACGCCTCCTACACCGGCTCGGCGCCGCTGAACAACCCCGTCACCGGCGGCATCAAAAGCCTCGTCCAGGCCATGACGATACTGAAAGCTAATACAAGCTCGGTCAATCTTCTCAGCATGATCCGGATATGGAAGGCCCAGGCCTTTATGGGACTCGTAGACGAATACGGGAACGTCCCTTATTTCGATGCGGGAAAGGCGTATACCGACGGCATTTTTTACCCAAAATATGACGACGCTGCCGCAATCTATGCCGACCTCGAAAAAGAGATCAGGGAGGCCACCACGGCCCTGAATCCGGCGGGCGACTACGTTTCCGCCGACCTGTTCTTTGGAAAAAATGCAGCTGTGTCTGTCACCTCGGCTGCAACCCAGGTCGCAAAATGGAAGAAGGTAGGCTACTCCCTGCTGCTGAGGCTGGGAATGCGTTATTCAAAGATCAATGCCGCGAAGGCCCAGGCGCTGGCAGCAGAAGCTTTTAACGGAGGGGTAATGACATCCAACGCGGACAATGTATACGTAAAATATGACGGCACCGTGGCGACCAATGTTTTGAACGTTGGTCTGGTCAATAACAATCCACGTTTTTATTATGCGGCAGAACCTTTTGTCAACCAGCTAAAGGCAACCAACGACCCCCGTAGCCCATTTATCGTCGCGAAATTCGCCGACCCCAATAACCCGCTGGCGGACCCCAATCCCGACCTTGCCATTGCCGATCAGTATGGCGCTCCCGTGGGGGTTATCAGTGATGCGCTTGCGAATCCTCCATACCGCGGCACAAGAGGCGGCGGTTATAATTATTCTCAACTCAACGTAAAATGCGTTGCATCCCAAACGGCTCCCACTTTTTGGGTCACCTATTCCCAAACTTCACTGCTGCTGGCTGAGGCCGCAAAAAAAGGATGGATACCCGGCGGTGACGCTGTAGCACAAACCTATTATGAGAATGGGATCACAGCCGATATGGATACCTATTCGATTTATCCAAATGGAGGCGCCATTTCCGCGTCTGCCAAAACGGCCTACCTCACCGATCCCGCGGTTGCCTATAACGCGACCGACGCGCTCCAGCTGATCAATACCCAGTATTGGATAGCCAGCCTGACCAATGGAACGGAAGCCTGGTGCAATTTCCGGAGGAGCGGCTATCCTGCACTGAGCCCAAATTTGTCGAATAACAACCTTGGCGGCGGATTCATTCACAGGCTCTCCTACCCTGACTACGAACTATCCAATAACAAGGCCAACTACCTTGCGGCAGTCCAGACAATGGGAGGACAGGATAATCTAACGACAAGGGTATTCTGGGACAAGTAAATCTTTAATCCATCAATACAAAAACACGATCAATGAAACTTAGCCGGATCCTTTTATTCTCCATGGCCGCACTGGCAGCCAATGTCTGCCTGGCCCAGGATATTAAAGACGATTTCAAACCATCGGCCCTAAACCAGCCGGGACAGCAATACCCGCAAGTCAACTCCCAGGGCTATGCCCGGTTCAAAATAGCTGCGCCAAAGGCGGACAGCGTCCGGGTAAGCCTCGGCCTCGGCGGCAAAGGCGGCACTCTCCTTACAAAGGGAGAGGATGGCTTCTTCACAGGCACTACCGGAGGTCCGATGGACGAAGGTTTTCACTACTACCACATCACCATCGACGGCGGCATCTTCAACGACCCCGGCACACTCAACTTCTATGGATCGACCCGCTGGGAAAGCGGCATCGAGATCCCGGCACACGACCAGGATTTTTACGCCCTGAAAGACGTGCCCCACGGAAATGTCGTTCAGGTGCTCTTTCCTTCCAGATCCACCAATACCTCCCGCAGGGCATTTGTGTATACCCCGCCGGACTACAGCAGGAACGAGAACAAACGTTACCCCGTCCTATATCTCCAGCATGGCTGGGGTGAAGACGAGACCGCATGGAGCAACCAGGGCCATGCCAACCTCATCATGGATAATCTCATCGCCGACGGAAAGATCAAACCCTTCATCATCGTAATGACCTACGGCATTACAAACCAACTAAGATTTGGCCACATGAAGGAATTCAAAATTGACACATTTCAAACAGTCCTCACTGAGGAACTGATCCCCTATGTGGACGCGCATTTCCGCACACTGGCCAACCGCCAGAACAGGGCCATGGCAGGCCTTTCCATGGGCGGCATGGAAACGCATACCATAACGCTGAACAAACCGGACATCTTCTCCCAATACGCCTTACTGAGCGGCGGCATTTATTCACCCGAAGAGCTCAAAGACAAATCCAAACCCAATCTCATCTTTATCAGCTGCGGCAGCCGGGAAAATGCCGACCGCGTCCGGCAGGCGGCAGACGCGCTCAAACAGGCGGGCTATAACACGGTCTCTTTCGTGTCGGAGAACACAGCACACGAGTTCCTCACCTGGCGACGCAGCCTCTACCAGCTGGCGCCGCTGCTGTTCCAAAATAAATAGCTCACGAGCTATACACCGCACTTAAAGGGGAGCATACGAGGCTCCCCTTTCACTTTATATAATCAAACCGCAGTTTGCAAAAAACAATTATTGGCAGAATCCACCCTTTAAATGTCGCATATGCACCCTTAAAAAATCTATTTTATGTGCAATCTTTGCCTTGTAAACGAAACAATAAACTGAAAAAAACAAATTATATGTCAAACAACAGCGTGTCATTACACAGAGTGTTCACAGCATCTCCCGAAAAGGTTTTCCGGGCATTTTCCGAACCCAATGCAATAGCATCCTGGTTACCACCTTATGGGTTTTTATGTACAGTGCACAAAATGGACTTTAAAGAAGGCGGCGACCACAAAATGTCTTTTACTAATTTCTCTTCAGGTAACAGCCATTCCTTTGGAGGGAAATACGTAGAGATAAAACCCAACGAGTTTCTGAAATACACTGACAAATTTGATGATCCGAATTTACCTGGCGAAATGATCGTTTGCGTTTATCTAAAGCAAGTTTCCTGCGGCACAGAATTGAAAATAACACAGGAAGGAATACCGTCCGTTATTCCTGCGGAAATGTGTTATTTGGGATGGCAGGAATCGTTGGACAAGCTTAAAAAGTTGGTAGAACCAGTGATTCCGGATTGATGAAATTAAAACCTAACACAAGTCATTAGTTCGATGTTCCCGGAAAAACTTAACAGTATCCGGCTTATCAAATTTAAACATCATGAAGCTTCTTCTGACTTCCAGCGGTATTAGCAACAATAGCATTCACAATGCGCTGCTTGACCTTTTGGGTAAACCCATCGCCGAATGTAATGCGCTGTTCATTCCGACAGCGATCTATCCTCATCCTAATGGTGCTAATATGGCATGGCAGGCCATCTGTGGAAAAAACAAATCGCCGTTCTGCCAGCTGGGTTGGAAATCTTTAGGTGTGCTGGAGCTCACTGCACTTCCCTCTATTAAAAAAGAAATTTGGATCACGGACATCCAAGGCGCCGACGTACTGCTGGTTTGGGGTGGTGATGTCTTGTATCTATCCTATTGGATGCAGCAGTCCGGACTGACGGACTTATTGCCATCACTGCTACATAAGATAGTTTATGTGGGAGTGAGCGCCGGAAGCATGGCTGTAAGCGCCACCATCGGTGAGACTTATAGGACATACCCGGGCGGAAGTATTAAAGCGCTAACATCGGAGAATATCGTATTCTCCACGCCCCAGGGAGAAATAAGCAAGTTCTTTTTTACGGCTCAGGGAGCGGGATTGGTTGACTTTGCGTTGATCCCACACTTTGAGAATGAGAATTTCCCGGACACTTCCAGGACTAACGCAGAAAAATGGGCGGCGAAGTTACCAGTACCTGTATACGCTATTGACGATCAAACCGCGATCAAAGTGGTCGACGGCACTGTTGAAGTCATTTCCGAGGGCAGATGGAAACTGTTTACGCCCTGATGGAGGAGCAAGTGTCACCCTCATAGAACGGAAATTTTTACAGATTTCAGATCCTTATCCGCCGAACTGCTGCCATATAATATCTCGTACTCGCCTGGACTCGTCCGCATCGTCCCGCTGTCCCGGTCAAAGAACAGGAAAGCTTCCGCGTCCAGCGTAATAGCCACCTCCTCACGCCCCCCCGCTGCCAGCATCACCCTGCGGAAACCGCGCAGCGTTTTTAAGGCACCGGCCGTATCTCCCACTTTCCGTATATAGACCTGCAGTATCTCCGTCCCCTTACGGCTACCCGTATTCGCAACCGGGACGG